>Ga0193753_10000258_pt1 | contig 52769 bp, 88 predicted proteins | sample H1c2metaG_FD_144925 | JGI IMG/M metagenome (GOLD analysis project Ga0193753, IMG submission 144925) | Soil microbial communities from a riparian zone of the East river system, Colorado, United States - H1c2 | ecosystem: Environmental > Terrestrial > Soil > Riparian zone | place: USA: East...
TGAGCACTGCTACAATAGCAGGGTCGGCCATTGTACCCAACGGACCTAATAAAATACTTACATCGTTCAATGCAGCACTAGTATTATTTTTCGCAAATTGCACAAAGAATTGAACAACTCTGCCAAGTCGCAATAGTCCAGCGGGAAGCGTTGCTTGCTTCAAAATAACATCTGTTGTTACAGCGCCTTCAGTATTCAACGTCAAATCAAAAACAAAAAATGTTGGTGCAGTGACACGCCAATAGGTTCCGTCCCATCGCACTGTCGTACCAGCGGCACCGCCAATATCGCTAATGAGCTTGGATTGTCCGACAGTAGAACCGCTACCGCGCGCTGCCCATGTAGATACAACGGTTGCAGGCTGTTTAGTTGCTAACGCTGTAACCATTGTTGCAGCAAAATCAGCATCGTCGGCTAACGAGTCAGCCAATTCCTTCAATGTATCAAGTGCACCCGGTGCACCATCAATTAGTGCAGTAATAGCCGCTTTAACAAACGCTGTTGTTGCTAATTGTGTCGTATTTGTCGCGGCACTCGCAGTCGGCGCAGTTGGCGTACCTGTCAATGACGGCGATGCTAACGGCGCTTTCAACGCAAGTGCCGCTACCATCGTCGTAACGAAATTAGCATCATCACCTAACGCTGCTGCTAATTCATTTAACGTATCGAGTGTTCCCGGCGCAGCAGCAACGACACTGGCAATTTCAGCACGAACGAATGCTGTTGTTGCAATTTGCGTTGTATCAGTAGAAGCACTCGCAGTCGGCGCAATTGGTGTGCCTGTCAACGCAGGGGAAACTAGCGGCGCTTTCAACGCTAATGCCGCTGTTGTTGCAGAATCATTTGCTTTTGTAGCTAATGCGGCTGTCGTGGCTGTTGCGCCGGCTTTCGTCGCTAGCGCTGCTGTCGTAGCTGCGTCATCCGCCTTTGTTGCCAATCCTGCCGTCAACGCCGCGTCACTCGCCGCACCAATACCTGCCGCTGTAATGACAACAGCACCCGTCTGGCTATTAACAGACGTAACGTCACCGCCACCACCGCCACCAGTCGCAGCAGCGGGGCGACCTTTCGGTCGCAAATAAAACGGAAATTTTGGAAATTGCATGACGTTCTGCTTATGCAGACGCCATTAAACCAGCGGCTTTTAGTTTCACTAACAGTGCATCAAACTGCACTTTTAGTGCTGCTACATCAGCCGCAGTAGCCGCAGCTTGTACTGGCATTTGTTTCGCAACGCCAGCTTTACCGGCAGTTGATCTAGCATTCGCTAATGTACGTGGGGCGCCTTTCATTGTCGCAACTCCTAAGTTAAATATTTGCTTAACATCTCTCGCCGGAAATTCTCACGAATAAACCGGCAAGAGAGCAACCAACTTATCAGTTACGCTTTCGAAAGCAAAAACGCCATTGGTACCTGTTTACGCGCAACAATACGATTCCAGTGCGCGGCCAACGCAAGATCTGCGTTCACCGGACTAAATTCGGTTATTGCCGCGCCAGCTTCGATCCAATCGAAACCGAACGGATGCAGAATCAGCGTTCGACGTTCGCCGATTGATTCCTGACCGCCGCCTTGGCCAGCTTGTTCTACACGTTCAACCCATACCGGATTCATAGGCGTTCCTTCGCCTAGTGCAAACTCATGACCTTCGACGCCACCAAAGCCAAACGCACCCGCGCCAAAGAATACCGACGTGTAGACCGTTGATAGACCGCTGCCCGTCTTGGGCATATTGTCGTCAACAATGACACGCTTGCCGCGATAGAACTTAACCGGGAAACCCTGACTGTCAGGAATTACGTCAATTAAATCGTTTTTCTCCATTCGCGCGAGAACTTGCGAATGCACGGCAATGGCAACAAAGGAACCTGCGGCGTCTCCCATCGTGAATTCGGCGTCAATGGTCGATTCGGCAGTAAAAATGCCATCGCTCACCGCAGAAATGTTCACAATCATGTCGCCGCCGTCGTTCGCCAGATTGTCGGCATAGATACCAGCAACTGTGGCAATCAAACGACGTTGGTCACGACGCTGCCAATAAACACCAAACCGATTACGAATGCGCTGCATTGGGCTAGAACCGGCTAACTCCGCCACAAGATCCATTGCGGAATACGACTGGTTAACGAAACACTTCCGATAGTGCATCGTCGCAGAACCCAGCTTATTTGGTACGGCAAAGTCAGCCGGATCATCGTTCGATTGATTCTCTTCAATCGTCGGATCAAGGTCCAGCCAAAACGGGATGGTGCCCGTTATGCCGCCAGCACGCGCAATGGTGTCAAATAGCGCATTGCGGGCAATGACGCCAGACGAAAAGAACTGAGTAGTTTCAGGAAGGTTCAGCGCAGTGTAACTACGGTAAACCGTAGGGACGACAGCATCCGTAAGACGTACAACAGCCATTGGGGTTATCCTCTATCAAGCCACCGGGAACATTTCATTGAACTTGGTTGGGTTCGTATTAAATAACGCAACCCGCTCTTGTTCACTGTATTCACTGGCTTTCTTAGAGGCACCGCCCCCGTGATTGCCGCCCGATCCACCGGACCCGGACGCTTTGCTACCGATCAAAATATCCTCAAATTCCTTATTGTCAAGTGTCTCCTTTTTCAAATCAGCCAAAGTCAAGGCCGACGCCTTTCCATCCTTGTCGCGCACACGAACAATCGGCATGTCGCCGTCATAATCAATATACACACGTTCCGCTAACAAACGTGCATCGCGTTGCGGCTTCAAAAAGATTTCAGCGGCCATTGCATCAACTGCACCTTGTACCATGACTTTTTCAAGCTGTGCCTTTAACTTCGCAACAACCTCATCAGAATCCTTCTTAGCTTTTGCAAGCTTATCTGACCAACTCTTTTCAATGTTAGTCAAATCTTCAGTCTTGTGTCGATCACCGGGCGGCAAAGCTTTCAATTCATCAATTTGTGCTTGCAATTCCTTTGCTTTCTTTTCAGCTTCATTCGCCCGTGCTTGTTCACGTTCCTTTCCACGTCGCAACTCTGCCGCAATTTCAACATCATCAATATCCAGCTTGTAATTATCACCATCGGTAATATACAAACTCTTCGCAGCTTCGTCCTCAAGCTTTTCCCATTCCTCTTTCGTCAACTTCAATTTACGCTTCATAATAGCACCGCTAAAAAAGTCACGCACCGCATGACTGTGAATTTACCCTGTGATAATCGTCTCAGCAGAGTCCTTAAACTGTTCTGTCGTAATCGCTTTCTTAAATGCAAAATTTTGCATCTTTTCTGGCTGTCGCTTGATCCATCTATTAAATGTATCCTTGATTTCAACATCGCCGCCACGATACGGAATAATCATGCTTCTGCATCTAATGTGGGCAGGCGGATACGGCCCTGTGCCATGCTTGTAAATTTTCTGATTACGACCGCGACAAATATCTGTTGTGCCGCTATCAATGACACTAACCCATCGATATTGACCAAACAATGCTGATTGTACACTGGCAGAAACAATCGCTTCGATATGCTGAATCGCCGTTGATAACACAGCGTCAGCTTGATTTGTTACCTTCTCTATTTGCTTTTTCGCTTCGGCAATTGTTGTAGAAACGCTCCAGCTATTCGAATAGCCTTTGCGTATTGTATTTTCCATTGATAGCTGTGCAGAAGCACCGAATGACTTAAGAAAAGGATTTAGTAATGCACCGTTAGCGGCAATCGGTTCGCTTTGAATGTTTGCCCACAATTTATCTGAGCCAGTTGCAATCGCCGCTAGACCAAAGAGCGCAATGAAATTGTTCTTTTTGTTTTCGGCTTCAATGAAGGTTGACGCCTGTTTGTCAGTCGGAATAAAATGCGGTTCATCTTCTTCTAATTCGACAAAACTAGAGACATTGACAATGCGATTGACCGTCAATGATGCGTGCATGAAGTCATTTAATTGCTTGAATATCTTTTCCAAATAGCTGCTATAGACTTTTCGCTGTGAGGCGCGCAACGTCGCTACTAGCACATTCAATTGTGCCTTCGTCAGTGCATCTAAACTCTTTGCATCAACGCGAAATAGCAACTTACGGAACTCGAAATACACTTCTTGTGCGACCGCTCTGAATTCCGCACTTTGATGCGCCTTAACTGCTTCGACATACAATTGCAGTCGAATAGCAATATTGAACAGGCGTTGCGAGTCGCGTAGGCTCATTTTAATTTTCTCAAAGTTATTTTTGTAATTTCAAGTTGCAAGTAAGCAAACTGTTCTTCCCATTTAAGACCAGCTAAAAACGTACTAGTATCAATTTCATCATTCGATCTATCAATCAAAATTACATACATTCCATCCGGTTTTATTTCGCCTTTTTCAATATCGTCAATTATCAATTGTAATACTTCAAGCGGTTTTGCTTGTGTATTGTCACTCATTGCATTTAAGCGACGTTTTGTTATTTGATCTATAGCGCTCATGCCGCAGGCTCATCTAGCGTGTTATCGGCTACCGCCTTGGTGGTAGCACCAATTTCCAGCGCCGCGTCTGCAATCGCCTTAGATTGGTCCTTATCGATTTCTGCCTTGGCTTCTTCGTCCGTTTGCGACGTGCGACCGGCCTTACGTTGAATGTTGCGCATTTCCGTCCATGACAGTGCGCCGTCTTGCCAGCTCTTGACAACTAGGGCAATTTCTTCGCCGCTCATACGCGATAATTCAAAATCGGTATTCAATTCAAATTTGATATCGGTTTCAGGTACGTTCATAAACGCAGCACACCATTCCAATGCCCATTGCATAGCAACGGAAACGTTTTTAGCAACTGCTGCTAGAATGGATTCTTCGGCGGCATTCTCCATGCCGGCCTCTGTGGCGGTACGTTGTACCGTCTTCTGTTCAACAATCTTTGCGCCTAATGCGACCATTTGCCGCTCTTTCGCTTCCATGCCTTCCTTCGCTGCTGTATTGGGTTCAACTTGAATTAATTCAGCTTTAGCACCGATAGGCAACGGCAAGCCAATGCGCGATCCAAACGGCACCTTTTTATTTAAAATGGCGTTATACCATTCTGCTGTCAAACCACTAACGACTAGCATGGGTTGACCGACTACATAAATCATTTCTTCGTAGTCAGCGCTGTTGCAGTAGTGACCAATATTGACGTTGACTAAATCCTCTAGCGGCGCAGGATCAATTGACGCTTCATTATTCTTTGAGCCAACAAATGTGAATGGAATAGAATCTAATGGTTTTCCGGCACCATCTTTAGGAAAATAAGGCGCACCAAACTTTTCAAAGTCAGTGCCTTTTGGATCTTTCGCGCGCCACAATTGCACGCTATAAACATTACTTTCACTCAAACGCAATTCGCGATATTGTGTAGCGTCCTGTGTTTCGAAACCGTCATCTTGTACCGTATAAGTTTCAACTAAGACAACTAGACACAAGACCTTTTTAGAACCAAGAACTTTTTCACGCCAATTAATGACATTCTTCGGACCATAGATTGTGATAGTCGGTTGAACGTTACCGTTGGCTAACTCTGCTTTACTGGCAGCGCGATCAACTGGCGGATAGTCGATAAAAATGCCGCAACGGCCAAATGAGCCGGCGTACCATTCTGCTTCGCGTGAAAGTTGCTCTGCGCCGATACCGCTACCGTTGCTGTTCGTAACGACATTTTCTAATGCCGCTGGCACTTCAATAACTGGCGCGCGAATAAAAATTTGACCTTGTAGGCCGAGCGCCGTGCGTTGTGTGACGTTGTAAAAAATTGCACGTTGTATATAAGATCGATAACGCGCTAGATTATCGGTTGATGTATTCGCCGGATCAGGCATTGGCAAGTAAACAGTTTGTTTACTCTTAACTGCTTCTGCGCCTTTTAAACAGTCGTCAATTTTATCATAGGCATAAAATCGATCTGTTAATTCCGTGCGCTTAAAACTGATACCAACATTCGGAAGTGTAATAGCAATTCCAGTACCTTGTTCAGTAACAAAAGAAGCAGCCATAATATTTTCACTCTACACAAAACTTAAGTCGATACTACTAACTAACGAATTATTGCCAGCTAGTAATCTGTATTTGATAACGTCAAACGTATGCTTTTCATAATTGCGGTCTACTTCGTCAGGTTTCTCTTCGTCGCGTGGTATCGGCGGAAGTAATTCAATCGTGGCCGGACAACGGCGCGTCACATAAAACGCTTTACCTTCACGGCGCAATGCAGCTTCCAATCGATCCCGCAATACTTGCAAACCCATCGCATTAGATCCCGGCGACTTATCAGATTCAGTCCAGCCAATACCTTTAACGCGCATCTTGGCTTCAATCGTCTCAACACTCACGTCATTGACGTTGCGAATCTGATTATCTGCCGGCCCTGCCTTCGGCTGTGTCTTGAATATACCCAAACGAATAAAATTGATTTCGCGTTCGCGAATACCTTCAGCAATCACCGTCGGCGACAATTTCAAACCTTTGTTCGTACCAATTTCGCGTGTGCCATACCATTCGGCTACTTGAATCAATGAACCTGCGACCGGACAAAAAATACTGCCATCAGGCATCGTCACTTCTTCGCCGTTAGCTTCTGCAAACCATGCGACTTGAAACGGTTCTGTTGATCCCCAATCGAACCCTCGATCAATTCGCCAATTAGCAGGAATGGGAAAATCAGTAGGTAAGATATGAACGTTATCATCCCAAAGATCGTCAATAGCGCCACCAGCAGTGACATTCCAATCACCATACAACCACGCACGACGCAAATTCGGATCGGTAATTGACTCCAATCCGGCAATGTATTCCGGTGACAAAAACGTATTCTCGCGCCAACTTCCAAAAATGTGTACATGTGTTTTAGTAACTAATTCGTCTTTCTGCGTTCGTGGATTGAATACTTCGTACGTCTTGCGAACAACTTCGCCCGGTTCTGAACCATCAATCAAATTTCGCTTAACCCAATTTCGACCAACGCCACTAGGATTCGTCGTACTAAATACTTCAAGCGGAATTTCAGGTAATGGATGTTTCGGATCAGGACTATTCAACTCAGGAAGAAATGACGAGCGGTTAATACTCATCATCTTAAAATACAAATCCCCTGTCGGAAACTTCGTTAACTCATTCCATCCTAAAAATGGAATTGACCAACCATGAAACCCTTCATAATCAGAAATGCGTTTGACGTGGCGAAACATCAACTCTTCGCCAGTCGGCCAAACCCATTTGTATTCCTGTGCACTCGATAAAAAATGTGCGCCGTCGCCAAACTTCGTAAAGAACCGTTCCGATTGTGCAACTAGATCAGAAAGATTCTTAAATTCACGATCAAATATAATTCCTCGCCAAAATGCACCGTAGCCAATGCCGACGCGCCTTCGGTAGCGCATCAATTGCGCTAATGTTTTTGCAGCACCGCGCGCTCCATGATACAACGTTGAATGACAGCGACTATCAAGCGCAATCGTTTGTGATCCCGGTAACGGTTCCCATACGACATTGATTAAATCCTGCTTACGTACTGCGGACACTGGCAACAACCTTTTCGCGCAATTGGTTTTGTTGCTCTAATGCTCGCTTTTCCCAATTTTCATCGCTGCCATGATCCGGCACCAGCATTACATTATTTTGAATATTGACAATGTTGCCTGTCTCCTTTGGGTAGTAGTCCATGATTTTCAAATGCATATCAAAATACTTTGCCGCTGCTGCCGGATCAGTCTTCTTTAGTATTTTATGAGTTTCAAGCGCTTCACGTGCTAAGTCGGCTTTTGTTGGCAAGAATGCAAACTCGCCTTTTTCTTCTTTTAATAACCTTTGATGTTCAATAACAACGGGATCGCTAACCCATTCCATAGAAGCACGAAATGCACCATTAGTATCTAATCCAAATATCTCTAACGCAACTTTGAATGCATCATAAGGATTTTTAAGCAACCCTTCGGCGAACTGCAACTTGCGTTCATCAACGATGACAAATGGCGATAACAGTTTCATTGAAAGTTAAAATTTGCTTTGCGGTTTCCGGTGTCAATACGTCATCTTTGCTAATCAAAATCGGTTTAGCCCATTGACAGCTTGTATCAATGATCTCGCGTGTACTTGTCGCGCAACTGCTTACTAATAGCAGCATCATCAAGCTTGTTAATATCTGTCGTAATTTCGTTGGCGTCGGCGATTTTTGCATTGGCTTGCCTCTGTGCTTCGACTCTGCGCGCTTCGTCTTTCGCTTTGCCTGTGCTGCGACCTTTGAAATAGACGCCAATAATGCCCACAATTATTGTAACGCCTGCGATTAGGTATCCGTATAAAGCTGTCATTTGACACCATCGCGTTCAGTTGAATAATGGTTTCCGTCTGGCTTTGTGAAGTCTCCTCCCCAACGGCAAAACGGATGCATAGATTTCCATTTGGTACCGATTGTCTTATGTGCTCTTGAATCAACTTGATACTCGCCATTGATGTACAAATCAAAATCAGCGGCTAATCCAACCAAGTGCAAGGAATTGGAAATGCCTGAACCACTCACTGCATTTGCATTTGCCTGCGCTTTGCTTCTAACGACTTCGCCGAAAGCGACTTCATAACCGGGCTGTTCAAAAATCCACACGCCTAGTTGACAAATCAACCGGCTAAACAAACAACGTTGCTCGCGTAATGTCATCTGAAAACGGCGCGCTTCTTACCGGAGAACGTAGTATAGAAGCGCGCCGACCTATGCAGAGTAGAAGTTCAAAATACTCCGCAACGGTTCAGATCGGTTCAGGCGTCGGCGCGTCAGGAATCTTTTCATCCAGCTCATTCGCCTTCGCTTCGACAGCCGAAACCGCCGTTTCAAGTTCTGGCGAAACATCACCGCCAGCCGCGATCACGTCTCGCAGTTCCTGAATCGTCACTTTCAGTTCGTCGGTCGTCGTTTGCAGTCCGTCGATTTCCGTGCCAACCTTCGTCAGTTTGTCATTCAGAACGTTTACACGTCCTACCAATTCGCCTTGCGTTGCCATGTGATTAAGCTCCAAATAAAAAAAAATAAACTACTGCTTCGTCCGCCTATGAATCTTTCGATTCAATTCTTTCACCTTTGCCTCCATAGCTTCAATTGCGGCTTCCATTTCTGGCGTTGCTTGGCCAGCAACTTGATGAAAATGAATGTCACAGCGGATATTGACATTCAAATCTTGCACGTCATCGTCGCCGTGTTCGTGATCTCGTGCCATAAATAAATTCCTCAAAAACTTAAACATAAATTACAATCCGTAGTTAGCCCAATTGCCTCTGTTACCTGACTGCTTCCTATTCGGACGAATTTTCAGAAGCTTCCGTTTCTGTTGCTCTTCCAAAGTTAAAGGAATCACTTTAGTTAGCGGACACATAATGTTGTCGCGAATTTTTCGCCATTGTTCTGGCGAGACTTTCAACTGATCAATGTTTTCCTCAACAGTATAACTACGATTTTCTTCGTAGTTATACCATTTGCATTTTCGCTCTAATCGACGTTTATTGTAACTTGCAGTTGGCGACAACATAGGTTTTTTTGGAACCTGTCCAACTAACAGAAGTCACCGCAATACGATAATAGCTACTCGCGGCAACTTGATATGTGGGCATACAAGCAATACCTGTTTTAATGGTGCCGACCTTGCTACCGTTACGCCAACTGAACTTGCTGGGAACGCTAGCTGTAATCGTCGCGTTATAATCAGCAATGGCCTCAAATACGTCACCGCCAATCGTCTTGAGCGTTTGCGTACCGACCGTACAGGACTGGAAAATGGTCTGTGTCTTCGTCAGAGGCGGACAGGCCGCACCGCCATTACTGGCCGGAGTAACGACCGTGGCAGTTGCTTGCTGCGTCTTAGACTGCGCCCCATTGGTACAGACAGACCAGCCGCTGATATCCGTCCATGGTCCGAATGTTGAAATGACACAATTGACTGGCGTTGGCGTGCCGCCGCTAATTGATTTACTGTCAATATTGGATAGATCAGACGACGCACCCGCGCTAGTAATCGCTCTCGCCGCAAAATACCAAGTACCCGGCGCTAATCCTGTAATGACTGTGCCGCACGTTTTTCCAATAGTAGTAACCGTCTTATTTAACGTCGTTGGCGACGTGCCATAAAAATACGCAAAGCTGGCAAGATTGGTTAGTGGTGAGCCATCGGTGTTTTGTGTCGGTGCAATACAAATTAACGTTGCAGAGTCACTTTCAACCGCCAACGATGCAAAGCTTTGGCGCGCCTGTTCGACTTTCTTACAACCGACGACTGCTAAACAACATAGCAATGCGATAAGGATTTTCATGAGTTCCGTTTCTCCCATTTCGCAATGCCCCACTTATACACAGCGGGAACCGTAATGGTAACGACAAAGCCAATGACAATTCCGATAATAAGATTGATCATGATTTCAATTCCTCTTTGACTGCGGCTGCTTCTTTAACAACTTCAATCTGCGCTTGCACTTTCGGTTGCGGAATAAGTTTCGCAACGATTGATGAAAAGAAAATCACCGCAGTTATGATCTGCGTATATTGTTGTGGAATTAAAATTCGTAGATTCTCCGGTAAATAAACCCATGCTTGAGTTATCACGTCAGGAAATGTCGAAAAAAAAGTGCTAATCAAAATTCCAAATGTAGCGATACGAACGCTCCATGTTTTCCAAAGTAACTTCCACCACGGAACAACGTTCACAATTCAATCCTTTTCGATATTAGTAATGCGCCGCTCTAAATCCATAATGGCACGAGGAACATAAGGGTCAACAATTGTATGTTTCCAATGCTGCATAACAATGTTGCGATCTTCTAAAAGCTTTATGCGTACATCCATTTTGCCAATATCAATTGCCTGTGCAAAAATCGCTTTTGTTGTAGATCCAATTTCATCTAACTTTTTCAAATTCTCAGCATAAAAATGTTCACGCTGTTTATCCATTGCAGTTAGTCGTCTATCAAGATGCTCTGTGGTGACAATGTGTTTAGCATCAGCCAAAATCTTTTGAATATCAGCATCCAATTTATTCTGACGATGATTGAACCACGCACCAATAACCGCACCGAGTACAGTGATAATTCCTATTGCCCAACTTGCAACAACTCGATATAACTCTTCGTTCATTAGATTTCATTTCATCAACACTATTGCAATTGCAATGACTGCACCGATACTAATAGTAACTAAAAATATCGTTGCTATGAAATTCTTAGATCCTTTGTCTTGACCTTCAATTCTTACAAATCGCTCTTTCAAATCATCTATTTTTGCATTAGTAGCGACGTTGGTTGTGTCAATCAATAACACTTGCTGATCAATTTGCTTTCCTATTGTCGTTTCAAATTTCCTAATTGACTCTTGAAGAGTTTCGATTTGTTTAGTGACCGACTCTTTCTGTGCCACTAATGTGATATCAACTACGTCATGTAAATGCGATATAGCTTTATCAACTTCAGTCGGAACGCGAACTAAATTCTCATGCGCTACGATCACCGCTCTATCGACCGAATCAATTCGTTGCGTCAACAACTTCTCTAAATGTTTTATCTCACGTTCTAAGTATTGAGTTGTCAATAACGAAGAATCGTTATATGCAACGGTATCCGGTTTGCCGTTCATCAGCCCGCACCATACACTTGCATTATGACAAACGCAAAAAACCCCTAGCCAGTTGCCCAGCTAGGGGTTTCGTCTTCCTGCGCCCCTACCAAGAGCGCGGCGCGAATCTTACGCTTATTCGGCGGAAGGATCAACGCGCCAAATGCGCGAGCCACCTTCGACCGTGCGTACGACAAACTTCCGTTCCTGCCGCGTAGCTGGCACCGAAATGCCTTTGCGCGTCAGTCGCATTTCGCCGGGGATATCCACCGCATACCGCTTGTTTGCACTCGCAATCGTAGACGCCAGATTCTTCGCAGGTTTGAGTACCTTAAAAGACTGACCGACTTGCAGCGCATCGAACGGATAGGAACTGCCAACGCGACCGCGACCGACAATTGCCGGCATTTCAATACCATCCTCAATCAGAAACTGCGGCTTACCAAAATCACCAGCAGATACCGTACCAACGTCGCTAGCGCCAATCGTCTGAGACTGAGCCGCTTTGGCTGCTTTGTTCATAACTTCGATACCTTTGGGGGTGACTCGTGTGGCAATGTTGCCTACTTCGTCAGGAAAACCCTTATTCACTTCAATCAGCTTATCCGCCAACAATGGTGCATTAGCTACCGGTGAAGTGTAAATCCCCTGTTCGCCTGCCGCAGCAATGGTTGCCAACAGAGCCATGGTTGTTTCGTCATATCGCTTCTTAGCCATTTTGTAAATCCTCTATAGTTGAAAAATCAAAATCAATACGCCATTCAAATAATACCCTCTAATCCGTCAATGTCAATATGTAATTGCTTCGATTTGAAAAAAGAATCGGCCTACAGTCCTAGCGCGATCCAACTTGCCTTGTGGCATCTCTCTTCTAGCCATGCGGTTACGACTTATAGGCGGTTGCTGCGAGAGTATATGATTCGGTTGACAGGGTTATTAGAACGATAAATAACGTCCTTGTCAACAAAATAAGCAACATGATATCGATTTGTTAAGTGCGTCGCAATTTCAGAAAGTGATTTGCCCACAATTACCATACTGCGAGCTATTGCCGTAGCCTGTACGATTTCACAGCGCTGGCAATTCATGATCGGGCAACGTCGTTAGGATAGCGTACTAGGTACAACGTCCTTTCTTCGACGAACCCTAAGCGCTTGTACCAGCGCACGAGCTGCGAATAGGACAACCCGCCGCTAGGAGCTACATGAAGCGCCAGAATCGTTCCAGATGCGTCTGCGTCGCGCAGTACCTTGGCCATGAGTGTACGCGCGTGACCTTGGCCACGAAATTCTAGTGGAACGTTAATGCGGTTAATGATCAGCCGCCTACGCGACACACGTTGCATTTCGTCGTCTGTCAGATCGACAATAGAACGTGTAGGAATGTCAAAATAGCAAGTTTTCATGTGAGATACGCTTGGATCACGTCTCGCGCTTGTTGCCAGCCAAAGCAAACTTTCCATAAATAACCTTGTGACGTTACGAATGCACCAAATTCATTTTGTTTGTCTGATACGTCAGATGGCACACCATCTTTGCGCTTCAGTTCGATATACAATCCAAATCCAAACGCAATTAAACTTTCAATGTATTTATCCTTTGAATCGTATTTAGTCACCGGCAAACAGATATCCGCCACACCGCTTTTTAAACCTTCCGCTTTCAACTGTCCTGCCGCTACCTTATTGCCTCGTGCACCAGCATTTGGTATGGCATAAATCCATTTCAATTGTGGATAATGATAATGTGCTTCAGGCTGCGTATATGGTCCATTATTATAACAACTCATATCATTAGCTGTTTTAAATCCATATTTCATCGCCATATTACACCAGCACATAAGCGCCATTTGTTCGCCATGTTCTGTACCGCTCTTGGCCAATTGTTCAGGATTCATAACTATCCTTCGATTCGATCTACAACGTCGTTACAGTAAATATGCTTGTTCCCTTTCGACAGACGCCAAAGCACAATATTCCCTAACGGCGGGGCTTCGCTCTTGCTATGACTCGGTTCCGTCACTGCTAATGCAATCCCATGCTTTTCACAAATCATACGCAAGTCATGCAGAAAGCTTTCACATTGTGGACTCATGATTGCCGCTCCCCATAAATAGCTTCGCGGGATTGTTTCACTAAAGCAATAAATAAATTGGCTGTGAAGCTATTAGAAAATACTCCGACCCATGTCTGACCATCTTCGCCGCCGGTGACAACTTCTTCGCCATCAAAAATATGTGTCACAGTTAACGTTGACTTGTCAACCTTGACAACAACAGTATTTTTATATCTTTGTTTGGTTACGTTATTCATTGTTTCATCCTCTCGCGTAAGCTGCGTGTCAGTTCCTTCATACGCTTCAATGTCCAGCCGACGCCAGTATGACCAGCGTCTAGTACACGAATGAAACCGGTTTTGTTATCGTAGCTCCATTCAGTCGGACGACGAATGTAAGCGATCTCATAAGCACTGGCGTACGCCTTAAAGATCCTGCGAGCCGTTTTCATATACAACGGCTCTTTGTCTTTTGGCATCTTGATATGGCTGTCAATTTGAATGTCGTTCATCCCGACCGCCTACGCGACACACGTCGCATTGCTTGTGCTAAGGATTCGCCCTTGCGCGGTTTAAACCAATCTTTCATGTGCCTAGCTCCGTTGTTTATAGGAGCTGTGATGTTACCTTCTTTTATTCAATTCGTCAAACTTTTTCTGAAGCGACGTTGCAGCCGCTTGATTGAAACGCGCTGCTGCGACCATCTGTTCATGCGTTGGCAAAAGCGCCAATATAACAGCCGACGCTTGCCATAGTTGTACCGCTAATCCCTTCGTACCGCGCAACTGCGCACTATCTCCGGCTTCGCGTAATCCTTTCGCAACATGCTTTGCATTAGCAATCAAATCAGCCGCGCTCATCTGTGTATAAGAATTGTCAGTCATGCTTTTACCCTCGCGCCTTGAATCCATTTGTACTTCGGTTTGACTTCACGCGTCGGTCCGCTAAGTATGAGTCTTTCTGATTCCAGAATGTAAGGCATACATAAATTATGCAATCGCTCTAATGCAACAGCACGTTCTAATACCGAATGCTTTTGATCTAATCCCATAGCTGACAACGCTCTTGCCAGTTTAAGCTTTTCAGGTTCCTTTGCCATCAATGTCAAAAAAGTATCCATACGTCACCTATAAGTGCGGAGGCCAAACTTTGCCCTGCGGCAACGGGAGAGGCGCAGCGAGGCGCAAATCCCCGGCCAGTGCCCATGCAAGGGCATAGGCTGAAAAGGGAACCTGCGGCACCGTATGCACGCTGGTAGCATCTGGCAAGGCTTTCTTGTTCATGTGCGACACCTCTGCGGCACGGCGGCCACTTCTAACGTCACTTTCTGCGCTTCGACGTGCGCCAGATGACTTTTGCATTCGCGCCAGTGCGGGCCCGCCAATGGGCTAAACGTCTGACCGCAGAATGCACACAGGACTAATTTCACTTGATTCTTCATACCTCATTATCGGTGCGACTGTCAAATACTTAAGTGATCTATGTCACACTTCGATATCAAATCTTCGATCAAATCCCATGTCCCATTGTCGAAACAATTCTACCTTGCGACAAGCGCGCTTATCAATCGCTTCGGTATCTAATTCTAATTTATTCGCAACAAACTCCAATGCTGCAATCACGTCGGCCATTTCTTCCTGCAAGCGGTGACGCAAATTCGTGCCGTCCGGGTGCAACAGTCGGTCGTCAGTCGTCAATTGCAATTTTGGATACTGCAATAGCTTGCCCACAATTTGAAGCAATTCGCCCGACTCTTCCGTGAGTTTAGAAAGGCCGTTGTTTGTCATCGCCACGATAGTATTCCTTTAAAAGTTTCTTCTCTTTGCACACTTCGTTCCAATAAGCAAGGCCGAGTGCGCCGACGCTAGCAACAAATATACCAGCTATTAAACAGAACCATTGCCAAAAGTAAGGCTGATTGATGAGTATTTCATCCATCATGTTTATCCTCTAGTGATTTTAAAAACCTATCGGCCTTCTCAATTGCTTTCGCCATGTAATAGTCATTGTCGCGCATGAATACGTCTTCTGACTTCTGACTCATGTAGAAGGCCGACAGGAACTGCGCCGCGACAACTTCGCGCTTCGTCATGAGCGACGCTAACTTATCAGCATTCGATTTACCCGGTGCCATCATTTTCCATTCTCCTTCTTCGGTCCCACATTCAGCTTCATATCATTGGCGACATTCTCCTGACCTTCTAACGTGATACGCATGGTCATGGCATTTAAGTCCAATAGCTGCTCTAGCTTACTCGATAACTCCTTATAAAATGGTTGCGAAATATCCTTACTCAATACCGCGTGATCGATTTCTTTTAACAAGTGCTGCAAACCGATCATGTTGCGCGCGACCATCTGATAATTGTGTATCGATGCGAGCAATGTATTGTGGGCATCTGGCAGTACGTCAGTGAGCTTGAACACGTTCACGACTTCCATCGGATGACTTTTAGCGAACAACTTCAATTCGAATGCCACACAGTATTCGTTCGCATTGTCTGTCGTCAGACCATGCGTCACCAAATAGCCATGGGTAAATGGATTCTTTAATTCAGTCATTGCGCCATCCTCTTCGTTTCAATCAAATGGTCAATAAATACCTTTCGTGACAACCACGCTAGTTTTCCGCAATGATCGCACTTCACAAAGTCGCCATATAAATTCCATATTGCATGGTTCATACTACATGGTGTCGTATTACGTTCCTGCCAGTAGTGAGTGCACGTCAATTGCTTCCATAGCTGCCACATTTTCATATCGATTCCTTACCTAATGCTTGCCCTACTTCAATGCCTTCCTGATAACCAGCTTCATAGCCACGCTGGTGTGCTTCTTCTAGCAAACGTTCTGCGTCTATTAATAAAACATATCTAACGCAATCAGATTGTGGTATTCGTGTCATACCATTACGATGATAATACCATACTTGTGTATCAACTATCACGGTACTTCTTCCTTCGGCATCGATTGATTAGCGAGTTCCCACAATTCAGTAACGCGGCATGGACCGCACTGTTTGGTTACGAATTGATCCACCTTCATGCCGGCATACAAAGACGTTGTGCTGGCAACTACAAGGCATGTTTTTCAATGTAATGTACATCTGTTGAGCGGCTATGCGTTGTGCTGGCGTCATGGTTCGCAATCCTCAAAAGGATCATAGTCGTCATCGAAGATGGTGTAAGCGTCGTCAATCATTCGATCACTCCGCAATGTAGTATCGAACGCTAATCGGTGTGCTGAGTTTGTTAAAATCTTGAGTGACGACGCGACGAATCAACCCGGCGTTTTCCATTCGGCCAAGGTAAATATAAATCTGTGCCTGCCATATACCGGTGACGTTGGATAATTCAAATCCGCGCATTCCCGGCTCACGTTGCAGGCACCATAGAATTGCTTTTTGCTTTCGTTCGTTCATGAGAGTGACCCTATAATTTCGTTCAATACCGCCTTCGTGCGCTGTAGCTTGTGACGCAGGATTTGATTCATGGAGTTGAGGCAGTAGGGGCATTCGATGGTCGAATACGCTTCGCGGTAGTAGCGATGCCCGCGCTTGCACGTCATTGGGATTGCCAACTTCATGACGCCACTAACCTCTTTTGACTTTATCTTCAATTCTACTGTCGGCCTTCGTGCATCCTGAGCTTGGCAATATTGGTTAGGAGCAAGACTAAGATTATCACACACTGCGCCGACACAATCGCAAGGTTTCCGAACGTCAAGCGGAGCTAATGGTATGGTGTCGTTCATTTTATCTCCAGTCGCTTCAGGATCTTGACGGCATGAATAACCATGTCTTCGCGATAGCGCAGTAGATCGGCATATGCCGCTGCGTGATCGTCTTTCCATGTTGACTTAGCCATACCCTTGTCAAGAATGTTGTTGACGACAGCGCGAGCTATTAGACCGGCTTGTTCCTGCGTCATAGCGTTATACCTTGCTTAAGCATGGATTGCGACACCATGTTAAACGCCTCGCGCTTGCCACAATACGAACAGATCAGCGTCTTATTGTCGTGACGTGACAATGACACACCGGGCTTGCCGTATTTGTTCGGTATATACGTCATACAGTCGATATACGCGCACTTGACTTTCTTCGGATCTTTATGCATTTTCATTACTTGCATTCCTCCAGTGTGACCGTCAGTAATTCGCCTAACTGATCTTTGTCCAGACTTAACATAATGCGTTCCAACATAGTGGCGCGCGGTATGACGTTGACTTCGATACAGTTATCTAATTGTACCTCATGATAGACTTGTTCGTCAAGACGTTTTCTAGCTGCGATGAAGTCAATCATACGTCACTCGGGCCGTGTATGGCGTAGAATTCGTCGCGCACAATGTCAAGCGCTTTATCAGTGTCATCATTGTCAAGCAATGTCTTGAGTTGACCTATCATGCGCTCGTGCGCATACTGCTTGTTACGATAGTATTCGATCAGGTCTTTCTGATCTTTCATAGCGCGCTTCGCTACTTCTAAAACAGCCTTGCCATATGCGTTTGCCATCTCGTGTCACTCCGTTGTTTCAATACCTGTAATGTACTACCTATAACGGCACAAGTCAATACATCTTTAGGAAGTGTGTCACATTCCATAAAACTCATTTGGTTCTTTCGGTTTGCCGTCACATTTCTCCATAAGGTTCAGGCAGTGAGCCGTCATTCAAAGATACACGCTTGACGATATGGCATATGCCGTCGATGGTGTACAACGCCATTTCATCCTGATTGAGCATCGGCACGGCAATCAACGGCGGAATGTACAGTCTTGACTTCGGTACGTTGTGATCAATATGACGTTGACGTTCAACGCCATCAATAATGACGGTCATGGTAGCCATAGGTTAATCCTCTAGTACATCTGGGACCATTCGGTCAATTTCTTTCATGTCCTTTTCAATGCGTTTAAATGCCTTGTCAAGTGTTTTCTTGATCTCTTTGTCAATCGGTTCCTGCATCATCTCTCTTATATCATGCTGCCCACCGATCTCGCTACGCTTATTGAAATCCTTGTCTAGCGCTTTCTCAGCTCTGCGACAAGCCGCGCGAGCTTTGTCCCATGCTCGCGTTGCTCGCAAAAGGTCTGCTTCCTTACGCACGAGCTTGTCGCGTAGAATGACGTATCGTTCAGGTGTCATTATGTTAACTCCCAATGTGACATAACGTAATTACATAACTACGTCAAATTTCAGTACCGCTGTGTCCTGTGGTACTTCATACCGCAGATCGGCACCGGCAGTAATCATAATGTACTCAGGTTCGCAACTGAATGCATGGATGCGCAGATTACTTTGCTTTGTTATGCCGCCTTCCATACGACAGCGCTTCACAGCGTCACGTATAGTATTGGCTTTGCCATAGCTACCATTGGTCAGTGATACCGCGAGAAACGCTTTAGCTTCGCTCATGTTGTCTCCTAGTTGTGTATCCATACCGGTTACCGTGTCCGGTGCTACCCATTTAACGCCTGTTGTTACGGCGTTGGTAGCGGAAATCTAGTTCGGAGTATAACAGCGCCAACGCTACTTGTCAACTCCTGTAGCATCAATTAAGCGCGCATTCTTAACTTCATACGGCATGCAGTTAACCTTGTCACCAACCTGCCATGAGGAACGTTCCTCTAACATGACAATAGTTAGCCCACCTGTGCGCGGCGACTTCGCTATGACCTTGCCGCGCAGTCCTACGATGACACCACCGGTAAACACAACTTCATCGCCTATCACAATCACAAATGGATTTTTCATTTTCCTTCCCCTTCCTCTACGATAAGCACGTTCGCCAGCGCGTTGTTAAAGATCAGCTTGAGGCGTTCTATCTGCACGTCTCGGTCGTTCGTCTTAAGTCCGGTCATTGCCTTGGCCAGCTTCAGGCAATTGACGCCGCGCGATACGCGCATGCCGGTCTTTTCAAGCTTCAAACCGCTAATGAGTACCTTGATCCGGTAGGCTTCAATTGCCTGCGGACCTTCGACCGATCTAAGCTGGCCATTGTCGTTCGTGATGATATCCATGATTTAACCCTCGTCTGCGTTATCGTCAATTTCCGATTCACAAGCGCCACAAGGCGCGTCGAACATACCGTTAGACGTTACTTCGCCGGGATGACGCGGACAACCGCGAATCAGCTCACAACCGCGCATCGCCCAAAAGGCTTCATCCTGTGCGGCGTTATAATCTTCCTGAGTCATGAACATTTCGCTTTCTCCAATTCGTTTACTGAGTACATAGTATAACGGCGTCGAACGTCAGAAGTAAAGCGTTATTTCGATTTATTTTCAGAAATAAATACATACCGCATTATGTCTTACTTGTCGATTATGTCATCAGCGTTTCGCTGAACGTCATACATTATATCACTACGTTATGTCAAATTGCCGCCAAAGTAAGACAAAGCCTACGCACACCAGACGCAATAGGAAGCCACAGGCGACGCGATCTTCGACCCGGACCCGCTATAAGGGTCTCAGGCCAAGCGACGCGCCTTGGCCTATGCCGTTTCGTCTAACTGCCATTCCCGGTCAACATCAAAAACCACGTCCACGTTCCAATCGCGACCGCCAGCCATTCGAGCGGGCACCGACTGATGAACTTATTGATGACGTTCATGACTTGTGATTCACGTAGCTATAAATATAAGGACAAACTATTTTCGCGGCAGACATGATTGCAGCCTTGCGCTTTGATTGCGCCAACGTTCGACCGTCAAGCGTATTGATTAACCACATATCATGCTTTGTCTTAACGACATAAGCGAAGGTATAGCGACCATCTCTGCCCACATGTTCAACAGCAACCCGGTTTGGCATGCTGCGATTCGGGATCAATTCTACTGCGACTTCTACTAATGTATTCATTGCCGTCATTCCTCTGTTGTGTTGCTCCAATGAATTAAGTATCGGCCAATAACAGCGAGAAGTAAAGTGCTATTTACGTGACGAACGTCACAAATAACACCACCACTATTTTAAAGCTCAATTAGTAGGCCAGCCAATTCGATGCAAGTCTCTGATCTTGACTCTTTTTCTTATATAAATAGTATATATAGTATAGTAGTAGTATGAGAGAGAGAGAAATTTATATATAGCGTCGACGCATTTATAAGTGACGTTCATGACGTCGTGAAGCGTAGGGAATTTACTCTCTTTTTGGTAGTAATCTCTAGGAAATCTACTATTTCGACTTATGCTTAGTAATCAATGAGTTACCCATACTATTTTGGTAGAAATAGTATTTTAAGGTAGATTTTATAAGAAATTTGTTAAGTTATGTCAAGAAAAAGGAGTCATATTAACGTCATTTGTAAACGTCATTTGTACATCAGGAGACAAAATAAGCTAAAGTTCTATTGACAACGGCCAATAAAGCATTTACAGTCTACTTACTGAACGACACAAGCCTGTAGCGCCTTAGATACAAACCTGTAGCGCCTTTCAACACAACGGACCAATGGAGTTATTTAAAATGTCAATCATCATCACACCGAAGTCAAGAGTGATCGAGTTTGTTCAATTGTGGGCACAAGCTGAAACCGCTGGCAAATTGGCCGCTGCGAACGTCAAGGTTAAAGACTATTTGATAACGTCAGTTGACTTTCTGAATAAGCCTATCGCCAATGCGCCGCAATACGTCATGAATGGAACCTGTGGCTTTGCTTGGCTCATTATCAAGCCCGCTAACAGTCGCTTTGGGAAATGGCTACTGGCGGGTGGGTTAGGCCGGAAGTCGTCCTATGAGGGCGGTGTGCGCGTCTCGATCTACCAGTATGGCCAGTGCATGGAACAGAAAGAGGCACACGCACATGCTATGTCGGCTGTGATCGCAGCGGCTGGCCTGCGATGCTATGCTGATTCAAGGATGGATTGAATTTAATTAAATGTGACGTAAGTCGCTAAAGAAAGATTGCAATGTGTCGTTATAGATAGTATTGTAACGACACTGAATAACGGAACGGAGCGAATGAAATGATTCAACTTCAATACAGACAGACGACCATCATAGGCGAAGCACCAAAAGCGTGGAACGTGTATGCTGAGTCACGAATCATCACAAAGGATATGCGCAAGTTCGCTCTAAACCTAAATAGAGATGCTATTTATTTCAGCGAATGTCGCTACGTTGACACTAGAAATAGTCCTGAGTTGAAACTGTGAGTAAAAGAATACGCGCGCCGCGACGTGAAGTATTACGGCGCACTAGATACGATAGAACATGGTTTTTTGATCTATCGTGTGGTCACAGTTTGTCAAAATTATACTGTGACGATGTATACAAAACAGCAAAAACAATGCAATGCCAACCATGTGCGGCGGGTTGGTGTACAAAACATGATATTATCGATGATGCTGAAACCGGCGAACAACGTTGCAGTAAATGTAAATTTCCAAATATGAGTAAACTGTGACGTAATTGGCTTTAGTTTTCGCTGTTATACCCGATACTAGACTCACTGAATCGAAACGCACACAGGAACAAATGACCATGAACGCATACGCACAACACAACGCAACCAAGCTTTACGGCAACACACAGAAGCCGGTTCGCGAATATCAGCGCAATGACTACCAGTTGCAGGGTGTCAAGGCGCACAGCGTTGCACAGACCGCGTTCGCAACGCGCCTTAGTGCTGGCCTGTCGCTGATCTGAAGTCTGCCCACACTCAACCACAGGAAGCGAGAACATGACAAGCAAACAAAACAGCAAAGAGTACGATGCAGCGCTTGAAGCGTCGCGGATCGCAACGCGCAAGTACAACGTCGCTGTGAAAGATTATCGCGAGGGTAAGATTACAGACGAAGAATACCTTACGGCGCGCAAGGATTATTATTTGGCGCAGAGTATTTTTGATGACGCACTGCTAATTGAATTGGGAGTTAGCCCGCCATCGCTTGACAACACATATTCGCGCTGGTAATCTAGCGTCATAGATCGGACGCAGCGTTAGCGTCGAAAGAGCGGCACCGAACCCCGCTCCGATCTAGGGAGAGTTACAGAGGTTTATAGAGGTTACAAGACGCTTCTAAGCGTTGGCCCCACAACATTTCTAAGGGAACTTGCACGTTATGTTAAATAACTCTAAATAATCCAATCTGTGACGCAATACCTAAAGAATAGTTGCACAACGTCGTTATAAGATGTATTCTAAATGCACTTACCAACTGAACGGAATAAACGAAATGAACATGTACAGTTTCACATTCGAAGACAGCGCCGACACGATGCAGCAGTTTGATTACAGCATTGCATCTGCGACCGAAATGGTTAAAGCGCGCCGTGCTGCATTTGGTCTCAGCACGATCATAACGCATGTTTCTGTACAGGCTGGTCGCTAATCATGAGCGAACGCAAAAGAGAAATTTTGGATTATCGCGCTGCGATGAAAGCCGCAACGTTGCGGTACGTTCCTAAAAAGACAGCGCGTGGTCGCAGTCGTGAGTTGCATAGCGCGACTATTGCAGAACGCAAAACGGTGCAATCATGAACGCAGTAGTTAAAGAATGGTCACCGTATCAAACAAGCGTCTTTGCGTTCGTCACCGAAGGCACTGGCAACTGCATCATTGAAGCAGTTGCAGGTTCGGGCAAGACGACCACCATTGTCGAAGCGATGCGCCGCACATTTGGCACGTCGATTTTCCTCGCATTCAACAAAGCGATTCAGGTTGAGTTGTCGTCACGTGGTGTGAACGCTAAGACGTTCCACGGTTTGACGTTCAAGCCGGTGATGACGTTTAAGAAGCAGAAACAAATCACACAAGACAAACTGCGCCAGATTGTTGATGCTAACCTAGGCGATGACGACGTGCGTACCTACGGCTCATTCATCTGCAAACTGGTAAGCCTCGCACGTAACAATGGCGTTGGTTGCCTTGTGGCAGACGTAGAATCAGAATGGTATGATTTGATTGACAAGCATGATATGGAACTGCCGACCGAAGAAGCGTCATTAGAAAAGGCAGTCATGTATGCACGCAAGTTGCTGTCAACGTCGAATGAGTCACCGCTAGTTGACTTCGATGACTTGCTGTATCTCGCGGTCAAAGAAGGTTTGACGCTTGACAAATACGATCACATTTTCGGCGATGAAATGCAGGACACCAATGCAATACAGCGCGCGATTCTACGAAAGATCATGAAGCCAACCAGCCGCTTTTATGGCGTTGGTGACCCCTCGCAGGCGATCTACGGTTTCCGTGGCGCAGATAGCAACAGCATGGGACTACTGGCGACAGAATTCCAGTGCGTCAAGCTTCCGCTCACCGTATCGTATCGCTGCCCGACGTCGGTTGTTGAGTATGCACGCCGCTGGGTTTCCCACATTGAAGCCGCACCGAACGCCATTGCAGGCGAAGTCGAATCGCTCGGCACTGACTGGATTACGGGCGACTTTGAAGCGAACGATTTAGTGGTATGTCGCACGACGAAGCCGCTTATATCCCTGGCGTTCAAGTTGCTAAAAGCGCGCGTCCCGGTCCGCATCATGGGCAAGGAAATCGGTGACAGCTTGATTACACTCATTGAGCGCATGAAGGCGAAAGGCATTGACGCACTGGCTGTGAAACTTGAAGTGTGGGCAAGCCGCGAAGCGGAGAAGGCCATTGCGAAGAAGCAGGAAACCAAAGCGGAAGCCATTCGTGATCGCGTTGACGCTATCCTGTGTCTGATCGAAGGATTAGACGAAACGGAGCGCACCATCCCTGCGTTGTGTGAGATTATTCGCGGCATGTTCGATAGTGGTCCGAACCAAGTCATACTGGCCACGATCCACAAAGCAAAGGGTTTGGAGTCGCCTCACGTTTTCTGGCTGAATAGCAGCAAGTGTCCTTCACCCTACGCGCGGCAAGAATGGCAGATGCAGCAGGAAGCCAATTTGTGTTATGTCGCGGTGACACGAGCACAGCGCACATTGACTTTGATCGAAGAGAAAGATCAGCGTAAGGTTGCCTAAGGCACGATCATGAAAAAGCAACCCACTAGCGACGGCCTATTAAGCGCGTGCAACCATCGCGCGCCTATCGTCTTTGGCAAGTGTTCTAAATGCGGAAAGGTATTTGGGAAAACATTCGAGCCGGGGAACTTGACACCGGGCAAGCACGTTGACATAATGCAGTTAGCTTCTCAGCTATCCGATGGTGACACCGGCGAACCCGGTCCGCGTCAAACGTCACCCGATGCAGCCGATGCGCGGGCAGGCATCACGAAACCCTAGCCGGTCAAGCTCCCGAGCTAGGGTTTTTTCTTATGTCATGACGTTATGTCACTACGTTATGACAGCGCTGGCGAAAATGGATTCTGGCGAAATTAAAATAACTCGCAAACGTCAAACCCATCTTACCCTCGCGAATTCAAAATGTCAAACACAAGTTACCCTTGACATCAAATCGAAGTTACCCTTCCGATTTCAAAATTTGAAAACGAAATTTAGCTCTTGACATTTACAAATCGAAAGCACGAGGAATTAGAATTGCGTAAGCGGTTCCGCCTTCATTGTATTTTGATTTCGTTTCACCGCGACCTATTAACTGAATATCGCCACGATCTGTAAGTATTTTCAAAGTTCTATGCAATGCAGCGGTCGCACCTTGTCTATCGCTTTTAAAACATATTAGCTTTGCCGCTCTACCTTGAATAAATTTGAACGGTACAATTTTATCGTTATGCATTTTAGTGTAGTCAGTACCTTGTAAATATCCTTTCAATTCGCCGTATGGTCTAACAACCCATTCTCTAATAACGTTTATCAATTTATCGAGTTGTTGCGACTCATCCGTATGCGATCCGATAGCGCCTGTATTAAAACGACTCAATAAGTTTTGAACGTCGTTAACGACAATGCCTATTGCCCAATTAGCAGCAAACAAATCAATCAATGGCGTCATAAAGTTAATACCAATGGCCACGAGCGCCGCTAACTTCATAGCCTTTAAATGGGCACGATTCCATAAATCACGAACAATATCGTTTTCAGTACTGTTAATTTGCTGAGTACAGTAGGTTTCAAATTTATCAAAAAGCGAATGTACTTCTTCTGTTAATTGTACATTGACAATTTTATTCTGATTGTTGAGTGACAAACAATTCGCACATAGCGTTGCAAGTTTTTCTGCCAATTCAAACGATGGAGAAGCGTTGACGTGCTGTTTATTAAGTGCAACTCGCACTCCTAGATATTCAAAACATAAAAAGCGCGGCAACAATCCTCCGCTAATCATAGATTCACTTAACGCTTCGTAAAATGTTTCTGGCGTTGACTCTCCAAGTAAACTAAAAGCCGGACTAAAAAGTATTGGTGTATTCTTTTCTTTTTCGCTGTAAACGATTGGTCGCAATGCATTGCCATAACCACTCTTGTGATACAAATCTAAGAACACACTACGTAAGCCAATCAAATGCGACGGTGCATCTTTGTTGCTCATCTGTTGTAACGCTAAACCAAATTCGCCCACAATAGAACAGAAGCTAGGCGATGTATTGCACAGGTATTTAATCAACGCTTCTTTAGAAGCAATTGTACCCGGTCCAATGAACTCAGCAGCAGCGGGAACCGTTCTAACAACCGCGTTCATCAATTTATCAATGCCGCTTGCCATCGCTTCCTTACCAATACCAGTCTTTGCTAACAGAATGACGTATTGATTTAAACCGGTCCCTGAGACGTTATAGGCGCGGCCACAGATCCCCGATAGGAAGGCCACGGCACCCGCTAGCGCGATCTCAGGGACGGGTCTAGGGGCCGCAGCGTAGATAAATTCAGCAATCGAACCCAATAGACCGGGCGGCAAGCTGTAAACAGGGATTTTTTCAATGAGCTTATTACTAGGCGGCGGTTTCGCTTTGATCTTTTCAGCAATCGCCGCATTGATATTGTTAATGACACTATCGATATCAACGGGCGGCAACATTCGATCGAAACAACGGTTGAGCATATAAGCAATACGATAAGGCGCACGTGACTTCGGTCGCTGCCCTAACTTCGACTTCAAAAATAAATCGTTTACTTGCTGTTTATTCTCGCTATAGAAAGCAAGAATATCAATCAGTGCGAAGTCAGCTTCTGACTGCGAAGGGTAATACTTGCTCCAATCGCCTTTATAATACAAATCATCAAACTTCTCAGCATTGGCCGCTGTCGCTGCAATTTCTAAAATCTTTTCGTCACTGTATCTTGCAACGTCTAATCCAGCATAGAAAGAAATGGCGTGCTTACCTTCGCCCATTTGTTCCCACAATTGATTCAGAAGTACATTGTAGTCGCCAATAATCTGATTGCGATAAATATCACCAGTAAACGTCATGTATCGCGTGTCAGAGTAAAGCTCAATAGAACTGCGCCGCCGCCCGCTTGGAACTTTGCCTCTAACGACAATATGCAAGCCAAAGCCAGACGGCGAACGTTCAGCGTAGCTATCGAATTCACTGTAAATTTTTAATTGTCTTTCGAGCGAAGCGGGGTCAGTCGTTTTGTCCAGATCAATAATAGAATATGGATCTTTTTCTGATAGCACAAATCCAATGCCATTGTATCGTTCTGGATTCTTTTTTATAGCAGCAACAGTTTCATCATAAGTACACCATGTTGACGGTTCATTAACACTGCACATTTTTCCCGTTCGTGGATCATATGGAACCTTAGTAGGTTTTTCTGCTTCAGTGTCCTCATAGCGCCAATTGCACCAACTTTTATACATCCGCAATTCCAGCGGAATGTTATCGTAATTGAGCACGGTTTCTTATTCGCTTCTTTTAATGCTTAATAGGAATTCGTGAACTTGTCTAACTCTTGAATAACCCGGATTTTCAAATCTCCCTATAACAAGAGTTTTTAACCACGGCAATTCAACGTTTGCCCCTTTTGCAACGTCTTCTAAAGATACATTACTAGGACGACTTGCAATCAACACTCGCACTTCGTCAAGTGTGGGCAGTCGCAATTGATTGACAGGAGGAATAAACCAAGGAGATTGCGGTTGTGTTGCACTCATCCGCCGAAGGTACTAGCAAGCAAAGAAATTCACAAGAAAATATTTATTTGACAAGCAAATCAGGCAGGCGCAGTCTCCCGCTTCGGCCTATCCCGGTCGCTTTGCATTGAGCGATAGTTCCTAGGCAACACTAGCGGGTGATACCCGTTTGGGATAGGCTGATTCACTTACTACTGAGGGAAGACAATGAGCGTATTACAGATCGGCACACTTGCGTATGAAACGGAAGCGCAGCGAATTGAAGAAATGATTGAACGGCAACAATCATTGTCACCAACTGAAAAAATCTTTTATCGTGACTTCCTATTGCTAGAATGGGACGAAGCGAAGAAAGAACTTGAAAAAGCCAAAGCCGAAGAAATGAGTTTGCGTAAGCAAGTTGTACATTTGGCATTTGACACAACCAAACTTTCAGGCACCGAACGTGTGCCGCTATACAACGGTTATGAGTTAAAAGGCGTCAAGAAACTCAATTATGGATTCATTCACAACGCCGAAGACAAAGTAGACAAAGCACGCATTGACAATGCGCTAACGCTTATCGAGAAGGCAGACCCTAACGGCGCTTTCATTGCCGAACGTCTGGTGAAATGGACGCCTGAACTCTCCAAGACGGAATACAACCAACTTTCCAAACCGCTGAAAACGATTATTGATGCAGTGATCGTAACCAGCGAAGGCGCACCGACATTAGAAATTGTAGCTCCTAAAGGAGCAAAATAACATGAACGGCAAGAAATGCGTTTATGAAAACTGCGTGAGACTGTCCAGCAAGAAAGAAGACAGTTGCACCGCGTGCCGTGCGCGTCATCGCTATTGGGATAAAAAGAGTCCCGGACGACGCATTGAACGACGGCGCAAGTTGTCATTGTCTGGCGAGACCATGCGCGAGTTTGTTGGCGACATTCAGCTAAAGCAGTTCATTCGTAAAGGATACAAGAAAGAGGTTAGGCTAAATGGATAACATACATAAATCGAACGGTCACGACAAAAAGCGTTCGCCTCTCTTCGGTCGCAAACAGAGTGTCGCCACCATCGCTAAACGTAAACTGACCATGGCAACAAAACGCGCATTGAAAACAGCAGCCAGTGAAGCTAACTATCATGCGCACAAAGCATTGCCTAGTGCAGAGAAGCGCGAAGACGCGCGTATCTATTTGCGCCATGCGAAGCGCGTCATTAACGAATACATTGCAAACGGCAAGTTAAAAGAGATGGACGAAGCACATCTTTATACCTTGCTGGCTTTGAAAGTGCTAGAGAAAGGCTAAACATTGGGAGAACATCATGAAGTTCATTTTCATTATCATTGCGGCATTGATGGCAATGCCCACAATTGCATCAACTCGTTACTTACCGCAACAGCAGATGAAACACCATGAATTGTTTCTGAGCCGCATACAGGAGAACTTACAAAGACCAGACATCAACGGCGTCGTCAGTCGGTTATCGGATTTGGAATTGGCAGATCTTGTAACGTTATACGGTGCTGCGTCAGGCGGCAGGCAGCACGAACTGGTAACGGTACTCGGCAATCGAATCAGCAATGCGCAGATGACGCGCTTGTCATCAGCATTCAATCAGCCCACTACGTTGATGCAAAGTGCTCCGAAAGGCGCAACGGTGAATGGTCCTGAAGTAACGTTAGATATGTCGATATACGAAGTCTACCTAGAATTTCGTACCGCAACGGTTGGCAGCTTGAGTGTGGGCGCGTCAATGGCACAGACTGCTATGTACACTGCCGGCTGGGTATCAGCAGCATGGGGGGCAGGGTATACTGCGGGAACAGGCGCAGCGATATTGATGGAACGTTATATGCCGGGCACATGGGAAGGCATCGGCAATACCATCGGCGCTGCTGTAAATGGATTCAACAGCGCTACTAACTTTCTAGCTCAAGGTAGCTATCAGCAGCAAATTGATGCAACGTTCGGCGGTACCATTTCGATATACGGCAGAACACATAGCAACTACAACACACAGTATAATGCTTCGTCACCAGACTATTCCGGTGACTTCAGTGTTGCCTCTGCTTTTGATTATCGGATGGACGCCAACTATTTTAGTGGCGGTATGCCATCCTGTCGCATTCGACATTGTTCACAGTTTTAAGGAACGTCATGAGTACGTCATTTGTTTTAATGTTAGTCGGTATGCTGTTTACCGTCACGGCGGAAATTATTTATCCCCTTGTGTTTTCAAAACAGCACGTCAGTAAAACATTGCCTGAATATTACGAAGGTATCAGAGAGAAGGATATTGCCTTTCCCTTCGTCGTTCGGTTCATGCATTACATTGCAATGGGGATGTATATTTCCGCTGTAATTCTGTTGTTCTGGTAGAGTGCTTACCCGCCGAACCCTCTAGCCGGCGCACGTCTGCCAAGCGCCATGTCCCAAAAGGCTAGAGCATGTGACAGCTCGGTAAGCACAGCCGCGCTGGTAGACCGCTAGGCTCTAACGAAATAGTCTACTATTTATAGGGTGAAATATGTTTGAACCAAACATCGAAAAAATTGAATGGCCAGTAATTGAAGAGAAAGCGAAATTTCAAATTACTGTTGCTCAATTGATTTTGCAATTAAAAGCGTTTCCTTCCAATGCACTTATATATGTAGAAGGATGCGATTGTATTGGCGAAGGTTCCGGCGCTACTTACGATCCGAACGATAACACCGTATTAGTTGAAAGAATTCCATGAAACAAGAAATTTATACATCGTCAACGAAAGGCGAAATTCCTTTGTCGTTCACTGGTCGGCATCTATTGCAGTCATTACGCGAAGCTATTATAGAGGCAATCGACAAAGAAGATTACAATATCAATGCCGATCAACTATCACGAATCAGAGGTGATATTGCTCAATACATGAGTACACTGGAAAGGAAAAACATTTTACTAGGACAGATCGCAAAAGAAAATTCTGCATTACGAGAATATTTAAAAAAATTGTCAGATGAAAAAATAGCATGGAGTAGCAACGAAGAATTGAAAGAAAGCACCAACTCGTTTTACACATTATTAAATGACTATCGAGACGCATTAATTCGTCAAAGTTGCGAATGGAAACCCGATGATATAGGTTTAAATATAAGGCTTCAAGAAAACGTTGATAAGGCACGTATTGAAGTTGTGCAAGCATTCGAGAAGAAATGAACAAACAAGACGTAATTATTTATTTGCTGCTGAGTGCAAATAGCGGCATTGGTTTAATCATAGGTTATATGTTTGGTCGCTTCAATCGCAAATGAATATTTCACAGCTACGTCCGGCGTCGCAGTTGGCCCAAAGATTCGGAGTCAAGTCAATCCTGTATGGCGGTCCGGGCACTGGCAAAACGCCGTTGACGAACACCGCGCCGCGCCCTGTGCTGTGTGCAGCGGAACCGGGTTTGCTGTCAATGCGTGGCTCATCAGTGCCCACATTTGAAGCGTACACAGTGCCGAAGTTAGAAGAATTCTGGCAATGGTTGTTCACGTCGGCAGAGGCCAAAAATTACGATACCGTCGCTATTGATTCAGTGTCACAAGTTGCTGAAATCTATTTAACGAAGTATTTGCATGAAAACAAAGACGGTCGTAAAGCCTACGGCGAGTTGTCGCGTAAGGTCATGGAGATAGCGAACGCACTGTATTACCTGCCGCAGAAACATATTTACTTAATTGCAAAACAAGGCACAGACGACGGAGGTATAAAGAAGCGGCCTTGGTTGCCCGGTCAAGATTTGAACGTCAAAATACCGCACTTGTATGACGAAATTTTGCACATTGGAAATGTGCAAATTGTGGGAATACCAAAACCTGTTTTAGCCATTCGTACTAAAGACAGCTTTGACGTAGTGGCGCGTGATCGGAGCGGAATGTTAGAAGAGTTTGAGGAACCGCATATTGGACGTTTATTTGAAAAGTGTATGAAATGAGTCCCGCCCCGCTGTTGTCCGCTAAGAGCATGGAAATTTGCGGGTCCATGACGCGACAGCGGGGAAATGGGCAAATGAATCGACCGCTTGCGCTACTGTGACAGTACCGGTCCGCAACGTAAGCAAGATAGCGTTGCATCAAGCTAATACGGTGTTCATGCAAAACGGGCGCAAGTAGTTAGTACCGTGACAGCTCGGAGAGACGGCAAGTTTCGTACAATCTATTAAGGTGAAAATTTATGGTAGCTTTAACACAACCATTTGATGCAAACACGGTTGATCCATCACAACAATTGCCACAATTGCCTATCGGTAGGCATCCGGTTGTGATTATAGAATCAGGCGGTAAAACGACAAAATCTGGTGACGGCGGATTTCTTGAATTTCTTTTACAGATTATAGACGGACCAGCGAAAGGCGTTAAAGGCACGTATCGTTTGAATATCTATAATCAAAATGCAGACACCGTTAGAATTGCGTATCAGCAATTCTCAGCGTTGTGTCACGTCTGCGGCATTTATGTCGTGCAAAACACTGAACAATTGCACAACCTACCGTTTATTATTGACGTTGATTTCCAGAAGGGAGAAGAAGCGCGACAGAAAGGCTATACCCAAGTGACGCGCGTCTATGATCGCAACATGCAGGAACCGGGCAAACAAGGCCAAGCTCCCGCCGCTGCGCAGCCTGTACCCGTGGCGAACGCTCCCGCTGCGGCATGGCCAGCGCAGCCACAAGCCGCAGCACCCGCTCAGGCCGCACCAGCGCCCGCCACAGCATCGCAACCAAGCTGGGCAGGTGGTAACGGCGGCGGCGCGCCGCCCGCGCAACAGCAAGCGCCTGCATGGGGCGCTCCTACACAGCAAGCCCCGCCGCCCGCTGCTGCCGCCCCGCCCGCTGGTGCCATGCCTTGGACGCCTCGCTAAACTAGCCAAGCGTCTAACGTGGCAAGGGAACGTATACGGTTCGGTAAAAGTCCGATTAAATCTCCCTCATCGAGCTGGAGCCGTATTTGGAGGATTAAATGCGAATAGACGAAACGTTAGCCAGACGTAAGGCGAAGCGCGAAGCAAAGTTATTAAAGCGAGAGAAACGAGAGCTAGAAAATGTCCTCAAACGAAAGTCACAAGGTGGACCTAGATTCCCCCGGAACCGCAAGACTAGTTAGTCGTAAACTTTTATACGACATTGACGAGTATGCAATTCGTACTTATGGCGATGATCATCGCTGGCATTTAGGCGCATCCGTTATCGGTCATGATTGTAGTCGCTTTCTATGGTATACATTTCGCTGGTGTTTCAAAGAAGAATTTAAAGGCGAGAATGACGAAGAAAAACACGGTAATGCCGGACGTATGCAACGTCTTTGGAACCGTGGCCATAGAGAAGAAGACAGGTATGTAGAATTTCTGAAAGGCATCGGCGCGACGGTATGGACACTTGACCCACAGACCGGCAAACAATTTCGCATGAGCGCTTTGCATGGTCATTACGGTGGATCGATGGATGGTGCTTTGCTCTTGCCACCACTCTACAACATTACTCAACCGCTGTTAACCGAATTCAAAACCAACAACACCGGTAAGAGTTTTGGCGATCTGATAGAAGGCGGTGTTAACGCGAGTAAAGCGCAGCACTATACACAAATGAGCTGCTATGGAGAAGAATATAAATTAGAATACGCTGCGTATTTCAATACTAACAAAAATGACGACGATATGTATATTGAAGTCGTCAAGCTTGACTTTAATTTGGCCGTTCAGATGAAAGCCAAAGCGGAACGCATCATCACGTCGCAACTCCCGCCGCCTAAACTTTCTGAGAATCCTACGTATTACAAATGCGTCTATTGTCCAGCAAAGTTAGTTTGTCATCAGAATAAAAAACCCGAAGTTAATTGCCGCGCATGTATTCATGCGCATCCGGTAGAAAATGCCGAATGGTATTGTAGTTTATATAAAGCAGTGATTCCGCGCGAAATTGTATTGACTGGTTGCCCACAATATTTTCAATTAGTGAACACATGAGTCATTTAACTTGTCCGAAGTGTGGCAGCAAAGATCATATTAGCGGTTATGGTTTAGCTGCCGGCCCAATAGGTTTTTATACATTTTGTGACAATTGTAACGTAATATTGGAATTTACTCCAGATCTTGAAGGAGTGCCAGAAGAAGCAGCAAAAAAGATTCTTGCTGAAGTTGAGAAACAGCGAATTGAAGTGTGGGGTAAATGATCCCGTATTACTTCCAAGAGGACGCAATCAATTCACTGTTAAATTACTTTAGCAGCGGACGCAGAGGCAATCCTATCGTGGCGATGCCACCTAGTACCGGCAAGAGCTTAGTCATTGCATTTTTTATTTATCGAGTGTTGATGGCATGGCCGCATGTACGCTTTCTAGTGTTGACGCACGTAAAGGAATTGATACAACAGAATTCGGCTGAGTTGTTGAAAGTGTGGCCGACTGCGCCTATGGGCATTTACAGCGCCGGTTTGAAGCAACGCGATACTATATTGCCAATTATTTTTGGTGGCATTGCTAGCGTAAATAAGAATGTGGGCATATTTGGATTTCGCGATGTAGTCATGATTGATGAATGTGATTTAGTTTCACCAAACGACGCAAGTATGTATCAAGTAGCACTTGCACAACTTAAGTTAGTCAATCCTAATCTAGTCGTGATTGGATTGAGTGCAACGCCGTGGCGATTGAAACAAGGACTGCTAACGGACAATGGTTTATTCACCGATATCTGTTACGATAATACCGATTATCAATCGTATAACCGTCTTGTGGCCGAAGGCTACATTTGTCCGCTCATACCCAAACGTACTAATACCGTTATTGATATTGGCAACGTTGGCATCAGTAAAGGGGACTATAACAAACACGAATTAGAAGTAGCGGTTGATAAAGAGGATATCACTTTCGGCGCTGTTAAAGAAATGGTCGAATTAGGTTATGATCGCAATTGTTTCTTAGTTTTTGCTGCCGGTATTAACAATTCTGAACACATAGCATCCATGTTGCAAAGCTTTGGTGTGTCAGCTTGCGCCGTACATTCTAAGTTGCCAATTGCTGAAAACGACATGCGAATAAAAGCATTCAAGAATAACGAATTTCGCGCACTGGTTAACAACAACAAATTGACGGCGGGATTCAACCATCCGCCTATTGATTTAATCGGTATGTTGCGCCCGACAATATCAGCGCGGCTATGGGTTCAGATGGCAGGACGTGGCGGACGTATGTCGCCAGCGACAGGCAAGATCAATTGCAAGCTACTCGACTTCGCCGGCAACACCAAGCGCCTAGGGCCGGTGAATGACCCTAGGATACCCGGCAGACCGGGCAAAGGCACGGGCGACGTTCCCGTGCGCTTGTGCGACGCCTGCGGGGCATACAATCATGCATCCGCGCGCTTCTGCTGTGACTGTGGCATGGAGTTCAAATTTGAAACAAAGTTATTTAGAAACGCATCCGAAGAAGAAGTATTAAGAACCGATGCGCCAGTGATTGAAACGTTTGAAGTCAAAAAAGTTCTCTATCATTTGCATGAGAAGCGTAACGCGGCTGGCATTCTAACGTCACCACCATCTATGCGCATTTCGTATTTCTGCATCATGCAAATGTTCCAAGAATGGGTTTGTTTAGAGCATCCGGGTTTGATTGGTAAACGTGCGCGCGATTGGTGGCGTCTGCGTCATAAAGAAGAACCGCCGGCAACAACGTTTGAAGCACTTAAGCGTTGTAGCGAGTTGCGCGAGCCTAGTCATATTCGCGTGCATATCAACAAAAAATATCCTGAAATTAAAAACGTGGAATTTAGATGAACACACCAGCAGAGAAGACGACGATTCAAAATCTGATCAATCATCAAAACACAGTTATTAAGGATCAAGGTTGGCAATGCTGTTTGAACTGTATGAATTGGGATAAAAAGAAACAACAATGTGGATTATTCAATGCAAATCCGCCATTGCAAGTTATTGTTGTTGGTTGTGTTGAATATGAAGGCGATATTCCTTTTTAATATGGAGAACAGAATGAGAGACTATGAAAAAATTAGAGCGTTGGCAGAAGAAATAACAAAGAAACTTGCCGACGACGGAAGCTTGATTGAAGCAGGCTTTAGAGCAATGTGTATTTTATATTTACCTAGAGAAGTATCGTCAGAACAACTTGACGATATGCGATGCGTTTATTATTTAGGCGCAGATCACATTTTTACTAGCGTATTATCTGTATTGGAACCTGATGCAGAACCAACAGACAAAGATTTAGAGCGCATGACAAAAGTCTATAGAGAATTAGAAGCATTTAGAAAAACATTCAATGGAGGAATAAGCGATGGAAATTGAAAACAACGTGCCAATGCCAGCCACTAAAGCAGTTGCAAAGCGCGCTAGAAAACCGAAAGGCGAGACCAAGCCAGCCACTAGTGCGGCGTCACTAATTGCCGCCTTGAAATTCGTTAGCCTCGCACAGAAACCTATTGGAACACCCTATCAAGCACACTGCACGATGTATGGTAATTGGTGTATAGCGTTCGACGGTGTGTTGACGATTGGCGCCAGAATAGAAGAGAACATTACCGCCTGTCCAAAGACATTCGATTTACTCGCAGCGCTGCAAAAATGTGGGGATCAATTCGCGATTACACAACTTAATGAAATGGTATTATCCGTAAAGTCAGGCAAATTCAAAGCAACTATTAAATGCGTTCCCTTCTCAGACATTCCTAAGTCAGCGCCTGACGAACCCGTTACCGTCATTGGCGATGAAATTAGAACGGCATTTGATAACTTAGCATGGCTAGCTATTGAAGGCGCAACGGATGCATTTTGCGCGTCTGTCATGTTACAGGCACAATCTTGCGTCGCGACGAATCGTCACGTCTTGCTTGAATATTGGCACGGACTAGACATGCCGCCCGGAATACAATTACTCATACCGCGCGCCAGCGTCAATGCTATTATCAAAAGTGATCGCAAGCTAACTAACTTTGGTTTTTCTGACAATTCTGCAACATTCTTTTTTGGCAATGACGGATTTATAAAGACGCAATTATTCAAAGATCAATACCCAAATTATCAAGCGATCTTTGCGCAAAACACTGGTAATGTTTCGCCATTGCCGCCAGACTTTTTTACTGGCGTTGATGCAGTGTCGCCATTCTCCGAAAACAAATTTATCTATTTGCGTGGTGACAAGATCATGTCACACAAAGCAGAAGAGTTAGGCGCTGTCTATGAGTTACCCGGTATCCCTGACGGAATGTCATTCAATCACGAATACTTGAAAGCTGTAGAGGCACATTTTAAAAACACTATCTTTATTGAAAACAAAAAAGTGTTTTTTTCTAACGGTATGGTGCGCGGTGCACTCATGGGCGGCGACTATTTATGAGCAATTGGAATTATCAATTGTTTGTGCCAAACGACATTCGTATTGTCAAGGAACCTAATACTAGAAAATATCAATTCAAAGGCGGACCATATGACAGACAAAATGGATCGTTACGATTATGCGGTGAATGTACATTTACATTTACAGCCGCAGGTTTTACCGGACGCTATAGAAAAGCTGGTGAAATGTTAAAATGGGAGCCAAGATATGTCGATGGATTTGAATACATATAACGACATAGAGCTATCGCAGCTTCCAACGGGAGCGACATTTGTATTTGATATTGAAAGTTATCCGAATTATTTCTTAATTGCCTTTCGCAATATTGTTACAGACAAATGTATTCTGTTTGAGTCATCACCTGACAAACAAATCAACGTCGCGTTGCTTAGTTGGATCGTATGGCGCGCCTGCCTAGTCGGATTCAATTCAAATACCTATGACATACTGTTATTGACACTGGCATTACATGGACATACAAATCCAGCATACATAAAAAGCATATCTGATCTGATCATATTCGAAGACTTACGACCGCGCGACTTCGAACGACAATGCAACGTTCACATACCAACTACAATTAACCATATTGACTTGATCGAAGTTGCGCCGTTACACGCTTCTTTGAAATTATACGGCGCTAGACTGCACTGCCCACACTTACAGGATTTGCCGTATCCTGACAAAACCTATTTGACGCAAGAGCAAGCGGCAAACGTCGCAACGTATTGCATCAATGACCTAGAACTGACGAAGTTGCTGTTAATCGAGCTAGCGCCCCATATTGACCTTCGGCAAGATCTCGGGAGGGAGTATGGCCGCGATCTGCGCTCCCTGTCGGACGCACAGGTGGCCGAAGCGATCATCACCAGCGAGTTGCACAAGGCCAGCGGCTTCTACCCGCGCCGTCCCAGCGGCCCGCTAATGCGCGTCTGCCGATATACGGTCCCGTCCTACATGTACTTCCAAACGCCTGCCTTACAAGCCGCGCTAGAAGTTGTGCGCAACGCTGAGTTCCCTGTCAATGAAAAGGGCACCGTCACTATACCTAAGTCGATTTCACAATTGACGTTACGAATCGGCCGCAATCATTACAAAATGGGTATTGGTGGTTTGCATAGTCAAGAAAAGGAAATTGCTTACCTTGCCGACGCAGACACCGATTTAATTGATAGAGACGTTGCTGGATACTATCCAGCTATCATTTTAAATCAAGGTTTATATCCGTCACACTTAGGACCGGCTTTCTTGACGGTTTTTAAATCCATTGTAGACCGTCGTCTAGCCGCTAAGAAAGCAGGCAACAAAAAAATCAGCGAAGGATTGAAAATTGCGTCTAATGGTACGTTTGGCAAACTCGGCAATCAATGGAGCATTTTATTTGCGCCGGATCTCATGTTGCAAGTGACGTTGAGCGGTCAACTATCCTTGCTCATGCTGATTGAAATGATAGATGATTCCTTCGGCATTCCAATTGTATCAGGCAATACCGACGGCATTGTTATCCGCTGTCCAAAAAATCGTTACGCTGAATTAAATTTCATCATTGAAGCTTGGGAAAAGTTCACTGGCTTCGTCACAGAAGAGACACGCTATAAAGCACTCTACTGTCGCGACGTGAACAACTATATCGCAGTGAAAGAAGATGATACGTGCAAAGTCAAAGGAGTTTATTGTGAAAGAGGTTCAGCGCAGAATTCCATCTTATCCAAAAATCCCGAAATGCTCATATGCTCCGATGCAGTACAGTTATTTCTTACACGGCAAACACCTATTCAAAAGACAATCAGAGAATGCACAGACATTCGACGATTTGTTGCAGTCAGAGCAGTCAAAGGCGGCGCAGAAAAAGACGGCGAATATTTAGGTAAGTCGATTCGCTGGTATTACGCTAAAAAGATTGTAGGCACCATCAATTATTGCATCAGCGGTAATAAAGTTCCAAAGAGCGACGGCGCAAAACCGCTCATGACGTTGCCTGATAAAATTCCTGATGATCTCAATTATGATTACTACATCGAAGAAGCCGTTAAAATGCTTTTTGATATTGGTTACTACGTTAAAGAAAAAACACCAAGCTTCTTTTAAGTTACTGTAAAATCAAAACTCAATGTATCATAAAAATATCCATCTGTAGACAAAATAGGCCATATCCATACTTTAACTAAACCGTCACTATTAAACGGTTCCGAATCTACTGTACTTATTGTTGCAGCCGACGCTAAATAAGTTCGTGTGACTGAGATAGAATCAACATAGCTTATTGAAATAAATGCATTATCAGGAGGCGCGACACTTACACCTTGCAAAGCTACACGAAAATATTGATCTGATGGATTATTAGAATTAACAATACTTCGTATTTGATATCCAGCTAAAAGATTACCAGCAAAATCTGATGCTAAAGTACCTATATTAAATCCATTCAAGTAAGGATCGGTAGCACCATAAGCACCGTCATTGAATCCACCATAAGGAATAAATCCAAATGCATTAAATTGACCTGCAATCATATCAGGTTCTGCAAAAGGATTATCAGGTGTAAATCCACCTGTACAACCATAACCATTTTCATCAATAACTTCGTTAATAAAGTCTTTATCATTCGCATAATATCTTGCGTCATAATTGATTCCTTTGACGCTAGAAACAAATCGACCGTTAGGCAATTTTTCAGCCGTCAAGAAAGCGGTTTGCTTTACATCATCGCTGCCCACAATTATATAAGTCGTCTTGGCGTATCTATCATCATCAATGACAAGCGGCAAAGCTGGCGCTTCACCAAGTATTACTTTGTTAGCTGCTGATCCTGCGGTAATAGCAATGGATTGCGTTGTACCGTCGTACAGTTGCAAAAAAATGGAATAAGACGGCGAGACAGACAAATCAACTAACTGTGACAAAGTAATTTCAGTACCGTCAACTTCGATCACTTCGCCGTCTTGTGTATTTGGTCTAGTGTTATCGCTTACTAAAATACGATCATTAATAACTAACAAATCTGCTTCTTGAGTAGCGTCAAATTCAATTGTTGTGTTCTGATATAAAATACGATTCCATACACGCCATACATGGAAATAAGCGTGCAAATGATCTCTAACACCAATGCTTTCTACTTTCTTGGGATTGATTGAGGCGTAGTCTTGTGGCAAGAAAACTGTATTTATCGAATCATCAGCCGGATCAACATAACTATACTGCACACCGTCATTGTCATTGTTCTGACCAAAATTAATTGTGCGTTTTTCTGTATGTGGAATTTTGTTACGATGATTAAATAAAATGGTGCTGTCATCTGTTTCTTTTTCAAACGACAAACGAATCACATTGCCGCGACGATACGCAACACAAAACATTGCATTAACAATAGTTGCAACAGTTTCTTCAAATGACAAACCGTCTTTATCGAAAGTATAATTAAATTCTCTAACTCGTGGCGTTCCAAAATAATCCTCAACTTCTTGCGCTACTGCAAAGAAATTCGTTATATCCAATTCAGCCAATGAGCGATTACCAATATACCGATCGCGGCACACTTCTGAAAGGATCAACGCAGAATCGTTTGTACCAGCAGGCGCACCAAATGAAGTACCGTCATAACTAGGAATAATTCTCTGTCCAATCAAATTAAGCTTACGTTCTTTAACTGCTAAGGCACTAGCAGTTGCATAAGTTACACTTTGTATAGTTGTTATATTACCAAAATCAAGTTCATTTACAGGCGCGACTGACGTGGCATCACGCCAGCGAACTTCATCAACAACAGTACCTTCAAAATCTAAATCCGTTTCACTGACTCGCCGTGCTCTAATTTGTGTGCGACCAAAGAAGCCACTAAAATGCGCTTTCAAAGTTATAGCAACAGTTTCTTTAAGCGTGCTAGAGCCTTTCAATATAATTCTAAAAAGCTCAGGATCATCTAAAGCTATGTCATCTAAATCAATTGGCGTAGCTTCAAATTCAATTTCAACTTCGCCGGCAATTTGGTCAACACCATCATCTTTGTAAATACCATTTGCAGCAACAAAATTATTTAAAACTTCATTGATACCCGGACTGCAATTAAAATCATCTAGTACAAACGGACCAACCCATTTTAAACCACTAGCAACCATTGTAGGGCTGATGAATGGCGTTGCAACATTAGGCAACACAACGTCTTCCCAATCTGTATTGACTGAATTTGGATTATCTAAAACTATCTGCCATTGTGTAACAGAAACTACTGGATATACACCATTCAAATCTAAATCATAAGCACCCGCGCCGTCAAAAACTACATCAAAGAAAACGTTATAAGCAAAATGCAATTGATTATGCGAAGTCTCCATGTGATCCCAATTAGAATTTACGACATTGGGTGCAACCAACTTCACAATAAATAATGTGGGCACAGCATATTTTGTTTCAGTCGGATTATCCGGTCCCTCAATGTGCACACTATCAATTTCGTATGTACCACCTAAATCACCAAATGCGCCAACATAACCGCCAGTTAAAGTAATTGTACCTCCCGGTACGAATAGACCGTTAACAACAGATTCATAATCAGCAGTGAATATCAACGCGCCGCCAGCGGTATCATAAGCATGATGTGCGCCGTCAGTTGGATAACGCTGCTGTACAGCAATCATTGTTGCACGACACACAATACTTTGCGTTACATCTACTCCAGCCGTCATAGTCGCATCGGTAATTGTTAGTTCATCTCCTTCAACAAAATATTTTGTGAAGTCTTCAAGTGAACCATTCGGCAACTCAATTAAATTTGGTGTGCGAAAACGAACGTTGCCTAAACCAACAAACGTCATTGCGTTTGGTGGGCGCAATACTTGACCATTAACTGAGTTAGAACGTTTAGTATTTAATACAGGAATACGCAATAACTGTCCGACGACTAACTCAGGATCACCAATGCCCGGCGCGTTTGGATCAAAAGAATTTGGTGACGTGTAAGGACCGTACACCATAACTGTTGTACCGGGAATATTTTCAACTTTTGTCGCACCGTCACGAATACTAGCCGCTAAAATTGCATAAGCGCCGCGACCGACGCACATGTAAGCATATTCGACTTCTCGATTATTTTCAAAAATCTTGTATGGCGCTGCAATCAAATCTGGCGTAGCTCGCACCGTCCCGAAAGGATCAGGTATGCGCCCGTTAATTCGCGCGCGATTCGTTCGGTCTGACAGTTCGTTATTAGGCGACGATTGTTGCTGATTTCGACTTAACGAAATTGGCGGAGGTTGTGCCACCGTTGGCGCAGCACTTAAGACATATGCAGCAACAGCAAGCAAAACGCCAACAATAGCAAAGACGGCTGTTACTGGATCACCGGGATATACGACAACGTAAAACGGTCCCGGCAATTCACCTAAAATTTCAATTCCATTTTCATCAGCCGGTGTTACATCAGTAATTTGTGAAACTTGTTCATGATATAAACGTGCATTTACGGGAAACGCATTAAATTGCGATACCAAAAATTCACGCACGTCTTCGACTTCATGGCGCGTCCACGTATCAGGTTCAAGATTATTAAGCGCTAGTATGACTTGCTTTAACATACAAAAAACCTTACTCGCTTAAATCCTAATCGAACGATCTCTAGCGGCTGATAGAAAACTCCCTGTCTAGTAATATGCAATACCTTGCCATGCCACCATATGCCCACATGTGCCGGCGTCTTATTGGCTTGCAACCAAATGACACAAGGATCAATTGGCTTATCTAGCAACGTCACTGTACGACGCAAGCTAAATGAAACGCGCCTTTCATATGCAGCACATAAAAAGCCAGCGAGGATTTCAGCAATTTGAGGATTCTTTAATTCCGCCCATACTTCGCATACCAAATGCGCGCAATTATAAGTGCGTTCTTTATATTGTCGATTTAAATACTTGTCGATCACAGCAAGCCACGTAACATCGGGAAACGAGGCAAAGAATATATCTCGCCTGTTTTGTTGACATTCAAAGACGGCGCGGACGCATTGAACGCTGCGCCTTCGTCAGTAAAAACAAATGTTTTTAATTCTAGTACAATCGGACCATATAAAACAGTTGTTAAATCGTCTGATCTATACACGCGATAAATAACTTTTGGCAATTCATTAAAACCGCTTGCAGCTTTGATATTATCTAATTCTGTTGGAATAGTTTCACCTAAGTCGCCTAATTCAACTTTTAAAATTTGATCTAAATCGTCGCGCGGTCCTGTCAATGATAGGCGTAATGGATAGTAAACGTATTCATGTTCACTGGCGTCTTCGTGTGTGACTGTAATGCCTAACGTAGCATTACGCACAATGTAGTACGTATGCGAAAAAGCACTGTGTGAAATTTCAAGGCATTCTAGTTGCACTATATGCGAAGGAGAATTCAAAAAGAATTCGCTATAAGTACTCATGGATGTGCCGCTGCAAATGCAATTTCAAATGCTTCAATAATTGTAGTGTCTTCTGTCTCTTCGTCAACGTTTATATGTCCATGCACTTCTAACTGTGCATCCACACCATAACCTTGTCCACTTTGCGAACTGAGTTGAATACTACCGGGAATAAAATGGACTGTATATTCTACTAAATCTGGAGTGTCGATAATCAAATCAATAGTAAATGGCAATGCACCATGTTTCGTTATAGTTCGATAAAAAGCCATCAAATATTCATACTCATCAGGATGCAATAACCATTTAACATTAACCATTGTTGACGAATTCAAAATATCAGAACGATAACGACCGGCACCACCATCTAATTGTATGCGTTTAGTCTCTTCGCCAAACTGCGCACCATAGCCAGCTTGTTCAGGCGGTATTAAAAACTTCGTCATCGTCTTCGCCCTGCATCAGTACTTTTAGATAGCGCCTTAGAAACTTTTGAATTAGGCTGTGATATTTCAGACGCCACTAAACTAGGCGTATGTTTTACTACAGCCTTTGTCGCTTCGTCACGCGCAATAATTCTAATTTCTTCTGGTGATACTTGTTCGACTTCAAATTGTTTTGACGTTCCGTAATTTTTGATATTAACGGCAACTTTGGTTCCGCCGCCATTAGATGCAGCTTGTTTGTTGCCAACAACCTGCGCTGCGCCACTTCGGAGCGCATCAAGGTTTGCAACACCAACTCTAGCGGTTGTTTGCGCGTCGTGAACGTACTCTTGACCATGCACCGCTCCTGCAATCATGTTTGTTGGGCCGTTACCCGTCCATCCGCCCTTCTGATATCCCTTGACCAAAGACAGCGCCTCAGATAGCGCCACGGTTGAGGCAATGCCAGCGCTCGCTGGGATCGCGTTCGCGCCAAAGCTGGCCAAGGACACCAACGCAGCCGGCGCGGCCCATGCAGCGCCCGTCGCAGCCGCAGCGGCCACGCTGGCAGCAGTCTGCACGGCTAGGGCGCTGGCAGCAAGTGTCTGGCCAAGCGCGGCATTGATGACGTATTGAATTCCTAGCTTGATAAAACCGCTAATCAATTCGGAAATACCATCTCGCGCCACAGATCGCAACGTCTCTTTTAAGTTCTCGCCTTTCGCAATCGCATTACCAATACTGTTCGCGACAGCATCGGTAAAACCTTGCATTGTACTACCGATAATTTCGCTAATACCTGCCATGACACCGCGAAAATTAGTCACATAGGATTCAAGTGCAGCAATCTGTATATCTGCCCATGTCGCATCGCCAAGCAACATATTCAACTTCGCTTGTTCAACGCCAATTTGATTGACACTGATTGCATAAGCTTCATTCGAAATAATGCCATTAGCACGCGCTGCGTCCAACGCTTGCAGCGTCATATACAGTTCTTGCTGTTTACCTATTGTCTCGCCGTAAATGCCGTTATAAATATCCTGAAATTGCGCGTCTAACTGATTCGCAATCAAATGTTCGCGAATTAAATCAAGACTAGCTTTTAACTGTTCATTGCCTTTTGCATTTATATCGCGACCTTTAGCGCGTAGATCATTTGTAATTTGCATCATCTGTTGTTCAACAGCACGCTCCGCTGGCAACATACGCAACAGTTTTGTTTCTTCGTCAAGCTCCTTATTGACTTGCCGCAACGGATCAACCGAATTCAAATAGTCTTCGCTGGCTTTGAATACTGCTGCGCCGGCTTGCTGCGCTGAAATAACATGCTTGGCAAGTAGAATTTCCGTCGCTGTCTGCACAGCATTGTATGTGCGCAATGGTCCACTAGCTTCTTCGTAGATACGGTCTAATTCAACTTGTACCGCCGCCGATTGTTGAATCAATCTAATTTTACGTTCGATCTCGGCAGATTCTGCCGCTGTCATTGCTTTATGCTTTGACGAAAACTGAATTTCAATCTGATCTAGCTTACTTTGAATTTCGCGCGCATCTTTCAACATGAACAAACGCGACAATTCAGCATCTAACGTGCTGTTAATCTTTTCCATCGCTTTGCGCCGGTCTTCAATTGCTTTCAATTCGGCTGGTGTTGGACCAACTTTAGGAGGTGTACCAGCGCCACGCAAATTGCTGCCGCCACTACCGGCGACTTTATCCTTGCCATGAAAGTCAAGCAACTTGCCAAACGTACCGCCTTGCGCGTCGAAACCTTTCTTAAGCGATTCTGCCCACAATTGACCAGCGGTTTTAAATTCCGTTTTGCCTTCGTTAATGATCAAACCAAAGTCAACCGGTTGCCATTTCTCTAAGCCAACTTTCTCGCGCAAGAAATTTGCAGCGTCAATGCCTTTGTTAATAAAGTCTTCAATGAATTGCAATGCCTTGACCAATACATTTCTAATCGACTGACCAATACCGCCACCCCAATTAAGGAATGCTGCATCGGCAAATATTTTCAAAGCGCGTAAATAACTAATGACAGTATCAATCGATTCGCCAATCACATGCAACGCTTTGCGCGCATTCATCATCCCGTCTTCGAAAAATACAAGGTAACCGATAGCAGCACTTAACGCGACCACTAACAAACCAAGCGGATTACTAGCAATCGCTAATGTAAATACTCTGACTGCTTTAGCAGCATTGACCATCATCGTAACGAGCGATTCGCCAAACGTCGCCAGTAATAAACCGCCGACAATAGACAGTGCAAATCCAAGCTTGTCTAAGTTGTTTGCCACAGCAATAATGGCTGTTGATAGTCCCGCTGTGAATCCTGTGGCTTTATTGAACTCGCCAAACGCCTGTACAAAGTTATTTCGCAGTACCGTAAAGGATTGTCCTAGTGTGGGGATTGTTTTGCCAAATGTTCTATCAACTTCTTCCGCTGCTGCTTTGAATGCATCGGCCAAGACACCGGCAGTAATCTTGCCTTGTGGCGCAAGTAGCAATAACTCGCCGCGCGTCACTTTCATTTGCTTGGCAATTGCATCAGCGGCGCTCGGCATGAGTTCCATGACGGTGCGAAATTCGTCGCCGTCTAACTTGCCTTTATTAAATGCTTGTGATAACTGCAACAATCCTGCCGCTGCTTCGCCACCCGTCGCGCCAGAAATAATTAACATTTTGTTAACTGTTTCTGTTAGTCTTAAAGACTCGGTTTGCGAACGTCCAAGCTGCTGCAACGCGCGGTCGAATCGTGTAAATGCGGTCGCTGTCTCTTCGACTGGCGCACGAGTGCGGTTTGCAACTTCAAATAGCTTTGTCGTGAGTTCGACAACTTGCGCTTCGCTGCTACTGACAACTTGCAATTTGTTTTGCAATGTCGTGTAAGCGTCTGCCGTTCGCAGAATGGCCGCTGCTGATACCGTGATCCCGGCCAGTGCCAGCGCGGAGCGCACATAGGTGGCAAGGCCGGCGCTCGCGGCGCGCGTAGACAGGGCCTGCTTTGCCTGCGCTTGCTGGAGCTTCAGGGCGGCCAAGGTGGCGCGATTGGTCGCTGCCGTGGCATTGGCCGTCTGTACGGCGGTTTGTTGCGTGGCGGTCGCTAGGCGGGCTTGAGCCGTGGCCGTAGCAACGGTCGCCGTCTGCAAACGTTGCTGTGCCGTCGCCGCTTGGAACGCGGCCTGTGCGCTCTTGGACTCTGCCGCCGCTAATCGATCAATAGCAGAAACGTTGATGGTTGCTAACGCTTGTTTCAAACGCTCAATAGCGTCATAACTGTTACGCGCTTGCGTCGCAATCAATTCCAACTTCGTCGGAATAGAAGCGGCAACCTTATCGGTTATCTCTATAACAATCTTTTCGTCAGACATTACGGCAGTCTCAGCTTTAACGTACGTACAAACTTACGGCCAAGATAGACCGAACGTTCTACAAACCCTGCCGGCGCTTGTGCGCTGCTACCCTGATTCAACTCACGAATGTATTCTGCGTTATTCGATAAGAAAATCGTTTCACTGGGCTTCTTCTGCGATAACACTTGTTTATGCTGTATCAACGCTTCTTCGGCGCTGGCTTCATACGTTGAACCTTGACTGCCTAACCGATACGCATCTATTTTTAAATCCCAAGGTTCTTCTAAATGCAATATCCAATTTGATAATGCAGTTGATTCGTCAACGGGAGTTGTATGAACTAAATCAGTGCCGATAACTGTTGCAACTTCTGACGCTGCGAGACTCGCCGCGATAGGAATATCAACGGCGAGTTTTTCCATCCTTATAGCTAAGTCTAATAATGTTTTCATCTCGCCTGTGAAGCCATGCGTGTCAGATACGCTTTATCCATCGCCTTTATAAAATAAATCAAATCCTCTGTTTGCTCATTATCAAATTCAAACGCTACTGCATACTGTTTAATGCTTGTCCACGGAATTGGTCCGGTACTAAACCCATACGAACGTTCTGAATCCAAATCAAAAAATGCAGTTATATAAAGTTGCAAACCTAACGACAGTTCTGGCGCATTAACAATGCTGTCTGGAATAGGTTGTCCCATTTGCATTGCTTGCTTGATAATCTTAAGTTCATCCTTACCGATACCAAGCATGTACGTCAGAACTGTTACAAGTTTTTTGCTTCTTCTTCCCTCGCTTCATCTTTGAACAATTCAGACGACTGTGCATATGTTTGCAAAAAATCATACAAACGTGGCAACTTCTTAAACAACTCAATTGCATTTGGTTCAGAAAACGTAATTGTGCTGCCATCTCTATCCTGCACATTGCGCCAATCTTTCAACACGCAACTTACAAAGATTTCCATAAAAATCTTTTCAGCAAAATCATTTCCCATTGATTGAAGGTTTCCACGAAAAGGCTTCGTCGCCTTGTCCAACGCCTTCGCATACTTCTTATTAGCGCGTCCCATTGACGCCAAGACAAACACAGGAACAGTGCTGTCATCGTTCGGCGGACCTTCAACTTCTACGCCTTCGGTTTCTTTTTTCTCATCAGTTTCAAATGTTTTAAATAACGACATACGCTGTACTCCGGTTTTAGGACTGCGAAAAAAGATCGCAGCCCCATAGAGTACAAGCATTATGCAGGCATTGCTATAGTCGGCAAGTAGGGGAAAATGACTTCCATAAACGTATAGCCGTTGATGTTCTCTGCGCCTGCCGGTTCCAGCGGTACCATAATCGCCGCATCCTTTTCGACATTCAGCCGACCGCCACCAAGGCCAAGCAACGGAATATCCAGCACCATGCCAGCGTTCGCCGCTGCAACGATAATGTTGAAACCAACATCAGAGTTATTACGAACAGCACGCACCGCTGGCACCGTTGTAAAGTATGCCGTGATACTGCCACCAACTACAAAGTTACCTGCGGTCGCTTCAAACGCGCCAAGCACACCAATTGCCTTGTTTGGTGTGACGTTATTATTGATTGAAATTTCGCCTTCCGTGACGTAACCAAACAGCGCCGTAGGCAACGACGTTGTAGGATCAAGAATATTCATCTTGATCCGATAAACATTTGACGTGCTATTTTGTGCAGCTTCACCAAGTGAAGCAATGCGCGTACCAGCTTTGATCGTATCGCCAACTTCGCCAGAACGTTGCGAATTAGCTGCCGCTACATACGTCAAATCGGCATTGAACTTTTCAGCTTCAGGAATGTGCAGCGTGAATTCATTTGGCACCGCTCCCTCAAGGTATTCCGCTTGTGTCGCGGTTGGACCTTGGCCTAACGTTCGTTCAATGTTGTATGAACGCCGTTTAATTAAGCCAGAAGCAAACGTTTCATTGCGCAGCACATCGCCAAAAAAGATTTGAATCTTTTTACCGGTACTGACTTCGGCAACCGAAGTAAACGTTGTGTCGTCAAACACAATGGCCGCAGCGGCAATCGATGCAATACGCGCATAGCCCACATTGTTTGCAAATCGACCGCTGGCCAGCACGTCGCCGCCGATGAAAATCCACTCACCGACAATCAGACCTAGCGTATTTAGATTTGCCGCTGTAGAAGTCAAGCGCGCGACGTTACCGGTTTTAACAATAGCAACGTCGGCTGTTGGAAATTCAAATCCAACAACTTCGACTTTAGCTGCTGTCGGCGGCGCGGCTTCATCTACCAAACCATCAGCGACAACGATTCCAGTAGCATCAGCGCTAACAACAGCATGCAAACCGTTATTAGCAGCGTTGCTAAAGCCAGTACCTTTAACCAAGTAGCCAGCCTTATTGAAAGCAACCGCCGTTGCGCCAGTCGTGTATTTATCCGTCGCAGCCGCTGCCGCACTGACAACAATTTTAGCCGCATTCAATGGTCCCGTTGTTGGCTTCTCGCGCAGATCAGCAAAAAAGAAACCCTGCATTAAACGTGTCAGGTTATTAGCCGTAACGTCAATATTGAAACCGCCGCTAGCGTCAAGATTGGTAATGACACCGCGCTTATTCTGGCGATTCGCACTGATCGGCGAACGCGCTACCATCGTCAGTTCGCCGCCAAAATCAGCGTAACTGTTCGGTTCCAATCCGTACCAATTCGGATCAGCACCGTCAGCAGCTATTGTGGGCAGAACCTTATAGCAAATTTCTTCAGCAAACGAAAGTCCCGTAACGTTGCTGTCGATTTTGTTGATCGGGCATGGAAGAGGCATAATAGTTACTCCAATTAACCTATATCATCAAATTCGTATTCAGACACAACGTTGTAACGGTAGAACAAAGCTTCAGGCGGCAATTCGTTTATTGTCGTGTTTCTAAACCAAACCCTGCCCGGTTCAGTTTGTTTTCCACGAAACGCATTGCGCGCAATTATTGCAAGCTTCTTTCCTAACTCCGATGCGGTCGCTAATTGCTTCGGACAAAAAATCTGTACAAACACTAAACCGGAAATTTCATAACGTCGCAACCCCGGTTGTTCAACACAAGCTGACATTGAACACTGTTCTTCTAATACTGTTTTATTTGAAACACGCGCCCAAAACTTATCGCTTGGCGGTTTCGCAGGTTCCTCAATATTCGGCCAACGCACGTCAGGCATATAACCAACTATCGCCGGAGTATTAGCCAGCCAAGCTGTACTAAACAACGCGAATATTTCATCTAACCCTTCGTCGTAAGCAACCGTCATCCTTCAAACTCTATCGTGTATAAAATCTTTTGACCATTTGGCGACAACAAATCAATTGATGTAATTCGTAATATAGTACCGTCTCTGTCAACTACATCTTTCAACGTCGGTTCAAATGATACTTGTCCCATCAATCCGGCAAGCTTGCCTGTCGGTACTTCAGTGCCTTTCAAATACGCCAACAACTTTCGCCATTGCGTGTCATTTGTAGGCACAAAACAAATCTTAATGTCAGGATGCAATACGGCTATAGCTTCAGTCGGTTTCCACGGTTTTAAAGGATCAACAGCCACACCATCGGCTACACTATTCCATATGACTGATTGACCATACTTCGCTATCAGTCGTAACGCCGTCGCAATCTGTCTATCAAATTGACCCATTAGCCGCGAAACACACTAAAGGTAAATGGGTTCCCACAGTTATCGCCAATGAGCGCCGCCAACAAAGCATCAACTGCAATAAACGTTGCTTGTCCGCTAAACTGCGAACCGCTGGCGTACTCTGTTTCAATCGGTCCAACCTTTTCACGAATGACGTAATCGCTAGAGTTACCTGAAATGATCGGCAACAAATCAACCCCTTCTAGTACTGCTATCGCTAAACGAATTTGAGCAATCTTTAGATTCTTCGGAATGCCTGTAAATGCATCTCGCGGAAACGCTAAAGATTGTTCCTCATTTATTTTGTAACCGGCATAACAAGGTTTGATTTCCAAATAATCAATAGCCTTAAGCAATGCAACGTCAATTTCCGCATCAGACGGTACGGTGATACCGCGCGCAAGCGCATACGTCTTAAACTCATCAGTTGTAACGTATGAATTCGCGTCGACAACGCCCGTACCGTCTTCGATGATTAACGGCATATCAGCCTGCGTTATTATCCCATACTGTGCCAGCAGCGCGACGATTCTTTTCAACAATCAGCGCATCCAATACCGCCGCACGTTTCTTACCGGCTTTCTCGGCAGGTTCCAACTTGGCAAAATCAGCTTCGTTCAGTCCTTGCAATCCTTTTGAAATGGTTTCAGGTGTACCATTTAAATAGGTAACAGCATTGAATGCAAATGCTGCCGCAGCCGTTTTCTTAACTGGCTTATTTGCTTCCTCACGGTCCGCTACCTGCTTTGCGCGAAACGCCTTTCTCTCTTCTAGCGACTTCATAAATGCCTCCGATTAAACGTCTTGGGTATCAACACCAGCGGGCAACATGCCCAGACTCCGCAAATAAGTAACAATCGAGTTGTGAAAATTACGCAACGATGTTTGCGCGCCAGCCGACATTGCCGACGTTTTAATAACCAAATCCGTTTGATATTCTACGGTGCCATCCGCAAGACGAAAACCAATTGTGGCAGTGAATTGAGTATCACCGTTGATAGTCAAATCAGCGTTGCGACGAATATCTAACTTCCAATTGTCAACCGTCGCTTTCGTAACGCTTTTTACAATTGGTGTCGTCAATGTAGTAGGCATATCAAATATCCTTTAAGCAACCGGCTCTTTAATTTCCCAAGCAATCACACTGGTGTCAGTCGCGCTGCTACTAGTAAGTGTGAAACCCACACCAGCAACGCGCGAAGTACGCAAGAAACCTTGCGCGCCGCCAGCGGTTTGCACACTATAATTGATCAATGATTTATCAGTAATGCTTGGCGCACTAACCGTTGCTGTGCCTGCGACTAGCGTTACCAACCCGCTTTTGCCTGCGACAGTATCTGCCGGCTTACGCACAACAATGCTCGGCGGATTAACTTCAATTGGGATCACGTCGCCAGTTTGATAGACCGTTACGCTATTATCTCCATACACAAGTGCAATAGCGTCCGATGGTATCGGATCTTGTGTCGTATACCTGCCTGTTACTGCGCTATAAGTTGAGGGAATAACAATCATGGCGATATTTCCATCAACATGTGGGCAACTTGACCAGCGGTCGCTGTTGATGCAGAACGTACACTTGCCGATAGCACTAAAGCATTTGCATCAAGATCCGATATTGTAACATTTTTTGGATACGGCGATGTAATTGCCAAGCCAGTAAAATCGGATATAGCATCTTGCCTACCAAGTGAACGCAACGTTGTTGCGTCTATAACTGTCATCATAGGATTAACGCCGTAACTTCGATTTGCTGCTATAAATTGAGCACTGCTAACAATAGCAGGGTCGGCCATTGTGCCCAATGGACCTAATAAAATGCTTACATCGTTCAATGCAGCACTAGTGTTATTTTTAGCAAATTGTACAAAGAATTGAACAACTCTGCCAAGTCGCAATAGTCCAGCGGGAAGCGTTGCTTGCTTCAAAATAACATCTGTTGTTACAGCGCCTTCAGTATTCAACGTCAAATCAAAAACAAAAAATGTT
>Ga0193753_10000259_pt1 | contig 52714 bp, 44 predicted proteins | sample H1c2metaG_FD_144925 | JGI IMG/M metagenome (GOLD analysis project Ga0193753, IMG submission 144925) | Soil microbial communities from a riparian zone of the East river system, Colorado, United States - H1c2 | ecosystem: Environmental > Terrestrial > Soil > Riparian zone | place: USA: East...
CGCTCCGAACCAGCTCACGCGGTCCTTACTGAAGCGCTCACGCAAGAATTTGAGCAGTATCTTGATCCGGTGCGATTTGTTGGCGATCGGACGCGTGACCAGCCAGAGATTCAGGTGACAGCCCGTCGGTAAGGGCAGCGCGATCAGATCGGGGGCGGCACGCTTGTAGAAATTCGGCAGAAGTCCGATGCCCATTCCGCTGCGTATCGCCGACAAATAGACCGAGGCTGAGTCCACGCGCAATTGAATCCGATGAACAGGCAGCACGCTCTTGGCCCACCAAGCGAGGTCGGCGCACACGCGGTAGGGCACGTAGTCCACGAATTGGTGCTGGCTCAATTCATCGAGCTTTCGCGGGCGGCCGAATCTCTCCTCATAGGACTTCGAGATGAACAGCGAGTGTTCGACCTTCACGATCTTGGAAGCGACCAGGCGGGGATTTTTAGGTCGCTCGATGAACACCGCCAGGTCGGACTCGAGTGAAAACAGGTCCAGCCCCTCGCGATCGGTCACCAGATCGATATACACCCCGGGATGCATGCGGCAGAAGTCCGCGAGGACCTGCACCAGCCACAGATAGCCCACGCCCTCGGTGGCGAACACGCGCACGGTACCCGACAAACGCGAATCGAAGGCGAGCAGGGTGGATTCGATGTCGGCCGCGGCCTCCTCCATGAGCGCCGCCTTGTCATAGAGAATCTTGCCGGCGGCGGTCAGCCGCATACCCGTGGCATGACGCTCGAAGATCTTGGTACCCAGATAGGCCTCGAAGCGTGCGACGCGTCGCCCGACCGTGGACTGATTGGTCTCCAATGCCGCTGCGGCGGAGTGAAAGCTGCCTAGCTTTGCCGTGGCGATGACATATTGAATGTCGCTCCAGTTGTTGAGGCGGGATTTCGCTCGCACTGATCTTCAGTCGGTTGCCGGCGCCAGGGTCCGATGTTCGCAACTTTGGACAAAGTCGGTCGAGGCGCCCACCGGCACGAGGCACAGAACGACTCCGTCCAGCACCAGTGCAATGGCATACCGGCCATTGACCTGCACCAGCATCGAGGAGCTTCGTGCGCCGCGATGCCGCCCGGCCGTGATTGCGGCGTGCTGGGCCCGGATCGGCGTCATTTGCAGCATGTGCATCAACGGCGCGGGATCGCGTGCCTCGATGGCGCGCCACAACAATCCAACATAGGGCTCCTCGACATCCGCGAGCGCGCCGCTGCGGCGTGTACGCGTTCTGGCGCGATGCAGAAATTGGCGGGAGGCGGCTTCGCTTTTGCCGACGATGCGCGCGATCTCATCGTAGTCGAATTCGAACACATCGCGCAGCAGAATGGCCGCGGCTTCCGCGGGACTGACGCGGCTCAGCAAGTAGCGAAGTGCGGCCTCACACTCGGACCTGGCCTCCACCAGGAGTTCCGATGCACCTTCGGACGCCAATTCGGCATCCTCGTGCTCCGATTCCAACTGTTTGCGGCGCAGTCGGTCGATGGCGATGTTGCGCAGCACGGTGTACAGCCAGGCGGGCTGGGATCCCAGCCAATCCGGAGAAGCGGCCAAGGCGCGAACGTAGGTGTCCTGGACGGCGTCCTCGGCATCCGCACGTGAAGCCAGCAGCCGCCGCGCGGCGCTCATGAGTCTTTGTCGGTGGGCGGTCATAGCCAAACTGTGCCACAGAGCGGGCAGTTTGGGGACACCTGTCACGAATCGGCAGCGTCATTCGTTAGGTAAGACTAAGGAGGAACTGCATGGAAACCACCACGCCCACAGGCCAAATCGATGCGAGAAGCGCCTTCTTGGAGGAGAAGGCATTCAAATCCCGCACGGTGCTCATCTTTGGCACCATAACGGATGCGACCGCCGCCGAAGCTGCTCGCCGCTTGATTGCGCTGGACGCCGAATCGGCCGAACCCATTGACATGATCGTCTCGTCGCCCGGCGGACATCTTGAATCGGGCGACACCATTCACGACCTGATCAAGTTCATCCGCGCTCCCGTGCGGATGATCGGCAGCGGTTGGGTGGGCAGCGCCGCGACCCACGTTTACTTGGCCGCACCTCGCGAGCGGCGCTTCTGCCTGCCGAATACTCGATTCTTGATTCACCAGCCGAGCGGCGGCATCGGCGGGAAAGCCAGCGATATCGCCATTCAGGCGCAGGAAATCGTACGGGCGCGGCAGCGCATCGCGGAGCTGATCGCGCGCGAAACGGGTAAATCCCTCGAAATCGTGTTGAAGGACATTGACCGAGATTATTGGCTGTCCGCCCAAGAGGCAATCGACTACGGCCTCGTCGGCCGAATCGTCAAGGGACGCGACGAGCTGTAGATATACCTGGCCGCAATGAATGGCGACTCGATCACAGAACGGCGCCGTCAAAATGAGCAATGCTTCCGCCTACAGGCTTGGGGTTTAGCCTAATTTTGCGCATTCCAAGGACGGCCGACGCGGCAGATCCCCCGCTGCCAGACTTTGGCGCCGGCATGCAGCATCGGTCTCAAGAGGCCTATGCAAGCAACCTACAATGTTTGGCTCGTCGCACTGTCGATCATCGTCGCGATGGTTGTCTCGTACACGGCGCTCACCCTGGCCGGTCGCGTAGCGCACGCGGAGCGATCGGGCGGCCGCGGCTGGTTGATTGGTGGCGCCGTCGCCATGGGCATCGGTATCTGGTCGATGCACTTCATCGGCATGCTGGCCTTTTCGGTATCCATCCCGCTGCGCTACAACATCCTGACGACGCTGGTCTCGCTGTTCATCGCCATTTTCACCTCAGGCTTTGCGCTCGCGATCGCCAGTCGATCAAATCTTGGCTTCAAGCGGCTGGCCGCAGGCTCGCTGGTCATGGGCGCGGGGATCTGCGCCATGCACTACACCGGCATGGCAGCCATTCAGATCATGCCGACGATCAGCTACGACCCGCTGCTGGTCGGTGCTTCGATAGCCATCGCGGTCACCGCCTCGTTCGCGGCTCTCTGGCTCGCCTTCAAGCTGCGCAGCGGGCAGTCCTGGCTCATGGTCCTTGCCCGGGGCGGCGCTGCAATCGTGATGGGATTTGCCATCACCGGCATGCACTACACGGGCATGGCGGCCTCGATGATCGCACCCGGTTCAATTTGCTGGGGCGGCGCGGCGCTGGACAACAGCTGGTTGGCCGTGACCATCGGTCTCATTGCACTGGCGCTGCTGGCAATCACCTTGATTGCTGCGGTCTACGATGCACACCTGGAATCGCACACGCGTCAAGATGCGCTGCGCCTGGCCCGATTGAACACAGACTTGCAGCATGGCAAAAATCTCCTGACGCTGGCCACCCAGGCCGCCGGAATCGCCTGCTGGGAGTATGACGTGCCCACGCGCACCACTCTGTGGACCGAGAATGACATCGAGTCCCTGCGCAGCGCGGGCATCGACATTCGCGGACGTCCCGACGCATTCTTCGCGACGATTCATCCCGATGACGCCGCCACCGCTTTGGGCTTGATGCACACGGCGATTGCGGAGAACCGCAGGGTGTGCGGCTTGCGCGCGCGGATGATCACTGCCGAGGGAAATACAATTCATCTGCAAGCCCACGCTCGGTTGACCTGTGATGCGCAGGGTCAGCTCGAGCGTGTGCTGGGTGTTTCCTGGGACGTTACCGAGCAGGTTCAGCAAGAGGAGCGGCGACTGGAGCTGCAGACGCAGCTGCGCGATGTGTCACGCCAGGCCGGCATGGCCGAGGTTGCGACCGGCGTGCTGCACAATGTCGGCAACGTGCTCAACAGTCTCGGCGTGTCCGCCACGCTGGTGCTGGCGGGCTTGCGCGACTCGCGCGTCGGCAACGTCCAGCGGGTCGCCAAGCTGCTGACCGAACAGGGCGATCAGCTGGCGCACTTCTTGGAGAATGACCCGCGCGGCCGTGAAGTGCGGAGCTATTTGACAAACCTCGGCGAGAATCTATGCGCCGAGAACCGCGCGCTGCTTGCCGACACGGAGGCCATCGCCTTGCACGTCGAGCACATCGCCAAGATCGTTGCGGCACAACAGAGTTATGCGCGGCGGGGCGGCGTCACCGAAGAGGTTGATGTCACGGAATTGGTCGATCAGGCGATTGCAGTCAACTTCACGGACAGCACGGATGTGACGGTCACGCGAGACTACCAGTTCACGCCCCGACTCACCCTTGATCGCCACAAGTTGATTCAAATACTCGGCAACGTACTGAGCAACGCGCGCCACGCGTTGCGGGACCAATTGCAAGGCAAGCGATCGTTGACGGTGCGAATTCGCGCAAATACGGCGGGTTCGTTTGCCATTGAAATCGAGGATTCGGGAATCGGGATCGATGCCGCCGTACTACAGCGATTGTTCGAATTCGGGTTCACCACCAAGAAGGATGGTCATGGGTTCGGCTTGCACGCCAGCGCCAATCTCGCCAAGGAGTTGGGCGGCGAACTCAGCGGGCACAGTGATGGTCCGGGTTGCGGCGCGCGCTTCAGCCTTCGGATGCCCATATCAGCCGTCCCCGAGCAACTCGCCAGGAGGCGCGCATGAAAACAGATGATGGTCGAATCGAGAACGTCCGCATTCTCATCACTGATGATAACGCGGCGATCCACGAGGATTTCCGCCGAATCCTCGCCGCATCCGCGCAAGACGATACGAGCTTATCCGACGCAGAAATCCTGTTGTTCGGCGATGCCGCGGCGGCGCCCGCGCATCATCCTGCCTACGCGCTCGATTTCGCACTGCAGGGCCAGCTGGCGGTGCAGTGCGTCAAACGGGCACGCGCCGACGGCCGCCCTTACGCCATGGCCTTCGTCGACATGCGGATGCCGCCCGGCTGGGACGGCCTGGAAACCATTGAGCGCCTATGGGCAGAGGACCCGCATGTGCAGGTCGTGATCTGCTCAGCGCACTCGGATTACGACTGGAGAGATATCTTCGAGCGGCTGGGCCATTCCGACAAGCTTCTCATTCTCAAGAAGCCGTTCGAGCCGATCGAAGTACTGCAGTGTGCGAGCGCCTTGTCGCGCAAGTGGCAGCATGAGCGGGCGCTGGAAGCCCATGTCGAGTCGCTCGAGCAGGTCATTACCGCGCGCACGGAAAAGTTGGAGGCCGCGAACCTGCAGCTGCGTCATCTGGCGACCCACGATGCGTTGACGGGACTTCCAAATCGCGTGCTGCTGGACGATCGTCTCGCCCAAGCGATTGCGCACGCCGTCCGGGACGCACAGCCGTTTGCGGTGCTGATGCTGGATCTGGATCGTTTCAAACTGATCAATGACTCGTTTGGCCATCGCGCCGGCGACGTCGTGCTCAACGAGGTCGCACGCCGCCTCCAGGGCCTGGTACGCAGTATCGATACGGTCGCGCGAGTGGGTGGTGATGAGTTTGTGCTCGTGGTCAGCCCGTCGGCGGCACGCGCCGAGGCGGAGGAGATCGGCAAGCGCGCGAATGAAATTCTCAGCGTGCCCTTTCAGGTGGAGGGCGTCGATTTGCGCGTCTCCTCGAGCATCGGTATCGCCTTCTACCCAACAGACGGTGGTTCCGCGGAAAGCGTGCTCGCTCATGCCGATGCAGCCATGTATTGCGCCAAAGAGCGCGGCCGCAACAACTATCAATGCTTCAGCCCCGGCATGAAGTCGGTGGCCCTGGAGCGCGTGAGCCTCGAGAGTGAGCTGCATCAGGCACTGAAGCTCGAACAATTCGAACTGTTCTATCAACCCAAAGTCGACACGGCTTCCGGAGACATTCACAGCGCCGAGGCGCTGATCCGCTGGCGCCATCCGCAGCGAGGTCTGATACAGCCGATGGAATTCATCCCGCTGGCGGAGGAGTGCGGACTGATCCACGAAATCGGCGCGTGGGTGCTTCGTGAAGCCTGCCGTCAATGCGCGATTTGGCAGCGTGCGGGCCAGCCGCCGCTGCGCGTTGCCGTCAATGTGGCGGCGTCGCAGTTTCGACGCGGCGACCTGTTCGAGGTTGTTCGCGGTGCGCTTCAGGCATCCCAGCTCGATCCGCGCTTTCTCGAGATCGAACTGACCGAAAGCGCCGTCATGACCAATCCCGAGGACTCCGCTGCCGTCCTCGAGCAGCTCAGCCGCATGGGTGTGCTGGTTTCGGTCGATGACTTCGGTACGGGCTATTCGAGCATGAGCTATTTGCGCAGTTTTCCGATCGACAAACTGAAGATCGACCGCAGTTTCATCGCGGATCTGACCACCCGCGCCGATGATGCGTCGATCGTTCGGGCAATCGTCTCCCTGGCGCACGGTCTTCGGCTCAAGGTGGTCGCCGAAGGCGTGGAAACGCTGGAGCAGCTCAAGTTTCTGCAGTCGGTAGGCTGCGATCAATACCAGGGTTATCACTTCAGCGAGCCGCTGCCCGCGGCCGAGTTTGCCGAACTGGTGACCAGGTGGCAGAAGGCGGAGGATCGGTCTTCGGTTGACGACGCCTCCCGCACCCACAGCAAACTGGCAGGCTATCGCTAAGGGCCTAAATATAGGAGCCGTTGATTCCAGAAGGCGTATGCGCATATTGTGCGCATACGAGGTGCGCGATGAAATCGGACTATGATATGGCGGCGCGCAAACGGCCGGTTAACCTGACTTTGAATGAAGACTTGGTCAACCAAGCAAAAGGCTTGACCGATAACCTGTCGCAGGTCGTTGAAACGCTGCTTTCAGGCTACCTGGCGAGAGTTCGGGACGAGCGGCTGGCGAGGTCCAAGGCGGCGGAATCCACCGTGCAGTTGTGGAATGACTTCAACCTGAAGTCAGGATCGATCAGCGATGAGTACTCCTCGCTCTAATGGCGCAATTTGATGTCCACCGGCGCCGGGTTGTAGTGCCGCTGGTTCGGGCGACCGCGCTCGGCAAGATCAGTCACGGGACATTTTAATCCCACTTTCAAAATACGCGGGACGACGGTGGTCTTGCATCCGCTTGAAATAGGTTCGATACCGGCTAATCAGCTGGGTGCTTTGGTCGGATCCTTGAGCGACCAAAGTCAGCTGATTGTTGCAGCACTCGACGAGCTGCTTACCCGGCCCTGGAAATAGCGGTCAGTTCGACGGTTTTGGCCAGAAATGCGGGCTTGGGCTGCGATTCGCGCGCATTTGGGGTAGTCTTGGGGGATGGGTGCCATCGCGGATGGGGTGAGCGAGCTACAAGCGTTCCTGAACGCGCATCCCCGTCGTCCCTATCGACAGGGCGCCGGCTCCATCCCGATCAAGGCGATTCGCGCCAGTTTGCAGCCCACGCGCACTGAATCCCGACCCGAACTCCTCGAAGAACTCGTCGCCTCGATCAAAGCCACCGGTCTCATCCAGCCGCTCATCGTGCGGCCGGTAGCCGGTTTCCCGCATCAATTCGAGGTCGTGGCGGGCGAGCGCCGCTTGAGGGCTGCACAGCTCGCGGGACTCACCGATGTCCCGGTGATCATTCGCGAGTTCACTGACCATGAAGCACTCGCGGTTTCGCTGATCGAGAACATCCAGCGCGAGGAGCTGAGCCCCGCGGATGAGGCGCGTGCTCTTAAGCGCCTGATCGAGGAATTCGCGCTCACGCACGAGCAGGTCGCGCACGCGATCGGCCGCTCGCGCGCGGCGGTGAGTAACTTGCTGCGCCTCCTCGACTTGCCGGCCGAGGTCACCACGATGATGGAAAGCCGGGCGCTGAGCATGGGACACGCGCGGGCGTTGCTCGGTCTTTCGGACGATGCAGAGCGCGTGCGCCTCGCGCAAATGATCGCGACGCGTCAGTGGAGCGTGCGCGAGACCGAATCCCAAGTGCGCAAAGCGGCGCAGACCCGGATTGGGCGCGCGACTGCGACGCCTCCGCAGCTCGCGGTCATCAGCGAGGTGATGCGCGGCCGCGGACTGCGCGTCGAGCTGCACCAGCGCACCGACGGCACGGGAAAATTCGTGATCGAATTCGATGACGCGCAGACACGCGATGCGGTGCTGGAGCAGCTAGGAACGCTCTCCATCCCCGATGAGCCGCATGACTCAAAGTAGGTCTGCTCAACCTAAGTAGAGGTGCGTTGTGGCCAAGGCGAAGCGAGTACCGAGAGTCGAGTCCATCAAGAAATTCGAGGTCCGCGCTAAGCTTGCCAATTTCCATCTAGCGAAAGCCAAATCAGCGTTGCGTCTGGAGATCTACGCGCGCGGAATCAAAGCCGGCGAACTTCAAGTCGGGCGCGGGTCGCTGTACTGGTCGGGACACAATCGTAAATCCGCGAAACGCGTTGCCTGGGGGCGCTTCGCCGACATGATGGACCGCCTGGCCTACGGCGACTGAGGTTTCGACGCTGTTCACTTAGTGCGACGCAGCGCTACGGATTGTCCGGTAAAAAATTGCTCACCAACCGGCGCACCTTTGCGGCGGTGGGTGCATCGATGGCTTCCCCGGAGTCCGTCACCTCCTCGTAGCTGAACTCCTCAGCCTGCGTCTTGCCATTGGCTGAAATGGACAGATTGGCGTCGCGCTTGGGACCCTGTTCGGCCAATTGCACCGACTGCGCCGCGATGCCGCGGTCGCGCAGCGCGGCATCCGTGAAGGAACGAATGGTACCCAAGCCTTTTTGATACTGATCCTGTGACATGAGAACTCCCGCAGCCGCCGGTCCTTAAGTGTGCAACGGCCGCGGCGGCAGGTCCCCCGTCAAACCGCTCATCAGGCTGTCAGCGATATCGGACGACCTTGCACCGGACGTTGCGTCATACCTTAAAGTGCTCGCTCGGAGGGTAGATATGGGAAGTGTCGATGCATCGGAATTCTTGAGCGCGGCGGACTGCGCTTCTCGAACGGGCCTTACGGTGCGCGCCCTGCGCGTCTATGAGGAGTTCGGACTCATTGCACCCCGACGAAGCGCCGGAGGCTGGCGGCAATATGGGCCTCACGATCTGATAAAGCTCAACACCATCTCGTTGCTGAAAGCCGCAGGCTTGAGCCTCGCGCAGATCGGTGAAGTGACTTGTAGCGGTGCCGGTGAGCCAACCCTGCAGCAAATCCTTGCCATTCAGCTTGAAACTTGGAAGCGCAGACAGGCAGATGCAAAACGCGGATTGGCGATCGCGGAGGCGGCACTCAATCGCCTGCGGGCCGATCAGTCGCTCTCCGTCGATGAACTGTGCAACCTCATCAGGAGCCTTGAAATGACTCAGTCAAAACCCAGATCTGCCTCGACAGGCCACGACGACGTCGCATGGGTGGCCGTAGACCGAGCCGTGCTGGACAGCTATGCAGGTTTCTACCGGCGCGGTGGGTATGGGGTGACGACAGTATGGCGCGAGGACAAAAAGCTATTCATTGACGCGCCGATACCGGGTAGCGTGGGCGCCGTCGCGCTTCACCCGACGAGCGAAACCGAGTTTTATCCAACGCACGGAGCCGGCTACTTTCAATATACGTTCCTGCGCGATCCGCAGGGTGCGGTCAGTGGTTTCCGGGTGCGTGTACAGGGCGTCGAATTTACTTCTCCGCGCGTCGATGCCGCCACTGCAGAGCAGCTCAAGGCCAAATTGAGCGAGCGCATTCAAAGCCAGAAACCACTTCAAGGCAGCGATGCGGCATTGCGTCGTTTGGTCGAGGGCATCCAAGCGGGAAATCCTCCCTATGAAGAGATGAGTTCCCAGCTGAAGCAGCTCGTAAGAATGCAGTTGCCCCTATTACAACCCGTCGCAGGATACCTCGGCGCCTTTCGATCGATCGAGTTTCGCGGCGTAGAAAGCGGGGGCTCGGACCAGTACGACGTACATTGCGAGCGCGGCACGAGTCGATGGCGAATCTTGCTGTCAGCGGATGACAAGATAGCCTCAGCAAACCTCGATTGGGAGCGTCCAAATTCCGCCGCAGACTCTTCGGTGCTTTCAACTCGCGACTCAGCGTTTCCCGCCCCAGACACCAAGTTGTAGAGTGCCTGCTGGGCTAGGCAGGCACCATCAAGTGCTTGTCGAAGCCCAAGGAAACCAATCTTTCGTATGCGTCCAATACACGGGCAGGTATTTCCTGCGGTATTTGAAACCCGCATTCCGGGTAGGCCTTCATACGTTGAATATCGCCGACCATTTCGTGGATCAGCCCTTCCTGACTTCCGCCGCGCGATTGCTCCGCGAAGTCCACCCGCGGGGAAGTGAAGAAGACACGCATTTCGGGCCAGATTTTTTGACAGGTCGCAAACATGCGTCTTTCCGTGGACGGCTTGCTGACCATCGTGATGCTACGGACGGCGAGGCCATGAGCCTGAAGAAGTTCGCGGGTAAATCTCACGTTCTCACCAATATTGGTAGATTTGGTTTCCAGCTTGATCTTATCCGCCGGCACGCCTCTCTCGATCGCGTGTTCGGCAAATATCTCCGCCTCGCTTCGGTCCCACATCGGCTTGGTCCAATTGCCCAGGTAGCCAGAAAAAATAATCAGCGGCGCCCAGTGATCGAAGTAGAGATCGGCGCAGCGCTCCGCGACTCGCAAATCGTAACTCCCGAGGCCCACGATACAATCCGACTTCTCCAGTGGGCCACTGAGATGATGGTAGTCCCAAAGGATCTGGGCGAGATCAAGGGCCTCATCGCTTAAGGTTGCCGCCCCGCTCAAACGAAAACCGTCACGACAATCTCCACCACGTTCAAAGGTGCCTGGTTTCGTCGGGTAATTTGCCCCACTCGTTGTTGCGTCCGTCGGCGTATCGAATCGGCGCCGCTATAAGCTCCTTCGGATCGGCGTCGTCGAGGGAAGCAAGTTGAATCGCGACGTAATCGCCACCGAGTTGCTCAACATGTCCACGCTGAAAGGACCGCACACCGCAGTGACGACAAAATAGATGGTGAGCAACAAGAGTACCGAATTGGTAGTCGCTTAACTCATTTTCTCCGGCAAGCAATCTAAATGCACCAGGCTTGACGATCACAATCCAATGCCTGGTCTTACGTCTTCATACATGTTTCCTCCTGTGCGACATTGTGAGAGGGGAATTCCTTGGTATCTTATAAAGTATAGGCTTAACACGACACGGCAAATCGGCAGGCTCACTCCCGACGGTTGCCGGCGGCTGGACCTACCGGTAATCTCCATAGGCAGGTGGCGTGCGGCATCATGGCAGGAGGCCAATGTTCAGTTACTACTTCGAGCTTGCGCTTCGCAGCCTCCGGCGGAACCCGGTCCTCACTGGTCTGATGATTGCCGCAATAGCGTTTGGGATCGGCGCCTGTATGACCACCCTGACGGTGTTTCGCGCGATGTCTGCGGATCCCATCCCGGCCAAATCACATCAACTATTCGCGCCTCAGATCCAAAATTCTGCGTCCACCGAGACGAAACCCAGCGACGAAAGTCTATCGACCCAGCTGACCTATCTTGACGCCATGGCGCTGATGCAGGCGCACGCCGCGAAGCGGCAAAGCGCCCTGTACCTGACCGACCTGGCATTGCGCCCGCCGGATGCGACGCAAAAATCCACCTACGAGTTCACGCGTGCGGCCTTTTCCGAGTTCTTCGGCATGTTCGACGTACCGTTTCAGTACGGAAGCGGCTGGTCGGCCCAAGACGACGCTGACCATGCGGCGGTCGTTGTGCTGTCCAGCGAAATTAACAATCGCGTTTTTCACGGCGACAATAGCGTCGGCAGGAGCATCACTCTCGACAAGGAGGCCTATCGAGTGGTTGGTGTGTTGAAGACCTGGAAACCCATTCCGCATTTCTATGATCTTCATACACTTCCGTTCGGCGAGAGCGACGAGATGTTCATTCCGTTCTCTCATGCCATCGACAAGCACCTGATCCTGAACGGCAGCATGGCCTGCCCCGCACCTCCCAAGCCCAGCTGGGAGGGAACGCTTCAATCCGAGTGCAGCTGGGTTCAGTTTTGGGTGGAGCTACCGATGAAAGCCGACGCGGATCACTATCGCGCGTTCTTGAACAACTATGCGTCGGAACAGCGCACCACGGGCCGATTTACCTGGCCCGCACACACTCAATTGCGCGATGTACCGCAGTGGCTTGCCTACAACGCCATCATTCCAAGCGAAGTGAATATTCTGATCATGGTTTCGCTGGGATTTCTGTTGGTGTGCCTGATGAACGCCACGGGTCTGATGCTGGCGAAAATCATGGGCCGAGCCGGCGATATCGGTGTGCGGCGCGCGCTGGGCGCCAGTCGTCGCGCAATAGTGTCTCAATTTTTGATCGAGACCGGAGTTGTGGGTCTGGCCGGCGGTTTGCTGGGTTTGCTATTGACGGCTGTGGGTTTGCTGACAGCGCGCTCTTTACTACCGAGTGAATTCGTACTGTTGACGCATCTGGATGCCATCGACACGGTAGGGACCGTGCTCCTCGCAATCACCGCCACAATGCTGGCGGGCCTGTATCCCACCTGGCGCGCGATGCGTGTGCAGCCGGCGTGGGCATTGAAGGCAGCCCAGTGATGCGCATTCATCCCATTCTCGCGGCGATGACCCGCAATAAATTTGGCGCGATCCTGATCGTTGCGCAAATGGCGGTGACCTTGGCGTTCATCACCAACTCTTTCGCGCTGATCGAACAGCGCGTTGCCTGGAGCGCGCGTCCGACCGGACTCGACGAGGCCAACGTGTTCGTGATACGCGCGAGCACCGAATCTCGCGAGGATCTCGAGGCGCGACGCATGGGTGAATTGGCGGCGCTCCGCGGCTTGAGCGGCGTGATAGACGCCTACCTAACCAACGAGTACCCCTTGCAAGGCAGCGGTTCATCGGGGTCAATTTCGCTCAGCCCGGATAAAACACCCTCGATGCGGACCTCGCACTATTTAGGTGACGAGCACGCGCTTCATACTCTCGGCGTTACCTTGATTGCCGGCCGCAATTTCACTCCCGAAGAGGTGACGCCGCACCACGCCGACGCGCTGCCTGCCGCGCGGGTCCTCATTGTCAGCAAGGCGTTGGCGGACACCCTTTTCCCCAAAGGAGACGCGCTCGGCAAAACCGTCTACGTCCAAGATGGTGTCCCTTCACAGATTGTCGGCATCGTCGAGCGTCTGCAGGGACCCAATTTCGCGGCAACCGGCCGATTTAGCACTTTCGCCGAGGATTCGACCATTCGCCCGAGCCGTCCGATCAACGAATATCCCCGTTTCTTGGTGCGCGTGCAGCCCGGCCGCATGGTCGAGGTGATGAAACGCGCCGAACGGACGCTATTGGAGCACGACAACGAGATGATTATGAGCGTGGTTTCCATGAAAGAGGCTCGTGCCAAAGCCTACCTGGGCAATCGCGGCCTGGTAGTGTTGCTGGTCTCGATATCCACGGCGCTCCTGCTCGTGACCGGCTTCGGCATCGTTGGGTTGACCAGCTACTGGGTCACTCTGCGACGTCAACAAATCGGCATCCGCCGCGCACTCGGCGCCACACGATTGAACATCCTGCAACACTTCCAAAGGGAAAACCTCATGATTGCCGGTACCGGCGCAGTCGCGGGAGCAGCCCTCGCCGTCGCTTTGAATTTGTGGATGGTGCAGCGTTTCGAAATGGTCCGTATGGCCAACAGCCAGGTTCTCGGAGGAGCACTTTTGCTGCTGGTCTTGGGGCAGATTGCCGCGTTCTTGCCCGCGCGCCGTGCTGCCTCGATTCCACCGGCGCTGGCGACCCGCGGCGGCTAGCGCAATAGCCCCGCCAATACTGCTCCGCCAAACTGCGCGACTTATCCTGGAATTACCCTGACGATCCGCTGGATGTCCCTCCGCTCAACTCCCGCCGCTCTTGTCAAATGCGGTTTTGATGAACAGCACGAGGCGGCGTCGCGCATCAAATCCGTGCCAGGGCTCCGTACTCGGAAATCCATACATGTTGCTTCCCAAGGGGCCATGATTATCGCGAGGATATTGGAGTAGCTGCACGGATACGCCTTGCTGGCGCAACGCCCGATACATCTCCAAGCTTTGACCCAGCGGGTCAACGGTATCGCCTTCACCCTGTATGAGCATGAACGGTGTCTTTGCCTGGGCAACATAGGCGAGGGGGCTTTGGCGCCACGCATCCTCGCGGTGCTCCCACGGTTTGCCGTAGAACCACCGGTCGTACCAAGACTCGTCCTCCGTACCGTATTCGCTTTGCTGATCGATCACCGGAGCCGCGCTGACGATTGCCTTGAATCGGTCGGTTTTGCCCTCGACGAACGCCGCCATTTCGCCGCCGTAGCTGTAGCCCATCAACGCGAGCTTGTTCGGATCGATTGGATGCGCCGTGATCACGGCATCAACTCCAGCCATGATGTCTCGAAGATCGCGGCCGCCCAGATCATTCTTGTTCGCTGCGGCGAAGGCGGCGCCATAGCCGGTACTGCCGCGCGGATTCGTCAACAGCACTGCCCACCCCTGCGCCACCAGATGCGCGGCCATGGGCGTAAACGAATCAACGAAGGCGCCGGTCGGGCCGCCGTGCACTTCAACAACCAACGGAACCTTGCCGCCGGACGCTTGCGGTGGAAGATACAGCATGCCCTCGATGTCGAGACCCTCGTTCTTCCATCGAACCGTACGCGCGGTCGGAGTGTCCCACTTGGCCGGCAATAGACTCGGCGTATTGAGCACCCGCGCTGCCTGCCCGGGTTGGGAGGCGAAGTAAAGCGCCGGCGCTTGCGTCCCGCTCTCCCCAAGCCACGCACATGGAGCATGCTTCGCACTGCACTGCAAAGCTCGCACGACCGGTCGATCGAAGTGCAGTTCTTCCGTTTTGGTACCGCTGATGCGCACATACGCCGTACGAAAGCCCCGCTGTACGACTTGAAATACGGCAGGTCCAACCGACACGGGATCGTCGTTGCCCAAGGTACCGCCCAGATCGGCTGTCACATTCCGTATCGATCGATCATCGAGATTCAAAACATAGAGATCGTCATATCCCGGAGGGGCATCCGAGGTCGCCTGGGCACGGAAGAAAAACCGCGACCCGTCCTCGGACCACGTCCCCCCTCGGATCGTTGCAGGAAGTTCTTTGAGTTGTGCGGGATGAGCGGGATTCGCAAGGTCCACGAGCCATGCGCTCATGGCCGGCCCGAGGTCACCTGCATGGTTGGGGCCTTCGGTCAGCGCAATCAGGCGGTCGCCCTTCTTGGCCCACGTAACCTTGACGATGTTCGGAGGAACCTCAACGGCAGTCAACTTGCTCGATTCTGCGTCCAACAGATACAGCCGCTTGTGGTGCTTGTCATGGTCGACCCAAAGCGTGTCGGCTTTTTCGTCCTTTTGTTTTTTCTCGCCGGGCGTCTGAGGATCCTGCGCGATAAGGGCGATCGTGTGCCCATCCTGGGCAGCTTCATATTTCTCGATGTCCAGCGGTATGGGGTCCTTACTGACAGGCGCATCGCCCGCCTTCTTCGGTGGAATAGCGTCTGGCTCCTCCGAATCATCAACCACCGGCGCAATTTTGAGGTCATAGGCGTGCGCTTCGCCGCCCGACATCGGTAACCGAAAGAGCTGCACGTGCTCCGTGCGCTTCGCAAGAAACACAATGCTGCGGCCGTCGCCCAGCCAGCGAGCGTCGTGCTCTCCCTGCTTGTCGGCCGTGGGTGAAAAAGTGAGCTGGCGTGCAGTGTTCGCGCCAACATCCACGAGCCACAGATGATGACGTCCGCCGTCTGCCGTGGCGTCTGTCAGTCGAACGAGTACCCGGTCACCGTCGGGCGAGACCTGAGGCTCTGCGAGAGCACGCACATGGCGCAGATCTTCGTTGGAAGGAACCCCGCTGTCTGCCGCGTGCAACTGAAAGCTTCCTGCGCCCACGAGAAGCGCCACGTTCACGCAATAGCTGAAAGGTCGTCTCATTTCCCGCCCCGAACCGGATCCGCAGGCTTCACGTAAGTTTCGAGCCAGCGGTTCATTTCCCACAGCATGTGCGACAGGCTCTCATGGGCCTCGTAGCCGTGGGCTTCGAGCGGCAGAAATACCAGCCGGACCGTGGCGCCGTGACCCTTGAGCGCCACATAGAACCGCTCTGACTGTATCGGGAACGTTCCTTGATTGTCGTCCGCCTCGCCATGAATGAGCAGGATGGGCGTCTTGATCTTGTCGGCATAACTAAAGGGCGACATCTTGAAGTAGACATCCGGCGCTTCCCAATACGTGCGTTCCTCCGCCTGGAATCCAAACGGCGTTAGCGTACGGTTGTAGGCGCCGCTGCGCGCGATGCCGGCGCGAAACATGTCGCTATGCGCAAGCAGATTCGCCGTCATGAACGCGCCGTAACTGTGTCCCATGACCGCGACGCGCTTGACGTCCAAGACGCCGAGCGCAGCGCCGGCGTCGATCGCCGCCTTCGCTCCGGCGACCAGCTGCTCCACATACGTATCGTTCGGCTGCGCATCGCCTTCACCCACGATGGGAATGCTTGCATTCTCCAGCACCGCATAGCCCGTTTGCGTCAGGAACACCGGCGAGCCCCATCCAATTCGCGGAAAGCGAAAGGGCGACCCACTCACCTGGCCGGCCGCCGATCGGGTTTTGAATTCCGCCGGGTACGCTTCCATCAACGTGGGCAATGGTCCCTGCGACTTGTCATAGCCGGCCGGAAGCCACAGCGTCGCCGTCAATTCCAACCCGTCCGCCCGTTTGTATTTGAGCAACTGCTTGGTCGGCACCTTGATGCCTGTGTATGGGGAGGGGAAGCTCGTCACCTGCTTCATGGGCTCCGGCGCGCCTGAACGTTGCGGCAGCGTCGCGACAAAGTAGTTCGGCGAGACGCTCTGGCTTTCCTGTCGGACCAGAACCTGGCCATCGGCTAAAAGAGCAATCGGTTCCTCATACATTTGCTGGGCCGACCGCCACTGTATTTGTTCCGTCCCGCCACCCACGGGCATCACCCCGACAAAGGGCAGATCGCCTTCCGGCGTCGCTCCCGCTGCGAAAAAGTAGATACCCTTGCCATCTCGGGTCAGCTGCAGGGCCGGTTTGCCGCGGGCATTCAACTGAGTTACCGCCCGGCCCGGACTGTGATATCGGTCCTGCGAGGAACCCTCGTACAGCGTGGTTCCCTTGCCGCCGCGGGAACTCGGATCAAATGCAACGAACGCGATTTTCCGATCCGACCAGCGCCATTCAGTGGCGAGCGCCAGATGATCGTTTCCCCACTCAACGCTGCGAAGCCGCATCGGCGAATCCAATAGCACCTCGCCTTGTCCCTCGAAGGGTGCCGACCGCTGCATCAGGCGATCGCGTACCGCCGCGGTTGCCTTCGGATCGCCGCCGTCTTGAGCTTCGATCCAAACGAGCGTGGCGGGCGCGTCGCTGCGCCAAGCGTAGTCACGCGCGCCGACTGGAACCGCATCAAAGGCAATCGGAATCGAGTCCAATAGGGGATGATCGGACAGATCCTTGATGGCTCCCGTCTTCAATGTGACGACGGACACCTTGGCGGGAAAATTCTCCATGGGCAACGCATAGCTGAACGGACGATGCAGCGTTTCCACGAACGCAAAACGCCCATCGGGGGAGGGCGCTGCTTCCGTGATCAAGCCTTTGACCGGCAACGTCCGGGACGCGCCGTCGAGAGACACCACGGCGAGATCCGATGTCGCGTAGAACGCAAAGATGGCCTCATCCGTCGGGGTCTTGAGCAAATCCTCATAGGTGCGCGCCGGCGTCACCTTGCCCAGGTTCTCCTCGACGTTGGGCCCTGCGGGAACCTCGGTCGACACCGGCGCGGCACCGCGTGCCGTAGGCACGATCTTGCAGAGGAGCGCCGCCGAATCCGCCATCCAATCGCACGGCGCGCCCAGCACGGCATTGAGTTTGAAGGATCCCACTCGACTTGCTGAGGCCTTCGCCACATCGACCACCCACAGCTGCAGCGCATTGGTTTCCCGCTGGACAAAGGCGACGTGCTTCGAATCCGGCGACCATGCCAAATGACTGGCTTTGAGCGTCGTCGGCAATCCCGCGATCGGCTGCTGCGCACCGCCCGACACCGGCTGCAGCGAGAGCTTCACGATTGACACTTCACGGCTTGGGCCATTGGTGGCTGGATTGAAGCGAATCCCCGCCAGCCGATAGCGCGGCTGCGCCACCTCCGCAATCGTCGGGAACGACTGTATCTGCTGCACAAGCAGCGTGGAATGGTCCGGCGACGGTTTCACCACCGGCGTCAATGGCGCATCGAGCAGCTCCTCGATGGCAGCGGGAGGTTTCTGATACGTCAACGCAGTCTGCCCAGCAGCCCAACTCGCCAAGCCACACAGAGACAGCACGCCTACTACAACAGCCTTCATCAAGCACTCCTGATCATATTGAACTCGTTGAGCATCCCATCACCTTCACAGGCACCGCAAAAAATCGACTGGCAAACTCGGGGTCCGCGTTGAGGCTCTCCCCGACGTCGCGATGCCCTAGGCTTGCCTCTCGCGCTCAAAAATCGCAATCATCTTGTCCGACTGACCGGTGGCGCCCGCGGGCATGATGATTTGGCGCAGGCGCCAGCCCTTATCGCCTTCAGTGTTTAGAGTCTTTTCGATGTCGGGGGTACCCTGCTTAAGGACACCAAAGCGGAACGGCATCTCAACCGATTTGTATTCATACTTTGTCACGGACGGTTTCTCCACGTATTCCAAGTCGTGAATATTGATACCGAAGACCGATGCCAAAGCCTTCTTCGATTGCAGCGAAGCTGAAGCCTCGTTTTCAATTCGCTGAATCGTTCGCAAATTAAGGCCCGACGCGATTGAGAGCTCGTCCTGCGACCAGGCTCTTTTCGTACGAAGCGCTATCACGAGTTCGGCATTTATCTTCATTTGATCCCATCCACGACCCAAGGTTGAGGCGGCGGCATCTTGGCCGGAGAAACGAGGATTCTTTTACGACACCGTTACGTCAATTACCCGACAGTTTAACGCCAACTCGACGACACCGCCTTCGCGGCGGCCTGCTCAAGGGCCCGCTGTCGCCGACAGCGTCACGATGAGACGATTTCGTTGATTCGCGGTGCGCTCATACCGCATCGAGCTCACGGCGTGACGCACGAGTGCCAGGCCGAAGCCGCCGACAGGGGCCTCCGCAAGAGTCGTCAGTACGACGGCGTCGCGACGGCTGCAGGGATCGAAGGCTAGGCCGTCGTCTTCGATCTTGATCACAATGCCGTCGGCACCGATCTCGATCGACACATCAACGCGCAACTCGCCGCCCAGCGGCGCGCCGTAGCGCACGATATTGCCGACGATCTCCTCGAAGACCAGTTCAACATTGTAGCGGGTGCGGACCTCGGGCTTGAGCGCCGCGCGATCGAGTGCGCCGAGCAGATGGGCGAAGCCCTGTTCGAAGCCGCGCGGCGTCCCGGGAAAGCCGAACCGAATCGAATGCGCGTCGATGCGATGACCCCGGGGGCGAGGCGCGGGTGTCAGGAACGCGCAGCGGCGAGCGCCGATGCGGCGTCGGGTTGCACTGAAATGATTTCTCCGAGCGCGACCGTGTTGAATACCTCGTTGACGAGCGGCCCGGGTCCATACAGCACCAATCTGCCTTGCTTTTTCGACAGGGCTCGCGCAACGGTTATCAGCATCCGGATTCCCATCGAGCCGATGAATTCAACTTCCGACATGTCGATTACCGCGCGCGCGGCGCGGGGAACCAGCATCGCGGTAAAACGCAATTCGATCCCGGCGACCCCCGGCGTGTCGAGCCGGCCGATCAGCGCCACGTCGACGATGCCGTCCGCAGCGTCTTTAACTTTCATTTCCATTGTCCCTCTCCCATCGATCTTCAGCCCCGCGAACCGTGGTGCAATCATGCACGATCTCCGGCAAAGTAGGCACCAAAATAACCATATGCGGGCACACATAAAAGCGCGGACCCAAGCACTTGCCGAATCGCTGTTGACGCGCGATGGAGCCCATGCACGGACCTTCGACAACCTCATTTTGGCGCTCATTGTTCTCAGCGTCGTTTCCGTCGGCGTTGAATCGATCGGCGGGCTTCCCAGCTGGGCGCGACAGGCGCTGCGGATCGAGGAGGTCGTCGTCGTGGCGATTTTCTCCTTCGAGTACGCGCTGCGCCTCGCGACTGCCAAGAAGAAGCTTGCATTCGTTTTCAGCTTCTATGGCCTCGTGGATTTGCTGTCGATTGCGCCGTTCTTTCTGGCCGGAATCGATGCGCGCTACGTGCGGATCCTGCGCATGTTGCGCCTGCTCCGGGTGCTCAAACTGCAGCGGCGCGTTCTCGAAGAAACGGTCGCCAGGCGAACGGCCGAGCTTGCCGAGCGCAATGCGTTGCTCGAGAAGGCCCAGGCGCAGATGAGCGCTGAACTCGACGCCGCCCGCGCCATGCAGAGCGCCCTTTTGCCGGCGAATTTCCCGGCCCAGGCCGGCTGCGACGGCGCAGCGCGAATGACGCCGGCCACGACCATGGCGGGAGACTTCTACGATTTCATCGAACTGCCGGACGGTCGGATCGGACTCGTCATGGCGGACGTCTCGGGCAAAGGTGTCCCGGCGGCTTTTTTCATGGCCGTGTCGCGCACCAACCTGCACGAACTCGCCGCGCATCACACCGATCCCGGCGCCTGCCTGGCGCGCACCAATGATCTGCTATGCACGCAGAATCCGATGGAACTGTTTGTGACGGTGTTTTACTGCATCCTGGACCCGGCGACGGGCAGGCTGGACTATGCGAACGGCGGCCACAATCGGCCGATCATGCGGCGCGGCGACGGATCGATCGAAGCATTGAGCGGGTCAGGGGGGCGAATGTTGGGGGTCCGCGAAGGCGCCGAATTTCCCAGTCACAGCGTGAATCTTGAGCGCGGTGACCGGCTCATTCTTTATACCGACGGCGTCACCGAGGCATTCAATGCGTCGAATGAGGCATACGGCGAGCAACGCCTGATCGGGGAGATCAAGGCCCATGGCGATGGGCCCGCCGGCAGTCTGGTCGAACGAATCTGCGGCAGCGTGGCCAGTTTCGCCGGGACTGCGGCGCAATCCGATGACATAACCTTGACCGTCCTCGTATGGCATTGATTCGCGGTCAGATTGTGTAAGTTTTGTGACATCAGCCCTGAGCATGCCCGAATGAGAACTGCGCATCAGCGCAGATTCGCGGCCGAACCGATACTGCGCCTCCAATATTAATAATCCGAGAAACTCTTTGGGGGCGGCCATCTCGTATCAAAGTCCATCCGACGCTTCGGCGGCGAAGCGCGAAAGATTGGCGGCGTTGGGAGATCTTCATGGCGTCTTTCAACCCATCGTTGCGGTGGCGAAGGGCGAAATCATTGCCCACGAGGGCCTGATTCGCGGGCCGACGAACTATCATCTGCCGACGGAACTGTTTGCCGCGGCGTTGGATCAAGGTTGCAGCGATGAACTCGAGTATCGGGCCAGCGAGGTGATACTCCAGTCTTTCGCCGCAGCGAGCGCATCCGGTCTGCTGTTCGTGAATTTTTCGGCCCAGGCGGTGATGCATCTGGGCTCGAAACGCGGTTGCCAGTATCTGCTGCAGGTACTGGGCGGTTGCGAGGTGCCGGCGCGCAAACTCGTCATCGAAATTACGGAGCACGAGCGCGTGGTGGATCATGCCGCCATGATCGAAGCCGCGGATAGGTTGCGCGGCATCGGCGTCGGCATTGCACTGGATGATTTTGGCGACGGCGGCTCGAGTTTGCGTCTTTGGGCCGAGATCGAGCCGGAATACGTCAAAATCGACCGATACTTCTGCCACGACATCCATAAGAATGGACGCAAGGTCCAGACCGTCAAGGCCATGTTGCGGCTGGCCGAGAATTTCGGCAGCCGAATCGTTGCCGAAGGCATCGAGCAACATGCCGACCTGCGCGTGGTCAGAGACCTCGGTGTCGATTACGTGCAAGGCTACGCGTTGGGATACCCCGCGCCGCAACCCACGCAGGCCATTCCGACGGCCGCGCGGGCCGTCCTCGACGCCGTCGACATCGCGGTATTTCCGCAGCTAAGGCGCGCGTACAGTCCGTCGCTCACCGCGGCCCGGCTCGTCAATCCAGCTCCGCCCGTATCGAAGTCGATGAACAACCAGAAACTGCTGGAGATTTTTCAAGCGGACGCGGATCTGCCGGCGGTGGCGGTCCTGAGCAATGGGCTGCCCGTGGGCATCGTCAATCGGCGCCGATTTTTAGAGCGCTACACCTTGCCCTACTTTCCTGAGGTTTATGGCAGAAAGTCCTGCACGGCGCTCATGGAAAGCAATCCGCTGCTGATCGAGATCAGCCAGCCTTTGGAAGAGCTGATTCACGTGCTGACCGCGGACGACCAGCGCTACCTCAATGACGGTTTTGTGTTGGTCGATGCCGGCAAATACGTCGGCATCGGGACTGCCGAGCAGCTGGTGCGATCGGTGACGGAGTTGCGGATCGAGGCCGCGCGGCACGCCAACCCCCTGACCTTCCTGCCCGGCAACATACCGACCAGCGAGCACGTGCGTCGCCTGTTGCTCGGCGGCACGCATTTTTGTGCGAGCTACTGCGATCTGAATCATTTCAAGGCGTTCAACGATCGGTTCGGTTATTGGCAGGGCGACAAGATGATCCGGCTGCTGGCAAGCGTCATCACGCATGAGTGCGACCCGGAACGCGATTTCGCCGGACACGTCGGCGGCGATGATTTTATGGTGCTGTTGCAGAGCGAGGATTGGCAGACCCGCTGTGCGCGGATGATCGAGACCTTCAATGCGGCGGCACCGGCGCTGTACGATCCGTTGACGCGGGAACGGGGCTATATCGAATCCGAAGATCGGCAGGGCAATCCCTGCCGGTTTCCCTTGACCACCTTGTCGATTGGCGCGCTGCAAGTCGCGCCCGCGGATTTCACCAGCCCTGAGGATGTCGCCTCGGCGGCGGCGGCCGCCAAGCATCAAGCGAAGCGTTCGAACGCGGGTCTGTTCGTGCTGGATTCGGGCGCAGCCGCGCGAGATTTTGAACGAGCCTACCTGCGCGAATCAGCGTAGCTCGTGATTGCCGGAGGTTGTGTATGCCGGAGCGGCCTTTCTTTCCCAGTAGGCCTCGACGACGAGAATATCGTTGAACAGGCTTTGCCTGCAGATTTCGCCCTCATCACCGTACTGGCGCCAGGTTCGTTGACTGAACCAGATGACGAGCCATCCTCGGATTGTCACAAGTTTGTCACGAGGCCCGTTCCACGGCGCGGCCTGTTGAAGCATGCTGACAATTCCCATCGCTTCCTGCAGTGCGAGATCATTCTTCCCGGGCCCGGCTGCAATGACTTCGTGCAGCTGGTCACATAGCATCTTGACCTTGGCGAGTTGCATGGTTCGGGGAACCTCCATAATCAGCACATCCCCCTTTAGTTTAAACCTCGCCAACTGCCAAGAAGTTCCTTAAAAAAAAGGGCGGCCACTATTGGCCGCCCGTTCTCGATGATGTGAAGCGTTACCTGGCTAGGGGCTATCCTGAAACATCAGTATCTCGATTCTTCGCACACGACTTTGGTCGATCCCGAGACGCTGCCGATGCTGGCCGAGATCGTGGCGTAGGCATCGTGATGCGAGTGGTTGGGCTGGCACTTCACCAGTCCCGCCGACACCGTCGCCACGCTCGAGGCGCTGGACGTCCAAGTTGCGGTTGCGGTGACATTCTTGGTGGCGCCGGATGCAAAGGTTCCGGTCGCCGTGAGCTGCAGCTTGCCGCCGGCCGGAACCTTTGCATCCGGCGCCACCAAGAATGTCACCTATTTGAGCTGCGGCGCCTGGCAGGTCACGCCGACCGAAGCGCTGATGCTGCCGCTCGTGGCGGTGATCGTCGACGAGCCGTTCATCGTCGCGCCGGCCTTGCAGGTCACGAGTCCGGTGGCTGACACTGTAGCGACGCTCGAGACGCTCGAACTCCACTGGACGGTGTTCGTGATGGTTTGCGCGGGTCCGGAGGAGAAGGTGCCGGTCGCCGTTAATTGCGCGGTGCCGCCGCTCGGGAGCGCGAGCTGCGAAGGTGCAATCGTGATGGATTTGAGCACCGGCGCCAAACAGGCGACTGTCGTCGAACCGGTGGTGGTGCCGGTCGCAGTGGCGCCGCTTGCCGAAATCGTCGCGTATCCGCCGGCGCTGCAACTGACCAGGCCCGCGGAAACCGTGGCCACGCTCGGCGCGCTGGAAACCCAGGTGGCCGTGGGCGTGAGGTCCTTCGTCGAGCCGTCGGTGTAAGTACCGGTGGCCGTCAATTGTGCCGTGCCGCCCGCCGCCACTTGCGGCGCCGGTGGCGTCACATTGATGGATGCGAGGGCAATGACCTTCACCATTGCTTGCGTGAAGCTCGTGATGTTGTTGCCCGCGGCCGCGGTGCACATGAGCTGCACGGAGTAAGTGCCCAGTGTCTTCAGTGCACCGGTGGAGACCGAACCTGAACCGGAAACGCTCGCCGGCGTCAGGAATGTGCCGTCGCTCGCCGAGATCGAACACTGCGTCGGCGGAAACGACAGCGGGAACGCCGTTGTGGCGGGGCCCCAGGTCAGCGTCGCAGCTGCAGGACTTGCGGAGCTCAAGGTCACCGTTGCCGGCGAAGGCGTGAGTGTGACGCAGGGCGGAACGTTGGTCGTCGGCCACTCGGCATTCGCCGTCTGCAATAGAAAGTACAGATCGATGGGCAAGAAAATGTTGGCGAGCCGGCCATCGAAGTCGCCCGCCGGGTTCGGATTGCCGGGCGGCGCCGCACCCAAGAACGCCGGCAAGTGAGCGCGCACATAGGCGTCCCCCGAGGCCAGCGAGTTCATCGCGCAGCTAAAGCCATTCGATGCCGATTCGGCGAGGCCGGCGTTGAAGTAACTTTGCGCCTGATTGACGTAGCCCTGAACGGTGGCGGCGACGCTGGGATCGATCTGCGCACTCGCTGCGCTGATCGTGCTCGTCAGGTTGGTAAACTTCTCTGTGACGAATCCGGGCAGGCCATTGGCCATGCCGTTCGGCGCGGTGTTGAGCCCCAGGCCATACGCCATCATGGACAACACGTGGCTGTGGCCGCCGCCGCTGTCGCAGAACCCGGTGAGGTCCATGAAGTAATTGCTGCCCGGCGCGGGGCCTCCCTCGACGATGCTGCCCTCGATCAAAGGCAGATCGGAGCGCGGCGCCCAGGCAAAAACCTCCAACTGCGGACACTTCAGATTCAAGGGTCCCGGCAGGGGGACGTTGGCATCGACTGTGTGCTCAAAGAATGTGTTGTTGGCGTTCTGATCCACCGTCTTTGCGGTGCTCTTCACAACCACGAATCCGGCGCCGGTAGGTCCGGCATGGCCGCACATGGATCCGGGCAGCACGGTGCTCGGGAAGCCGGGGCAGAAATTCGCCACATCCAAATTACCACCCGCACAACTCCAGGTGGTCCCGACGACCGTGACACGCGGGTCGGATTTCACGACACAGCTCTCTTCGAGCAGAGGCGAGCCCGGCGGAATACTGCCGCTGCCGGCGCCCGATAGCTGCGTCGTCAACTGCGGCCCCAAAGGCGCACAGGTGCTGGGCGCGATGCAAGCACTCGCGGGCACCGAGCCTGAGCTGCTCGTCGCGAGACCCTGCGGATCCTTGTTGCCCGTGCTCAATGATGCCAGCGGCCGATTTGCACCGCTCGCCGGCGGGGCGCCGAATTGCAGAATCTTGCCGCGCCCGGGCGTGAACTGCGAGACGAACGCGTAGGTCTGGGTTGAGTACGTGCCCACTTTGATGCGCTGTAGTCCGAGCCCTAAACCGCCGGCGAAATCTGCGGTCATCGCGCCGCTGCCGGAATCGAAGCGCAAGACCCGGCCGCCTAAAGTCGTGAGCAGCAGACTGACGCCATGGGTCGCATCTGCCGGCCAGATATCCATGCCGAGCGGCAACGCGCCGCGCAGCAGCGAAGGGCTGAGCGCGGTGGACGTCGGATTGTTGAGAGGCCTGCTGGGATTCGCCAGCACGCCCTGGATCGCCGCCTGCGAATAGACCATCACACGTGCGTTGAAAATATCGTTGGACAGCACCAGCACATCGCCGACGTTCCAGGCAGGTGCCGCTGAGCCGACGGCGGTCGCCGCGGTCGTGGCGACCAAGACTTCGGTGACGATGCCGCAGGTATTGTCGATCAAGACAGGCGCGCCGTACGCGCCCGTGGTTGCATTGAAGGGCAGCACCCAGAGCGCCGGTTGGGTGTCGAACGGCACGCCGGCGGACACGACGAACAGATTGCCGGCGACGTCGGAAGAGATGCTCAAGGGATACTTGGGACCCGCGCTGTGATGCGACCAGGTGAAGACGGGAGTTGCCACGGCGTAGCTGGCGGGACCCGGACCCGGATAGCGGAGGATGCGGCCGTTCTCCGCGTCGGCCACGATCAAGTCCATGGCGCTGGTGACGGAGTTCGGAACGCGTGCGACCGCGAAAAAACTGCCTTGCGCGGCGGCATCGGTATTGAGTACCGCGGTGCCGGTGATCAACGCGCCGCTGGTGGCCGGCGTATTCGGCGTGACAGTCACGTTGTAGAGCGCATTGCCGTTGCTGTTCACAGCGGTCAAGCCAAACTGTTCGACGGGCACGGTCTGTGCGTGGAGGGAAGTGAAAGCCAGCAATGCGGCAGCGCCAACGGCGAGCTTGAAATCCATGGGTATCCCCTTAGCTTTTGTTATCTGGGAGATCGCAAATGCGGTCACCCCGCTCGAAGTGCCGCATACGCTAACACAATGATCGCTACGGATGTCGCAGCGCGTTTTGCATTATGTCACTGCGTTGCCGCATTCTGTTTTGTTGCGTCCGCAACCTGCGTCTTTTCGCGCCGGTGCAGGGTGTCGAAGTAGCGCTGCGCCAGAGTTCGATAGATCAACGGCAATTCGCTGTCTTTGGCCAAGATCGCGTGACCGTGGGTGAGGAGTTTTTCGGCCTCGGAGTAGCGGCCGAGGCCCGTCAGCGCCGCGCCCTCCGCGCATTCCGCGAGCGCGGTACGCGAGTGCTCGGCGGACAACGCCGTCGTATAGATCGACTTGGCTTTGCGCGCGAAATCGAGTGCCGCCGCATAGCTTTTTTGGTCGACTCGGAGGATGGCGAGAGCAATCAGGCTGGAAGCGACGTCCGGATGCTGATCGTTGAGCAGCCGGCGGCGCATGGTCAGCCCTTCTTCTAGATAGACGTCGGCCTCCGTGTCCTCGCCCCCCATCGTCAGCCACGAACCGATCACGTTCAGGACCCGGGCGGTCTCCGGATGATCCGCCGGGTACGCCTTGCGATAAATTCCGAGCACCTCGCGCATGTTCGCGAGAGCCTGGCTGGTTTCGCCGCGGTCGTACTGCAGCGAGGCAAGATTGAGCAGCGTTCGCCCAACTTCCGGGTGTTCGGCACCCTGCAGTTCGCGCCGCATGTCGAGCGATTGCCGGTAGAGCGTCTCGGCGCCGGCGAGATCCCCCTTGTCCTGCACCGTCATGGCGACATTCTCGAGCCCATTGGCGATTTCCGGATGCTTCTCGCCCAGCAGCTTCCGGTTCATCGCCAGCGATTCCCGGTAGAACTTCTCGGCCTCGTTCAAATCGCCTTTCTCGTACAGCAGCAGGCCCATGTCGTTGAGCACTTCGGCGAGGTGCGGATGCGGCTCCTTGCCGCGCAGCGCGCGCTGCATGGCCACGGCCCTCTGCATCAGGGGAATCGCTTTATTGAGGTCGCCGCCGTCGGCGATGGCGCGGGCCAGATCCTTCAGCGTCCGCGCGACCTCGGGATGCGTTTCGCCGTACAGCGCCTTCTGCCGTTCCAAGGCCGCGCGCAAATTCTCCTCGGCATCCGCGTAACGTCCCTGCAGGGCGAGCAAGGTGCCCAGGCCGTAGAGCGAATTCGCCAGTTTCTCCAGATTTTGCCGATCGTTCGGACGGGCCGATTCGATGCGGATCGCTTCGCGGTACGCCTTCTCGCCCGCGGCGTAGTCGGCTTGCAGCGCCATCAGGTCGCCTTGATGAGTCAAGGAATCCGACAGGTCCAAAGGGTCGATTCCGGTCAGACGGCGTCGTTTCGCCACCGCGCCATCGATCAGCGGCCGCGCTTGTGCATAGAGGCCGAGCCCCATATAAACGGTGCCCACGGTGTCCATCAGCGTGGCCTGAATGGCCGGCTCCGCTGCCAACTCACTCTCGATGCGTACCGCGCCCTTGTCGAGCATCTCGCGTGCGGTCACCGTGCTGCCGCGCGCTTCGCTGGGATCGAAGATCCTGAAGAGATCGACGAGGAACCGGGTCGCCTCCTTGGACGTGCGTGCTTCCGCCTCGGCGCGCAAGGTCTGGCGCTGCGCGGCAGCCCGCTGCACCAGGGCATAGGCGGCGAGGCCGCTGGTGATTACCATGCCGGCCGCCGCCGCACACGAAAACGCGAACAGGCGCGCGTTGCGGCGTTGTTGCTCGCGGCGTCGCAACGCGTCGTATCCGACACCCAGCAAACCTGAGATCAGTTTGAGCTTGGCGTTGCTCTTGCCGTCCTTGCCCGGTCGCGCATCGGCTGCGATCGGCTCGGTGCGCACAGAACTCAAGTTGCCGTCGCTCCCTAAGCGAAAGCGCAGGGCAGGCGGGAAGCATTCTTCCGCCTCGCGTCCCGGCAAGTCGCTGGCATACGGTTCGCCGCCGACGATGATGCAGAGGATCCGGTCTTCGCGGCCCAGGCGCTTGAACGCGAGAATCTCCTCGTTGACCCACTTCGATTGCGCGGCATTGGGTGAGCAGATGATGATTTGGGCGGCCGATCCGGCGAGTGCGGCGTTGATCAACCCGCCAAGGTCGGTGGCGCTGGGCAGTTCCTCGCGGTCCTTGAAAATGGGCGCCAGCCGCTTCGGCACCTCGCCCAAGGCGGTTTTGGTGCCGATCAACGATTTCGGCGGCCGGTAACGCTCCAAGGACCTGTGCAGCCAGGAAGCCCAAGCCGCGTCCCGGTGGCTGTAGCTGATAAAGGCGCGGTATTGGGTCGGGTCCACTCAACTTCCCTGGTGGCTGACTCTGGTTATGAGGACGCGGGGATTTAAGCGGCCGCGGATTAGTCTACTGAAGAGCTACGCCGCTCGCTACAATCCCTTATGCGCGGCCGAATCCTCCTAGCCTGTATCGCCTCGATCCTCGGTGCCCTGGCCACCGCGGATGTGACCAATACGCCCCCGGCACCGCCGAATCTCAATACGGCGCAGGTTTCCGTGTTGAGCGCGAACGAAGTGGTGGAGATTCTGGACCAAACCAGCGAGTGGTATCGGTCACTGGGGCTGCAGCAACAAAATTCCCTGCAACCCAGCGAGGTATTGATCCTTTACGCCAACCGGCAGATCGCCGACAAGGTGGTCGAGTTCGTGGTTGAACTCGCGCGGGCGAATGCGGAACTGTTGAGCAGCGAGGCCAGCGCGGCGCAAGCGAACGCCGACAAATCGGCCGCCGTGTCCCTCAATCACCAGCGCGACCAACTTGCGGCGCAGCGCCAGTCGATTCAACAAGAAATAGCGGCTGATCGCCAGAAGTTGAGCTCGGCGGGTCGCGCCGGCAAGGAGTTGGAAGCCAAGCTGGCGGAACTGCAAGGGGAGCTCGCGATGAATGCGGCGCGCGCGAACCTGCTCGACACGATGGGCGAATTCGTGAATCAGCGCGACCCCAAGAGCGCCGATGCCGAGGCGCTCAAAGCTCATATCGATGCGATCGCAGCCAGCATACCCATGGCCGCAAGCGCGCCTACGACCCAGGCCGGCGCAGCTTCCGTTGCGGCAACTCCGGCCGCACCCGCGCCATTGAACTCGAGCGCCGAGAAGCCCGGCGCCCGCGACGGCATATGGGACCTGGCAAAAAATGTCTTTGATCTTCGAAAGAAGATCAATGCGATCGAGGTTGTCGACGAGCGCTCCAAGGCCTTGGCGGAATTGTTTCATAAATTCAGCGAGGCGCCGCGGGCGCGATTACAATCCTACGCCGCCGGTGGCGATGCGCTGGCAGCGGCAGCGGACAGTGCCAACGGCGCCGCCTTGCAAAACCTGCGCTCGCAATTCGACACCCTGGCGTGGGTTTTCAAGCAAACCTCTTCGATCCTGCTGCCCTTGAGCAAGGAGGCGGTGCTGCTGCAACAGTACCGGCACAATCTGGCGAGCTGGCGTGACAGCACCACCCGTCAGTACTACGAGGCGTGGCGGGTGTTGGCGGTGCGTCTCGGCATCCTGATCGGATTGCTGGCGGCGGTTTTCGTCCTCGCAGAGGTTTGGCGTCGCGCGGTGCTGCGCTATGTGCATGAACCCCGGCGCCGCTACCAGTTCCTGTTGGTGCGGACCATTTTGATGTGGCTGGTCATCATCGCCATCGTGGGATTGAGTTTTGTCACGGAGATCTCCAGTTTCGCAACCTTCGCAGGACTCATCACTGCCGGCGTTGCCGTTGCGATGCAGAGCGTGCTGGTTTCAGTCGTCGGCTACTTCTTCCTGATCGGAAAATACGGCGTTCGCGTCGGGGATCGGGTTCAGATCGGCAACGTTGTCGGCGAGGTGATGGATCTGGGACTGGTGCGGATGCACATCATGGAATTTCACGCCGAGGGACCGTTGGGTCCCACGGGGCGCGTGGTGGCGTTTCCCAATCTGATCGTCTTTCAAGCGGCCGGCGGCCTGTTCAAACAGCTTCCGGGCGTCAATCTGTCCTGGCATGAGATCAGGCTGGCGTTGCCGGCGGTCAGCGACTATGCCGCCTTGAAGCAGCGCTTGTTGGAAGCGGTTCGCGCCGTCATCGCAGAGTATCGCGTCGAAATAGATCGTCAGAGCCGGGAGATGCAGGCGATGTCCTTATCGGGCGGCGGCGGCGATGTAGAGGCGCAGGTGCAAATGCACATCGTGGATGGTCATATGCAGGCACTGATCCGGTATCCCGTCCATTCGCAGCACGCCGCCGCAATCGATGAGCGCGTTTCGCAGGCGGTGCTCGCTGTTTTAAACCCTGCCAAAGAATAACAATCTATAGAGCAGCGGATTCGTCGCCCGACGCAGCCGATGTTTCGGCTGTGGTCGATTCCGATGCGAACTCGAGCAGGTCGCCCGGCTGGCACCTGAGCGCCGCGCAGATCGCCTCGAGCGTTGAAAAGCGGATTGCGCGTGCCTTCCCGGTTTTTAGGACCGACAGATTGGCGAGCGTGATGCCGATTCGCTCCGACAGTTCCGTGAGCGTCATGCGACGCGCGTGCAGCATGTCGTCCAGTTTGACGAGGATCGACATGGGCTACACCGTCCCTTCGAGGTCCTCACGCATGTGCGCGCCCTGCTCGAACACGCGCGCGAGCACGAAGAGCAGGAGCACGGCGAGCCATGGTGTGAGGGAAAAGTCATAATTGAAGTGCAGCGGCACCGCGGCAGAGGATGCCTTCGCGCCAATGAAGCTCACGGCGACGTTCATCAGCTCGAGCGCGAGCAGCGCCCAAGCGATCGCCTGCAAGCGCGCGGCGTTCGCGGACACGAAGGGATTTCCCACGCTGACCGACTCGACGATGGCCAAAAGCCGCGTCAGCACGAAATGCACGACGGGAACGCCGCAAATTCCGATCACCATGATCAGGCGCAGGCCGATGAGCAGAGCGGGGTAAGAGTCGGCCGGCCGCACGCCGAGGGCTCGCATGATGAAGGTTTCCCAGATCAGGCTGGCGAGCAGCAGCGCCAGGATAAGCACGCCGATGAGCAGATTCAGTTTGATCACCAGGCGCAGAACGGTGCGTGAGAGGGCCAGGATGTCGGGGTACGGCTTGGTCATGAGACTTCTCCCTTATCCTGTGGAATTGGGAAATCATTACTGAATAACGATAACATATTTATCGTTTATCAGCAATACACATATCGATAAGGGATATGCAGCGCCTAGCTGGTCGAGAGATCGATGGCCACCACATGCGAGCGTGCCTGCGCGCGCTCGAGAATGGCTTCGCGGCCGTCCGCCGAGATGTCGAAATCACGAACGTCGAAGTCGGCGGGGATGTGGGTCAGCTGCTGCATCGCGCCGGATTCCAGATCAACCATGAAGAGATTCTTGTGCTGCATCTCGCCTTGCAGGAACACCAGTTTCCGGCCGCCGGGCAGCAGCACGAGGTGGCGGGCGCCGCGCGTCAGTTCGAGCCGCGGCAGCGTGTGCGCCGTGTTCTCCGCGGTTGCGGCTTTGACGCTGAACTTGGTGCCGACGTCCGGTCCGGAGTAAATCACAAAGCGGCCATCGGGCGACCAGGTCGGGTCGACTGAGTAAGCGCTGACCAAGGGCGTGGCCTTTTTTTCCTCCAGCGAAATGCGGTACAGATGCGGCACGCCGTTTTCCTCCGCGGCCGAGGTGATCGATTTGCCGTCAGGTTCCCACGCCGGCGCGCCCCGCAGCTGCAGCGACTCGGACACGATGCGCAGCCGCGTGCCATCGGATGCCATGGTGTACAGCAGCGTCTGATCGCGTTGCCTGACGGAGAAGGCGATGGAGCTTCCATCGGCCGAGACTGCGGGACCGCCGATGATGCGCGCATCACTCGCCGTCCACAGCTGACTCGCCGCCGCGCCGGAGACCTTCCAGATACTTTCGCCCGCGCCCACGGCCGAGACGTACAGCAGGTAATTCGGTCCGACTCGCGGCGTGAAGCCGGCTCCGGTGCCGAGCGTAATCCGCTCAGGTGTGGACATGCTGTCCGATGCCTCAGCGATGGCGACGCGCCACAACGTTCGCGCCGGCTCCGACACCGTCGCGATCACACGGTGTCCATCCGCGCTCGCCGCGAGCGAGGTGTACTGCTCGACTCCCGTAGTCAGCCGATGCGGTACGCGGCGCTCGGCATCCATGCCGTAGAGCCACGGCCCCGAACCGTCGGAGGCGTGCGCCAGGTACAGCAGGGTGCGCCGGTCCAACAACACCGGATAGGTGAGGCGGGCGGTTTGCGAAGTGATGCGCTCGGGACCCTCGCCGCGGACCCCCACGCGCCAGACGTCCAATTGATCGGGCAGAGTGCCCTTGATGAAGTAGATCAGGTCGCCGGGAGCCCAGACCGGAAAATGGCTGTGCAGGCCGGGCGGCGCAATCAGGATCGGCGGACTGCGCGACAGTCCTTTGCCATCGCTCACGAACAGCGGATCTCCCGCACCCGGCGTGTGGTAGGCGAGTCGTTTGCCATCGGGCGACCACACGGCCTCGGCCACGCCCTCGAGAAAAGGTCTTGGCTCGCCGCCCAGCGTGGGCACGGTCCAGATGTTGATGTCCTCGCCCGGTGGACGCGAGCGGCTGCGAAGCCAAAACATCACCAGCGCACCGTCCGGTGAGAACCCCAGTGTGCGGATCGACGAGTTGATGAACTCGCCCTCGACGCCGTGCGTGAGGTTGTGGAACTGGCCCGAACCCACCTGCGTGACCCACACATCCGTGCGGCCGCCGCGATCCGACAGAAACGCCACGAACTGGCCGTCGCGGGACACGGCCGCCGCTTCGTTTTGTCCATCGAAACCCGTGATCGACTGGTACGCCGCGCCTGCGATCGGGTTGCGCCAGAAGTGATCGCTGCGTTCGAACCAGGTGACCGCGACGACCGCAATTGCCGCCAGCCCGCCGGCGGCGGCCATCAGGGCCCATCGGCTGCGAGAATGCGCGGCTGCCGGCGAAGGTTCCATGGCGGGGGAGTCGCCGGTGGGCTCGGTCCCACTCAACGCGTTGTGCTCGCTGCGGCTTTTCATCCAGGCGTCGAGCTCGGACCTAAACGCGTACACCGACCCCATCTTGTCGTGCAGCTGGCGGTGGACCGGCATGCCTTCGCGCTTTTCCCAGCGCTGCACGGTCGTCACGTCGCGCTTCAGGTAGACCGCGATCTTCTTCCATGAATCGAGCCGACCCTCGTTCGGTCGCTGCGACTCGTCGGCAGGTGGCTTTTCCATCGCGAAACGGTTCTCCACTCTTGGCCAACCATTCTAGGGGTGAAGCCTCACGGCGGCAAAGCAGGGACGGCAAAGGACGGCATTGAGCGGTATCGGGCGGATTCCGTGCATTGCCGTTTGACCCGCCTATGCCGGCGTTCGAAGGTGCGAGCGCCCCAGGGCGGATCGCCCGCAGGGCCCTAAAGATTCAACAGCACATGAAATGGGAGGCTTTTCGATGACGAACACAACACTGAGATGGATGGCGCGCAGCAGCGTCGTTCTGGCGGCGGCGACGGGACTCGGCGGACTGACGGGGGCTGTGGCGGGAGATCAACATTTTCAGCCGCGCTCGCCGACGCACTTCAGCGGTCTGCTCAATGACTTCACGCCTTCGGCGAAGGTCACCAAAGGCGGCCCCTACCAGATGAGTGGGAAATGGTCACTGGAGGTGAACGAGCGCCATGGCACCGCCCGATTTGAGGCCGCCATGAACATGGAGACCTCGGACTACGCCATGACCGCAGACACGGTAGACAATCCCACCGTCAGCCGCGGCGCCCACACTCACCACATCCTCATGACGGACGGCGTGATCGGCACCGACTGGGCAACTGCCTGCCCGGCATTCAACCCGGTGGTCAAGGACGGGTTTGTGGTTCGAGGCACGGCATCCATCACCGGCAATGGCAGTGCGGCACCGTTTGGAAATCCGTCACCGGTGACGCTCTGTGTCCTGGGCGGCGACTACGTCACCTTCTCGAACTTCACCATGGCATTCGGTCTGCCCGCCAGCGGCCACTTCAGCACTCAAGCCATTCATGGCGTCGTGCTTCATTGCGATGGGCCGTGGGGGTTCGATTCGAAGGAGTGCAAGGTCGACCTGCCGGAGTAATCGAAGTCTCAAAGGCTCCCCGTTTGCGGCGCGGCTGAGGTTCGCCCCCGGCTGCGCCGCTTGCGGGCGCGTTCCCGCGGGCCCCTGTTGCACCGCCGCCATTCCCTCCCAAAATTTCGCCAGCCCAGTGTCGAACTATCGGTGCTCCGATCGTCTTACATATAAGAGTCACCGAGGAGTGTGAAATGGCCAATGAGGAATCGCGGGCTTCCCCGCCCCGCATCGTTTCGCAAGCTGAATGGCGCGCGGCGCGCATCGCGCTGCTGACCAAAGAGAAGGAGCTCACCGCGATGAAGGATGCTGTCGCGGCCGCGCGCCGCGCGCTGCCGTGGGTGCGGGTCGAGAAGGACTATGTGTTCGACGGCCCGGCGGGTCCCGTGACTCTGTCCCAGCTATTCGAGGGCAGGAGTCAGTTGTTCATCAAACACTTCATGATGGGACCGGGACAGTCGCATCATTGCGTGGGGTGTTCGCTCGAAGTCGATCATTTGGCGGGGATCCGCGTGCATCTGGAAAACCACGATCTGTCCTACGCCGTGGTGGCGCGCGCGCCCATTGACGAAATCGAACGGCTGAAACGTAAAATGGCCTGGGACTTCCCCTGGGTGTCCTCTTATCGCAATGGATTCAACTTCGATTTTCACGTGTCGTTCACGGATGACGAAATTGCCCTGGGCCGTGGCTACTACAACTATGCCGAGGTAGGCGTGAATCCGGGCATGATCGATCTGTCGGGCGACAGCGTGTTCATCAAAGACGCCGGTCATATCTACCACACGTACTCGACCTACGGCCGCGGCGGCGAACAGTTCTTGGGTATCTATGGCTATCTAGACGCGACGCCGAAGGGCCGCGCCGAGAATGGTCCCTATCATTCGCTGCCCGATTGGGTTCGACCGCACAACATGTACGGCCGCGGCGGCATGGTGGAGGGTACGGGCCGCTATCACGCGGCGGAATGCGGATGCGCGGCGCACCCTGAAGGTCCGCGAGCCGCGGAAGGAGGTGTTTGACATGAAAATTTACTGGATCAAGGCGCAGGCGCCGCGGCGGGTATTGGCGCTGGCCAAGCATCTCGGCCTCGATGTGGAATTTGTCGCAATGAGCCCGAACACCGGGGAGCTGAAGTCGCCGGAGTTTGCGGCGCTCAATCCCAACAAGAAGGCCCCGGTGCTCGTGGACGGAGACACGGTGCTGTGGGAGTCCTCCGCCATCATGGTCTACCTGTGCAACAAGGCGGGATCGGACATGTGGCCCACGAAGCCCAACGAACAGATCGAAGTGCTGCGCTGGTTGTCGTGGAACGATTGCCACTGGGCACCCGCGGTGGGACCGTTCTACTTCGAACACATCGTCAAGTCGACCTTTGGCATTGGGCCGCCGAATCGCGAGTCCTGTAACGCCAGCGTGCCCGAACTCTCGAGATATGCAGCGGTGCTGGATGGCCATCTTGCGGGCCGCTCTTACGTGGCGCTCGGACGGCTGACCATTGCGGATTTCTATCTGGCCGCGATGGCGAATTACTGGCGTGAATCGGAAATGCCGATGCAGGGCCACGCGAACATCGTACGATGGCTCGACGGCTTGACGCGCATTCCCGCTTGGGCGAAGCCCTGGCCTGAAGAGCGCGCGGCGCTCGCCGCAGCGGTCTGAAGCCGGCACCGGCGTGCCCAATAGATTTTCAACACCTGAACTGGAGCAAACCATGAAAAATTACTTGGCGGTCTTTGTCGGCACGAGCACGTCGCCGAAAGTGGTCGAATTTATGGCGATGGAAGAGAGCAAGCGCAAGAAGGTCGAGGCCACCGGCATCAAAGCGTGGGGCGACTGGATGATGGCCCATAGCGGAGACATCGTCGCCACCGGCGGGCCTCTCGGCAAGACCAAGCGCACGTCCGCGCAGGGCGTGTCGGACGTGAAGAACAACTTGTCGGGATTCGTGGTCGTTCAGGCCGCATCGCATGAGGCGGCCGCCAAGATGTTCGAGAACCACCCGCAGTTCACGATATTTCCCGGCGACGGCGTCGAGGTCATGGAAGTCCTGCCGATTCCGGGACAGCCGCAACACTGACGCGGATTCAACGCTGACGCCGATTTGGGTTTGCGTGCGTGCCGGGGCTAGACTCCGGCATGCACGTTTTCCTGTACTCGCTCGCGGCGGTCCTGGTGCTGGTCGGTTTGGCCGGCGCCGTGATTCCGATGCTGCCGGGAATTCCCATCATTTTCGGCGGCCTCTGGCTGGCCGCCGGTGTGGATCACTACCAACACGTAAGTTCGGGCTGGCTGATCGGCATCGGGATCATCGCGGCCGTGGGCTTGCTGCTCGATTTTGCTGCCGCCGCCCTGGGCGCCAAGCGCGTCGGCGCCAGCGCGCAGGCGGTTGCGGGCGCGCTCTTGGGCACTGTCATCGGACTATTTTTCGGAATTCCGGGCCTGGTGTTCGGCCCCTTTGTCGGCGCGCTGATCGGTGAACTCATCGCGGGTCGCGATCTTCAGCGTTCGACGCACGTCGGCATCGCAACGTGGCTCGGACTGATCTTCGGCACTTTGATGAAGCTCGCCGCCTCCATCATGATGGTGGTGCTGTTCGCCGCCGCTTGGTGGTGGAACGGCAGTCACTAGATTTCAGCGACTCATCACCGGGCTCCGCTTAACTAGCGAAGGTGCTTGATTAGCGAAGGTGCTTGCCGAGAAAATCCAGGGTCCGCTGCCAGGCCGTTTCGGCCGCCTTCGGGTCGTATTTTAGAAATGCCAGGCCCTTCGAGTCGGCTGTCTCATTCGCGAAGGCATGTTTCGCATCGTAGCGGTGGAACTCGAAGGCAACCTTGGCCTCGCGCAGCTTCTTCTCCAATTCATCCACCTTGGCAATCGGAAAGGACGTGTCGTGGATCGCATAGTGTCCCAGCAAGGGAATTTTGATCTTGGAGGCATCCACATATTCGAGCGGCGGGTAGCCATACCACACGACTGCGGCGCTGAGTTCGGGAACATTCACCGCCGCAAGCAGCGTCAAGGCGCCACCCATGCAGAAACCGGTGACCCCGACCTTCGGGCTCCCCAATGTCTTTAGATATTGCACGGCGCCGCGAATGTCCTGCCCGGCCGCATCGCCGAAATTGAGGCCCTTCATCAAATGCTCGGCCTCGTGGGCCTCCAGTGCGACTTTGCCGCGATACAGGTCCGGCACGAGTGCGCGGTAGCCCGCAGTCGCCAGCTTGTCGGCGACACCCTTGATCTGATCATTGAGACCCCACCATTCCTGGATGACGACGATCCCCGGCGCATTGCGGGTTTCAGGGGGGTCAGCGAGGTAGCCATCGACGCTTTGGCCGTCAGGCCGCTTGAACACCGTCATTTTTCCCATTCACGCATTCTCTGTTTGCAGGTTGTTGGGGCGAAAGCGCCGATCGAGTTCGTCCAGCACCGGCCCCCGCCACGCGTCCTCGTGCTGCTTGGCGGTTGCGGTGTTGTAAAAGCCCGTATGTGTGAGGCGCACCTTTGAGCCTTTTCCATTTGGAATGAACTCAACCGTTAGAATGGTTTCAGCGCCGTCAGTTCCCCTCGAGCCCGTGACCCAGGTCAATTCCACCAGGCGCGGGGGTTGCAGGCGAAGAAAGCGGCCATAGTGCGGATGGCGCTGATGATTGTGTTCGGTCTCAAAGAAAAAGGGACGCCCGATCGACGGTTCAATTGAAGCCGTGCCGGGGCGCGCGAACCAATTCTCCCACTGTGTGGTAAACGCCGCATACAGCTGCGCAGGGCTTGCGGCGAGATCTCGTTCGACCGTGGCGGTAAAGGGGCGCTGGCCAAGATCCGGCAGCGCCAATGCTTTCTGCGTGTCGGCGTGGGGATCGTCGCTGTGATTCAATTGCGGTGGCATCTGCAGTTCCATGAGTCAAGGCGTTAAAACTCGGACCCGATGTGCTGTGCAAATGCGTCGCCCAGGATCCGCACCTTCGAGTCGAACAGCTCGTCGATGGGACTGGACTTGAGCACTTGCTCAGTCAACTGCGCAATGATGGCATGATCAGATGCTTCCTGCTGCCGGGCAATTTCTGCTTGCAGGCCGCGGCAGATCCTGGATGCGAGTTCTTGCTTGCGCACATTTGAACCGGCGGCGTTGTAATCTTCAAACCAGTCTAGTACTTGATTGTGACGTTCCATGAGAGAAGCGATTGCGCCGTTCATGATCTCTCCGGTTGGGAAAAACTTACACTATCCGGCTTATGGCCTCGGGCAGGCTGTCAGACTAAGGACTATGGCCGCGTCAGCCCGCGACCAGACATGGAGTCTGCATTGGGGCGTAGGAGAATCCGTACTTCGGTATGGGTGGCGCCGGCATTGTTCGGCCGTCGATTTGAGAACACCTTGATGGCAGAACGCTGGGGAGGTGTCTCATGAGCCGACGAATTTCCATAATGCCGGTGATGATTTCTCTGCTCATTGCAGCGCCGCTCATTGCGGTCCCGGTGCACGCGCAGGAATTGCAAAAGGCCTCGTTCTCGCCGCGAGAGATGGCGCACTGCATGATGAAGCGTTTCAGGGCGAATCATTCGGAGTCCTACCGCGAGGCCTACAAGGCCTGTAAAGAAGAGTTCGACTTGGCGCAAGCCGATCGCGGTGAGACCGCCATGAATGAGCCCGCTCGCGCGGAGACCGACAAGCCTCAATAGAACCGCACGCCCGGCCTGAGCACGAATTGAAATACCAGCAGCAGGATCAGCAGCGCGCCCAATGCATACGCAATCGGCGTCGAGCCTAGGGCTTTAGGACCCAAGACACCGCTCGCCTTCACCTCCCGGACGGCCCAGGCTCCCGCTTGCATCCAAGCGACCCCAATCAGCGTCACCACCACCGGCACGGCGACGACCTCCACCCAATTGCGCGGGACGCGAAACGGAATGATGAGCAGGATCGCCGCCAACGCCGGCAGCGTCGCCATACGAAACATGAGCGCGCTGCGAGTGTGCCTGCTGCCGACATAGCCCGCATTCTCCGCGAGGCTTAAAAACGGTCCTCTTAACGAAAGCGCAGCGGCGGCAATTGCGATGAGCGCCACGAGGGCCGCCGCCGTCTTCGCCGCCACGCTGAAGTGCAGGTAGTCCATGGCCATGCCGACGTCATTCTGCGGTTCAACGGAGCCGATGACGACTTGCGGCAGGGACTGCAGAAATCCGCTATAAGCCATCCAAATGAGAAACAGCCGCACACCGGCTGAGCGGGCGGGGCGATGCTTCAGAAGCAGTGCGCAGAGAAGGCCCATGACAAAGATGGCCAGCGCGCCTGTGCCCTGAAACAAACTTGCGAGCGGGTTCCCGCCCGTCCAAGAGTGATTGTTGTGAAACAGAATTGGCCGCAGCCCGGGCGTGAACGCCTTCGGGATGACCAGAAAAAGCTCCTGAATGATAAACGTCAGGTTGAACGCCAGGGCATAGAGCAACGCCGAGGCGATGGTGAATTTCCAATTCCAGGGCCGCGCCGGCTCGGGTGCCCCGCTCACAGACTCTCGATGCCCGCGTATAAGTCCCACCACACCCAGCCACAGCGGCCCTATCACCAATACCGACAACGCCGCGATTCCTATGAGATTTTCAGCGTGGTGCATCGATTCAAAAATCCTTTGCTTGTTTTCCCCGGCACCATGTCATCCCCATTCCCGGTGGATAACTCGGTGGATAACCAGTTCCTTGTAACCGAATCGTCACCGTCATTCAGCTAGTTGCGCTGATGTGCTGCTTTTTTGATCAGCTCGAAGCTCACATCCCGCCGCACAACTGTCATACACCCGTATTCTCTCATCCCGTCCGTCACGCAATATTCTCTTGATTTGAGTTTGGTCCACATCCAGCATTGCGCTCGGATCACCAGGAGAGGCCAGTGAGTACATGTATCAATAGAGTCGCGTTTTGCTTGATTCTGACATGCCTCTCGGCCGGCACCGCTTCCGCCTGGGACAGCTTCGGCCACATGATGGTGGCGTCCATCGCCTACGATGACTTAACCCCCGCAGCGCGCACGAAAGCGGTTCAACTCGTCAAACTGAACCCCGACTACAAGGTGTGGATCAAGGGAGTCGCCAAAGCGAACCAAAACAAAACCGCCTTTGTCATGGCGGCCACTTGGCCCGACGCCATCAAGGGCAAGAAGACTTACACCAACGACGGGGAACACCCGACAAACCCCAATGCGTCAGCGAACATTGGCTACTCCGACAAACTCATGCATCGCTATTGGCACTACATCGATGAACCCTTCTCTCCCGACGGAACGCCGCTTGCTCAGCCGCAGGCACCGAACGCCCAAACGCAAATCGCGGAATTCCGCAAGACGCTCGCCTTGCCTTCTGCCACGAACAAACTCAAATCCTACGATCTCGTCTGGATTCTGCATCTCGTGGGCGACGTGCACCAACCCTTGCACGCCACCTCGCGATTCACACACGATCTACCGCAAGGCGATAACGGCGGCAACCTCGTCGAGTTGTGCGCATTGCCCTGTAAGAACGAGCTGCACGCCTATTGGGATAACATCCTGGGCACCAGCAAGAGTCCGACGTCCGCGATCAAGAAAGCCGCCGCGTTTCCCGCTCCTGACGCGACGCTCGCCGCTGAGAGCGATGAATCTCAATGGATCCAGGAAAGTTTTAGGATTGCCAAACAGTCCGTCTATGCAAGTCCCATCGGGGTGGGCGCCGGACCATTCACCACGGACGCAGCGTACAAGGCTGCGGGCGTCAGCGTCGCAGACAAGCAAATAGCGCTCGCCGGTGCGAGGCTCGCCAAACTGCTTAACGCCGCATTCCAGTAAGAATCGCAAAGCGGGCACCGACGCCGATTCAGCGTCGGGAGCCGATGCGTTGTTCCAACTGAATGCTCTCGTTTGCCGCGAGGCCGCCATACCGAATGTCGAGCTTTGTCAGCGATCGCCAGGCGCCGTGGGGGTTGTCTCGCTCGAGGAGCTCAGCGACACGCTGTAGGTCTGCCGCCAGATCCTTGGCGACGCGTGCGCGGCACGCGGAGAGCTTCTCTGGATCGACAGCCGCGCGTTGATCGAGTGTGGAGAGCGCGCGGCGCAGCGCGTACAACGTTGCCGCGTCGTGACCCACTTTCAGCATGGACTCTACACGGGTTCCAAAGACGCACCAAGCAGTCATCGAGTCGCGGCTGACCATGTCGTGCTGAATGTTCCAGCTGTCGTCAGTTCCCGTCACATACACCAAGCGAGTTGAGCTTTGAAACTGCGCAAACAAGTCATCGGGAGGCAACAGCGCCTCGGCACCCCCGATGGGATCGCTGCCGGCATTGAGCAGCGCTCCGTGAAATAGGTCTGGGTAGGCCAGCGCGGTCTTCATGGCAACGCGCGATCCTCCCGAAAACCCACCGATGTACACCCGCTCAGGGTCAACGGGATAGCGCTGCATGATGTTGTGCGCGCCGAGCAGCGCCAACGGAATGCGGCGATCGATGACGTTTTCCTCGTTGCCGGACTTGGCTGCACTGACGAAAATCACGCCATTTTCATCCAAACCCCGAGCCCAGCCTGGGGGCAGGCGCGCATCTTGCCACGGTGGAATGAACACCAACACGGCGTATCCCCGCGATGGATGCTGCGCCGGAACATACACCGAGAATCTTTCCTGCGCCAAATCGATTGCTTGTGGGCGGAGCTGCGCGCTGAACCGCGCGATTTCAACATTGGCGAGCGGGCTCAAAGCCCGGCGTGCTATCTCCGTGCTGCGCGACAGAGTGGGGTACGCCGAGAAAATAACGTTTCGTTGCAGGCCTGTGACAATGTCGGTCGATTCTTGCCCGCTCGCAGCGAGCGGCAGCATCAACATTGCCAACAGAACAGGTGCGGGGCTGCATGTCACGCGAAGTTCTCCTGAGGCGGATTCTACGCCTGAGAACCTCGACATCATCGTCGGCTTCATTTACAACTGAAGGAGCGCCGGGGCACCTGACTCGTACGGCAACCTATGACCCAACAACGAGACCTGACAAATTGGCCGCAATAGCTCGATCCTGCTTACAGCGCCGACTGCTGCCGCAAGTCGGAATGTTATCGTTGATCAGCTGCCTCGCGATCGGCGCACAATATGCCGCCGCGGCGCCGCCATCCCCGGCCAAGCCGAGCGGCCCTGTTTCTCCCGAGAAACAGATCGATGCGCTGTTCAAGGAATGGGACTCGTCGAACATCCCGGGCGCCTCTGTAGCGGTCATACAGCACGGCAAGGTGATCTTCGCGAAAGGATACGGCGCCGCCAATCTCGAATACAACATCCCGATCAAACCCGAAACCATTTTCCACGTCGCGTCGGTCTCCAAGCAATTCACGGCCATGGCGGTCGTGCTTCTCGAGTCGGACGGCAAGCTGGCCCTCGATGACGACGTTCACCAATACCTGCCCGAGCTGCCGGACTACGGCAACAAGATCACGATCCGCAATCTCTTGCAGCATACCAGCGGCATACGCGACCAATGGCAGACGCTCGCGCTGGCGGGCTGGAATTTGCAGGACGTCATCACGCAAGACCAAGCATTGCGGTTGATCTTCCGTCAAAAGGAACTGAACTTTGCGCCCGGAACCCATGACCTCTATTCCAACTCAGGATTTACGCTGCTGGCGGAAATCGTAACGCGGGTCGCTGGAATGCCGTTCCCGCAATTCTGCGCCGAGCGCATATTCACGCCATTGAAGATGACCCACACGCATTTCCATCAAGATTTGACGCGGCTCGTGCCTGGCCGAGCTTACTCATATGAAAATAAGGGCGCAGGTTTCGCTGCAGCGCCGATGAACTACGCCATCGTCGGAGCCACGAGCCTGTTCACCACGGCGAGCGATCTCGTGTTGTGGCTCGATAACTTTCGCGATTCCAAGGTGGGCGGCGCCGCCGGAGTGGCGCGAATGCAAGAGGAGGCTGTGCTATCGGACGGCACCAAGACCCACTACGGGCTTGGCGTCGCTCTCGGCACTTATCGCGGACTCAAGACCATCTCCCACGGCGGCGGGGATGCCGGTTATCGAAGCCAAGTCACATGGTTTCCGGAGCAGGAGCTCGGTGTAGCCGTAATCAGTAATTTGGGGAGTTTCAATCCCGGTAAGCTGTCGGGTTCGGTGGCCGAGGTTTTCATCGGCGACAAGACGGCGCCTCAAGAAGCCAAACAGAATGGAGCGGAACCCAAATTCGTGACGATGGATGTTCGTGAACTGGAAAAGTTCGCAGGCGTCTATCCGCTTCCTAAAGTCAACCAAACCCTCACCGTCGTCGTGGAAGACGGAAAAATGTGGGCCGCGGCCGGGCAGCAACTCGAACTGCATCCGGTTGGCCCCGGCCACTTCTACTGCAAAGAGATTCAGGCCGACATGGAGTTCTCGGCGCAAGAGAATGGCGGCATGCATGTCAAAATAACCCAACCCGGCGGCGCCATCAACGAAGGCGAACGAATTCCGGCCGCAGCGGGCGCTGTCGACTTGCTGCCCTACGCCGGCGTTTATTGGAGCGATGAGCTGGAGACTCAGTACACCTTTTTCGTGCGCGACGGCAGTCTATACGCGCTTCACGCCCATCACGGCGAGGTTGTGCTCGCACCAATCGCGAAAGATGAGTTCTCCACCGGCTGGTGGTTCACGCCGCACGTGAAATTCCTCAGAGACGCCGCCGGCAATATCAGCGGAGTGACCCTGGGTGGCGGCAGGGTTGCCGCCGTGGCGTTCACGCGAAAGCCCGGTCCGACCATTCAGGAGATTGCTCGGCACAAATTCGAAAAACATTGAGCCGAAGGCGCGCCCGTCATTCCACCGCATTGCGCAGAATGACTTCCCGGTACCACTCGGCGCTCAACTTCGGCGTTCTAGTTTGCGTCTTGAAATCGACGTGGTGAATGCCGAAGCGCTTGCTGTAGCCGTCCGCCCATTCGAAGTTGTCCATCAGGCTCCACAGGAAGTAGCCCTTGATGGGATAGCCTTCCGCGGCGGCGCGCTGCAGATGGGTTAAATAATTGCGCAAATACATGACGCGATCCGTGTCCTCGATGCGTCCGTCGGCGCCCTGCAGGTCTTCCCCGGAGGTGCCATTCTCGGTGATGTAGAGCGCCGGGACTTTCCACAGTGCACTGACATGCCGAATGGCCCAGTAGATGACTTCCGGCCCGATGAACAACCAGGGAGAGGCCATGTGCGGAAACGACGCGGGCCGCCGCGCCACGGCGTACCCTGCGGGCGATGCATCGGCGCGCGCATAGTCGGGCTGATAGACATTGAGTCCGACGAAATCCAGCGTGCTGCCGATGATTTTCATGTCATCCGCTTGAACCTTGGGTGCGTCCGCTCCCGCGCTCGCCAGATAGCCGTCGGTGTAGCGGCCTTCCATCACCGCGGTGAGAAACGGCGCGTTTTCTTCGCGGAAGGCACGCTGCGCGGCTTCGATGTGCGCCGCGGTCTCGATCACCGGCACGTGGACCTTGGGATTTTCCGCAAGCCCCACGAGCGTGCCGCTTTTGGCGTTGGCGCGAATGGCCTGCAGACCTAAGCCATGCGCCAGTACTCCATGGTGGCGAACCTGATTGACCTGCGCCGCGCCCAACTTCAAGCCCGGTGCGAATTGGCCAATTTTGTAGCTCAGATCGGTGAAGCACACGAATTCATTGATCGTCATGAAATGCCGCACGCGATCCGACAAGCGCTTCGCGACGAAGCCGGCATAGTCGGCAAAGGCCTTGGGAGTGTCGCGTGACTGCCAGCCGCCGGACAGCCCCTGCGGCAGGTCCCAGTGAAACAAGGTGACGTAGGGCTCAATGCCGTGCGCCAGCAACTCATCGATCAGGCGCTGATAAAAACTCAAGCCCGCTTCATTGGGCTTGCCGCCCTCGGGAAAAATGCGCGGCCAGGAGATCGAGAACCGATACGCCTTGGTCCCGAGGCCCTGCAGCAATTTCACATCTTCTTTGTAGCGGTGATAGGAATCGGCGGCGACATCGCCGGTCGCGCCTTCGAAGGTTTTGCCGGGCGTGTGCGAGAAGGTGTCCCAGATGGAAGGACCGCGTCCTCCCTCGCGCGCCGCACCCTCGATCTGATAGGCGCTGGTCGCGCAGCCCCACAAGAAGCCGGAGGGAAATTGCCGAGGCTTGAGCGGTGCCGGCTCGGCACGCGCAGTGCGCGGCAATGGTGCGCCGGCGACTGCTGCGGCCGCTGCCACGCTTTTGGCGAATTGCCGTCGCGTGAAGAAAGCCCCACGACTCGAGCTGCTCATTGTTTCCCCCGGGATATTCCCGCGCGACGCGCTACTACACAAACGATGTTATTTTGTAGTATGGTAGCGCTAACAATTCTTTAAAGGAAGCGTCGCCGGCGGCAACCATCGAGCCCCCCTCGAAACCCGCCGGCGGCTCTTCCGCCTCATTTCTCAATCGCGATCTCGAACGGGCCGGCGGGCAAGCCGGATCGATCGTATAGATTGCACAGCGGCGCGTCGGCCCAGCAGAAACGCACCCGCGTCGCGCCTGGACTAGCGCTCCCATCCAGCGAGACATTGTCGGGCAACACGTGCGAATCGACGAAACGGCAGCTGCTTTGCTCGGCGCCGCACAATTCAAATCCGATGGCGCGGCTTGCGCTGTAAGTGACAAGAGCACCATCGATGGCATCGAAGCGCACTTCGACACGCTCGCCGGAGCGCACCACCGAGCGCGGCACCGGTCCCGACGCCGACTGCGTTTCGCCATAGATGAGATGGCGCGCGGCACGCGCCAGGCGTTGTCCGACAGCCTGCTTGTTGGCCGGATGCAGGTCGTGCGCATCGCCGACATCGATGGTCACGGCGAGCGCCGCCTGCGCATCGCCCAAGACGGCGCGGCGCTGGGCTTCGCGAAGATTGGCCCAATCGGAGGCGGCCGGCGCAATCGACGGATTGCCCAAATTCGGCAACTCGACGATGAGGAAGGCGAGCTCGGCGCCGAATTCGCGCCGCCAGTCGTGCATCAGCGCAGTCAAAAGCGCCTGATATTGCGCGGCGTCGGCGGTATTCGATTCCCCCTGATACCACAACACGCCTTTCAGGCCGTACGGCACCAGCGGCGCGATCATGGCGTTGTGGATACTCGACAGGCCGCCGACCGGATCCCAGGGCGCACGGGGCGGATAGCCGATACGCTCGGGAGCCAATTGATAGCGCCACTGACCGCCCAGGCCCGCGGTGCTGCCGTTGGCGAAGCGCAGCGCCATATGCTCGGGCGGCCCGTACATGCCGGCCGCACCCCAGGTGCTCAGCACGTTGACCACAATGGAATTCTCGCCGGCGTGCAGCAGCCCGGACGGCACCGCATAGCTTCTCTCGGTGGCATATCCAAACGAATTGGCGATCGGCCGGCCGTTCACCCAGGTTTCATCCACTTCATCGATGGCGCCGAGATCCAGCGTCGCCGCCGCGGCGGCCTGCTGCGCCGTCAGGGTCACGCTGCGCCGAAACCACAACGTGCCGTCGTGATTGTTGAGCTCGGGCACTCCCCACGTCTTCCAGTCGCGCATCGGTTCCGGCACTGCGTGCCAGGTCGCGCCCGAGTCCTTCCAGGGCGTCGAATGGGCGCCGTTGCGCCACCACTGTTCCCACAGCTCGCCGAGCCGGCCATTGCCCGCCTTCGGATCGCGCGCATACAGGCGCAACAGGTCGAGCCGCGCATCGAAGCCGCCCACCGCTCGAAGACCCGCATCGCTGATCCAGGGTTCGATGCGAGAGCCTCCCCAGGATGAGTGGATCAAGCCCATGGGAATCGGCACCGATTTTCGCAGCTCGCGCGCAAAGTAGTAGCAGGCAGCGGAGAAGTCGCGAATGCTGTCGGGCGACACGGCAGTCCACGCGACCGGCGTTTGAAAATGCGCAAGCGGCGCAGCGCTGCTCTCGTGCGTGATGCTTAAGAGGCGGATCGTGTCGCTCTTGGCCGCGGCAATTTCTGCCGCCGCATCCAAGGATCTGGCCACCGCCAATTCCATGTTCGACTGGCCGGAGCACAGATACACATCGCCCACCAGAACATCGGCGATGGATTGGCTGCGGCCCGCCTGCGTCTGCGCACTGAGCGTAAAGGGACCGCCGGCGGGCAGCGCGGGCAGCTCGACGCGCCAGTGGCCGCCGGCGTCGGCGCGCGTTTCGACCTTGGCGGCGCCCATCGATACGGTGATGCGATCGCCGGCGGTGGCCTCACCCCACACGGGGATCGGTCGATCGCGTTGCAGGACCGCGTGGTCCCCAAACATCTCGTGCAGTAAGCGGCCGGGCGGCGCCAAATGTCGAACCGGCGCCGCGGTCCAACCGGGATTACCCGGCGCGTAAGGCGTGGAGATCGCTTCGTATTCCTCGAGCGTGCGCTCGGGAGGCGCGAAGCCCGCGGGCAACGGCCGCTTCGAGAGGCTTTGAAAGTAGGCCAGGCTGGCATCGCGCCACCAGCGTGCTTCTTTCTCTTGAATGGCCAGAAATGCTGTCGTTTCCGCATGGCGCTCCGCGTCCACGTACGGCGCCAGGGTCGCCCAGGTATCGCGCATAACGCGCACCGACTCGACGCCGTGCGAGTAGTGCATCACCAGTTCGTCCCACAGCGTGCGCCCTGACATAAGCCGGTAATCCCAACTCAAGTGATGAAACCACAGCAGGTATTTTTCCGGCGTGAGCTTCGGATCGTCGAATGCCGCCGCGAGCGGCGGCGCGTATTGCGAGACGGCGTTGCTGCCGCCGCTGCCGCGCTCCGCACCGATGCCTTCCGTATCGGCGTGATGGTAGTAGGGCGGCGTCCAATCGGCGCGCCCGCCGATTTGCCACGGGCCGGGCCCGTAGTGATGTCCGGCTGCCATCAGATGCGCGAGGCCGAGCGGCGTCATGTAGTCCACCGCCGCGTCGCGCGATCCCATCATCATGGCCACGGTGGGCGCGACGAAGCGGGTGTCATTCGAGTAGGTCATGCGCGCCCACTCCTCGGCGATATCCCGCGAAGACGCCGTGGGATTCCACGCCAGTCGCCCAAAGACATACCAATTGGCCTGATCGAACTGCGATCCGGTCCAGTTGCGGTCCGCGCCGATATTCGCCACGCCCGCCATGCCGGTTCGCCGGTAGCCGTGCAGCGTGCCGTCGATCACCGAACCGACGTTCGAGCTCTGTCCCTTCGCGAAGGTCTCGAATCGCAGCGCTTCCTCGTACAGCGGGCCGAGATACACCAGATGCGTCGCAAACCCCAGGTATTCCTTGGTGACTTGCACCTCGAGCATGAGCGGCGTTTTGGGCATGGCGCCGAACAGCGGATGGGCTGGCTCGCGCGGCTGAAAATCCAAGGGTCCGTTCTTGATTTGCAGCAGCACGTTCTCATCGAAGCGGCCGTCGAGCGGCACGAACTCATCGTAGGCTTGTTTGATCCGGTCTTCTTGGGTGTGTTCCGCATACACGAAGGCGCGCCACATCACCACGCCGCCGTGCGGTGCCAGCGCGGCGGCGAACAGGTTGGCGCCGTCGGCGTGCGAGCGCCCATAGTCGCGGGGACCCGGTTGGCCTTCGGAATTCGCCTTGATCAGGAAGCCGCCGAAGTCCGGTATGTCGCGGTAGATCTCATCCGCCTTGTCGCGCCACCAACGGCGCACGGTCGCATCGAGCGGGTCGGCCGTGTGCAGGCCGCCGATTTCCATGGGAGCCGTGAACCGCGCCGACAGATAGACCTTGATTCCATAGGGCCTGAACACCCGCGCGAGCGCGGCCGCCTTGTTCAAATAGGCCGGCGTGAGGCTCGAGGCATTCGCATTGACGTTGTTGAGCACGGCGCCGTTGATGCCGATGGAGGCGCAGGCGCGCGCGTAGTCCTGGTAGCGCGGTGCGAGATAGTCGGGCAGGGTTGGCCAATCCCAAATGGAGGCTCCCGCATAGCCGCGCTCGATGGTGCCGTCGAGATTGTCCCAGTGATCGAGGACCCGGCGCTGAACGCGCGGCGATTCCTGCACATTCAGTCGCGCGAGCGGCCGGCGGGTCTGCATCAGGCGCAATAGATGAAAGCTGCCGTAGAGCACGCCCAGATCCCCGTTGGCGGCGATGAGCGTGACGCGATGGCCTTGAAGCGTGACGCTGCGGATCACGTAGCCTTCCGCACCCAGGCCCTGTAGATCGAGATGCAGGTCAGCGAGCAGCGGCGAGTTCGGAGCGCCGAGGACGATGGCGCCGTCCCGGCTCACCCGGCTCGAAGCGTAAGGTGCCGCGCCCAATAGTCCCTGGATCCCTCGCGTCAATTCGCGTTGCGCGGTATCGCCGGTGCCGTGCGCCGCCACCAGTTCGGTGGCAAACGCGCGGTAGCGCGCACCCCACGGCGCCTCGATGGGCCGATATCGCAGCCACAGATCGTAGCCGCCTTCGGCATGGGCGCCCGCGCCGCAGCTGAGCAGCCCGACGAAGGCCAGCCTGGCTATGGTTCGCACAAAGCACCTGACGGCGATTTCTGGTAGCGCTATCATAGATGCCGACTGAGGCTCGAGGCAATCATGTACCGATCCCCTGAAGCAACACTGCAACCACATCTTAAGGCGTTCGCGTGATCCTGGATCCACCCGTCACCGAGATCGTGAGCCTCTCCCGCGGCGAAGCTCGCTGCGACATTCTGCCGCATTTGGGCGGCTGCATCGGCGCATGGAGCTCGAGCGGGCAGCAGATGCTGCGTCAGGTGAGCGACGCCGGACTCGCGGCGCACGATCCCTATGCCACCGCCGGTTTCCCCCTGGTCCCCTTTTCCAATCGCATCGGCGAGGGTCGCTTCACCTGGGATGGCAAGCCCGTCACGCTGGCGCGCAATTTTCCGCCGGAACCGCATGCGATTCACGGCGTCGGATTCGAGCGGTCGTGGCAGGTATTGAGCCGCGCCAACGATTCGGCCTTGCTGGCACTGCTGCACCGGCCGGATGCAGGCTGGCCGTGGGCGTTCGAAGCGCGGCAGCGCATTACCCTCACCGAAGATGCGCTGACCTTGGACTTGAGCGCCGTGAACCTGGAAGTACAGGCCGTGCCGCTGGCCTTCGGTCATCATCCTTACATACCGCGAAGCGGCGCCCGTCTGACCTTTCATGCGCAGGGCGTATGGCTGCCAGGGCAGAACGGCCTGCCCGCCGACCTCGTCAAGCCCGCAGGTTCTCTCGATTTCTCCAAGGGCTTGGCCGTGGAGCAGGCCGACGTGGACCATTGTTTTTCCGGTTGGAGCCGCGCGGCTTACATCGCGTGGCCGGAAAGGGCTCTGGCACTCGAGATCACGGCCTCATCGGAGCTGCCCTGCACCGTGGTCTACAGCTCGCGCAAACTCGATGCCTTTTGCTTCGAACCGGTCGCGCATGTCAGCAATGCGCTCAACCGGTACGATGGTGAGTCGGTCATGCCCTTGATAGCGCCCGGCGCAAGCTTCAGCGCGAGCATTCGTTTTCGCGCGATCAGACGCTGACGTTCAGGTCAGCGGCCCGGCGGCCCGTCCGAATCGCGGTGTACCAGCGTAAAGTCGAGCAAGGCGTGTTTGACGTCTTCCTCGCGGCCCTCGCGGCGCGCCTTGATTTTCCGGATCAGCAGCAGCACGGCGGAACGTGCCATATCGGCGATGGGCTGACGGATGGTGGTGAGCTCCGGCCAGATGGAGCGCGAGAATTCGGTGTCGTCGAAGCCGCACACGGTCAGGCCCTTCGGCACGTCCAGGTGGTGTCGATGAGCGACCGCCACCGTGGCTGCGCCCATGTCGTCGTTGCTGGCGAAAATCGCGGTCGGCGGCTTCGCCAGACTCAGCAATTGATCCGCAGCCTTGAGTCCCGAGCGGTACGTGAACAGCCCCTGGCGGATGAGTGAATTGTCGACCTGAATGTCGGCCTCCGCCAGCGCCGCCTTGTAGCCGGCCAGGCGTTGCGCGCTCGCGGTCTGGTCGGGATTGCCGATGATGAAGCCGATGCGTGTATGGCCCAAGGATAAAATGTGGCGTGTCATGGCGATCGCTGCGGCATGGTCATCGATGCGCACCGCCAACAGGCCGGCGCGCGGACTCGCGCTCGCCACTGCGACCGCGATCGCATCGGCCTTCATGAGCACCGCGTGAATGCGCTTCGAATCCGACAGCGGCGGCGGCAGAATGATGCCGTCGACGCCGGTGGCGAGCAGCTCGCGCGCCACGTCATCCTCATGCGCATCGACATCGCACTTCTCCACCACCAGCTGCACGTGGCTCAAGCGCGCCTGTTCCAGGCTGCCGACCAGGAATTCGCTCAAGAATGCCGCGCTGGGATTGCTGTACAGCATGCCGATGCGAACTTGTTCGGCACCCGCCAGCGTCCGCGCGGCGAGATTCGGCGAGTATTTCAATTTGGCAATGGCGGCCTGCACGGCCTCGCGGGTCTCCGGGCGCACATTGCTCCCGCCGTTGATGACGCGCGATACCGTCATCGGGGCAAAGCCGGCGTAGGCGGCGACATCCGCAATGGTCGGCGCACCCTGCTTTCTGTGTTTGGGTTTCCGCTCGGGGCGGCCAACAAGTCTCTTTCTGGCTGATCTGCTCGTCATTCGTCAGCTTACAATGGGTGGCAAGCGCTTATTTGACACAGGTCCAGGTGGTAAAAGCAAATTGATTGACAAAGCCGAATGGAATCGCTCATGGTAGCGCTATCAGAAAAAGCAATTAGGCGACCTGGGGATGTCTCTATGACGCTGGCAATGCGCGCGCGGCTCTTGAGTCTCGGCATGCTGGTTTGCGCGCAGGCGATTGCTGCGCCGGCAGGCAGCCCGACGTATAAAAATCCCACTGCCGCGATCGAGGCCCGGGTCGATGATTTGCTGTCGCGCATGACCCTGGAGGAAAAAGTCGCGCAGATGCAGAGCGTCTGGGATGCCAAGCGCGAGGTGTTCGACGCCAAGCTGGAACTCGATCCGAAGAAAATGCTGCAAAAGTTTCCGGACGGCATCGGGCAGTTTGCGCGCCCGTCGGACGCCACGGGGCCGGCCTCGCCGCGCGTCGTGCCGCGACGCGACGTGCGCGGCACGATTCGACTGGTGAATGCCTTGCA
>Ga0193753_10000260_pt1 | contig 52698 bp, 46 predicted proteins | sample H1c2metaG_FD_144925 | JGI IMG/M metagenome (GOLD analysis project Ga0193753, IMG submission 144925) | Soil microbial communities from a riparian zone of the East river system, Colorado, United States - H1c2 | ecosystem: Environmental > Terrestrial > Soil > Riparian zone | place: USA: East...
GCCGGCGTTATCCTCATCACCACCAAGAAAGGTAAGAACGGACCACTCCGTATAAATTATTCAGGATACTACGGTATCCAATCACCCAGCAAGAAGATCGACGTGTTGAACGCGGAACAGTATGCCACCCTGCGCAACCAGGCGCTGGTAGCCGCGGGCAGCACTCCTGCATTTGCCAACCCAGCCGCACTCGGCAAGGGAACAGACTGGCAGGATGAGATCTTCAATCATAGCGCAGGAAAACAAAATCACGAACTGAGCGTAAGCGGCGGTAGCGATAAGGCCAGCTTCTTTACCTCGTTTGGCTTTAACGATATCGAAGGCGTCGTGGCTTCGCCGGTCTCCAAATGGAGAAGGATCAATTTCCGGATGAACACCACCTTCAGACCCGCTAAATGGATAAGCTTCGGTGAGAACCTCGGCTACAGCCATTCGAAGAATAGCGGCGTAGGTGAGGTCAACCGTGAATTCGGAGGAGTGATCAGTTCAGCACTCAATCTCGATCCTACCACACCAGCCATCATTACCGATCCTGTTGCACAGGCCGCCTATGTTCCCGCCAGTGCTACCAACCTGGCCGCAGCTACGAGGAATCCCGCCGGTCAGTTGTATGGTGTATCGCCATATGTATTGCAGGAAATGAAGAATCCATTGGCTGTTATCCAAAACAGGCTTGGTAACTATGGCTGGGATCACAACTTCGTTGGAAATGCATATGCAGACATCACGCCCATCAAAGGGTTGGTGATCCACTCCTCGCTGGGCACGAAGCTGTCGTTCTACGGCAGCGAGAGCTTTACACCCGTTGCATTCTATAATACCGCAACCTCCATCAACCAATCCAATCTCACCCGCTCCGAGAATTACCTGGTGAATTGGAACGTGGAAAACACAGTCTCCTATAGCCGCGTATTCGACAGGCACAATTTCAATCTGCTGGTTGGGATGGGAGAGTACAAGGATAATAATCCAAGAGGCGCAACCGCCGTGTATCTCAATATTCCGGCTACTAATTTCGACAACGCCTCTTTCCGCTTCAATGCACTGCCGGCCAACAGGCAAAACAGTAGCGGATCGGATGGTACCGATCACCGCATCAATTCACTCTTCTCGCGCTTGCAGTATAATTATGATGAGAAGTATTTGCTGACAGCCCTGATCAGGCGCGATGGTTCCTCCCGTTTCGGCGCCAACAACAAGTTTGGTTATTTCCCATCGGTTTCCGTTGGATGGGTTCCAACACTCGAGTCCTTCTTTCCCAAAGGCAATGTGCTCACCAACCTGAAAATCCGCGGAAGCTATGGCGTTACGGGTAATGACGGCATTCCCGATTTCTCCTTCGTTCCCCAGGTGGATGCCGGCGGACAGCGCAACTATACTTTCGGATCGACTGAAGTAGTATACATCGGCTATAGCCCCGGCGCACCTGCCAACCCGGATCTGAAGTGGGAGGAGACACGCACTACGGATATCGGTTTCGATGCGGTTCTCTTCAAGAATTTCACATTGACCATGGATGTATATAAGAAAAAGACAACCGGTATTCTTCAAAACCCTACCATACCAGCCTATGCCGGATACGGAAGCTTCGCACAGAATTATGACGATATCGAAAACACAGGACTGGAGATCGAGGCAGGATATAAGAAGAGACTGGGCGAAGTGAGCTTCGGAGTCAACGGTAACGTTTCCTTCTATAAGAATAAGGTGACCAAGATGCTTGTAGGCCAGACCTTCTTCGAGGATAACAGTGCGACGTTTCAGAATATGGGAAACATAACACGTACGGCATTGAATGAGGCGTACCAGCGCTACTATGGATACAAGTCGCTGGGTATTTTCCAAACACAGGCCGAGGTCGATAGCTACGTGGGTGCCGATAAGACCACGAAGCTGCAACCCAATGCAAAGCCTGGCGATACGAAGTTTGCCAACTTGAATAACGACAATATCATCAACCCCGATGACCGTACTTATTTAGGCAATCCAAACCCAACCGTTAGCTATGGTCTGACCATTAACGTGGGCTATAAGAATTTCGATTTTATCGTATTCGGTAGCGGATCGGGCGGTAACCAGATCTTCCAGGGCTTAAGAAGACTGGATATCGCTGCAGCTAACTATCAAACCAAATACCTCAATGCATGGACTGCCAGCAACACCTCGGCAACATTGCCAAGGATCGTGAACGGCGACCCGAATGGTAACTATTCCAAGTTTACGGACCTCTATCTTGAAAGCGGAAATTTCTTCAAGGTCAGGACGATGCAGTTGGGATATTCTTTACCCAAGACCCTGATCAATAAATGGGGCATGCAAAGATTGCGCGTGTACGTTCTTGCCGAAAACCTGTTTACCCTTAGCAACTACAGCGGCTACGATCCTGAGATCGGTGTGAGCCCTGACGGTGGCGGCGGTGCACAGTATGGTATCGATCGTGGTGCTTACGTTCAGCCCCGTTCATTCCTCGTAGGCCTGAGTGTCGGATTTTAATAAAATAAAAAATCAGAAACATGAAAAATAAATTTCTAATCATAGCAACGATCGCTATCAGCCTTCCGCTGTTGGATGCTTGCAAGAAAGAATTGGATGTAAATCCCCAGAACCGTGTTACACTAGACAGTTACTACAAGACCGAGGCGGATGCATTCGCCGCCCTTGTATCTATCTATGACCGGTTTGGATTTCAAAGCGGTGGTCTTTATGATAAGGCCTCGATCATGGATGTAGCCAGCGACGATCAACTGGCCGGCGGCGGTGGTCCAACGGATATCAACGACCTCCAGATAATGCAGACCTATACGCTGAATGCCAGCACCGGTCCGCAGGGTTATCTCTGGAGCAGGGGCTATTCAGGTATTTACCGCGCCAATGTCCTGCTGTCGAAGATCGATGCAATTCCCATGGACGCGGCGAAGAAGGCCAGGTTCATTGGAGAAATAAAGGCGATGCGCGCCGCATTCTACTTTGACCTCGTCACATTCTTCAAGAACATTCCGCTGATTGAAGGAACGGTGGAGATAAAGGACCTGTATAATATCGAGCAGACAACACCCGACAAGATATACGAGTACGTGGAGAAGGACCTGGCCGATGCCATTGCCGCATTGCCCACTACCGTTCCTATCAGTACAGAAGGTGGACGCCTGACGAAGGGAAGTGCCCAGGCCTTGTTAGGCAAGGTGCTATTGTATCAAAAGAAATGGCAGCCCGCTGCGGACCAGTTCGCAACGGTGAATGGCACGGCACCCGGCGTATCGGCATCCGTGTATGGCTACAAGTTGTTGCCAAACTTTGCGGATCTCTGGAAGACGAATAATAAATTCAACTCTGAGTCCGTGATCGAATTTGTACACAGCGCCGCTTCGAATGGCGGATGGGGCGATGCAGGCGCCAGCGAGGGCAACCTGTTATGCATCACGACGGGTCCAAGAGGCTATTCACAGCTCAATGCCTCCGCACCTGATTATTTTTCCGGCTATAGTTTCCTTGTGTTCACCAAATCATTCTTCGATTATATCCATTACGATCCAAGGCTCACTCCAACCGTGGCGAATCTTGATAGCCTGAAGACTGCAGGCGTTGCCAATTACACCGCGGGTTATAACAACACCGGTTTTTTCCTCGGAAAATTCATCGGCCGTGTATCTAACAAGGCGGCTAGTACACCCGAACTCAACTTCGGCCAGGACGAGTACGAGATCCGTTTGGCGGATACTTATCTCATGGAAGCCGAGGCATTGATGAAGGCAGGCGCTGGCGTTGCTGCCGGCAGCAGGGCCTATCAATTGCTCAATGCCGTTCGGGCGCGTGTAGGGCTGACTCCTGTTGAAGTAACACAGGACAATATCGAAAGGGAAAGAAGGCTTGAGCTTGCAGGGGAAGGTCTACGTTGGCCCGACCTGGTGCGCTGGGGCAAGGCCGCTACCGTGTTGGCGTCGAAAGGCTTCGTTGCCGGCCGCCACGAGGTATTTCCTATCCCGCAAAACGAACTGAACAATACCAAACTTCAACAGAACCCGGAGTGGAAATGATCTCCTCCTGGTAATACAACTGTAATCGACGTTTCGCATAAGCAGAGTCGTTAGCACAATCCACAAGTTGCCATGTTTCAACATGGCAGCTTTTCTTTTTATAGCTTTATCATTAATGAATGTGAAATGATGCGGCATTCCAGGATCATCTTTGTCATAAGCCTGCTTGTATCCCTGATCATCTTCTTTACAAGATGCGTCCAGGATCATTCACCCGAGGGTAAGGACCCCAGGGGCAACCAGTATGCCGGGTCGAAGACCTGCGTGACCTGCCATCAGAACATATTCAACTCCTACACACATAGCAATCACTACAGGACCTCATCGGAGGTCGATAGCGGCGACCTGAAGAAACTGATCGGCGCTTCGCGCGACTACTTTTATTTTACGGACTCGAGTCATATTCGCATCGAGGAGGAGGGAGGATCATTTCTTCAATCCAATTTCATGGGGGATAATAAAATGGCATTTGCCAAATTCGATATTGCGTTTGGCTCCGCGGAGAAGGCGCAGACCTATGGATATTGGAAGGAGGGTAAATTATTTCAACTGCCGCTTACCTATTTTACACATATGAGTACCTGGGCCAATAGCCCGGGATTTCCGAGTGGGCATGCCCGCTTCGACAGGGTGATCGAAAGCCGTTGCTTCGAGTGCCACGCTTCGTTTGTAGACAAGGAGTTTGTACAATCGGGAACCGTGGCCGTGAGCGAAAAGCTGGATAGGAATTCCATTATTTATGGTATAGATTGTGAACGTTGCCATGGGCCTGCTGCTGAGCATGTGCAGTTTCACCAGGAAAATCCAACGGTAAAGAAAAGCATGTATATCACGGCCATTAAAACATTAAGCCGCCAGCAACAGCTGGATGTTTGTGGCACCTGTCATTCGGGGAATGACAAGGACAGGCAGAAATCCCTTTTTGCTTTCGTCCCGGGCGATACACTATCCCATTTTTATTATCCGGATTTTGGATCCGGCAAGGCAGAGCCCGATGTGCATGGCAAGCAATTGCAGATGCTTCAATCGAGCATGTGTTTCCAGCGATCCGGAATGACCTGTACTACTTGTCATGATTCACATCAACCGGATGGAGACCAGCTGGCGGGCTTCGTGTCGAAATGCATGAACTGCCATCAGGATTCCGATCATGCCCTGGGCATCATTAAAAGCAATGAAGAGGCGAACGGTAAAAAGAATTTGGTAAATATGAATTGCATCGATTGTCACATGCCTTTGCAGGCATCCAAGGCCATTTATTTTAACAATGGCAGGGAAATGAAAAATATCCCCTACCTATTAAGGACACACAAAATCGCGATCTATAATGAGTAGGACAAGTGCTTAGCCATATGAGGAGAAAATACCTGTTCATATTAATTATCTTATTCTTAGGCGGCGGAGCTCTTTGCCAAAACACCATTCTCATACCCGAGATCATCAATTTCCCCAAGAAGACATATGAGGCGGGAAAGCAGAACCGATCCATCGACCAGGACAAGAGGGGCCTGTTATATTTCGCGAATGATGATGGCCTGTTGATCTTCGACGGCACCTATTGGAAGACCTATCCTTTGCCGAATAAGAGTATGGTACGGTCCGTAGCGGTAGCGGGTGACAGGGTGTATGTGGGGGGACAGCAGGAGATCGGGTATTTCTTTTTTGAAAAGAACGGCACACTTTCCTATCAATCGCTGAAAGCATTGATCCCGCCTGGTGAGAAGGATTTTAGTGATGTGTGGCATGTGGTGTTATACGAGAGCGATGTGTTCTTTCATTCCAATAAGCGCATATTCAGATTTCACAATAATAAGATCACAGCCTTCAGGAGTATCAATTGGAGATTCCTCGGCGTAAGCAGGGGCATGCTCATCGCCCAGCAATACGAGAATGGGTTGATGACCTTCAGGGATGGGAATTGGCTGGCTCTTCCTTCCCGGTATGATTTCTCAAAGGATAAGGTGGGTGTAAGGTCCGCCACGGACTTTGGCGATCACAAGACACTAGTGGCTACGTATAAGTCGGGAGTCTATATCATAGATGATCATGAGGTCTATAAATTCGAGAACCCATCGATAGACGTCATTACCTCACAGATCATTCATACCTCCTGCGCGATCGATACAGGACAGGTGATAATCGGGACAAAACTCGGCGGGTATTATGTGATCAACACCAATGGCGAAATTGTCCAGCATATAACGAAGCAGGAGGGTCTCCAGACGAATACTATCAATTCGGTGTATGCCGATAAGGACAGGAACATCTGGCTCGGCCTGGACAACGGGATAGACCTGATAGTAAGTAATAATGCCATCAACCATATCAACCCAAACTACGAGAATAAGAGTCCGGGGTATTCCGCCGCGATATTCAAGGACCAGTTATACATCGGGACGGGTGTCGGGCTCTACAGCCTTCCACTTCTCGCGTCCAATAACCTGGCGGGACGACAGGAGAACTTTACACTTGTTCCAAACACCAGCGGACTGGTATGGGGACTGAACGTGGTAGACGATCATCTCCTGGTAGGACGAAACGACGGCGCATACGTGGTGGAGAATAATGTGTGTATACCGATGGATACGTCGACAGGGTTCTGGACTTTTCAACCACTCAACGGCCAGCCGGATCACCAGATGATGATGGCCGGAACGTACAATGGCATTAACCTCTATAACTATACGGCGGGTAAATTTCTAAATCCCAGGATACATACCTTTTTCGAATCGGCGAAATATGTGGCTATCATGGATAGCAGTATATGGGCGGCACACCCCTACCAGGGCTTGTACCAGATATCTTTAAATGATACGGGCGGCCTCGTCAACAAACCATACAAGGATATTCATAATATCCTCTCCTCCGGCCACAACCATCTTTTCAAGATACATAACAGGATCGTGCTGTTGTCGGGGAAGGGGATATTCGAGTATGACAAGAACACTGGTGATTTCAAGGAGTCGGCTTTCTTCAAGAGACTATTCCACTCTTCGATCGTATCGTATGTGAAGGAGGACGCACAAGGGAATATCTGGTTCATACAGGATAAGAAGGCGGGTATCATCGATGTGTCTTTCCCCGAAAATCCCGAGGTGATCTATTTCCCCGAGATCAATAATAAGATATTGGGGAATGATGAGGAATTTATTTACCCGATCAATAAAAACAATATCCTGATCGCGGGGGAAGTGGGCTTCTATCATATCGACCTGGAAAAATATAAGCGTACCAACCATAAGTTGAGGGTATTGCTGAGGGCCGTTACTGCCTTTCATGGGCGCGATAGTACTTTGTTCGGGGGATATCTTGCGGGCAATGAATCCGTGGAGTCGGGTGATATATTTCAGCTGGAGAAGAATATCGGTTATAAATGGAATTCGATGCACTTCGAATTTTCGTCTCCTTTTTTCGGGGGCATAGTAGAATACAGTTGCCGGCTGAAGGGGTACGAGATGGAATGGACGGCCTGGTCGAAGAAGACGGAAAGATCCTACACCAATTTACCAGCGGGAGAATATGTGTTCGAGGTCAGGGCCAGGAACAACACGGGGTATCAATCTTCTTTGAGCCAGTTCCTGTTCACCATTTCACCGCCCTGGTACGGAACGCTGGCGGCGTACATACTTTATTTCATCCTCATCATTGCCATCATCTACTTCTTTTATAAGAGACAACAGCGAAAATATATCGTTCAGCAAAGAAATAAGCTCAGGAAGCAACAGGATGAATTCGAGGAGGACCAGAAACAGCTTCAGTACCTGCATCAACTGGAGATCGAGAAGAATGAGAAGGAGATCATTCGGTTAAAGAATATAAAGCTGGAGGCGGAGGTAGGCCATAACAATGCCGTGCTGGCCTCCAATACGATGAGCCTGCTGCAGAAGAAGGAGCTTCTCAATAAGATCAAGGACGAGATCCTGAAGGCGCAGGAGGAACCCGAGGCGGGTACGAAGACGAAGAATATCCGGAGAATTATTAAGGTGATCAATGATGAGCTCGAGATCAACGATGATTGGGAGCGGTTCTCCGTTTACTTCGACAAGGTGAATAATGATTTCTTAAAGACATTGAAGGAGAACTTCCCATCGCTCACGCATACAGATCTTAAACTATGCGCCTATCTACGGCTCAACTTATCGACAAAGGAAATCGCCGATCTGCTCAACCTTTCGATAAGAGGCGTGGAAAGTAGCCGGTACAGGTTGAGGAAGAAATTGGATCTGTCCATGGATGTGGCGTTGGTCGATTTTTTGGAGGCGTTGGGAAATGGGAAGGGAGAAGAGGGAATGGCAGGTTAAAATAAATAGTTAGAAATCGATTTTTTTGAACCACTCCACAGGAGTCCTTTGGACAATTGACACAAGGATTTTCACGGAGAACACAAGGAATACAGAACCACGAAGACACGAAGGCGCAAAGGGGCACGAAGAAAAGGAATTGGGGATAAGGAATTGGGCTTCATTAGAAAATTCTTACGCCCTGGTGCGTGTCCCACACACCAGCAATTATTTGTCAAAGGTGGGAATTGTGCAATATTTTCTGATAATTTTATAAAACACTGATTTGTAGAGTCTCTAACTTTGTAAAATGACCGACATTCTTTGTGGAATGGAAAAGTCTACCTTTACTGGATTAGCAAAATGAAAAGAATCGCCCTCATACTACTTCTTCATGTATATGCCTTTGCTGCATTTGGAGTTGGTATAAGGCAATTTTATTGCTGTGGCATCCTAAAATCCACAAACCTGAGCTTTGCACAGGAGTCTACAAAAAAATGCAAGGGCGAGAAAGAACAAGATGGCTGCTGTAAGATAGAGCACAAGATTTTTAAGGTAAAGGATACGCATTTTGCAGCCGATGGTATAAATGACCTCGCCAAACAGTTTATAAGTTACCATTTACTTCTTCCTTCTCTCGAAGTCGCTTTATATAGTAAGGATCTCAAGGGTAATGCTAATTCGAGCCATGCGCCGCCCCTGTACCCGATTACCCCTATTTACATTCTCAACTGCGTTTACAGGATTTGATACACCCTCTGTATCTATTTTAGCCATTCTCATGGCTGTTTTGCCTGTAGCCTACCTACGGCAACCTGATCTTATTTCTCAAATAACTAAACTATTTCATCATGAAAGCAAATAGAATATTGCTTGCAACCTTCGTTGCAGTGATTGCATTTCAGTCGGGAAACGCGCAAAGCGGAAAAGAACTTCTTAATAATCGCACAAAAACAGAATCAATTAAAGTATATGGTGAGTGCGGAATGTGTAAAAAGCGCATTGAAAAGGCTGCGATTGCAGTAAAGGGCGTTCAATCTGCCAACTGGAATGAGGACAGCAAATATCTCACTATTAAGTATGACCTCTTTAAAAAAGATGTTCCAGGCAACGTCCAACAGAAAGTAACTGAGGCGGGTCATGACACGGGAAAGTATAAGGCGGATGACGCAGTATACGAGGGCCTTCCTGCTTGTTGTCATTACTCAAGAAAACAGTAACCTCATCTTCACCAGGCATCGGGAAGCTTCGAGCTTCCCGATGCTTTCTACTTAACTATTCACCATGAAAAGTAAATATATTCTCGTGGCATGCCTGTACCTATCCGGATTGGCCTCTCATGCACAGGATAGCCCTGTTTCAAAAGATAGCAGTGTCATCTTTAAAGTATTTGGGGTCTGTGAACAGTGCAGGCATCGAATCGAAGAGTCGGCAAAAGGAAGGGGCGTGAAATCAGCTACCTGGAATGTCGATACAAAAAGCCTTGTTCTTATCTACAATCCAGCTCAGACTTCACCCGACAAGGTACAGAATCGTGTGGTAGCGGCGGGTCATGACCTGGAAACAAAAAAGGCGAAGGATGCAGCCTATAATGAACTGCCTCAATGCTGTCACTACAGGGAAATGGAAAACATGATGACCGAAATGCAAAAGGATACGTCCCGGCCAATATCTGATACCTCTGAGGTGGTGGACCCAACCGAAATGAAGCCATCTATAACCCTGATTAAGGGCGTGGTATTGGAAAGCGGAAAGAAGGGCATATTTAGACCGCTTGCTGGTGCAAGTGTGCTGTGGTTGGGAACAAACGATGGCACATTCGCTGATAGTTCGGGCGTTTTCCATATCGTCCGCAATAAGACCAGCAGCCGGTTAGTAATCAGCTATACCGGTTATAAGGCCGATACTATAGCAATTACTGACAAGCAAGAGTTGAAGATCATCCTTGCTTCAGGGAACCAACTAGATGAGGTAAAGGTGACCTCAAAACAACGCTCCACCTATTTATCGGCCTTGAATCCGATCCGCACACAGATAATGACCGATAAAGAATTGTTCAAGGCGGCATGCTGCAATCTCAGTGAAAGCTTCGAAACCAACCCTTCAGTGGATGTTTCCTATAGCGATGCGGTAACAGGCTCTAAGCAGATCCAACTACTGGGGCTGAGTGGAAACTACACACAGCTTACGGTCGAAAACCTGCCCGGTCCAAGGGGTGTCGCCACACCTCTCGGCTTAAATTCGATAGCTGGACCCTGGGTGGAATCTATTCAACTGACCAAAGGCATTGGTTCTGTCGCCAATGGTTATGAAAGTATTGCCGGTCAGATCAACGTGGAACTAAAAAAACCGGAAAGCAGTGAGCAACTCTATGCGAACGCGTACATAAATGATTTCGGGAAGACTGATCTGAACCTCAATTTGTCGAAAAAGATTGGTAAGAAATGGGCAACGGGTCTTTTATTGCATGACGATTTTCTCGCCAACAAACAGCTCGATTTTAATAAAGATGGATTTAGAGATTTGCCAACAGGCAACCAATTTAGCCTAATCAACCGCTGGAAATATGATGACGGCAAGGGTTTCCTGACACAGTTCGGGATAAAAGTATTGAATGATAATCGCACTGGCGGTGAAGCGACGTATGATCCCTCATCTGATAAGAATACGACCAACAAATATGGCTTAGGCATCAAAACAGAGCGGTATGAGGCATTTGCAAAAATCGGCTATGTGTTTCCGGAAAAGAAATATAAAAGTATTGGATTGCAGCTATCCGCTATTGATCATACACAGAATTCCTATTTTGGTTTAACAAATTACGACGCAAAGCAACAGAATTTGTACGCTAACCTTATCTATCAATCGATCTTTAACAACACTGCACACAAATTCAGGACGGGGATTAGTTTCCTGTATGACAAGTACGATGAAGATTTTAGGAGTGCTAATTATAGGAGAACCGAAGTTGTGCCTGGCGTTTTCTTTGAATATACCTATACGCCCTCGGACAAAATCAGCATGGTAGCTGGCTTAAGAGAAGATCATGACAACCTTTTTGGCTTCTTTACCACGCCAAGACTGCACATTCGATATGAACCCATCAAAGGAACCACTATTCGCGCAAGTGCGGGTAGAGGTCAGCGTACAGCAAATATCTTTGCCGAGAACACGAGCGTGTTTGTAAGTTCAAGACAGGTGAGTATCATTGGTGCAGATCCTGGTAAAGCTTATGGGTTGAATCCTGAAGTGGCCTGGAATAAAGGTATTAGTGTGGACCAGAAATTTAAGTTGTTTCATAATGATGGAATGTTCAGTATAGATTATTTCAGGAATGACTTTACCAACCAGGTAGTAGTTGATTTGGAAAACCCGAGAGAGGTTAAGTTCTATAACTTAACAGGGAAGTCTTATTCGAATAGCTTCCAGGCGGAATTTAACTTTGAACCGATAAAAAAACTGGATGTCAGGTTGGCGCATCGCTACTTTGATGTGAAGACAAGTTATGATAGCAAGTTACTAGAACGCCCCTTGATAGCTAGCAACAGGACATTTGTCAATCTTGCTTACGGGACAAATGGTTGGAAATTTGATTATACAGCTAGTTACAGTGGCCGGAAAAGAATACCGGGTACTGAAACAAATCCAATAGTGTATCAAAGAGACCAATACTCGCCAGATTTTATTTTGATGAACGCGCAGGTTAGCAAAACGCTCGGTAAGAAACATCCGATGGACATATATGTCGGCGGAGAAAACCTTACTGACTATTATCAAAAGAATGTTATTGTAGCGGCGGACCAGCCATTTAGCCCATATTTCGATGCGTCGTTGGTTTGGGGTCCCGTAACTGGCAGAATGTTCTATGTGGGCTGGCGGTATAGGATCAAATAAAAGTTGCCTGGATTAAAACGCAAATATTCTATAAGGCCATTGTTAGTCAGGCCCCTTGAATTTATGTTTTTTCAGTACCGTAATCCACTGCTGACCCAGCCTTGATATTCAAAGCTTATCCCGTTGGTTGTTTTGCTCCGTATTTTTTTCACTCACCGGATCCGTGCCTTCATCGGGTGTAATCAACTTCTTCCGGTCACGTTTATTTTTAATGATCAGGAGTAACAGCAACAAGGCTACGGCAGCGACGATGATGAAGATGGTGGTTTGCTTAATCATATTACTAAGATAAACAATTCCCGGCTTTAATTTAGGCCCTGGTGTCGCTCACGCACCAGCAGCATGAAGTGAAGCAGCATCACAGTTGCTGGTGCGTGAGCGACACCAGGGCATAAAAATTTCACCAACCATCCGCGCTAGCAGTAAGACCCGAACCAATCTTTAACCACTACCAGTATCTTTGCCGAATGAAAGACGTACTTCATAACCCCGTCTATAATGCCCTGTTGACTGGCGATGCTGTGCGCAGTCTTGGAACGGAAAACGTGAAATACTTTGATGAACAGGTGTCCCCCTTTGCAGGTTTCGACGAGGAAAATGAAACAGGATTTGATGATCTTTATGATCTCTTGCCGATTGGCCGCAAGATACTTTACGCCATTCCTAAAAGGATTAAGGAACCCCGGCAATGGCAGGTCTTACATGAAATAGAAGGACTGCAATTTGTTTTCGGGAAAGATCAAATTCCCGGAGATCCTACCATTCATCCAGTTCCACTGGATCATCAGCACATTGAGCAAATGGTGCAATTAGCCGATCTTACAAAGCCGGGTCCATTCGGCACCCGGACCATCGAATTTGGGCACTATCACGGTATTTTCCAGGAAGAGAAGTTAGTGGCCATGACCGGTCAACGCCTGCATGTGGCCGACTATACCGAGATCAGCGCGGTATGCACGCATCCCGATCATTTGGGAAAGGGATATGCCGCTGCGCTGATTGTACATCAATTGGATTTGATCATTCGCGCGGGGCAAAAGGCTTTTCTACATGTCAGGGCAGATAATGACAGGGCCATTGCGCTATATGAACGTTTGGGATTCAAGGTTCGTCGACCGATGGTTTTCTATTTTATGAAGAAACGGCTTTGAACGAGCTGGGTTGGTTGGAATTGTCGTTTTAAAGGGATAATTTATTATTCAAATAGAACGAATGATTGTTATACTCGAAATGAGGTAACTACCGTTAATCGCTTGAAATCATTTTATGTTTGCCGTCTTTGAAACATACTTGTCGAAGCAGATATCAATCACCAGTAGTGAATTGAACCTGATCCAAACTTTATGCGTTGAGCAGAAAATATCAAAGCACAGATTTATTTTGCGGGAGGGAGCGATATGCGACAAGGCGATTTTTATTGCTCGGGGACTGGTACGGCTTTACCGTGTTGACGGGGAAGGGAACGAACATATTCTAAGGTTCGCCATGGAAAATTGCTGGATCAGCGACCGGGAAAGCTATTTAACGGGGAATCCTTCCAATGCCAATATTGAGGCGATTGAAGATAGTGAGGTGCTGGCTTGGAAAAAGGAGGACTTTCGTTTTTTATTGATGCAAATACCCGCCTTCAAACAATTCATGAAAAACCTTGTCGAAAAAGGCCAGGTCGACAGTCAAAACAGGATTTATTCAGTTATCAGTACTTCCGCGCAAGAAAAATATTTTCAGTTCATGGCAAATCATCCTGGTGTTTTCAATAGGGTGCCGTTGCATATGGTAGCATCTTACCTGGGTGTTAGCAGGGAAACGCTGAGCCGTATCCGCAGGCATTCCATCGGAAAGTAGTTTTGTCGTTTCTGATTATGTGACAAATGTCCTTGCCGGAGTCGGGGTTTTCAATCAATTTAGCCAGGCAAAAGGGATAAACGGAATTTTCGTTGCTTAACCCGGATCGCTGTCGCATCCCCTTTGTAAAAGAAAAAGATCAGAAGACCATGACAAGAGAAATTTACATAAATACGTTCCGGAAAATAGCCACACAAATAGATAAAAAAAGGCTGAAGCAAATGCAGCTGGAAGTTGCTGTTGTTGAAGTGTTGGGTTGTGTTGTTTTGAAATTATATAAAAAAGCCTGGGCGAACCCAGGTGAAGACCCACTTAACGCCAAATCAAGAATTTTCTTTTCCATATGGGCAGACGATGTCATGATTGTAGAAGAAAAGATACGCTACAACATTCACGCCTTTAAATTGAGGCAACTCGACGGCTACAAAATAGAAAGCAATAAATTCGCGAGCACGTTCCGGATAGGGTTCAGGCGGTTTGAAAAGCAATGGCCAAATGTGAGTGTTCAGTTTGGTCCATTGACCTTGATGCAGGGCTGGCTAAACATTGACCCGGATAATTTTCTGGATGAAATGATGAAGCTCGTTGATCGATTTCTGGAAATAACACCCCTGGTTGATAACACGCTTTTAAAATTCAGACGATAGCGAGCTAGTTGGTCGATGCGCCTTACGCCCTGGTGTCGCCCCACGCACCAGCAACTGTGACGCTGCCTCACTTCATGCTGCTGGTGCGTGGGGCGACACCAGGGCGTAAACGGGATGACAAGCGAGCAATAGAAAAGCCAGCATTGCTATCGGCCTTAAAGCTGCTTAAAGCTGCTTACACCGAGCTATTGGTGTTTTTGGTTGTTGTGATTATTTTTCCAGAATGTCTTTCAAGGTTGACAAACTACTATCCATATCTTTCGCAACATGTTTTTCCATCATTGGTATCATTATGTTCAAAGGATATTTCAATATACCCGCATTGCTCCAGGAGACCCTGGTCTGATTATCGGATAAGGATTCCGTCTCCATGATTATGGAGGCAGAGACCCGCATTGGTTTTACAAAACGAATTTCTGCTTCAATTCTTTTCCCATCAATGATGTTCTTAATTTCCTTTTCTCCTACACCGGCATTTTTGTCTCCACTCCAGGCATAAATGTATCCAACTGTTCCATCTGTTCCTTTGAATTCCCTTTTCCTATCGGGGCCGGCCATTGCATTTTTGTTGAACTCGTCCTGGTTTTTGAGCAGTTTTATGTAGTCAAATACTTTTTGCCGGGATGCATTGATGATAATTTCACGCTTGACATAATGTTCCTTCTTCATGAAAAGCGCAATGAGTAGCAGCAGAACGATGATGCCTGCCACGGCGAGTAGAATTGTAATTATGATATTCATTTTATTTTGGATTGTAAATTTAATGATATGCCAGTCACTTGAAGTAAAAATTCAAAAGTCAAAAGTCAAAAATCACTCACTTGGTTCGTAGGTGAACACGAGTTGGGTTGTCAAAGTTATTCTGTTATACAATGACTGATAAGTCTGTAATTGACGCAATGGAGTGCAGCGGCATTGATTTTAGATTATTGACTTTCAATATAAATTTACTAATATCAAAATGAAAAAAGGATCATACTATTGAGATATAGCGCTTTTACTTTTATTCAAGACTGCTATGCAAAACCTGGCGTGGCATAAAAATTGACATCCTAAACTGTCTCTTATGAAGCCGGGACAATACCGCCTTCAAAAATAGCGGGAGACCGACTTTAGGCCGTAAAGATTTATCACCATTTAAAAACTCTAGCGATGAGCCAAAGAAAACTTATTCTCTCCATGCAAATAACCCTGGATGGTTATGTTGCCGGTCCTAATGATGAAGGAGATTGGTTAATTAACAGCACTGATGAATGGACGGATCTGTTTAATGACCTCGATTCAGCGGATACCTATTTACTGGGAAGGAAAATGTATCCACTTTATTCCGAATACTGGCAATCGGTATTACATAAACCGGAGAGTGATCCCAACGAATTGAGATTCGCAAGACTGGCTGATAAAACACAGCATATTGTTTTTACAAAGGGCGATTTCAAGCCCGACTGGAAAAATACCAGGGTGGCTCAGGATCTTACTACTGAAGTAACGCGCCTTAAAAAAGAGAGCGGCAAAAATATCATCGCCTGGGGTGGCGCCAATTTCGCCGCCAACCTCATCAAACTCGACCTGGTGGATGAATACAGATTTGCATTGAACCCAACTTTATTAACTGAGGGTAAGGCACTCTTCGATAGCCTGGAGCAGCGGAAGAAACTGGTATTGATCGATTCGAAGCCCTTGAAGTCGGGTTTGATAATATTGAGATACCGGCCCGAAGCCGGACGTCAGAAACCGGAAGCCAGAGCCAAAAGCCTGAAGTCCGAAAGTCAGTAGGGGAGGTAGAGTTTTTATATAGAATTTCGTTTAGCTCTCTTGTAAGTGAAAAATTGCTTCTTGTTAATAATTTCTATTTTTACTTGATGAGAGTGCAATCCTTTTCCGAAATGTTGCTTGAGTATGGCATCAGCAAACTTGATTTTGATGAAGAGCTGTCAAGGCAGGAAATGCTTGCAATTTTACCCTTTTCCATTATTATCGAAGGTGGGCACATGGAATTGGAGAATTTTGAAAAATGGTTAAGTATGACCTTTAGCCAGGATGCAGTTAACTATTTATTTTACAGCAAAACCGGCTATGATTTTTGTTTTGCAGAATATTTTTTTGATGATGAAAAGTCTATGATAAAATCTACTCAGGTAATTCCCCGAATCTATACACAATATCCCCATTCATTGACGCCAGATAAAGCACTTAGAAGCATCGGGTATGATAATGAAGAGACGGCTGATCCGAAAGATAAGACGGCAATAATTTTTACCGGTCAAGCTTAAAGAAAAAGAATTTCAAGAGGTGAAACTCTTTTCGGAATAGCCGCTCTTCTTGTCGCCTGCTGGCGGCGATAGCCAGCACTTCCGTCAACGCACGGGCTCATATTCGAGGATAAGAATGCCGTGCTCGACTGCGCGCGATTGTTTAAGCGTGAATTTTTTTGATTCCCGGTTGTCATCGAAAAGCCTCAACCCGCCGCCGATCGAGAGGGGATATACCATCAGCCGCAACTCGTCGACGAGGTCGTGATGAAGCAGGGCCTTGACGAGAGTGGCACTTCCATAGACGAGGATATCACCACCATCCGACTTCTTCAGCGCCGCGACATCTTTGGCCACGTCGCGAAGGATATGGCTGTTGTTCCACTCCACTTTTTGCAGACTTCCGGATACGACATATTTCGGCATCTTGTTGATTGGGTCGGCGAAGTCGCCAGTCTGGGTAGGCCAGTATGAGGCAAACACTTCGTACGTGGTTTTGCCCAATAGCAAGGTATCCACGCTGGAAAGCTCATCAATCTTGTACTTCCCGGCTTCTGAAGAGCTGTATTTAGTCTGCCAACCGCCATGAGGGTGATTGGTTTCATCGCCGCCCGGCGCCTCGATAACCCCATCGAGAGTGATGAATTCAGTAACGATAATTTTTCGCATGATCTTTTTTTTGTAAAACTAACGGATGCAGTTTTATCGAACGCAGGGCGAAGGCGACATTTCATATGGGCAAATGCGTCGTCCAGGGTTACAAACGGGTACAACGTCAAGGTCGTGAAACGTGAAACGTGAACCTGCCTGCCGGCCGGCAGGTCGTGAATACACCCTGCTAATAGAATAGTCGAATCGATTAGGACAAGTCCTTACTCGATTCGACTATTCTCATTATAGAGTGTTGTATTCACGATTGACGTTTCACGATTGACGTGTCGACCTCTTAAAGAGGAATTCGACTCGCATATTTTTGGAGCCATTGCGCAAAATTCATCAGGTTCGGGTTGAGTTGCCTGGAGAAATCAACATCCCTGGTCTTATTTAACTCTTTTTCAAACTCATCATAAAACTGGAACATATTTCCAAGGTCATCAGCGCTGGGGAATCCAAAGCCCCTGAATGTTTCCGCAGAAATTTTATTGTAAACGACTGGCTCTCCCAATGCATTGCTCAATGCACCGGCCATCCCGTTTCCGGTTAATTGTTCCCCGGCTACGCCAATTCTTCGACCAACCATTTCAGTTCCTTTTTTAAAAATGCCATATGCACATTTGCCAATGTCTTCGGCCGCAATGCCGGCCATCTTTGAATCGCCTATTGGAAGTGTGAGAGCTAACTTGCCATCCTCGCCTCGTTTGGGTCCGGAGCCGAAGTAGATAAAATTATCCCAGTAAAAGGATGCTAATAAAAACGTAGTCGGTATACCAGCTGCAGTAAATAATTTATCTGACTCGCCTTTGCCATCAAAATGAGGCACCTTATATTGACCATTAAGAGTTGGCATTCGTTGGTCTGTTAGCGGAACGTATTCTCGGGTATCTTCTAAAGTAGACCAGATAGTATGTTTCAAATTTGCTTGCTTTGCGGCCTCGGCAAATATGGCTGCTTCCGCCTTTTCTTTTTCCGGTGAAAAATGCGCCCAGAAAAAAGTAACAAAAAAGGCACCATAAGCACCTTTTAGTGCATTTTCAACAGCGGATCGATCATCAATATCGGCAACAACGACTTCGGCTCCGAGCTGGGCCAATTCTTTTGCCTTATCGGAATTTTTATCGCGTGTAACAGCCCTGACGCCGAAGGGACTGTTACTGTCCAGCAGAATAGCGCGGGCTAGTCCGCCGCCCTGTGCACCTGTGGCGCCAAATACGGTAATTATTTTCTTTGATGGCATATTATATTTTTTTAGGAATTTAGTAAGAAAACCTGATCCCGGAAAATTATTAAGATTTCATTTTTGTTTTGCGTGTATTTAACTTTAGCTATTGACAGCTTCGAGATAGCTTATCAAGCGCGTGTCCATATAATCAAAGAAAGAAAGTATGAAACTTCTTCTCACTTCCGCAGGCATCAGCAACATGAGCATTCACAACGCGCTGGTTGAGCTGCTGGGCAAACCGGTTGCCGAGGCGACCGCCCTTTTCGTTCCCACCGCGATATATGCTTTGCCCGGCGGTGGCGAAATAGCACGAAAGGTGATTCACGGATCATTAGGTGATCCCTTTTGCGAAATGGGTTGGAAGTCTTTGGGATTGCTGGAACTCACCGCGCTGCCTAGCATTAAACAGGAACTTTGGGTTTCCAAACTCCAGGAGACTGACGCCTTACTGGTTGGAGGCGGCGACTGCCAGTATTTGTGCTACTGGATGAAGCGGTCCGGACTAGCAGACCTGTTGCCATCGTTGCTGGACAAGATGGTCTACGTGGGCTTGAGCGCAGGGAGTATGGTGATGACCCGCTTTGGAACCACCTACAATGGTCATACTCTGCCGGCGGAAAGCGATAAATCATTGGGGCTGGTTGATTTTGCGCTGCATCCACATTTGGATTATGAATTGTTTCCGGAGAATTCGCTCACTAACCTTGAGAACTTGGCCGCCACTCTGTCCATGCCATCATATTTGATAGATGATCAGACCGCCATTAAAGTGACGGACAGCATCGAGGTAGTCTCCGAGGGGAAATGGAAGCTGGTAAACCCCTGGTAGGGTCATTCGAAAAACCTACGTAAAGCAAACCGTCATTCCCGGAATAAAATATCTGGATATAAAACTTGAGAACACAAAAGCAGTAGTGCTGCCGGCGCCCCTACGCCGTCGTTGGTGTTAGCCGGTAGTCACGACGTTTATCAGCAATCCCCCGGCGACACCAACGACTTGGAGAATGATATTTTGCTTACGCATTCCCCTAGAGACCTCGAACAAGTTGTTTGGTGACGCCGGAAAGAATGGTTAGCTGAAAGAGCGTGCTGGCTAATGCCAACGGCGTAATTATCTAACCAGCTGATGAATGATCTACTGAAATTTACAAATGAATATTCTCCGGTAACTTTTTTCATTACCCAGATTTATCATTAAGAGTATTTTAACTGAATTGGATGCTCGCTATGCCTTCCTCCAGTGCTGTCTCCTTTGTATCAGGCAACGCCGTACCCTCTACCCGAAATATGGTAATATCTTTCAGGCCGATAAAAGCGAGCATTGTTTTTAAATAGGGTGTTATAAAATCGATTGATTGCATAGGCCCCTTCGAATAGATGAAGCCGGAGGCGACGGCTATATATACCTTCTTGTCGTGCAACAGGCCTTCCGCGCTGCTACCATCTGTCTTGAAAGTTTTACCAGACCGAACGATATGATCGATCCACGCCTTAAGTGAAGAGTGGATATTGAAATTATACATGGGCGCCCCTATTACAATGATATCAGCATCGAAGAGTTGCTGAATCGCTTCATCTGAGTGTTTTACCGCTTCTATTTGAGCGGAATTCCTGTTTTCTGGGGGCGTATAGAAGGATCCAAGGTGTGACTCTTCCAGGTGCGGGAACTTTGCCTTCACCAGGTCATACTCGGTTATGGTGCTTTCCGGGTATTGGATCTTCAACTTTTCAAGGATCGCATTGCCAAGCTGGATACTAAAAGAATCCTTGCCCCTGGGGCTGGAAATAACGTGCAATATCTTTTTCATGGTTGTTTGTTTTTTAGATGAACAAAACTAGCTACATTAGCTTATGAAAGGTTAGTAGTATATAAAAGGTTAGCGCTAACCTATTGGTTACTTGTTGTTAATCAGTAATTTATGAAACAGCGAATAGAATACGCCTCTGCCATCTGCTCAAGTCATATGAGCGCAATCGATGATGCCCTTTATGTAATCGGGGGTAAGTGGAAACTTCGTGTAATTGCGGCTTTAACCGAGGGAGATAAAAGGTTTAATGAAATGCAACGCACCCTAAACGGCATTTCGGCCCGGGTACTGTCCAATGAATTAAAAGACCTCGAGCTCAACGGTTTTATCAAAAGGACTGTTCATACGGGAACGCCGGTGGTAGTGGAATACAAACTCACCGATTATGCTACCACATTGAGCAAGGTGTTGGAGGCATTATCGGAATGGGGCACTATGCATAAGAAAAAGATCCGTAAAGAGAGATAGTGAATTTACAATAGCAGTGGTCATTCGAACAGGCTATGTAGAACCTGTGGGCATTTTCAGAGTAAGAAAATGGATATAAAAGATAACGATAGGAAACCTCGACTTCAATGTTTCCTGTAATTGGATAATTATCTAACCAATCAGTGATGGATTGTATTGGCTAACTGGCAACCTTAAAAAATTTCTTTATGCCATCTCAGTACGAGGATTTAATTAAGAGAGCCTATTCTGCTTTCAATGCACGAGAAATTGATGCGGCACTTTTGGCGATGAATGCAGATATTCAATGGCCAAAAGCATTTGAGGGCGGGTATGTAAGTGGACACGATGAAATACGAAGGTATTGGACAAGACAATGGACAGAAATAGACCCCAACGTTGAGCCTGTAGGATTTAATGAAAGGCAAGACGGAACTTTAGAAATAACTGTTCATCAAAAAGTAAAGGACTTAAAAGGCGATACGATTTTTGATGGAATTGTAAAGCACATTTACACTTTGCAAGACGGTTTGTTACGACGAATGGATATTGAGCTTGAATAGACATGCCAATGGTATTCGTCTATAAGCCCCGTTGCTATCAGCCTGTGCATAAATCACGCACCAAGAGCGCTTAGATTGGTTCCCCCTTGCGATGCCTTTAGATCCTTTTGATAAAGACCTCCTTGAAAATCTCATGCGGATTGTATAAGGCTAGTTCCCGGCCTGCAACTGCAGCATTTTTTGAAACTAAGGTGGGAATATAATAAATTTAAGGTTTAACCACCGACAGTATGAAATTGATAACCACTTTCATTTTTTATCTTTTAGTAACAAATTCTTTTGCTCAAACAAAGGACTTATCTACTCTGCCCTCTTATGACTGTTCTCTAAAAAAGGTAATGGCAATTATTGGCAGACAAACAATTATAGCATCACCAGATAATAGCAAGGGATTAGATGCAATTCTTGCCGATTATTGCGGCACATTTGGAAGTAACTGTATTCGAAAGAAAGAATCTGAATTGGATACAAGTGATTATGCCGGGGATATTTTAATGGTTGGTATTCTGAGTGATTTTAAAAATTGGACCCGGCTAAAGACACCAATTACCCTCACTGCCAACGGATTTATGATTAACAATAGGATATTTAAGGATAAAACGGATGGGTTTGTTTTTGTTGGCACGAATAGAATAATCATAGGCGGGAACAGCCTCAAGGCGGTTAAAGACGCTCAATTAGCCCTTACGGGTGGACACGACATATTAATTACCCAAAATGGGAAAATAACCTATTTTGGAAATAGAAAAGATGCTGTTCACTTCAATTGGTTTAACCTTCAAAACCTAAAGCAAACAAACTACAATCAAAAAAAATCTGAATTGTTTTCAGCTATTTATGTTTCAAAAACATTTAAGGACACGATAAACTATCCAAAACTTTACAAAGAATTAAAAACGTATGCGCAGCAGTTTCTAGGTATTTATAAACTGGAAATGCCTTTGAAGAAAGTCAGTTGGTTTATCCATTCAAATATGAACGAGTATGGTACAATGTCGGGTATGTTTGGACTAACTTGCCCGGGAAATAATTCTGCAGGTTTTAGTATTCGTGGCGAGATCCATACTAATGGATTTGATAAAGGATTGGTTAAACATGAATACTCGCACTTTCTTTTCGACAATGCTATTCCTCAGGATAATAACCCTGCTTTTTTTGTAGAGGGCTGTGTCGAGTATGTGACAAATATTAACGATACCAGTTTATTCAGACAACGCATTGAGACTGCAAAGAAGTTCAGAGACACGTTGAACTATGCCGACCTGATAATAGATAACAGAGATTTTTACGGACAATATTCTCAAGCTAACTATTCAGTTTGCGGAGTATTCGTTAAATATATTATTGACAAATTTGGTGTTGATGCATTTAGGAGATATTGTTTGACAGGAAATAAGAAGGAGAGAACAAGAGACATTTTTAAAATGGATTTTGACACGCTTGTCAATGGTTACAAAGCCTGGATAGACGCCCAATAGACCTGATCTCTTTAGTGAACTGCCTGCAAAATTGAAGATTCAACAGGAACACTACCGACGGAACCATGAATACTTATGTGCAGTATAATTATTTATCCAATTAGGCACGATGTCTCTGAGGATGACGACATTAATTAAGATTTATAACCGGTCAATGGTTATATGTGCGCACCGTTGAGAATACCTGCGTCTTTATATGTCAAAAGACAATTTAATATGCTGCTCAAAATAAAGCTAAGATCAAAAGCTGCATCCCGAAACACGTGATTGCGATTTAGAAATGTTATCTTTAGTTGTCTTAAATCGATTATCGTACTAAAATTTTTGTTATGATAGTAGTGCATGATATTTTTATTTGTAAGCCCGGTAACGCTTCCAAGGTTGCAAAACTTTTTAAAGAATGGGCTGACGTCACGCCACAAAAGAATGTAAGTGTGATGACTGACATGACGGGTCAATTTCACCGTGTGATTATTGCTTCCAGTTTCGAAAGTCTTAGTGCATACGAAGAGGGAATGAAGACCATGGGTCAAAGTGATGAAGAGAAGAAAGTAATGGAAAAATTCAAAGACATGAATGAAATGTATGTCTCCGGCAGCCGAGAGATTTTTAAGATTTGGTAAATTTATTTTGATAACAGGATTGTAAAAGGGGCATGCGTTGACCCTTTTACTTTTATACAATCGTCTATTGGCCCTGATAGTATGGAGACTCTGATCAACCGGCTGAAGAGAATAAAAGGCCAGCAGATATGCTGGCCTTCAAACTTGCTTTTCAAGCGCCGAAGCCTCGGCGTAGGTGCTCCTGCTGCTGGACTTGAACCAGCGACCCTCCCGACCTTAGGTCGGGATGCTCTCACCAACTGAAGTAAGAAGAATAGTTCTCTTTGTGACAAGCAATAAAAAAGGCCGACATCACTGCCGACCTTTAAAGCTTGCTCCTGCTGCTGGACTTGAACCAGCGACCCTCTGATTAACAGTCAGATGCTCTAACCAACTGAGCTAAGCAGGAATATATTTATCTATCGTCAACTTTCCAGATCCGAACCAGCGACCCTCCCGACCGAGTCGGGATGCTCAACCACTGAGCTAAGCAGGAATATATTTATCTATCGTCAACTTTCCAGATCCGAACCAGCGACCCTCCCGACCGAGTCGGGATGCTCAACCACTGAGCTAAGCAGGAATTTCTTGTTAACCCTCTGACCTTAAATCACCAAAGGGTAAAACGGGCAGCAAAAATAGGGATTTTGGGCTTTTCAACAACCTATTCACAATCATATTTTAGGAGAAAATATTCCACCCTTCCTTCGGCGCATCCAGGCCCACAAATAATCCCTCCTCACGCTCCTCCACAGGCCAGGTCTTCAGGTAGTACCCTTCCCCGGTCACATTACGCCCGTTTGCCAGGCTGAATTTATAACGGTGAACAGGACAACTCACATTTCCCAGCGCATCGATATAGCCATCACTGAGGAAACCGCCCGCATGTGGGCATTTGTAGGCAAAGGCGAAGAGCCGCCCATCGTGCCGGCCCAGGCAGATCTTCTTGCCACCGACCTGCAACACGCAGATATTGTTTTCCTGGAAATCCAGCACGTTGATGTGATCGGCTATTTTATGCCAGGTGTGTGTTTTTTCAGACATGGTTTTTTGAGCTTCGGAGCTTCGGAACCACAAAGACACGAAGAGCACAAAGGAACACAAAGAAATACAATGAAGAGAAGTATCGGCTTTTTTTTATCGTGCCATCTAATTTACTCTTCTATGGCTTTGTAAACTCAGGCAAGTAGGAGCGCTGCTGGTAACGGATTCTTTTTTTGAATTTTTACTTTTGAATTTTGACTTAATAGAGAAACTCGCTCCTATACGGATACCTCACCTTATACATATCCCTCACCTTCTCCAGTATGGATTGCCTGAGCGCATCGATATTCGTTCGCTCGAGTGCCGATATGAATACTGCATTGCCATTGGTCTCGTTGTTCCATCGCTGCCTGAGGTCTTCCAGCAATTGTGTCTTCGTACTCTCCTCCAGCCATTCATCAAATGTATTCCCCTCGTACAGGTCCATCTTATTGAAGATCGTGAGTATCGGTTTCTCGAATGCGCCGATCTCCTGCAGCGTCTTATTCACCACACCCAGTTGCTCCTCGAAGGCCGGGTGCGAGATGTCTACCACATGCAGCAGTATGTCCGCCTCCCTTACCTCATCCAATGTGCTCTTGAAGCTTTCCACCAGGTGGTGAGGCAGCTTACGAATGAATCCCACCGTATCGCTCAGCAGGAACGGGATATTGTCGAATACTACCTTGCGCGTAGTGGTATCGAGTGTAGCGAAGAGTTTATTCTCGGCAAACACATCGCTCTTGCTGAGGATCGTCATCAGCGTCGACTTGCCCACATTGGTGTATCCTACCAATGCCACGCGGATGAATTCGCCGCGGTCCTTGCGTTGCGTGAAGGCCTGCTTGTCTATCTCCGCCAATCTCTTTCTCAATAGCGTGATCTTATCCCGCACGATACGCCTGTCCGTTTCTATTTCGCTTTCACCCGGTCCGCGTGTACCGATACCGCCTCCCAATCTTTCAAGGTGTTTCCACATCCCGCGAAGTCTCGGCAGGATATACTGGTATTGCGCGAGCTCAACCTGTGCCTTCGCCTGTGCGGTCTTCGCGCGACTGGCGAAGATATCGAGTATGAGATCGGAGCGGTCGATGACCTTCACCTCCAGCGCCTTTTCAATATTGTTGATCTGTGCACCCGTCAGCTCATCATCGAAGATGACGACACGGATATCCTTTCCCGCCACATAATTCTTTATCTCCTCCAGTTTTCCCTTGCCAACGAAGGTGCGGCTGTCGGGATGCTGCAATTTTTGGGTGAAACGCTTCACCGATACCGCTCCGGCAGTCTCGGCCAGGAACGACAATTCATCGAGGTATTCCTGCACCTGCGGTTCTGTTTGCTCCTTGTGCACAAGCCCTACCAACACAGCCTTCTCTTCCTGTTGAATTATTTTTTTCTTATCCAGCATAGTATGTAAAATTCCCTTCGAGTTTGAAGGGACTGCAAAAATAGCGAGTATAATTTGACAATTTGGTAATTTGATGATTTGGCAATGACAAGGTCGAAGTGGTAAAGCGCTTCGGGTAGTGCGCTTCATTATCAAATTGTCAAATTACCAAATTGGCCTACAGTCCGCTTAACGTAAGCCCTATCGAATACGGCCTTATATCAGCTGCAAAACCCTCCTTGAATAAGGTAGTGATCTGGTAGCTTCCGTAGAGTGAAAAATGGCCCATGCCTACGCGTGCAGTTCCCACCAGGCGAGTGGTATTGAAGAATTTTTTGCTAGACTCTTTCATGGAGTAGTCGTTGATGGTTTGACCACTCGCCGTTTCCAAACTCTTGTTGCGGGTATGCGCATTGATCATCGTACCTACTTTCGCACCGATGGCGAACTTGAAACTCTTGCCGCTATTTACCGGATCGGCGGTGAAACGGAATTCGACTGGCGCTTCCAGGTAGGTAGTCACCAGCTTGGAACGTTTGAAATGATTGGTATCTGATTGGTCGGTAAACTGGATAGTAGTGGCATTCTCCTTTATTCCAACATATGTCTTGCTGAACTGGATATTATCGGAGGCTATGCCGGGTCCGAAGGCCATGCTCAGTTTAGGATTGCTCTTGAAGGGAAAATCAAACATGAAATACACGTTTATGCTCTTGGAGAAGCCGCGTGTAGTGATGCTATCCGGCTTGCCGGCCCAGTTGGTATAGCCAACCTGGATCAGAAAGTGATCGTTTGCCCGGGTAGAAAGATCAATGGGTTCCTTTTTCCTGACCGGCGGTTGAACAGGCACTAGGGGGCGAAGGCTATCCTGGGCAAAGGAAACGGTAGTGATCAGGAGGGTTGTGACAACGAACAATATGACTTTCTTCATAAAACAATTAAGTAATAGGCAAATGTATTGGCATCGGGGTTAAGAAAAGGTTAAAGGGGCGGGCGGGGGAAGTCAAAAGTCAAAAGTAAAAAGTAAAAAATCCTCCAGACAGCCTTTTCGTTTCAGTAATAGAAGTATTTAGTGGACCCTGCCGGGTTCGAACCAGCGACCCTCTGATTATGAGTCAGATGCTCTAACCAACTGAGCTAAGGGTCCAATACTGCCGAAGCAGTAAGTATTTTATATTTATTTAGAAAGAACTTTAGTGAAATCTGAGCCCCGCGATTACCGACCGCTGCGTCGAGTTCTAACCGTTTAAGTCGGAGTTTCAATTCCTTTTACCGGAATCGAGGCGCAAAAATAGAAAAATACTGGGAAGAATCGATTATTTCATCGTGGGTAATTATCCCTACTCGAAATTCTGGTGCTTCAGAACTGTTCGCTTTGCCCGTTTAATGGCAGGGATGCTCGTGTTTTTTGGAAAGTGGAAGCGGGTCACTTGACCTCTTCGAACTCGATATAATCTCCCGCGCCCTTGGCAGGGGCGGCGGCCTTAGGAGAAGCTTCGGGTTGCGGTTGCTGCCCCTGTTGTTGCCGCATCTGTTCCTGCATATTATCGTGCATTTCCCGGAATTTCGATTTCATCTGCTTTCCAGCCCTATACAATGGTATAATGAACCGGAAGACCAGGTTGAAAAGAAACCAGATGAGTAAGCCGTATAGAATAATCCTCCACATAACTATTAATTTATCGCCCGGGCGTCCGGAAATAGCGGATCACAAAGCTACATTACAAACAATATTTCACCCCCACCTTCCCTTAATTTTTAGTTAAAGGCCCAACACCCCTGAAGTTTTGGATCGAATACCCGAAATACCTTATTTTTGCAGCGGAAAAGATCAAAAGAAGGGAACGAAGTCGTTCCCTTCTTCTTTTATCTGATATGAGCACAGACGGACAAATACACGCACTCGAGCAGAAGATCAAGGGGCTGATACAGGACGACCCCGAAGTGTTTTTGGTGGAAATAAAGATCAAACCGACCAATAATATTAAGATATTCCTGGATGCAGACCACGGCATCAGCATCGAAAAACTGATCCAGTACAACCGCCGGCTGTACAAGGACCTTGAGGAAAGCCAGCTTTACGGAGAGGATTTCTCCCTGGAAGTTTCATCTCCAGGTCTCGACGAGCCCCTCCGGATGCACCGGCAATATCTCAAGAATGTGGGCCGCCCGGTAGAAGTATTGCAACAGGATGGCGTGAAGATAGAAGGGAAACTGCTCAGCGTGACAGACGAAGAGATAGTAGTGGAAGAGGAAAAAGGAAAGGGGAAGAAGAAGACGGTGATTTCGCATACCGTTCCCCTGGCCCAGGTAAAAGCAACAAAGATCCAGGTCAAATTTTAAAATAGCGGCATACTCTTCTATACTGGAAAGGAAGGGCCCATTAAAACAACAACATTCAAATAAATTAAAGCAAACACCGGCATGAGTAGCCAGGCAATGGCCACCGAAACCGGACCTCAAAACACAGTTCTATGGCAAGTATAAATCTTATCGAAGCATTCCAGGAATTCAAGGATGCGGAAAATATCGACCGTCCAACGATGATGAAAGTGGTGGAGGACGTTTTCAAGACCCTGCTTCGCAAAAAGTATGGCAGTGATGAAAACTTTGATGTGATCGTTAATGCCGAGAAAGGCGATCTCGAGATCATCCGTCACCGGATGATCGTGGAAGATGGACAGGTGGAAGATCCCCTCGCACAGGTTTCCTATACCGAAGCGACGAAGATTGAGCCGGATTTTGAAGTCGGGGAAGAACTCATGCAGGAGATCGACCTTTACGATTTTGGCCGTCGCGCCATCCTGGCCGCCAAGCAAACCCTTGCCAGCCGGATCAGCGACCTTAAGAAGAACGTACTGGCCAAGAAATATGGAGACCGCACCGGCGAGATCATCAGCGCCGAGGTGTACCAGGTCTGGAAGAAGGAGATCCTGCTGCTGGATGAGGAAGGCAACGAACTGATACTGCCGAAGAGCGAGCAAATCCCCCAGGATTACTTCAAAAAAGGAGAGAATATCCGGGCGGTGGTCAAGAAAGTTGACATGAAGAATAATAACCCCGTGATCATTCTTTCCAGGACCTCACCCGATTTTCTGGCTAAATTATTGGAGATAGAAGTACCTGAAATTTTTGACGGTCTCATTGTTATAAAGAAAATTGTGCGGGATCCGGGAGAAAGAGCTAAAGTTGCGGTAGAATCCTACGACGATCGTATTGACCCGGTGGGCGCCTGTGTAGGGATGAAAGGAAGCCGTATCCATGGTATCGTCCGTGAGTTAAAGAATGAGAATATCGATGTCATAAACTGGACCAGTAATACCCAGTTACTTATTCAACGTTCTCTTACCCCCGCTAAGATCACCAGCATGGAACTCGACGCCGAAGGCAAACACGCGAGTGTTTACCTCAAGCCTGACCAGGTTTCCCTGGCCATTGGCCGTCGCGGGGTAAACATCAAATTGGCTTGTGAGTTGACAGGATATGAACTGGATGTATTCCGCGATTCCGAAGAGGAAACCGCCGGAGAATTCGATGTGGATCTCGAAGAATTCAGCGATGAGATCGAGACCTGGGTGATAGACGAACTGAAGAGAGTGGGTTGCGATACGGCGAAGAGCGTATTGAAACTGACACCGGAAGAATTGGAACGCCGTACCGACCTCGAAAAAGAAACCATCGAAGAGGTAAGAAGGGTATTACAGGCCGAGTTTGAAAAAGAATAATTGTATTGATACTTGCAGCGGACTGACCCGGAAGAGACTCATCTGTATGCAAGGGCTGACGTAGAAACTGAAAATATAAAAAACCTGAATGGCAGAATTAAAACTTCCAAGATTATTAGCAGCTGCTAAAGAGTTCAACATCGGGCAGGATACCCTGATTGATTTCCTGCTTGGTAAAGGATTTCCCAAGGATGAGCTGAAGGCCACGTCTAAATTGACGGAGGACATGTACCGCTCATTGCAATTGGAATTCCAGGGCGACAAGGCAGCTAAGATGAAGAGCGACCAGGTGGATCTTCCCAAGGGATCGCAGGCGGAAGCCAAGAAGAAGAAGGAAGACGAAGAGATCCTTTTCAAGAAGGATGACAAGAAGATCGTTATTAAGAAGGAAGAGCCCGTGGCAGTAGCGGTAGCACCGGTGGTGGTGGTAGAAGAAAAACCCAAGCCACAGGAGCCCGAGCCCAAGGAGGAAGTAGTGAAGATCGAGGCTCCCGAGATCTCGTCCCCCAAGGTGCTCGATAAGATCGACCTGTCCACTATCGACTCGTCTACCCGCCCCAAGAAGACCGTGAAGAAGAAGGTTGAGGAGAAAGAAGCGGTGGCCCCAGTAGTAGAAAAGCAAAAGCCGGTAGAGGAAAAGAAATCAAAGACGAAGAAGGAAGAGCCGGTGGAAGCTGTGAAGAAAGAAGAGGTAGCACCGGTAGTGGAAGAGAAGACGGAAGACGATTTACCTCCCGTAATCGAAAATATCAAGGCGGAGAAGATCGAAGGCCCGAAGATCCTCGGCAAGATCGATCTGCCCGTAGATAACGATACCCGTCCGAAGAAGGATGAGAAGAGGAAGCGCAAACGCATTCCTATCGAAAAGAAAGAAATACGCACAGATAATAGTCAGACCCAAAATAGAAGACCCGGACAAACCGGAACAGGCGGCAGCGGCTTCAACCGCAGCAATGATCAGCGCGGACGGACAGGTGCCGGGCGCCCGGGCATCAGCCGGCCAACTATCGGTCGCCGTGAAGACAAGTTGATCGATGAGAAGGAAATAGCCCGCAAGATCCAGGAAACACAGGCCAAACTCAGTGGCGGCGGCGGACGTGGAAAGAATCTCAAGTCGAAAATAAGAAGGGAAAAGAGACAGGAACTGGCGGATGCCATGGGTGAAGCAGGCGATGACCACAAGCTGCAACTCACCGAGTTCATCAGCGTAAGCGAGCTGGCCAGCCTCATGGATGTAAGTTTTGCCGAGGTGATCAGCAAGTGTATGGGCCTTGGCATCATGGTGTCGATCAATCAACGCCTTGACGCGGAGGTGATCGAACTGGTGGCGAGCGAATTTGGCTTCGATGTCGAGTTCATCGACATGGAGAAGCAAATGGAAATGGAAGAAGAAGAGGACGATGACGACGAGACTGAATTGAAACCACGCTCTCCCATTGTTACTATCATGGGTCACGTGGATCATGGTAAGACCTCATTACTTGATTATATAAGAAGTGCAAACGTGGTGGCGGGCGAGGCCGGGGGTATTACCCAGCATATCGGCGCCTACCAGGTTGAATTACCGAACAGCAAGCAGATCACCTTCCTCGATACTCCCGGTCACGAGGCCTTCACGGCCATGCGGGCAAGGGGTGCCAAGGTCACGGACATTGCCGTTATCGTGATCGCTGCGGATGATGCGGTGATGCCGCAGACACGGGAGGCGATAAGCCATGCCCAGGCGGCAGGTGTGCCGATGATCTTTGCGATAAACAAGATAGATAAGGATGGTGCTAACTCGCAGCGGATCTATGAACAGCTCTCCCAGATGAACCTGCTCGTTGAGGAATGGGGAGGTAAATTCCAGAGCCAGGAGATCGCCGCGAAGACGGGACTAAACGTTGATAAATTACTTGAGAAGATATTGCTGGAGGCCGAGATCCTCGATCTGAAGGCCAACCCCGACCGCGAAGGAACGGGTACCATTATCGAGGCATCACTCGACAAAGGCCGCGGTTATGTGGCAACACTGCTGGTAGAGAATGGTACGCTGCGCGCGGGCGATCTGGTGGTGAGCGGTCAGTACTACGGTCGTGTCAAGGCCATGTTCAATGAACGGAATAAGAGGGAAGACGATGCGGGTCCGTCTGCACCAGCTGTGATACTCGGGTTGAATGGTGCGCCACAGGCCGGTGAGAAATTCAAGGTGTATTCAGATGAAGGCGACGCGAAGGAAATTGCCAACCGCCGTGCACAGATCCTGCGTGAGCAAGGCATGAGGGCTAAGAAACACATTACCCTGGATGAGATCGGCAGACGTTTGGCGCTCGGAAACTTCAAGGAGCTCAACGTGATCATCAAGGGTGACGTGGATGGTTCGGTAGAAGCCCTGAGCGATTCATTGCAGAAGCTCTCCACTGAGGAGATCGCGATACGCGTATTGTTGAAAGGCGTCGGCCAGATATCGGAAAGCGATGTGGTCCTTGCTGCAGCATCTGATGCGGTCATCATCGGTTTCAACGTGCGTCCTTCCGTACAGGCCAACCGTCTTGCGGAAAATGAGGGCGTGGAAATTAAGCTCTACTCTATCATCTACACGGCGATCGATGAGATCCGCAGTGCGATGGAGGGTATGCTTGAGCCGAAGATGCAGGAAAAGATCGTGGCGAACGTGGAGATCCGCGATGTATTCAAGTTCGACAAGGCCACGGTGGCCGGCTGTTATGTGCGGGATGGTAAGATCAAGCGCGACTCGAAGGTCCGCCTGATCCGTGATGGCATCGTGGTGTATCCCATCGGGGAGGGCACGGTAGCCGAACTGGCTTCGCTGAAACGCTTCAAGGATGACGCGAAGGAAGTACAGGCGGGTATGGAATGCGGCTTAACGCTTAAAAACTATTCGGATTATAAGGTCGGGGACGTTGTAGAGGCTTATGAGGAAGAGGAAGTGAAGAGGACGTTGTAATGTTGAAGTGCAGGAGGGTTGGAATAAGTAATTAGGAATTGGTTCAACAGTTGACGAATCTTCGAATGAGGCCCAACCTGCCTGCCGGCAGGCAGGTTCCCAATTCCCCCTTCCAAGGCTTGAAACTTTTGTTAAATACCTCGCACACCGTTTCCCACAGTTGCCGGGTACACTACTTTTGAAAACCATGTGTTATACTAAAAGAATACTGACTGCCCTTCTCCTTTGCGTAACCACCTTTTTGATGGCCCAGGGCCAACCCAAGAAGGCGGTTGCCGATAAGATCATTGCCGTTGTAGGCGACAGGATCATCCTCCAATCAGACATCATGAATTCCATCGAGGATTCGAAGCGCCAGGGTGCAAGCGTACCCGAGGGCGCCGAATGCATGTTGATGGAACAGGCCGTGATCTCCAAGGTGCTGATGCTGCAGGCGGAGAAGGATTCACTGCCCGTTACGGATGAAGAGGTGGAGGCAGAACTCGATCAGCGTATCCGCTATTTCATACAACAGACCGGCAGTCAGCAGGCACTTGAAGACTATGCCGGCAAGACCGTGTACCAGATCAAAGACGATGCGCGGGAGTCCGTAAAGGAAAGGAAGCTGGCCGATGCCATGCAGCAGAAGATCGTCAGCAATGTGAAGATCACCCCAACTGAGGTAAAGACCTATTTCGACCGTATACCGGTGGATAGCCTGCCGCTCTTCGAATCGGAATTGGAGGTGTGCCAGATCGTAATTTATCCGAAAGCCACAAAGGAACTCGAGAATTACATCGTGGCAGACATGAATAACTACAAGCGCCAGATCGAAACCAAGGTCGCCACTTTCGAACAGCTTGCCCAACGCTATTCCCAGGATCCTGGTAGCAAGGATCGTGGAGGAAGATACCAGATCAATCGTAGTGAGAAGACCTGGGATCCGGTATTCCTTTCGACGGCCTTCCGGTTGAAGGAAGGAGAGATCTCCACGCCGGTCAAGTCCGACAAGTTCGGGTACTTCCTGATCCAGATGATCGAAAGACGGGGCGATGATGCCGATGTGCGTCTCATCCTGCGCGTGCCACCTGTCACCGATGCTGAAGTTAACCAGGCAAAGGCCAAGCTCGATAGCGTTCGCTCCAAGATCATTGCTGGAACCGCTAGCTTCAACGAGGCGGCAAAGAAATACAGCGACGATGAGTCTTCGAAGTATTCCGGTCCCTGTGTACTGAACCGCGATGGCTCCACCTATGTGCCCATCGACCAACTGGATAAGGAAATGGTAGCCACGATCAGTAAGATGAAAGTGGGCGATATCTGTCCGCCGGTGGCCTTTTCAGGAGACCAGGAAAAGAAAGGCGCACGTATTGTTTACTTAAAGTCCCGTTCCGAACCTCACCGCATGAATATGAGGGACGACTACAGCAAGATCTCACAGGCGGCGCTGGAAGAAAAGAAATCCCTCGCACTAGATAAATGGTTGAAAGCCAGGATTCCTACTTACTATATTATGGTCGATACCGAGACCGCCTCCGATTGTCCCAAGCTTGGGAAATATGCGAGCACGGATGCGAAAGCATATTAAACAATTTGCAAATGTGCCAATGTGCCAATGTGCAAATGTGCCAATGATCCTCACCAGAAGAGTTATTGCTGATCGGAGCACGCCTCATTGGCACATTGCCTAATTTGCACATTGGCTAATTGCCTAATTGCCAAATTTGCTTTGTACCTTTGCCGCTTTCCGCAATTATTCCAATGAGTGACGAGATCAAGCACGAATGCGGCCTAGCATTCATCCGTTTAAGAAAATCATTTTCCTATTATCAGCAGCAATACGGGACCGTCATGTGGGGTCTCAACAAGCTCTACCTCCTCATGGAGAAGCAGCACAATCGAGGCCAGGATGGAGCGGGTGTGGCAGCGGTCAAGCTGAATGTTGAGCCGGGCTATCCCTTCATGCAGCGGATGCGAAGCAATGCTCCCCAGGCTATCGCCGATATCTTCCAGCAGATCGGTAAGGAGATCGATGAACTGGAGAAGTATCACCCCGGCATTAAAAATCATCCCGGCCTCATGAAAGGCCATGTAGGCTATCTCGGTGAGCTCCTGCTCGGCCATCTCCGGTATGGTACACAGGGGAAGAATAAACTGGAATACTGCCATCCTTTCATCAATCGCGATACCATTCCCTCCCGTAATCTTGCACTGGCGGGGAATTTCAATATTGTCAATACCGACGAATTGTTCTCGCTCGTAGGCAAGGAGCCCAGCGAGAATATGCGCTTTAGCGATCTGGCTGCTATGATAGAGGTGATGCATACCTTCCTTTGCCGGGAAGATGAAGAATCGCCGCAGAAGATGGATATCAAGAAGGTCTTGAAGAAGACGCTTCCCCTGTTCGATGGCGGCTTCCATGTAGGCGGCTTCACCGGCAGTGGCATCGGGTTCGTGTTTCGTGATGCACATGGGATCAGGCCTTCGTATTACTATATCAATGATGAGGTGGTGGTTGCAGCTTCGGAAAGAGCGGCCATTCGTACCACGTTCAACGTGGGAGAAAACGAAGTGAAGGAGCTCATGCCCGGACAGGCGCTGATAGTAGATGAGAAGGGAGAGATCGAGATAGCGCAGGTGTTGCCTCCAAAGGAACGGAAGGCCTGCAGCTTCGAACGGATCTACTTCTCCCGCGGCAGCGATGAAAAGATATACCGCGAAAGGAATGCGCTCGGCTATAATCTCAGTGAGCCTGTATTGAGCCGTATCGACTACGATCTCAAGAATACAATATTCTCTTTCATTCCCAATACGGCCGAGGTGGCCTTCTATGGAATGGTTAAGGGCATGGAAGATTACCTGGCGAAGATCAAGATCGAGAAGATCATGAGCTGGCAAAAGGATTTCGATGAGGAGAAGCTCAGCGAGATGATCAACCGGCGTATCCGCATAGAGAAAATAGCCATCAAAGATGTGAAGATGCGCACCTTCATCACGGAGGACGTGAGCCGCAATGAAATGGTGCAGCACGTCTATGATATCACCTATGGCACCGTACGTCCACACATAGATAATATCGTGATCATCGACGACTCGATAGTGAGAGGCACAACGCTCAAGGAAAGCATCATCCGTATGCTGGCCAGGCTGAAGCCGAAGCGTATCGTTATCGTTTCTTCGTCTCCACAGATAAGATATCCCGATTGCTATGGTATCGACATGAGTAAGATGGGAGATTTCATCGCCTTCAACGCCGCCGTGGAATTGATGAAGGAGAGAGGAAAGGAAAAATGCCTGAAGGAACTCAACGATAAGTGTAAGGACCTGCAACGGAATAATCAATTGCATACGGAAAATGTAGTGAAGCAACTATACAAGCAGTTCACGGCAGAAGAGATCTCGCAAAAGATAGCGCAACTGATCACACCGCCGGGAGTGGATATCCCTATCGATGTTATCTTCCAGGGTATCGATGGCTTGCACAAGGCTTGCCCGAGCAATCTCGGCGACTGGTACTTCAGCGGCGACTATCCGACCCCGGGCGGAAATAAGGTGGTGAACAAGGCCTTTATGAATTATATGGAAGGGAAGAATGTGAGAGGCTATTAATGCAAATTTGGTAATGTGCCAATGAGTTCACTTAACCAGTAAACACCTGTGTTCCCTTAGCAGATTGGAATGTGGAATAAGCAAAAATCAAACTGCTGCTATTCACGACTTGCCCGCCGGAGCCTTAGCGTAGGCGGGTTGACGATTGACGAACAAATTTGAAGACTCCCGCATGAAGAGACTCCTCCTCATCCGACACGCAAAAAGCAGTTGGTCCGATTTCTCCATAAAGGATTTCGACCGGCCACTGAATGACAGGGGAAAGAAGGATGCCCCAGTGATGGCCAAACGTATGCTCGACAAAGGAGTCTCCATCGATGCCTTCATCTCCAGCCCAGCACTGAGGGCGAAGAAGACGGCGGAGGCCTTTGCAAAGGCATACAAGGTCCCCAGGGATTCCATATTATTTTTCGAAGAGCTCTATCTCGCCGGGCCTGCTGCATTCTTCGATGTGATAAGCAAAACGAGCGATTCATTTCAGACCATTGCCATCTTTTCCCATAACCAGGGCATAACAGATTTTGCCAATCTCCTCACCGATACCAGGGTGGATGAGCTTCCTACCTGCGGCATCTTCGCGGTCAGGGCTGCTACCGATCACTGGAAAGAATTCAACGATTCAGCCAAAGAATTCTGGTTCTTCACCTCCCCGAAGAATGATCTATGATCTCTTTTTTTCTAAAGTCTTAAGGAATGTGCCAATCACGCTTGTAAGTGCGCCGGCATCCGTGGCCGGGAACCGGGGTTCAAGCAAGCCAACCTCGGCAAGGGCCGCATTGAGATGAAATTCATCCTGTCCTTTTACCGTTATCATTTTTTTCGCAGCCAGGTAGCCCCCCAGGTATTCCTGTTCGCTCTGTCCCGGCGTGGGTATCATGATCGCCTTCTTCTCCAGCCTGGCAAGGTCCATCACCGTTGAATAGCCGCTCCGGCTAATGATCACAGAAGCCTGTTCCATCTCCTTATTGAACTCGACCGTGGAAAGATGATTGTAGAACCGGATATCATTAGAGGACGGAATGATATTCGCCTCTGCGGGCAGCCCCCTTACAATGACAGCGGTGCCTCCGTAATGACTGATCTCGTCGATGAGCTTGTTCTCCAACAGGCTTCGTTGGGGCTCCGGCCCGGACAGTGTAACAAAGATCCGATGTTGAATGACCGGAAGGCCCATCTTCTTAAAGCGGGACAATACGCCGATGTAATGAATGGGGGTGACGGGCTTCTGTTGTGGGTGTGAAAGATCGCCTGCGAGATTGTCCTCGCCCGGCATATCCGGTATCCAGCATTGAGTGAACCGGTTGATGAATTGGTAATTCTTCCTTTGAAAGAATCCCTCGGTCCATTTTCCCATGGGGCTCCTGAGGCGGAGTTGGTGTGTGATGAAGACGGAGGGTATGGAAGCGTGATGCAGGCCGAACCGGTTGTCCGAGATGACGGCGTCGAAGCCGTGTTCTGCTACCTGTTCTCCGAGCCATTTGTGCTCCATCCTGACGGTTTTCAGGAGCCTGGGAAGCTGGAAAAGTAGCGTTTTCCACAGGCCTTTTTTGGATCGGGAAAGGTTTACCCGGTAGCCCTTTAGCCCTAAAAAGGGCAGGTTCGGAAATTCACTTCGGAGTAATTCTTCCTGCGCCCCGCTACCCGCGATCCATACGTCCACTTCCTGGCGGATAAGCTCATAAATTACAGGAATACAGCGTGTAGCGTGTCCAAGCCCCCAGTCGAGGGGGGCCACGAGTATGCGGAGTTTACGATCGTCCTTTTGCCCGGGAAGATGATCCATGTTAATATTTATCATTTTTGGTCCGGTGGCATACTAATTTGTTTGTAAAATAGTTCTAATTTAGAATTTCCAAGTATGAAGAAAATTAATAAAATATCGTTGTTGCTTTTGCTGGCAGGCATGCTGGTTCTCTCTTCCTGTAGCCGGAACTATTATTCAGGCACGGGCAAGGGCAGTAATTGTGGATGTCCCAGTCATAAAGGAATGTCGGGCTATTAAACGTGTTGGGCGATGAAACTGCCGAATCGAAACCTGTTAGTGTTATTGAAGAATGAATTTATGAGTCAGCAGGCCATAGAACAGGAAGTGGAATGCTTGAATGATATGCTCCACCAGGCCGAATCCGACGAACAATTCTGCATGGTCCATGAACTCGTGGACCGCAACAAGATCACTTCAAAATCTGCCAAACTCCTCAAGGCTATCCGCTTCAGTGAACTGAGGCCGTTCATATTCCTTATCAACAAGAACTGATCAATTACCTCTCCCGCAGATCTCGCGGATTTTATAAAAAGATCAGGGCATCTCGGTTACTCTCATCTTCCCGATTCCATGGATCCGGTCAACGCAAATCTGTATTTTTATATGATAAGACCATGTATGGGAAAATTATATAGGAAAGGAGCGGTCGGGGCTTTACTCGACGAGAACTGCAGGTCGATACAAACCATCCTGACTCATGTGGTGAGTTCGGGCTATGGTTATGCCGTTTACATTCAAAATTCAAGAGGGGTTAACTCAATCCGGCCGGAAAAAAGATCTAATCCGACTGTGCAAGACTATATCAAAGACCTGGAAGAGATGTTCCGGTTCACGATAAATGTTTTTGAAAATATCGGGGACGATGAGTTGGAACAAGGCGATGATTCACATAAAATCCAAACGGGATGGGGTCAGCGCTATGATATCGAGCAATTGATGGAACACGCGATAGTGCATGTGTTGAGGCATAGGAGGCAGATTGAGAAATTCAATTTGGCAATTCGATAATGTGCCAATTAGCAAATTAGCCAATGTGCCAATGGACCTCGGATCAGTCAGACATTACTTATCGGAGCACGCCATAATTGGCACATTTACAAATTGGCACATTGGCTAATTATCAGATTGCCAAATTGCGCAGCGCTCCTCTCAACTTCCCAATCATCTCATCAATCTCTTCCTTCTTACACGTGCCCACGCTGAGCCTGTACCAGGCGGAGCTGCGATTGGCGCCAAATGCGTAGAAAGGAACCACGGCGAGTTTGGCCTCATTCAGGATATAGGCCGTCACTTCTCCCTGGTCCTTTATGGTAACACCGTCCCTGGTCTTCTTCCCCACCAGGTCTATCTGTATGGTGAGGTAGATCGCAGCCTCCGGTGCAATAGCATCGATAGGTAGTCCTTCTTTCTTCAGGCTCATCAGTCCCTCGTATATGCGATGCAACCGCTCTTCGATCTCTCCCTTGAAGCGTACGAGGTATTTGCGGATGGCCTCGTCGTTTTGAAGGTAGTGTGCCACCGCCTTTTGTTCCGCCATTGGAGCCCAGGCGCCGAGGTGAGTGAGGATGGCCTTCATTTTATTTATCACGACAGCCGGTCCAAAACTCCATCCTACGCGAACGCCTGTGGCGGCAAATACCTTGCTCACCGCATCGATGAAGATGGTATAGTCGCGCATCTCCGGGCGAAGCGAAACTGGATTGAAATGGCGGATATCGCCATATGTCAGGTGCCAGTACATCTGGTCGTTTTCTTTAAACGTGGTCCCCGTTGGATTTTGCGGGGAACAAAGAGCCAGCAGCGTTGCATCTTTGATGAATGGCTTTATATCATCGGCAGAAGGCATGAAATTATTCTCCTTCTTTGCCTCCACAACCACATGTTGCCCTTCAACGAAGTGTGTGTAGTGATTGTTATTCCAACTGGGAACGGCATAGATGACCTTATCGCCCCTATCGCATACGGCACGGAAGAGGGCGTATATTAATGGCCGGCCGCCGGCAGCAACCAGCACTTCATTGAGGCCATAATCAAGGCCTTCCATTTTTTTGGTGAAGGAAAGGATCGACTCGCGCAGGTCTAGATTGCCTTCCGCGGCGGGGTAGTTGGTGAAATGTTTGCGATACGCTTCCACGATGGCATCCTCCAGCTCCCTCGGTATTGGAAATATCGAAGGATCGAAATCACCTACCGTGAAATTATAGATGCGCTCTCCCTGGCGGATCTTTTCTCTTATCTCACCTCCCAACTTTACGATCTCGGAGCCAATCAGTGTTTCGGACAGGTGGGATAGTTTCATAAAAAACAAATTTGATAGCGCTGTAAAAGTATGAAGAATGCGGGATTCAATTTAATTAGTAAATGTGCCAATTCGGCAATGTGCCAATGGTGCGTGCTATGCGACAACTCTGCCGGATTTAAAAAACACAAAGGATGTACAAGGAAAACAAAGACTTCTCACAGCACGCCATCATTGGCACATTTGCACATTGTCGAATTTTCAAATTTCTTCATTGTATTTCTTCTCCGCCTCCTTCGCCTTCTCGAAATCCAATACTACACCATTGATGCAATACCGCAGACCGGTTGGCGCCGGTCCATCGTTGAATACATGCCCCAGGTGGGATTTACAACGACCGCACTCCACCTCTGTCCTCTTCATGCCATGAGTATTATCGGGTGTATAGATAATGCTTCCTTTACTTATGGGCTCGTAAAAGCTCGGCCAGCCGCAACCGCTCTCGAATTTGGTATCGCTCCTGAACAAGGCATTCCCACAAACGGCGCAATAATAGGTGCCGATCTCATCGGAAGTCTCGTACTTGCTCGTCCAGGGACGCTCCGTTCCCTTCTGCCGCGCAATTTGAAACACCTCCTTCGGTAATATTTTTTCCCAATCCTGTTCGCTTACTTCGAGCTTCGACTTATCGGTATTGGAATAGAAGGGATTCTTTTGATTCGTGTTGTCCATATTGATTGTTTTATGGTGAGAATATCTCGAGAGCCGGTAATAACCTTTGAAGGAAATCCCGCCCATAGTATTACAAAAATATGACCAGCTTGTTTGAACGGATGCCGGCAATTCGATCATCGTGTTGTCTCCAATACCTGGACTTTCATCGGCTCCATTCTCTTTTACGAATTTCAACCAAAACTTCTTTATGCTAAAGATTATTTAACCCCGGTGAGTTATATTTGTTTCTCACCAAGAGTATGCGGTTTATGTTCAATTTGATCCTGTTCGGTCCTCCAGGGAGTGGAAAAGGCACGCAGTCTGAGAAGCTGGTAGAGAAATATGGACTCATCCATCTTTCAACCGGGGATCTGTTGCGCAAGGAAAGACAACTTAAAACCCCTTTAGGTATTGAAGCACAGCAATTTATTGATAAGGGCCAGTTGGTCCCCGACGAGGTCGTTATTGGAATGATCAGTTCCGCTCTCGACAATAACCCCGATGCCCGGGGTTTCCTTTTCGACGGTTTCCCGAGGACGGAGGCACAGGCCGAGGCCCTCGATAAACTGCTCGCCCTGAAAAGGTCGGAGATCGGGCTTGTACTGTTCCTCGAAGTGAATGAAGAGGAACTGATCAAGCGACTGGTTCATCGCGGGAAGACCTCCGGCCGCACAGACGATGCCGACGAAGCCATCCAGCGGAAAAGACAGGAAGTATATAAGAATGAGACATTGCCCGTGGCCTCCCATTACTCCAAAGCAAAAAAAGTGGTGAATGTAAACGGCATCGGCGAGATCGACGAGATCTTCTCGAAGCTCGCGACGCATATAGATAAGAAGATGAGCAAAGCGGTTTGAAGACAGTAGTATAAAGAGACCAGGTATACAGCAATGATGAAACAAATTTCACAGATCATTGTACCCTTAGAGTACGAACGCGAACAATTTGCCACATGAGTTTTGAAAAAGAAAATTTTCTTCGAACTAAACTTATCGGTTATCTACAGCGACTCGATCCTGCTACCCCGCCGAAATGGGGGAAGATGAGTGTACAGCAGATGATCGAACACTATGCAGGCGATGCGGTGAGAGTCGCCAATGGCCGGCTGAAGATTGAGAATTTTCATACTCCCCCGGATAAACTGCCCCGCATGTACGAGTTCATGATGAGCGATAAGCCTTTCAAGGAAAATACCATCAACCCATTGTTGGAAAGTGAGCCGCGGCCGCTAAGGTTTGCGACTGTACAGGCCGCCATAGGAGCGCTGCAACAGGAACTCATTTACTTCTTCGAGGCATTCGAGAAGAACCATTCACTCGTTACGCGGAATCCATTCTTCGGTGACCTGAATTTCGAACAAAACGTGCAGCTGCTCCATAAGCATGCACTCCATCACCTTCGCCAGTTCGGCGTCTTACCTCCCGATGCTTAGAATTTGGTACGCAGGACAGAGTCCGCCTTTTGAATACCGCTCAATATATTTCCCTTCACGGCGGTGACCTTTTGTCTTTCTTCTTCGAGATATTTAGCCTGGGCCTTCAGATCATTCTTCATTGAATCCATATTGAATTCATTCATCCATTTGTCCATTGCAAACTCGGCATACTTCAGGTCTTTCAGAAGACTGTCGAGCCTGCCGGTGTACGGCGCAGCCGCCTGCCTGGCCTTCGCGGGAAGTTTGGAGATGGAATCGATCATCCCCTGTGTCTGCTGTTCGAGCTTCGTTAGCTTACCCATTTTTCCCATGGCGACATCGTGCCCGCTCATCACCTCATCCATGAGGCTATCGTTCAGGGTCTTTGGTTTATCGGAAAAGGCGGGACTTTTGGGAGCGTCGTTACAGGCAGATAATGCCGAAAGAGAGAGGGCAAAGGCTACTACAAAAATGCGGTTCATACAATATGGTTTTTGAAGAAATGCAAAGATAGACGGTCGCGGAGTTTTTCTTAATCGAAATATTACTCCCGGGAATGAGAATATGGGGTAATGCCCGAGACCGGTGTTTGAATCCCAAACCATGGAGCTTTGGTTTTTGAACTAATTTTACGCCTCATTCAAACGATGGCCCTTATGAATAAGCTTGGGAATTATGTTACGGGAAAATGGATAACGGGAGATGGCGATGGTCAGCTTTTGCGCAATGCCGTCAATGGCAATGTGATCGGCGCCGCCTCAACCAAGGGCCTGGATTTTCAGCGGGTGCTGGACTATGGCCGGAGGGTTGGCAACCCGGCGCTGAGAAAAATGACCTTTCACCAGCGGGGCAATATGCTCAAGGCGCTCGCACTTCATTTGAGGGAGCATCTTGAGAAATTTTATTCGATCAGTTACCAGACCGGCGCCACGCGCGCCGACAGCTGGGTGGATATAGAAGGCGGTATTGGAAACCTGTTTGCAAATGCATCACTACGGCGGAAGCTTCCCGATGAATCCTATTGCATAGATGGGGAGAGCCACATGCTGGGCAAGAAGAATACATTCATGGGAATGCATATCCTGGTGCCCAAGGAAGGCGTGGCCGTACATATCAATGCCTTCAACTTCCCCGTCTGGGGAATGCTGGAAAAGATAGCGGTCAATCTTCTCGCGGGCATGCCGGCTGTAGTGAAGCCGGCAACCGTCACTTCGTATCTCACGGAGGCGGTGGTAAGGGAGATCATTGCCTCGGGCATTCTTCCCGAGGGCGCACTACAACTTGTTTGCGGAAGCGCCGGCGACCTGCTGGACCATGTCGGTTCGCAGGATGTGGTGACGTTCACAGGCAGCGCCTCTACGGGATTACAACTGCGCTCCCACCCCGTGATACTCCGGGAATCGGTTCCATTCACCATGGAGGCCGATTCGCTCAACTGCATCGTGCTCGGCGAGGATGTATCGCCTGGTTCACCGGAATGGGACATCTTCATCAAGGAAGTACGGAAGGAGATGGTATCCAAGGCCGGACAAAAATGCACCGCCATCCGGCGCGCGTTCGTACCTGAAAATAAAATGGAGGATGTCTGGAAGACCTTGGGAACATCGCTTGCACAGACCACCATCGGCAACCCCCTCAATGAGAAAGTACGAATGGGCTCGCTTGCCGGTGAGGGGCAACTTAAGGAAGTGAGAACACAGGTGCAGAAACTATTAGCCTCTTCGCAGATGGTATATGGCAGCCTCGACAGCGTGGAACTGATCGATGCGGATGCCAGCCAGGGCGCATTCATTTCACCAATATTATTGTTAAACGAGCGGCCCTTCACCGGCATGGAGGCACACGAGGTAGAAGCCTTCGGCCCGGTGAGCACCGTGATGCCTTACAAGGGCATGCAAGAGGCGATCGAACTAAGTAAGAAAGGGAAGGGAAGCCTGTGCTCGTCGATCGTGACTGCCGATGGATCGCTTGCGAGGGAGTATGTTTTGGGTGCGGCCACACATCATGGAAGGATTCTTGTATTGAATGAAGATTGTGCAAAGGAAAGCACGGGCCACGGTTCGCCATTGCCACTCCTGGTTCATGGCGGCCCCGGCAGGGCCGGTGGAGGCGAGGAAATGGGAGGGCTGCGCGGCGTAAAACATTATATGCAGCGGACGGCGCTACAGGGTTCTCCGACAATGTTGTCCGCCGTCACACATGTACACCAGGCATATTCAAAAGGCCTTGATCCGGGCAAGCATCCATTTGAGAAATTCTATGAGGAATTAAGAATAGGAGACCAGCTTATCACGGCGAAGAGATTGATCACGTCGGAAGACATTGACCGTTTTGCCGATCTTAGCGGTGATCATTTCTATGCGCATATTGCCACGAGCGATTTCAAGGACACGATGTTTGACGGGCAGGTGGCGCATGGATATTTCATCATGAGCGCAGCCGCCGGTCTGTTCGTGGAAGGATATAAGAAGAATCCCGTGCTGCTGAACTATGGCATCGATGAACTCAGGTTCACCAAGCCCGTGTATCCCGGCGCGGAGATCTATATCCGGTTTACCTGCAAGGAGAAACTGCCGCAGGACATGAAGGATGAGGACGATATCCCGAAGGGAATAGTGAAATGGCTGGTGGAGATCCTGGATGAAACAGAGGAACCGGTGGTTGGCGTTGCAACGATATTGACCATGGTAAAAAAAGAAAAACAATAAATAGTATGGCAGCAGAATTGAATAGCGGACATGTGAAGTCGATATTCCACAACGGCTTCACCACGATCGAATTTTTCCATCCCCAAAGTAATTCCTTACCCCGCAAGCTGCTCGAAGAACTGGCCCAGGCCATTCATGGCGCGGGTAATGATCCGGAAACCAGGCTCATCCTTCTCCGCTCGGGGGGTGACAAGGCATTCTGTGCCGGCGCCTCCTTCGATGAATTGAAGAAGATAAGGACCGAGGAAGAAGGGCTGCAATTCTTCAGCGGATTTGCGCATGTATTGAATGCGATGAGGACCTGTCCGAAGTTCATCATCGGGCGCATTCATGGAAGATGTGTTGGTGGCGGGGTGGGACTTGCGGCCGGCGTTGACTATGCTATTGCACTGGATAAGGCCGATATCAAACTCAGCGAGCTGGCAATCGGGATCGGACCTTTTGTGGTGGGACCGGCCATAGAGCGGAAGATCGGTTTGTCTGCATTCACCCAGCTGTCGATAGATACCACGATGTGGAGGAATGCCGACTGGGCGAAGCGAAACAGGTTGTATGCGGAAGTCTATTCTTCTGAAACCGAAATGGAGGAAGCCATTGGCCGGTTGGTATTCAGCCTTACTCATTCGAGCCCTGCAGCGATGGCGGAGATGAAGAAGATGTTCTGGAAAGGAACGGAACACTGGGATAAACTTTTACTGGAGAGGGCTGCAACCAGTGGTAAGCTTATTCTTAGCGAATTCAGCCGGAATGCGATCAATAAGAACAATTAGCCGATTTGATAATTTGATAATGTGCCAATTGTGCGTGCTATGCGAAACTCTTGTATTTCTTTGTGCCTCCTATGTTTGCAAATTAAATAAAGTAAACCACAAGGGCCACTTCGACTAACACGCCCAATTGGCACATTGTCAAATTATCAAATTGCCAAATTGTTCCTTTGTGGTTCGCTTTTTCAAGTAACCGCTTAATCATTATGCAAACATTTCACCTGGGCAATTTCACTTCCCTATGCGATGAATTGGGAAGAAAGGACAAGGCATTGAATTCCGTTATTCACACCTATGGCTACCCGCCGATGTGGACACGCCCCGGAAACTTTTCGACTCTCATTCACATCATCCTCGAGCAGCAGGTTTCTCTCGCTTCGGCAAAGGCAGCATTTGTTAAATTGAAGAAGAGGCTGGGAAGCATTACACCCAAGTCATTGCTGTTACTCTCGGATGAGGAGTTGCGTGCCTGCTATTTCAGCAGGCAGAAGAGTGGGTATGCACGGCACCTGGCAGAGATGATCCTTGCAAAAAAACTCGTGCTTAAGAATCTGCCTGCGATGGATGACGACGGAGTAAGGACACAATTGAAAGAGGTGAAGGGGATAGGCGAATGGACGGCGGATATCTATCTACTCTTTGCCCTGCAACGCACGGATATCTTTCCGCTTGGAGACCTGGCAATGGTCAACGCATTGCGCGAGATAAAGAAGGTGCCGCTACACACGAGGGACGAGCTCCTGCTGCTTGCGGAGAAATGGCGACCCAACAGGTCCGTCGCCACCATGTTGCTATGGCATCACTACATACAGAGAAGAGGCTTACAAATTTAACTTTACCTTGCTTTTCATGATACCCGGACGCGAACTCGATTTTTGTTTATTGATCCCCTGTTACAACAATTTGCCGGGGTTGTTGACCTCGCTCAATTCTGTTGTGTACCCTGGACCCTACCTGGTATTGGTTGTAGATGATGGAAGCGCTGAGCCAGTCACATCCGTAGCCGTGGAGGCCGGATTGAACGGGGAAAAGCCGGTGATGATATTGAGGAATGAAACGAATCTCGGTATTACGCAGACATTAAACCGGGGAATATCGTGGATAGAGGAGAATACGCACGTTCGCTATATTGCCCGCCTGGACTGTGCAGATACCTGCACGGAAGACCGGTTTACAAAACAGGTGGAATGGCTGGATGCCCATCCCGACACGGGTTTGCTGGGTACCTGGTGCCGGTTCGAGGAAAAGGGCACCGGGTACAATTACTCCTATACGACTCCTACCGGGCATGAAAAGATTTTGAAGGCCATGTATTTACGAAATGTTTTCATCCATCCTACTGTGATGTTTCGCGCCAGTTTGTTGCCGAAAGCCGGGCATTATCCCGGGAATTTCGAGTTTGCCGAAGACTATGCATTTTTCTGGAAACTTATCACACTTCAGAAAGCGCATGTCATTGGCACATTTATGGTAATATGCGAGATAAATAGGGAAGGACTATCATACGCCAATAAGGGAAAACAACTAATTTCAAGATGGCATGTTGTGAGGAAGTATGGTACCAGCAAAGCGTTGAAAATACTGGCTTTTCTGCGTATAAGCCTGTTGTTTATTCTGCCGAAACGGCTAACTTTGTTGCTCAAACAAAGGAAAAGGCCATAACGTGCAACGTTTTAACGATTCGCCTTGTCAACCCTGTCTGTCATACTAACTGATTATTTGAATCGTTAAGGAGTCTGAACTGTAGCAGAAAATTTTACCGCCAACATTATTTGTGTAAACTAACATGTAATCATGTAGGGTTTTGCATCTATATGTAATTCCCAGTGGCATTTTTAACTTTTACCTATGATAATCGTACATATTGTTGAACCATTCGCAGCGGGCATTGCCGTCTTTGTGAAATCCCTCACAGAAGCGATGCCTGACGATATGCACATTGTAGTTCATGGGGAAAGGAAGAAGGAGATGACGGCGAGTGAAGTAAAGAAGGATTTTCCCAGCCAGAATGTACGCTTCATCAAATGGCGGTCTGCCCAGCGCTCAATAGACCCTCTGAAAGATCTCTTCGCTTTAACAGAATTATACAAAATACTCCGGCGGCTGAAGAACAAGAACCTCGTGGATGCTGTGCATTTGCATTCTTCCAAGAGCGGTCTGCTGGGTCGTGCGGCCTGCAAAATGGCTGGCATCACCAATGTCTTCTACACGCCCAATGGGGCTTCATTCCTTTCTGCAAGAAATAGAGTCACCCGCTTCCTGTATCGCCAGATCGAACGACTGGGTAACCGGTTGGGGGGAAATGTCGTTTGCTGTTCCGCTTCGGAGCTCGAGCAATATCTTGAGCTGGGTATCGATGCGGGTTACATCAACAACGGGATCGATATCAATACCGGGAAGAATGCCGTGGAGAAGGATCGCAGTGCGACATTCAGGATCGTGACGAGTGGAAGGATCGAGAAGCAGAAGAATCCCGCCCTATTCAACGAGATCGCTACTTATTTCGAGGACCTCGAGCAGATAGAGTTCATCTGGATCGGCGATGGAAAGGATAAGAAGGTGTTTACGGCAAAGAATATCACGGTTACGGGATGGGTTGATACCAAGGAGGTGCATGATTATGTATCGGGCTCGGATCTCTATTTATCTACTTCGAAATACGAAGGACTTTCCTTTGCGGCCCTGGAGGCGCTGGCCTTACAGAAACCCGTGTTGCTTAGCAACTGTACGGGCAATACAGACATCGTGAAGCAGGGCATCAATGGAGATCTTTTCAATACGGCTTCAGAGGCGATCGTGAAGATCCTTCAGTATAATAATAACCGCGAGATGCTGGACATTATGGGCAAGTTTTCGGCAGAAATATGCAAGACAGAATTCAATGTGAAGGAAAACTTTAAGAAATACCGTGAGCTTTATGCCGGCGCTATTGGTAAAGTGGCAGGTGGTAAAATGAAATGGAGTTTTGGCTATTAAATAAAATCGTGACATGAAACATTCTATCATTGTAAAATCTCAGCAGCTTACAGAAAGCGATAAATTGGATGACCTCCAGCAATCGATGGAGCTCATTGAGGACAAGATCGACAAGGAGATCATCTCGAAGCAGACGACCATTACCCGGCAGGAGCAGGAGATCAAGCGTCTCCACGACCTGGTGGAGGAGAAGAACAAGACGATCCTCGACGCCAATGAGAAATTGGTAGAGATCATTCGCAGCAATGAGGGAAGCCGACAGCTGATCAATAAGCTATTGAATGATATAGAGCGGCTCCAACACGATATTGAATGGTATAAAAGGACTTACGAGAAGAGAAGCCTGATTGGAACGATCCGCGAAAAGATCGGAAAGAAATAAAAAAAGCCCCTACTTTTTTAAGCCTTCCCTAGGGAAGGCTTAAATTTTATCCCCCCTTTAAGAGAAGAAATAAAGTAAAAGCATAGTTTTGCGCACATTTGATTTTATTAAAACCTGGTTATAACAATGGAATTCCATTTCGAGAAGACAAAGCTGGGAGATGCTTACATTATCACTCCTGAAATATTCAAAGACGATCGCGGTTTTTTTACAGAAGCATATAGAAAGGACAAGTTTTCTGAAGCGGGGATCGATGTCGAATTTGTCCAGGACAATCATTCCCGCTCATCCAGGAATGTCTTGAGAGGCCTGCATTTTCAATGGGAACCTCCGATGGGTAAACTGATGAGAGTAACGCAGGGAGAGGCATTCCTGGTGGCAGTGGATATTCGTCTTGGATCGCCCACTTTTGGGAAATGGATCGGACTGGAGGCGTCGCTCGAAAACAGGAAGATGTTGTATGCACCAGCCAGTTTTGCAAGAGGATTTTGTGTGCTTAGCGAATTTGCCGAGATCCAATATAAGTGTACCGGCATCTATAGCAATAAGGCAGAATCCGGAATAAGCTGGAATGATCCCGCCATAGGGATAGAATGGCCGGTAACAAACCCCATCCTGTCGAAGAAGGATGAGGCGGCTCAGACACTCGAGCAATGGGCGAATAGCGATGACGCGAAGAATTTTGTTTACTGAATCTAATATCATATTTACCGATGCGAATACTTATTGCAGGAGGCGCGGGCTATATCGGCTCGGCGCTTATACCTAAGCTCCAGGAGCGCGGATACATCATCGATGTGATAGATCTGCTCTGGTTCGGGAACCATCTGCCTGAGGATGTCAAGATCCTGGAGAAAGACATCTTCGAGCTCACGGAAACCGAATTGAGAGACTATGACCAGGTAATGTTTCTCGCGGGGTTGTCGAACGATCCGATGGCTGAATTTTCTCCGGCGAAAAATTTCATCTACAATGCCTCTTCCCCCTCGTACCTGGCCTATATAGCCAAACGTGCAGGCGTGAAAAAGTTCATTTACGCGAGTTCCTGTTCCGTATATGGCTATACCGTGAATGAGCTATACGATGAAACGGCTCCGGCCATCTCCAACTATCCATACGGCATTTCGAAGTTGCAGGGAGAGGAAGGCGTGCTGGGAATGGCCGATAAGAATTTCTCCGTGATCTGCTTCCGTAAAGGGACGGTGAGCGGGTACAGTCCGCGCATGCGCCTCGATCTCATTGTGAACACCATGTTCAAGACGGCTCTGCAAAATGGAGAGATCATCGTTAACAATCCATCCATCTGGCGCCCCATTCTCAGTATCGAGGATGCGATAAGTGGTTATATACGCGCTATTGAAAGCTCCGAGGGTATCACCGGTGTCTTCAATCTATCGAGCGGAAATTATACTGTGGGTGAGGTAGCGGACCTTGTAAAGGAAGCGGTAGAAACGAAACTCAAGAAGCCCGTGAGGCTGAACATAAAGAATGTACAGGATTTCAGGAACTATAAAGTGACGACAGAAAAGGCGGTGACCACGCTAAGTTTTAAACCCAAACATGACGTGAGCGCCATATTGGATAACCTGATCGTGAACCTTGATAAATTCAAGGACTTCGACAACCCTAACTATTACAATATTCACGTCTTTAAAAAACTGAAGTAGTATGAAGATTGCGGTGATAGGGGCTAATGGTCAATTGGGATCCGACCTCGTGGAGGTGCTTTCTGCAACGCATGAGGTAGTGGGCTTGAATCATGCCGATATTGAGATAACGGACATCGATAACGTGAAGAAGGTGATTGCTTCGGTAAAGCCGGCGATCATCCTGAATACGGCGGCCTATCATATTGTGCCCGAGGCGGAGAAATTCCCTGACAAGTCGTTCCAGATCAATGGGACCGGGGTGCTCAATCTCGCGAGGATCTGCCAGGATACTGGAACAAGATTCCTTCATTATAGCACAGACTATGTCTTTGATGGGGCAAAGATGAAACCCTATACCGAAGACGACAGGCCGAATCCGCTGAACGTATATGCAAATACCAAGCTATCCGGCGAGTATTTTGCATTGAACAATTGCGATCAATCCTTCGTGGTGCGTGTGTCGGGCATCTATGGAAAAGTGCCCTGCCGCGCAAAGGGGGGCAATTTCGTCAGCACGATGCTGAGACTGGCGAAGGAAAAGCCCGAGGTGCGGGTGGTGAATGACGAGATACTGACCCCGACACCGACCCTGGAAATTGCAAAGAATACTGCGGCACTGATAAAGACGGATGCATTCGGGTTGTATCATATGAGTTGCGAGGGAGAGGTATCCTGGTATGAATTTGCGAAGACGATATGGGACACCCTTCACCTGACCACACCATTGTATGCATCAAGTGTGCAGGATTCTCCGGTAGCGGTAAAAAGACCTTTTTACTCAGTTCTGGAGAACAAGAATCTTAATAAACTTGGCATTAATCAAATGCCCGAATGGAAAAATTCTCTTGTGAATTTTCTAAAAAATATGTGACTTTATGGAGTTGGATCTCATTCTTGCAAAATATTTTACACCGGATGAACGGGCAAAGGTAAAGACCAAAATGGTGTTTACTCCGCAGACCAATGTCGTGGATGTTGAAGGAATCCAATTCATTGTGCAGGATGATCAGCTCGTTTTGATCGAATTCCCCGCTAAATTTGGGTTCGAGATACCGGCAGACAGGGATACGAATTGGAGAACCTGGGAGGGCGTTGCGTTTATCAAAGTACGTATCATCAATTCTGCCGATGACATTATTTCCAGGGCGAGGACTGGCGACCTGTACGATGAGTCTTATTATACTTCCCGCGGCGGCGGCGGACCTTATACCAATTATCCATTACGATCCGATGGCGTATCCGAAGAGGGTCGCTTTAAAGAATTGGCCGCAGAACTCCTGGAAAAATATGGGAAGTCAAAAATTTTAGATTGCGGATGTGCGACGGGTGTACTTGTTAAACCGCTCCAGGACCTGGGATTTGACGCATGGGGTTTCGATATTTCAGAATTTGCTATCAAAAATGGCATCACCAGTAACCTTTATCATGCCGACGGAAGGAGTTTGCCATTCAAGGATAGTGAATTCGAAATTCTGATCAGCCAGGACTTCATGGAGCATATTCACCCTGACGACCTGCCGGGTGTGCTTGAGGAACAGCGGAGAGTGCTTAAGGCTAATGGGGTGGCATTGCATTTCATTCCATTTTACAAAGACTTCGAGCAGCCCATACAGATCGATGCGCATCTTTGTAACGCGAGCAGAAGTTGGTGGAAAGAATTCCTGGAACGCACTGATATCCTG
>Ga0193753_10000261_pt1 | contig 52614 bp, 43 predicted proteins | sample H1c2metaG_FD_144925 | JGI IMG/M metagenome (GOLD analysis project Ga0193753, IMG submission 144925) | Soil microbial communities from a riparian zone of the East river system, Colorado, United States - H1c2 | ecosystem: Environmental > Terrestrial > Soil > Riparian zone | place: USA: East...
TGCGGTCGGGCTCCGCCCTCCCTCCGTCACGAAGCGTCGCAACAAACAACAACATCAAACCAATGGCAGGTCCAGTTTTGAACTGTCCAGTGTTTGGGGTCAGGTCAGATGCCGCGTACTACAAGTTTCCTGATCGGCGTTACCTGGAAGGAATGGTGTCGCAAGTGCCGGCCGATTTTCAATTCGGCTTCAAGGTCACCGACGAAATTACGCTAAAGCGATTCCAGAACCAGCCGCGCTTTGGCGCCCGGGCGGGCCAGGTGAATCCCAATTTCCTCAATACTGAGCTGTTCGCGGGGGCATTCCTCAAGCCATGCGAAGAATTTCGGCCGCAAGTTGGTTTGCTGATGTTCGAGTTCTCGCGTTTCCGGCCGAACGACTACGAGCATGGGCGTGATTTTCTGGCGGATCTCGACGTGTTCCTCGGCAAATTGCCCAAGGGATGGCCCTACGCCGTGGAGATGAGGAACAAGCAGTGGCTCGTGCCCGATTATTTCGCGTGCCTGGCGCGGCATGGAGTGACGCACGTTTTCAATTCGTGGGAAGCCATGCCGCCCGTATCAGAGCAAGTCAGTTTGCCCGGCTGCCGCACCAATCCCGAACTCATTGCGGCACGTTTTCTCCTCAAGCCAGGAAGGAAATACGAGGACGCAGTGAAATCGTTTCAACCCTACGACACGGTCAAGGAGGTAAATCAGGACGTCCGCAAAACCGCCGCGCAACTGATCGCCGAAGGGATATTGGTCCCGCACCGCAAGACCTACATCTATGTGAACAACCGACTCGAAGGCAACGCGCTCCAAACCATCGAAGGGATTCTGAGAATGGTGAGTCTCTAACACTCTGCGATATGGATAATTTGACACCACAAATTGAATTTCGCGTTGCGGGATTTACCCCCAATGACAACGCACACAAGTTTGTTTTGCAGATTATTCAGCCTGCGATGGTGCAGATGGAATTAACCAACGGTGACGTACGGAAAATCGTGATCGCGGACAACGATCACTACGGGGCAGCGATAAAGGAATTCGCTCCGAATGAAGGTTACACAAACGATGGCATTTACCAAGGAGTCGGGAAGATTCTTCCGCAAATCGAAAACAGTTGTTACGCCGGAAGCAATCTCGTGTTGCATGTATGTGTAATTGGTGGCTTCGCCGCTGTGGACGATGACAGACCAGCAGGCGAAGGAGATGCGATGAGGTATGGGATTTATCACGAGCTTGGACACTGCGCTGACTATCGCCGTCGCCAAGTGCAGCACGTTTCAAAAGCACGCGAGGGAAATACATCCCTCGTCTTACGATGTGCTGAGGGCAACTCGGCAACTCTGCTTAGTGAGTATGCTGCCTGCTTCTTTTCGGCATCGTTTCTCACTCCCGAAGGTTTCGCGTTCGTCGCAGATTCAACGGCAGCAAATTTAACGCGGTATTTGAAAGAACTTACTGAAAAGCGCGACAGATACCGGCTCCGTCTGCTCGATCTACGTATCGTGAGAGATGCTGCAATGGAGACGTTTTGGCGAAGCATGATTGAGTTCTCCAAATTGTTTGCATATCTGCGCGGCAATCCGGCCTTGGCTGTCGACGGAAAGGCCGCATTGGTATGGCCGGGTGCCAGTCAGGTTGGATCTGAAGAAATCCAACTGATGGCCGTCGCCCTTCATGAGGCTTGGAATTCTTATCCCAACTGTGCGGAAGCTTTCGAGCAAACGCTCACAGGCACGTGGTTCGCTATCAGCAAGGCTGAGGGCTACCGATTCGAAGTTCAATCAGACGGTGACTACCTGTGGCTAGACTAGAGACATTACTAACGCTTCACCGCATCGTTGCCGCTCGACTCGTTTGCCGACGCTTTATCGCCGATACGGCCATCCACCCAACCAACCGGCATGCAGCACCCAAGCTGGCACCTGAATTAAGTGCGGCGCCGCTATTTTCCGCCGCCCGATCCCGCACCGCCAGCGCCACTGCCCGAACCGGCACCACCTGAGCCCGTGCCACTTGTGCCGCTACCAGTCCCCGTTCCACTGCCAGGCGCTGTGCCCGGAGTGGGACGCAAGCCATTAGGAGAACCAATGGCTGGTCTTCCCGGAGGGTTGAGCGAGCCGGGCGCGGATGGATTCCCAATCCCCGTGCCGGTTCCAGTGCCAGTGTTGCTGCCGGGACGTCCGGTGCCGGTCCCGCTCAGGCCGTAATGAGAATTAACGCTTTGCATCCAAGCCGCATCAATGGTTGGCCACGAACTGCTCGAAAAAGTGGGCGCGCTTTGCAATTTGGTGCGATCAACGCTGGCGATATATTGTCCTTGCCCGCTCGAACTCACCAATTGCCACGGAATCGCGACGAGCTGGCCGCTTGCGGTCGTGCCTATCGCACCGGGATTTGTGCCGATACCACTCGTCGTCGAAGTGCCGACACTCGAACTGCCGCTCGCGCCAGTGTTTAGGACCGCGAATTGGACCTGCCCGGTTACCGGATCGAGAATCAAATCCTGCACTTGGCCCAGGCTTTCGCCGCTTTGGCTTTTCAAATTGGAGTTGATCAACTTGGTCATACGCACGCTAGGCACGACGCCCGAAACGTTGCCGGCGAGATCGAGTGGTAGAGGCTGCGCAGAGACGAAGCGCGCGGCGAAGATAGTGGCAAGACAGAGCATGGAAGCTCTTAGGTTTGTTCGTTTCATTTCACTCTCCTTGTTAACTCTTCGAATCGCGGCGGCCTCTATGGAAGCCGCCAGTGTCTCTTTCGAGACAGCGGAACATAGTTCGGAATGATTTTGAGGCAAGTGCAGCAACCCAAGGCGCACTCTGAAAAACATTTTTTACCAGAAATTACGCAGTGCTTCCGTTAGACCAGCTGTGTTTTGAACACGCGTTACCTTCCACCAATCCGGGAAGAGGCGCCGGTAACGTGATTCGTTGAATCGAGAATCAATCAGCAACACCACGCCACGATCTGTTTCCGAACGAATGACCCGCCCCACCGCTTGGAGCACGCGGTTCATCCCAGAAAGGTGTAGGCGTAGTCAAAACCGACGAGGTTGAGCTGCTGGAAATAATTCCGGATCAAATCTCGTTCGACACAAAGTTGAGGCAGTCCGACACCGACGATAATCGCTCCGATCAAGCGCTCCCCTGTCAGGTCAATGCCTTCGCCAAAAACTCCCCCGAGTACGGCAAATCCCACGAGGGTTTCACCATGATCGACAGCGAAGGCGGCGAGGAAAGAATCACGTTCGGGTTCAGTCATGCCAGGTCGCTGCACAAGAACTGGCAGTAACGGATAGCCAAGCTGAAATTCTTTCAGCATAGAGGTGAGATATTGGTATGAAGAAAAATAAACGAGGTAGTTTCCTTTTCGCCCTTGAACAGCGGTTCCGATTGCCTCAACGACATTCGCTAGAGAATCAGTCCGCGCTTTGAAAGTTGTTTGGATTCGATCCTGAACCAACACGGCGAGATTCTCGGCCGAGAACGGCGACGACAATTGCAGCACCGGATCTTCCGGGCTGCCGCCCAACAACGTGCGGTAATAATCGATTGGCGTGAGCGTGGCGGAAAAGAAGATCGTCGCTTTGCCCCGTGTCATGGCCTCGCGGAGGAGATGTGATGGGTCCAGACAAAAGAGACGCACCTTAGCCGGGGCGCTTTCAACGATGGTGACGTAACGCTCATCGTAAAGTTCAGCAGTGCGCCGGAACGAGTGAAGCTGAAAATAAAGCGCAAGCAGGTCTTCCCTGAACTCGCTGGGCTCGTTTTGAACCAGCCACAACTCACTCTCGATCAATACGCCTTCCACCAATTCCAGAAAGCTCTCCGGTAGCTCACGAAGTGTTTTCACTCCCGTTTTGTCTGCGGGCAGCGGCGCCGCAGGCTGTGCCGGAAACAAATTGAGTTCGACGGAAGGATCAGAGACCTCAGTCGGTTCGTGGACAGGCTCGCTTGGATTGGCAAGCAGAAGCATCCCCGAACTCAGTTTGATCAGCGCCTTGGCCAACACGGGCAGGGATTGTCGGACCGCCTTCCTGACCTCAAGAATTTCCTGACCATTCAGTTCTGCTGAGAACATCTCTCTCGCCCGGTCCACCAGGTTGTGGGCTTCATCGACGAGGAAGGCATAGTCACCGCTCTCGGCAAAGTGCCGGCGCAGGAACACCTGCGGATCGAAAACGTAGTTGTAATCACAAATCACGGCATCGGCCCACACCGACACGTCCAAGGACAATTCGAACGGACAGACTTGATGCTTCTGTGCGACGGCATCGAGGGCCGAGCGATTGATCTCTTCCAACTTCAGCGCCTCGCGGATGGCGGGCTTGATTCGGTCGTAGTAACCCAGCGCCATTGGACAGGTCAGAACATCGCACGGTTGGCCTGATCGCACGCAGACCTTTTGTTTGGCGGTGAGCGTCACGGAGCGAAGTTTCAATCCGCTCTGGCGCAAATCCACCAACGCTTTCTCTGCAATGGCGCGTCCTACAGTGCGAGCCGTCAGATAAAAGATGCGTTCGACTTTGCTTTCACCCAATGCTTTCACCGCAGGGAACAGAACAGAAATTGTTTTTCCAATCCCAGTCGGGGCCGCGAGGAACAATCGTCCGCCATTGGCCATGACACGATAGGCTGCTACAGCCAAATCACGCTGGCCGGGACGATAGGCGGTAAAAGGAAAGCTCAGTGCTCGGATCGATGCATCCCTCGCCTGGCGCCATCGCTGTTCTTCACGGAGCCAGTTCAAATAAATGGCGGTGGTCGTGGCAAAAAAATCTGAGAGTTCGGTGAAGGAGAACGACTGGCGGAACTCGGTCACTTTGTTCGTGGTCAGTTCCAGGTAGGTCAATTGAAGAACCAGTGCTGACAACGTGTGTTCACGCGCATACAGGTAGCCATAAAACTTGGTCTGTGCCCAATGGAGCGGTTCAGCCTGTTGGTTCCAGAGTCCGTCCAAGGTTTTGATTTCCTCCAGCCAATGCGGATCAGAGGTGTCCAGCAACCCGTCAATGCGTCCTCGGATGAGCAGCGTGAAGTCGTCCGCTTCCACCAAATGTTCGACGGAAGTTTCTGTCTGATAACCCGCGGGGCGTGAGCGTTGGATTGTTTGGTGTCCTCGAATTCCTGCCAAGGCGCGGTCTGACCCCACGAACTGACGTTCTGAACCGAGATCACCCCGCCGTAAAACAAACGCAACCAAGTCGCGCACCGATACCGTGTAGAGTGGCTTCCCGGAATCGCTCGCCGGTATCACTGAGACTCGTCCATGAACGGCAACATGAACTCCAAAACCGTCCGTTGTGCCAGCGCAGTTGAGGTTGCTGTGATGAAAGGCCACGGATGACGGGCCTTGGTCGCCATGAACTTGGTTACCAGTTCCAAATCCACATCTCGCATCTCCACGTCGTAAATTTGAACCAGAGGCTTGGTCCGCTCACCAATCCAAGTCGTGAACTCCTCGCAGGTGCCTTCAAACAACTTTGCCAAAAGCGTCTCCACTTCCGCCGCGAATGATTCACTCGTTCCGCCCACGCGAAGTGTTGCTACGGCTCCGAGCCTTCCATGCATCCAACCCTGCGGCATCGTGGCCGACCCCGAGGCTGGATTGAGCGCATACCACAGCAAACGAACCAGTGCGGCGCGTAGGTAAATCAACCCGCTCCCAAAAGGGCCAAACACTCGCCAGCCAACGGCCGGCGCTTCCGAAACTTTCAGTGCCAATGTTTTCTCATCACAACGCCAGTTGAGGAAGCGGTTCGGTCCTTGCCAGACACCCGCCCGGTTGAATCTTGGTTTAAGGGACAGAAGCAATTCTGACTCGCGGCGAAGAGCCGTGAGTTCATCGGTGCAAACTTCCCATTCGGTGTTCTCCACCAGGCACAGCAGCCGCAGTGTCCGGCGTGCCATTCGTTCCGGGTTCGCCACGCGATAGCTGCACACCCGCTTGCGCAGGTTCTTTGCTTTTCCCACGTAGAGCACCTGGGCAGTTCTGTCGCGCATCAGGTACACGCCAGGGTCTTGAGGCAGTTGCAGGAAAAAGTCGCGACCCAACCGTTCAACCAGCGGCTTGGCATCGGCAAACAATCGTGACTGCATCACACGCACTCGATGAGTTTAAGAACCGATCGGTCTCAGGAGCAACTTCGCTGATCAAGATTGACACACTGAAGTGACCGCATACCGTACAGGCGTACGGTATGCAGGATTTAACGAAAAAACAGCAGCAAATCGTCGAATACATCGACAGGACGCGCCAGTTGTCGGGAGGCGCACCCAGCACTCGCGAGATTGCTCAGCATTTCGGGTTCAAAAGTCCTGGAACCGTTGCGGAACATCTTCGCCTCATCAGAAGCAAAGGAGCCATTAGCGGTGAACCAGGCCAGGCACGGTCACTCCGTGTTATCACCCCGTTCAGCAAGTTGCGGAAACGAATCGTGGAGGTTCCTGTCTACGGAACAATTCCAGCCGGCTTTGCCGATGATCGCAAGCAGGAGGCCAAGGGCTGTGTGTCGGTGGACATGGCGACGCTCGGGGTGAAACCCTCTGCCCGGACATTCGCACTGGAGGTGCGTGGGGATTCGATGATCGGGAAGCACATCCTCGACGGCGATCTTGTTGTCTTGGAACATGGCATGACACCGCGGAACGGTGACGTGGTAGCAGCCCTCATCGACAACGAAAGCACGCTCAAGACTTTCCTGACTGAACGTGGCAAACCGTTCCTCCGTGCTGAGAACCCCAAATTCCCGAAGATGATCCCAGCCAGTGAACTGGTCATCCAGGGCGTGATGGTGGCGCTCATTCGCAAGCGTTCGTGAGGATGCACCGTGTCTCGCGTCATCGTTCACCTCGATGCCGATGCTTTCTTTGCGTCGGTGGAACAGGCTGCTGATTCCAGACTGCGTGGCAAGGCGATGGCGGTTGGGGGAGAGAAACGAGGCATCATCGCGTCAGCCTCCTACGAGGCGCGCAAGTTTGGCGTTTACACGCCGATGCCCACGGTTAGAGCGCGCAAGTTGTGTCCCAAGCTCATCGTGGTGCCAGGCGACTTCGAGAAGTACGAACACTTTTCAAGATGGATGTTCAGCTACGCACAGGACTTCACGCCCGATGTGGAAATCGGTTCCATCGACGAAGGGTATTTCGATCTCACGGCGGTTCCCAAGTCCCCATTGAGTGTTGCCGAAACAATCCGAACAGCCATTCGTCAGTCTCTTAAAATTTCAGTCAGCGAAGGCATCGGCAGCAACAAACTGGTCAGTCAAATTGCTTCGAAGCTCACCAAGCCTGCAGCGTTCAACCAGGTGCCTGCGGGACGAGAAATCCTCTTCCTGCATCCGTTGCCCAACAAGTGGCTGCCAGGCATTGGACCAAAGACCAGCGCGCAACTCAACGCCGCTGGCCTCGCTCAGATACGCCATATCGCAGCTACACCGCTCGACATGCTCGAACTTGTGTTGGGCAACCAGGCGACCGTCATCCGTCAGTTCGCTCACGGCATTGATGAACGACCACTCGTACCATTCCGGGAGCCACAGAAAACATTCAGTGAGCAGCAAACATTTGGTGCGGACATCACGGATGAAGAATACGCCGAGGCCACGTTGCGGCGCATGGCTGATCACCTGTTTGCCAGTGTGCGCGGAGACAACAGAACCATCCGCACCCTGACTGTGCGGGTTCGTTACAACGACATGGGCGAGGACATGGTGAGCGAGAGCCTCAACGAACCCACCGATTTGGAAACAGATGTTTACTCACGCCTGCACACAATGCTGAAACGAGCTTGGAAACGGCGAGTCAGCTTGCGCCTTGTATCGCTGAAACTGAGCAGCCTTTACGACGGCCGCTTTCGAAGTGAATTGCCACTGGAGGTTTCGATGCAACGTCAAGAGGCGCGGCAAAAACTCGCCAGCATTGTGGATGAATTGAGGAAGGCACGTGGCCATTCGATCATCTTGCGTGGCCATGATTTTCGGCTGCGTGAAGCTCCACGTGACGCACTCCGTGTTGAACGGCTGACAACATCAACAACGAGGACCACAACGCTGAGATCCGTTCATCAGGCGAGCACCAGATACGTGCCACTGCGAGTTCACAGCCACTACTCGTTTTTGGATTCCACGCTTTCACCAACAGCAATTGTGGAACTAGCGGCTCACCATGAATTACCAACAGTGGCAATCACTGACACCGGCAACCTTCATGGTGCAGTTGAGTTTGTGAAGGCAGCACAGACGGCAAGGGTGAAACCAATCATTGGGGCTGAATTGCAACTTGATGGAAAGCCCTTGCTGCTCTTCGTGGAATCAACACGAGGTTATCACAATCTTTGTCGCCTTCTCTCACGGCACGCTGAACGCACAGCAGCAGTTGATGAAGCATCAGTGGCAAATCAACAACGCTCCTCAGTCAGGCGTGAAGAGCTGAACGGGTTGTCAGAAGGTTTGATTGCCGTGACGAGTGACCAACGCTTGGGCGAGTTGTTCCCCAAATCCATTTACCGCCTCGTCACAGCCGAAAAAGTTCCCAACGATTTGCCCTTCGTCGCTGCTCCGTCAGTTCACTACGCCACGCCAGCCGACCGGCGCAAATACGACATCGTACAGAGCATTCCGACGCTCACGTTGTTGCGGCAGGCACATCCTGAAAAACGAACAGGAGGCCGGCTTCACTTCCGATCACCCCAGCAGATGGCAACGGGGTGCAAAGAACATCCTGAATGGCTGCATCACACTCACGAGATCGCGGAGCGTTGCCAATTCGAACTTCCATTCGGCAAGCCACAGTTTCCGGCTTACGCGCCAGCAGATGGTTCAGCCCCTCACGACTTCTTGCGGCGGCTGGTCCTGGAAGGAGCGCAAAGGCGATACGGGACAGAAAAATTATCCAGCATCGTCGCTCAACTCAAAGAGGAGTTGAGCATCATCACTGAAGTTGGCTACGAGGAATATTTTCTGATCACGTGGGACATCCTCCAGGAATGTGGGAAACGAAACATCCACTGGATTACGCGTGGCAGTGCGGCTGACTCGCTCGTCTGCTATTGCCTGGGCATCAGCGGTGTCTGTCCCATTCGTTTCGATCTGTATTTTCGTCGCTTCCTCAACAAGGAGCGGATGTCACTGAACAAACTGCCCGACATCGACATAGATTTCCCACACGACTCGAAAGACGACGTGGTGAAGATCATTTTCGAGAAGTATGGGCGAGACCACTGCGCCGTCGTTGGAGGTTTCTCAACTTTTCAGGCACGCAGCGCCTTCGCTGAAGTTGCGAAGGTGTTGGGCGTGGGTGAGCGCGACGTGCGCAAATTCACAGAGCACTTCCCTTGGGGTTTTGGAGGAGGCTGGGTTCCAGATGAACCGGCGCCCAAAACTGGCGACGGTTTGATTGAGTTGCTGCGCGCTCGTCCAGAAACACGCGAACTGCCTTTTGAAGACGAGCCTTACAGGACGGCATTGGAGATGGCCCAGTTCCTAGACGGCGTTCCTCGATACCCCAAAATGCAGCCGTGCGGTGTTGTTGTGTCGCGTCAGCCGATGCAAGAGCTAACCGCAACATTCATCGCCAACAAAGGATACGCCACGACCCACTTCGACATGGATGCAGTTGAGGAAATCGGCCTCGTCAAGATGGACATCCTGGCGCAAGGCGGACTGGCTGCCATGCGTGACGTGACCGCCATGCTCGAAGCACGGAGCATTGAATTGGATTTGGAAAAATGTGTGGCCCGAGAGAAGGACAATGGACGCTTGCTCATCGGCGATCCGGACGCACCCGAGCCGTGGTGCTATCAAAACGTCTGGGAGATGATCGCGAGTGGGAATGGACGAGCAGTGCATCACATCGAATCACCGGCCATGACGAGCCTCTCCCGCATGTGCAACGTCCGCGAGATTGACGGGCTGGTTGCCATCGTGAGTGTCATCAGACCGGGAGCGGCCAACGAAGGGAAAAAGCAGTCGTTCACTCGCCGCTATCAGGGAATGGAGTCGGTGACGTATCCGCATCCATCGCTAGAGGCGGCTCTCCGCAGCACCTACGGGCTCGTTGTCTACGAAGAGCACATTCTCCAAATGTGTGAGGCTTTCGCCGGTTTATCGCCAGGCCGAGCTGACCTCCTGCGTCGTGCCCTCAACAAATACAAACAGCCGGTCATTGATGAGATACGCGCCGAGTTTTTTGCTTCGGCCAAAGCACGCGGCCACACACCAGAGACAACATTGGAAGTTTGGGAACTCGTCAGTGGCTTTGCTGGTTACGCCTTCTGCAAAGCACACAGCACCGCTTACGGGGTGGAGGCTTATCAGTCGGCCTGGTTGAAACGATATTTTCCAGCGGAGTTCATGGCCGCGGTTTTGACGAATGGCAAAGGCTTCTACCATCCGATCGTTTACGTCCTGGAGTGTCACCGCCTTGGATTGAAATTCTCGCCGCCGTCAGTCAACGAACCCGGTCCCAGTTTCGTGCCGCACGGGAAAACGATTCGAGTGCCTTTAACCCAACTCAAAGGGCTCACCACTCGCACGACAAAGTCGCTCCTGTCCGCGCGCGCACAGGGTCCCTTCACAAGCATCGGTGACTTCTATTATCGCGTGGCGCCAAGTGGCGAAGAAGTGGAGGCAATAGTGCGAGCGGGCGCCTTCGATGAGTTCGGTGAAACACGGACGCGGCAATTCTGGCAGGCGCGACACCTTCTCAAAACTTTTGGTGGCACAGCACAACCGGACCAAGGCTGGCTCATTGCGCCGCCAGGGCTGGAACGTCTGCCCGGCATTCCTTTGCAAGAGCCGACACGACACGAGCGATTGCAATGGGAGACAGACCTGTTCGGCTACGCATTCAGCGGTCATCCACTGGAACTGTTCAGCAATGTGGATTGGGAGAGTTACTGCCCGGTGAATCGACTCGGAGAATTTGTGGGAGAGGAAGTGACGACGTGCGGGTTGATTGTCGAGCAACGCACTCATCATCAGGTGACGGGTGAACCGATGAAGTTTCTCACGCTCGCTGATTGGACTGGCATGGTGGAAACGGAATTGTTTGCTCCCACGTATCGCACGTACGGCTTGGCGACGGTGCGTTATCCTGTTCTGGAAGTGACCGCCAAGGTGGAGGCGTTTGAGAACGGGCGTGGATTTTCGTTACGTGTCCTGAGAGCGGGAAAGCCTCGGAGCCGAGATCGATCTTAAACGAGGTTCGCTGATGATTCTGAACTGCGTAATTCTGCTGCCCGACGAAAAAACGGTTCAGCTTTTTCGGGGTCGTCCGCTGGTGACCAACTGTTCGTCTGGAGGTTGCACAACCGCAAAGTTACTTCGACACTCGGAAGGAAAATGCATTACGACCCAGAACTCGCCAACGCGTTTGATGCGCTGCCGACGCAGAAACGTGAGTATTTCCGATCGATGCTTAATCACGGAATCACGCTTAACGCCATTGATGAGTTGCTTCAAGAGGGCCTCCTGGAGGAAGCGTTGCAAGGGAGTAGTCCTGTTTCACCATTCACGGCGCGTTTTATCGAATCTGCTCGTCTTGATTTATCCGTATTTCAGGGAGGAGAAGTCCAGGAGCGACTCAAATCGGTGCTGCAAGACATACGAACGCCCCGCGATGACCGCCGATTCGATGAACTTGCTGGCGGGTTGGGCATGCTATTGTCGGAGGGTCCGTTCAGAATTGTTGGGAAATGCGGCCGTGTGCCAGCAGATGACGTAGTGCTGGCGATTGCTGTGGCCGGATTCAATCCCCTGCAAAAAGTTTGGCGGTACTTCGACGAACACAAAGCCAATGATTTGATCGAATCGGCCGCTCTCTATCTCTGCCGTCTCGATCGACTAACAGGTGATCCTTTGGAAGGTCGCCTTCCGTTAAGCGTCAAGCGTTCACGAATACGTGCGTTCAAAGAGATTTTTGGCGATGAAGCGGAAGCAGTGGTCGAGAAAAGTGAGAAAATCATGCGTGGTACAACTTATGTCTCATGCTGGACTCGTAGAGACAACGAATCGTATCTGGCTTGGCGGCATTACTGTTCCTTGAATGGCGGTTTTGCAATCCAATCCACGTCGCGACGCGTAGCTCATTTGCATGCTGTCCTGCGTGCGGAAGACGATCGAGTTTTCTGCCGAGAAGTCGGCTATTTGGATCCTGCGCTGGACGAGCTTCCGGACTCCAGCCACGGTGAAGAAATTTTTTGGAAAGCGAAGTGGTTCACGGATGAATCTGAAATTCGATTTGCTACCATGAGACACATATCTGGCGCACACGATGAAATCCTGAAGGCGATAGAAAAGCTGCCAACTGGTGAACGCGTCCCATGCTCTCTGCCCCTTTTGATCGATCGCATCGTGCTCAATCCATTTGCCCCGCCTGATCAAAATGAGAAACTTCGAAAGCTGATCCAAGAGAAACGCCCAGAACTGGCTGATCGTGTTGTAGATTCAATGATCACGCCCGCCATCCGTTAGCTGCATGAGCTACTTCGCAAGGTTTGAAGCCATTGACGGCCACGTGTTTCGGTTCGACACGCGCATCTACTTGGATTCCTGTACTCATCCAGAACCAGACGGCGTCTGTGTTGCAGCAGTCGTGGGAAAGAATCCTGGTTCCGCACGAACAACATCAGTCGGTCATTGGGGACCTTTGAGGTTGGCGGGCGACAAACTGCTTCCGTCAGTACGCAATCGCTTTCTCGCAGCCTACGCAGTAGCCAAAAAGACCGTCCCCAATGCTGCTTACGTGCGAGTGTGGAACCTGTTTTACATCTGCGACGCTGATCTGAACAGCGCATGTGAAAAGCTGAAGAACTGCGTCAACACACGCCATTGCAGTTCCGAAGCGACCGAAGCTCCACCGATTCTTTGGGCAGTTTGGGGCGGTCCAGATGATCGTCTCGACAAAATGAAAGAACGGTTCACTCAGCGAGTCGCTCCATACTCGCTTTTTTATTGCAACAACACACAGCAAGTGGCGAAGCAAATGGCAACGACATCGGACTTCGCTCGGCACACGCAAGGCCTTCCCGCCGAGCCCATCATTGAGCATCTCGCTGCCTGCATCCAGCCCACCGAGCGCAGCCCACAGAAATCAGTCGAAGGTCATTCGGCTAATTCTTGAATCGCTCAATCCAAAACACCGGATGGGCACACACTTTGATCGCGTTATCCTCTTTGCGTGGCGAGTCAGAAGAACGATGCTGAGTCGGCATTGAAGAAATGTTTTGCTGCCGCCGCTCGCAAAAACGAGGAACAGAAATGGCAGGACCGTGCGCTCGCCACACGGGATCTCGACGGATTCTGGTGCCATCAGCAGCAAAGCGTTTAGGACATCCCATGCGAAGGAGCCAGGTACTCACGGAGGGAAAGACTCACGAGAACGTGCTGCTGGAGTTGTATCTGGCTCAGGATGGTTCTGGAAGGCGCCTTCGCCCGTTAAACATTTTCCCGGCCGATACCAAAGTTGAGTTTCCAGAGAAGCGTCTCGCTGACTTTCCACCCGGCACGTTCTTTCGAGCCACAGCACAGATTTGCCAGGAACATTGGCCGCAAACCGGAAAACCGAAAGGCGATCCGTATGTGGTCGCCTCGAACATTTATGTGCATCGGACCGAAGGCACGCCTGACACTAACGAGGATCGGCAACGTGAACGCTGGGAAAAGATCTCTTAGCGGAGTGGGCCATCATTCTCTGCGGGTTGATTTGCTCCACTCCGCAAGGGCGGCTCCCGTCCCTACTCGTCATGGCATTTTTCCTGCAGTCTAATTGCTGCATGGCATATTCGGCTCGTCATGATGAAGGATGAAACGGCGCTATTTGGCTGGCGCTTTGACAATTCATACAGCCGCCTGCCAGCCGCCTTTTACTCGCGGGTGAACCCAACGCCCGTCACAGAACCACGTCTCGTTCTCGTCAATCGTCCCCTCGCGCAATCCCTCGGCTTAGATGCGACGGCCTTTACCAACCCTGAAGCGGCCGCCTACTTCACTGGCAATCTTATCTTCACACGGGCGGAGCCCATTGCTCAAGCCTACGCGGGACATCAGTACGGCAACCTGATCCGACTGGGCGACGGTCGCGCCATCCTGCTGGGCGAACACGTAACGGCGGCTGGCCAGCGCATTGATGTCCAGTTAAAGGGAGCAGGTCCCACGCCCTATTCACGACGTGGTGACGGCCGGGCCGCGCTCGGCCCGATGTTGCGTGAATACCTCATCAGCGAGGCCATGCACGCCCTTGGCATCCCGACCACACGGAGCCTCGTGGTGGCCACCACGGGAGAACCAGTCTTCCGCGAACAACCGCTTCTCGGTGCAGTTCTGACTCGCATCGCTGCCAGCCATATCCGCGTAGGCACTTTTGAATACTTCGCCGCGCTGGGTAACACGGACAACCTACGTGTGCTGACTGATTACACTCTCCGCCGCCATTTCCCCGGACATTTGGAGGCGGAGAATCCGGTGCTCGAAATGTTGAAGGAAGTCATCGAACGTCAGGCTTTCCTCGTGAGCCAGTGGATGCGGGTCGGCTTCGTTCACGGAGTAATGAACACCGACAACGTGGCGCTCTCTGGCGAAACGATTGACTACGGACCGTGTGCTTTCATTGACTCCTATGATCCAGCGACGGTGTTCAGCTCCATCGATCACCACGGCCGCTACGCGTTTGGTCAACAACCTGGCATCTCTGGTTGGAACCTGGCCCGCTTCGCAGATGCGCTGTTGCCCATTCTGGATCCGAAACCGGACACTGCCCTCGCTAAAGCCAACGATGCGCTTGAAAACTTTGCCGGGCGCTTCCAGTACCACTGGCTTGCTGCCATGCGCGGCAAGCTCGGCTTGTTCACCGTTGAACCGGAAGACGCTGCACTCGCCGAGGAATTGCTCACTTGGATGCACAAGAGCAGTGCCGACTACACCCACACCTTCCGCAACCTTCGCCCAAACGCCGAGTTGGAACCATCGGCCTCAGCCGAGGCTGCGTTTACCATTTGGCACCGACGCTGGACAGAGCGCCTTGCACGGCAGCCCCAACCTTCGACGGAAGTCGTCCGACTCATGAATGCCAATAACCCCGCGGTGATTCCCAGGAACCATGAAGTCGACGTCGCCCTTGCTGCTGCCGTTGCGGTCGACCTCAAACCGCTGGAACAACTGCTCGAGGCTCTGGCAAGACCTTACGAGGAGGCCGGGCAGCCAGATGGACTGCTAAACCCTCCGCTCTCAGGAACTCCTGTTTGCCGAACATTCTGCGGCACCTGAAGCTATCGGCGCGTTGAATTGCCCCACTCGGCAAGAACGGCTCACCCTTCTACTCGTTGTGGAGATTGTTGCAAGTGAACGCCTCCACCGGTTTCAATCGTCTTGTGCAGTTCGATTTCTTCCTGAAGCGACCGTCATCAAAAACGACCAACTCAATTGTTGTCGGTGATCAGAACGTGCCTTTGTTGTTCGTGGTGAATCCTCGTTCAAAGCGTTACCTCCTCCGGTTGAAACCAGACGGATCAGCCCGAGTCACCATTCCTCGACGTGGCTCCCTTCGGGCAGCACGGGAGTTTGCCGGACGGAACGTTGCATGGCTCTCCCAACAGCTTCGACGACTGGCAGGAACGCCAGTGCGGAACAAAGCTTGGAACATAGGCTCAGAAATTCTCTTTCGCGGTGAGACGGCGAAGATCGTTGCCGGTGTTGAGTCAGCCTCCGCGACGTTTGCAGATCAGACGATTCGGATGACGGGAACAGGTGATGACCTCCGGCCGAAGATTGAACACCACATGCGCGTGGTCGCTGCAACGGAATTGCCACCAAAAACGATCCATTTCGCCCAGCGGCATGGCCTGACGGTTCAGCGTGTCACCGTGCGCAATCAGAAATCACGTTGGGGTTCGTGCTCGCGACGTGGAACGATTTCTCTGAACTGGCGGTTGATTCAGGCTCCAGCGTTTGTTGCTGACTACATCATCCTCCACGAACTGATGCATCTTCGGCAGATGAATCACTCTCGAAAATTCTGGGAGGAGGTCGGAAAGGTGTGCCCGGACTTTCGAGAGGCAGAGAAGTGGTTGAAGAAGCACTCGTCGTTGCTGCGCTGAACATTGTCAGTTGAGGAAGCCCATACCGCCTTATCGAAAGACCTCATCGTTGCTCACTTGAAAGCTCTGAGCGTCACTGAAATCCGGCGCCCTCTCTGCTTCTTGGAAGCTGGCACTTCGTGAGTCCAAGCAAGGTTCGTCTCGAAGGGCATGACGAAAACAGTTCCATCGCGCGCTGGAAAATCCATAACGCCGCCTTGTCGAGAAGATGGCCAAGGCCGCAAACGGAAAATACGATCTTCGCCGAAGGAAATTGTCACGATGGCGGCACCCGGCAACATGTTTGCTCGGTTGTCGCGGTGACGCCCAATGTAGTGGCTGAGCTTGCCGTCATACCAGTTTACCAGAATCGCATTCAGCTGATCGTCGATTTGCCCTTTGGCCCAGGCAATAAGTGGCTCCAGTATCGCAGGCGTGGGGAGCGCTTCATTCACCTGCCCGCTGTAGTGATAATCCTCGCCGTAAGCTTGTTGCCAGCGAGGCGTTGGCACCAATCGTCCGTGGATCATAATTTTGTCAAATTCTGATGGACGTATTCGCCAGAGGGTTTCGAATTGCATCGCGTCCAACCGCAATGCCGCTGGAAGCGAACCGGTTTGTAAACTGTTCCCGTCGCCCAAGTCATAGCACTCAAACAATGGCGGTGAATCGCGCCGCATGACCGCTCTCTTCGCAAGTTGCTCCATAAAAACTTAATCGAACTGTAGCACGCGACTGGTCGCCGGTTGAGTCGACCCTGATTCAGTGGATGTGTGTACGACACAAATTGCGCCGTCATTCCCGCTAGCGTTTCGTCGTGGTCACGGCGAAGACGCAATACAACCTCAAAAACGCCGAACAGTATTTTGAAGAACATCTCTGTGTCGGTGATTACTACAATGAGGGCCAGCGCGTTTCCGGCGAATGGTTTGGCGTCGGCGCGGGGAGACTCGGATTGGCCGGGAAGGTCCGCGCGGACGATTTCTTGCGGTTGTGCGAGAATCAAAATCCCTCCACGGGTCAGACGCTCACGCAACGCCTGAACACTACGCGGACAGAAGGTGATAAGAGTGCGGCCAATCGGAGGATATTCTACGACTTCACCTTTTCTCCGCCGAAGTCGGTTTCCATCGCGGGATTCCTGGGAAACGACGAGAGGATTCTCGAAGCGCATGCACGCGCTGTGCGATCTGCGTTGAAGGAATTCGAGGCGTTCACTGCCACTCGCATCCGGACGGGTGGCGCACAGAACGATCGGATGACGGGGAACTTCGTGTCGGCGCTGTTCACCCACGATACATCGCGCGCGCTTGATCCGCATTTGCATACCCACTGCATTGTCTTCAATGCCACATTTGACCCGGTTGAAGACCGGTGGAAGGCGCTCCAGAATTACGAATTGCTGCGCGCAAGGAAGTTTGCGGAGAACGCCTATTATCACGAACTCGCCCGCGAATTGCGGAACTTTGGCTATCGGATTCGCAATCGGGCGCGCGGGGATTTCCAAGTCGAGGGCATTTCTGAAGAACTCTGCGAGCGCTTTTCAAAACGGGACGCCCAGATTGATAAAGCGTTGGCAAAGTTGCTGGCGGAGAAACCAGAACTTGCCGGCACGAACATTCAGGATTTGCGCGAGCAACTGGCCACGGCAGAGCGAGCAAGGAAGCAGAACTTTGTGGGACTCGCAATTGACTGAGGCCGAACGCGCTGCCTTGCGGCAGCTTTTGAACGGCCCGGACCAATCCGCAGGTGAGAGAAAGAAGATCACCATTGAGGAAGCAGTTCAGTGGGCGGAGGATCATTTGTTTGACCGGAACTCGGTCGTGCTGGAATGCCAAGTGTGGCAGGAGGCGTTAGGACGGGCGCGCGGTGAGGGTTTTTCGGTTTCAGAACTCAAGGATTTCACCCATCGACACGGTTACATCCGCAACACCGAACGTCCAGGCGAAGTGACGTTGCGTGACGTGCTCTTGCGCGAATGGGAAATCGTTCACACCGCAAAGGAAGGCGTGGGTGATGCCTGGCCGTTGGTTGCGAATCCGTGTCCGGTGAATCCAAAACTGGACGGTGAGCAACGCCAGGCACTCGATGCCTTGCTTTCCTCCATCAACACCGTGTCCGTGTTTCGTGGCGGCGCTGGCACGGGCAAGAGTTTTGTCCTGCACGAGCTGGTCGGACAACTTCAACAGTCTGGCCGGCGCGTTGTCGTTCTTGCGCCGCAGCGACAGCAAGTCGTGGAAATGGAAAAGGCGGGATTTCCTTCACCATCTACGGTCGCCAATTTCATCCTCAAGCGTGAACTGGCGGAACGAGCAGTCGTTGTGGTGGACGAGGCGGGGCAAATCGGCGGACGGCAAATGCTCGAATTGATGCGGCTGGTCCGCGAGCGGAATGCCCGGCTGATCCTTTCGGGCGACACGCGGCAGCACGGAGCAGTCGAGGCTTCAGATGCGCTTCTAGCGATTGAGCGTCACTCCGGCGTCAGGCCAATCGAATTGCACAAAATTCGTCGGCAAGACCCGGCGCTCGGCAAAGACGCCGACGAACGCGTACGCATTAAGGATTATCGGAATGCCGTCGAATCAGCGGCGGCGGGTAAGTTGAACGAATCGTTTGAACGTCTCGACAAGATGGGCGCGGTGGTGGCGTGCGGCTTGGGTGATCAAGCTGGCAAGTTGGCGGAAGAATATCTCCGGCTCACGGAGTCAAATGCTTCGGCGGTCGTTGTCTCGCAGACTTGGGGGGAAGTGCATCGGGTCAATTCGTGCGTCCGCGATGCGCTAAAAGGCAAAGGACTGCTCGGCGCAAGCGACACGACGATTCAAGTCTTGGACAAACTCGACCTGACGACCGCGCAGAAACGGGACGAACGGTTTTATCCGTCCGATGCGGTCATCGTCTTCAATCAGAAAGTGCGCGAAGCGGAACCTGGCGCAAAGGGAAAGTTGGCGGGAATTTTGAAATCGAGTGTGCTCGTCGAAGTCGACGGAAAGTTCATCACTGTTTCAAACAAAGTCCTCGATCACGTTGCGGTTTATCTCCCGCGCGAAATCTCGGTGGCACAAGGCGACCGGCTTCATCTCAAAGCGAATCGCAAACTGGCTTCGGGTGGTCGCGTCACGAACGGAGAACTTGTCACCGCGAAGTCTGTTCGTACCGATGGTACAGTTGAACTCACCGATGGACGAGTCTTGGACAAAAGTTTCCGCGAGTTTCTGCCGGGTTACGCGGTCACGTCCTACGGGTCCCAAGGTAAGACGGTGGATTACGTCTTGTTCTCCGATTCCACCGTGAAAGCCGCAACCAACGCGCAGCAATGGTATGTGACCATTTCGCGCGGACGGCTCGGCATCCGCATCTTCACGCCAGACAAGGAGCAATTGCGCGAGAATCTGCTGCGCTCCGGGCATAGGCTGCTGGCGATGGAGTTGGCTGCCGGTTTTGTCCCGCGCCGTGGTTTCCGTCTTTGGGATCGCTTGCACAGACATCTTCTTCGTTTTGGACAACGTGCTGCCGATACGTTTTGTCGGCTCAAACTGGCGCGTCGTCGTCACCACCCCTCCACTGAAAAGCATGAATACAAAAACACCCGAATGTTGGGCGAGCGACCCGAACGCCCACGGCGTCAAAATCGAACTCTCGGTTGAACGGAGTCTCTTGCTGCCGTTTGACCAATTCGCTTTTGCAGAACTCAGAACCGAAGGGAAGCAACAACACCTACGGCTCGTCTTCGCAACGCACGAGGTTCTGATTCGAGGAAACGCGCTGCGCCGCATCGAAACGACGATGCAACGAATGGAATTGTCATTCTTAGCCGCATTGCCAAGCAGTCAGCGTTCTCTCATTCCAGAAGGGCAGCCGGTGGTCATTGAGATTGTTGTGACCGAGGCCAAAGACGTGAAAAGCCGCCATCAAGAATCTCAGGGCTGAAAGCAATTATTCCGTCCTCATGGCAGGATCGAACGTCAGGCACTCTGGAATAATCTTCGTCACGAGCCTGGGCCGCAGGACAGTTCTCGCGCCGATTGCTGAATTGACCTGCTGGCCAACAGCGTGTAAAACCTTCTCAGGTATGCGCTTTACCTGCTCATAATCTCTTCGCTGACGGTCGCTTTTGAAGCTGGCCGTATACCTCTTTCGTAAATCCGCCCGGGCTGATTCGTGGCGGGCGCATTCACAGAATCGCCTTCCATGGGTCGTCCTGACTCAGGATCGTCCTAGGCATTTCTCTCCTTTTATCGGGGAGCCGGCCGGATTTCTCCCACTCCACCACAACACGAGCGGCCTTGGTTTGGCCGCGGGAGGATGCGATGAGAATCAACTATTTCCCTGGCTCAGAAGAACCGAACGAAAAGCATTTTGGACAAAAGAAGAAGAAACTGGATGTCGCAGCAAAAATTGATGCGGCGATCAAAGAAGCGTTGGACGAACTCGAACCGCACCCGGAACGACGCGACGCATTTCTGCGTTTGCTCGCGTTCGTTCGTGCGCAGACCAGATTGCTCAAGCCGACACCGGGCAAAGGCAGTGTCGGCTGGTGTGCCCCGGTGTTCCTCATTAACCGGCTAAAAAACCTCGCCTCACGCCAGGGACTGTGGCTGCGTCCGGTCGAAACATGGTGTGCGCAACGCGGCAGTCTCAGGGAGGAGTTTCGCTCGCTGGCGCGACACTTGTTGGCGCTCTACCCAATACCGGGATTCATGGATTCGGTCTGGGATTTGCCCGCGGGAGCGGAAGCTTTCCGGCAACAGGCGTGGTTCATTCGCCTCGGGCGTGGAGCCAAACTGCGTTCGCTCAATCTTCCCATCGTGCTCACTCGGAACATGGAACATCACGCCCGGCGCGCACCGGAACATTACACCGTGATCGAAGCGTTACGATATGGCGAGACACGAGGACTGGGAGGCAGCCACAAACTGTCGTGCGAAGTCGTCGCTTCGCGGCTTGGCCGAGATGCCGCGAATGCACCCTTCTGGCGAACGGTCTTGAGATTCGTGGTAGCGCATCCCGAGATTCCGCTCAGCTACATGTCACCCATTCTCGATTTCATTCAGTCGATCAAGTTCGCGGGAGAAGAAGTATTGAGCGCGAACGGCGTTGAGGCACGTGCAGCCTCCTGGCCGGAATTTACGATGGAAGGACGAACGCTGAACTCGCTGCTGCGCCTCGTTCGCTCATGGAACCCGGACTTCGACTGTGAAAACAGCGCAGGGATTTCTTGGGAGCATTCGGGCATCAACGCCTTTCGTTATCTGGAGAAGAATGCTCCAAAGCCAGAACTTGATTGGTCCGTTGTCGAACTTCTGAACAGCAGTGCCTTGCATGCAGAGGGCCGAGCGATGTGCCACTGCGTTGCCAGGTATGCGGAGAAATGTCGCAGACGAGAGAGCACGATCTGGTCGCTTCGCTTGCGTGTGGGCGGCGTGGAAAAGCGGATAACGACCATTGAACTGGACCCGCGCTGCCGGACGATCGTTCAGCTTCGCGGCAAGTGGAACCGCACGCCCAGCCGTCACTCGGAATGTATCATCCGGCGTTGGGCAAAATACGCCGGGATTCGATACATTGACGAAGCCTAAACGCTGCGACGAATGGGAACTCATCTTTTCTTCAGCCGAACTCGCACCAGCATATCATTGAACGCCTTGCGCGTCTCGCTCGGCAGTTCGGGAAGCTGGCTCGCATCGTGCGCTGCCTGCAACTCAAAGGGCATGGTTATTTTCAGAAGCACACAAGGAGACTTGTGAGCGTCAGTCGAGTACCCTAGAGTCACAGTCGATGTATTTTTCCCCCAGCTATCGGTTATTCGCCGCAGTCTTGATCTTCGGGCTCGTTGCGCACCTGTTCGGGCGCGACGCGAAAGGCCATGTGGAACTGGCACCAGCGGTATTGGCTTGGCGGACTGCAGAGTTCCGCAGCTTGACCAATAGTTCGCCGGAAAAATTAGCGGTTGCAGTGCAAATATTGCGCGAAGCAGGAAACCAAGGTGATCCTTCGGCGCTGCTAAATCTTGCTGTGCTGTATGAACTTGGGATTGGGTTCAAAGCGAACAAGCTGGAAGCCGTTAAGTTCACACGTCAGGCCGCGGAGATGGGATTTGCGCCCGCTCAAACCCAATTTGGCCTATATTTCAACGATGCCCTGGGTGTTGAGCGGGACGCGAGGAAGGCATTTCATTGGTGGGAGAAGGCTGCGGTCCAGGGTTACGGCCCGGCGGAGTACCTCATGGGTTATTGTTTCGTCTATGGAGAAGGTGTGCAGACCAATTTCACGACGGCCAATGAATGGTTTCGGAAAGCAGTCGATCACAACGTACCCGCGGCCATGCACAGTCTTGCTGTCTCTTACACTCACGGGCGGGCGGTGCAGACAAACCGCGATGAGGCTATGCGGCTATTACGACGAGCCGCAGAGATGGGAAATTATCGTTCTGCGCTGGCGCTTGGCTCGATGCTCATCGAGTCGGGTAAACCAGAAAGAATAGCTGATGGCCTTCAATTTGTACGTTCGGCGGCGGAGCACAGCGATACCTGGGCACAGCGTTATTTGGCCGAATTGTTGGTGAGTGGGAAAGTTGCCCCACGGGATGTCGAGCAAGCGCTGGATTGGATACGTAAAGCGACGGGACGTGGTGATGACGAAGCCGACGTCAAACTGGCCCAGTGGTATTTGGACGGCACAGCCGGCAGACGCGACAGCCAGGCTGCGATGCTTCTGGCCGAACCGTGGGCCAAGGAGGGCCACGCTGACGCGCAAAATCTTCTCGGAATGATCTACTGCGAGGGCATCGGCGTAGCGACGAATTTCGACGCGGCATTGCACTGGTTCCGGTTGTCGGCGAATCAGGATAACGATGCTGGCTTGGTAAATCTCGCTCGGATGTATCGCAAAGGCTGGGGCGTGGCAAAGGACCTTGAGACGGCGCTACAGTACGCGACGAAGGCGGCGCAACTCGGATCGCCGCATGCGCAATTCGTGACCGGTGTGGCAATGCTTTACGGGCATGGTACCGCACCGGATTTTTCTGAGGCCGTCAAGTGGTTCACGCTGGCCGCATCGCAAGGTGAAACAACCTCGATTGGGGTTCTGGATGAATGGCTTTATGCCAATCGATTGAAAACGGCGCAAAAGGCGGACGCGATCAAAGCACTGAAAGTCCTCGCGGATGGCGGTTCGCTCGAGTCCTCGGCGATTATCGGCAGGCTCTATTATGACGGCACTATTAAACCGGGCAGTCGCCCGCTAGCGTATCAATATCTCTCTCGGGCGGCGACAAACGGAATTCCCTCTGCCGCCACGCACATTGGCTTGGCCATGCTCAATCCAGAATTAGGTCCGCCGCAGACTAACGAGGGATGGGCGTGGATCGAATACGCCGCTGAACGGGAAGACATGCTCGCCGAGGCGCGCCTAGCCTCGCGATATCTGAACGCGCCGCCGGTTCGACGCGATGTCGCCGCCGGCACGAACTGGTTGTGGATTGGCGTTCAGAAGGGTCATCCAAACTGTATGTACTACCTTGCTGACCTGTTGTTCGAAGGCAAAGCCATCGCGAAAGACACACCGGCGGGCTGGAAATGGATGAAACGCGCTGCCGAACTGGGGCACGCCCCAGCGCAAGCCAGAATTGCTGAGCAGGCCTTTGCGGATCCACCAACCGAGTCAATTGCAACCGCACTGCAGTATTACGAATCGGCTGCTGACCAGAACTGGCCACCGGCGGTGGCTTCACTCGGATACATTTACCTGAATGGAAAACATGCACCGGTTGATGAAAAGAAAGGCTGGGCCTTGCTGGTTCGTGCCGCGCTGATGGAGGAACCGCGAGCATGTCGCAGTTGGGGATTGGCACTGGTGCAGGGCACTCGGGGCGTCACCAACGCGGTTGCAGGCGCTGCGCAACTCCGGTCCTCCGCAAAGCAAGGACTGCCTTTGGGCCAAAATGATTATGGTTACCTGTTGTCACGCGGCGACGGCGGACGACGCGACATTGTCGAGGCGTGGAAATGGTATGAATTGGCCGCCGCTGGTAAGATCCAAAAGGCAATCGTGAACATGAAGACGTTGCGCCCCGAACTGACTCCAGAACAAATCAAGCAAGCTCAGCAGGAAGCGGCTGCGTTCAAGCGTGTCAATCGAAGTATTCACGGCTACATGTTCGTCCCGAAGAATGTCGCGATGCCATAGAAGCAAACCGGAAACGGCGAGATTGCGATGCGGCGCCGAGTGGGAAGGGTGACACAGAGCAAGCAACGCTTGCGAACGCGCCGCCCGCGCTCAGGATTAACCTAGCTCCTGCATCAACTCCTTAACCGAACTCGCACCAGCAAATCATTGAGCGCCTTGCGCGTCCCATCACTCGGCAGTTCGGGAAGCTGGCTGGCGTCATGCCCGGCCTGCAATTCGACCCGCAGGCGCTCGTATTCGCGCTGGTGAAAGGCCACGTCGGCGTCTTCGAGAGTCGTGTTCTCGCCGGATTGTTTGCGGGCGATGAGGTCGGCGCGCGTTCCTGGTTGCACCTAAGCTTGGAAATCGCCAAGCGAACTGGCGCTGAGAAGGAATGGAAGCTCCGCGCGCTAGACGAAAAAGATCTGGAACTCCTTTGGGTGGAAATAAAAATCGCCTGATTAAGTGAAACCAGCGCTTGCCAGACCTCTTCAAAAGAAGAGTTGTCAGGTCGTGACGCCAGAGGAACGCGCCAGAGCAGCGAAGCGGAATTCCTCATTAAGAATTCTTCATTCATCAATTTCTGCTGGTCCCCCTGTTTTCGCGCCCGTATTCGTCTGTTGATGAATCTCCGACTACTTTGTCTGGCTTGCGTGCTTGCATTATTTCCAGGGTCTATTCTTTCCGCGGCGGAAGGGGCAAGCAAAGGTGAAGCTGAGCACGTCGTTCTCGTCGTTTGGGACGGCATGCGACCGGACTTTGTCGCTCCGCAGTTCTGCCCGACACTGTATTCCCTCGCGACTAACGGCGTGTTTTTCCGCAACCATCATCCCGCCTACATCAGTTCCACAGAAGTGAATGGCGCGGCTCTTGCCACCGGCGCGAACCCGGGCCGGAACGGCGTACTGGCCAATACCGAATACGATCCCGAATTCAGCGTGCTGGGTTCTTACGCCACGGAGGGAATCGAGGCCATTCGCCGCGGTGACTTGATGACTGGCGGCCACTACATTCTTTCCCCGACCGTGGCCGAGATTCTTCATGGAGCGGGGATTTCCACCATCGTCGCGGGCAGCAAGCCCGTGGCCCTGTTCCACGATCGTTCGGCGAACAAGAGAACCGCCGCCGCCAAGGAATCCATTACCTTGTATGAAGGCAAAACTGTTCCGCGGGCCGCCGGCGAAGGTCTGCCCAAAGTGAACGACGACAAACGTTTTCCCACGAACATCACTCATCCAAACACGGCCCAGGACAATTGGACCACGCGGTCGCTCATTCACTCTTTCTGGAAAAAGGGAGTCCCCAAATACACTCTGCTCTGGCTGAGCGACCCGGATAAATCCCAACACGAAACCGGTGTCGGTTCCTCGACTGCGCTCGCCGGAATTGAATCCAGCGACAAAAATCTCGCCGAAGTCATCAAGGCATTGAAGGAAAAAGGCGTTTGGGAAAAGACCGATCTTATGCTCGTGTCCGATCATGGATTTTCCACTATTCATCGCACACCGGAGGTGTCGGCCATTTTGAGAAAAGGCGGTTTCAACGCGCACAGCAAATTTGTCGATCCGGAGCCTGGCGATGTTATGGTCGTGGGCCTCGGCGGAAGTGCATTGTTCTATGTAGTCAATCGGGACGAAGCGGTCATCCGCCGTCTCGTGGACTTTCTGCAAACGACGGACTTCGCGGGCGTCATTTTCTCCCGCCTGCCCGCTGAAGGAACATTCCCTCTTGAGTCCATTGGCTACACCACCACCAATGGTGCGCCTGACATCCTTATTTCCTTGCGCTGGAGCGCTGAGACAAACACCCACGGCGCCCCCGGGCTGATGCAGACGGTGGGAGGCACGGTCGGCAAAGGCTCCCACGCATCGCTCAGTCGCTTTGACATGAACAACACGCTCGTGGCCACCGGCCCCGACTTCAAAAAAGGTCTAATCAACGACATGCCCACCGGCAACGTGGACGTGGCGCCGACGATCCTTTGGCTCCTCGGCGTGAAGCCCCCGGCGAGCATGGATGGACGCGTTCTCCATGAAGCGCTGGCCCGCTCCTCGGTGAAACCTCCCAAGGCGCAAACCAAAACCATCGAAGCGTCGCGCGAAATTGGCCTCTTCCGTTGGCAGCAATATCTTAGATTCAGCACCATAGGCACCACGCGGTATTTCGACGAAGGCAATGGGCGGGTGAGCCGCCGTTAGGCCACCCTTGATCTTATCTGCCTCGGCGCTGTGGCACTTGTAGCAATGCTCGATGAAGACTGGCCGGATTTTGTTCTCAAAGAAGTCAACGTCAGCGAGCCTATCCGCCGCCCCCGCACTGGAAGCACCGAATCCCAACAGAGCGCAAGTCAGCACAACTGTCGCCAGCAATGGATTCAATCGGCGAAACACGCCGGTCAAAATAAAACTCGCGCCGCCGCGGCGCAACTCATTGAGCAAGTGTGCTGAAATCGAATTAGCGTTCTGGCTCGGGAGTGGCGTCCGAGCGAAGACCAAGTTCCGCGATTTTCTCACGCATCTTGAGCCGGGTGATGCCCAACCAGCGCGCGGCCTTGGCCTGGTTTCCGCCGGCGCGTTCGATGGTTTGCCGGAACAACTCCGGCTCCAACTCGGCGATCATTTGCCAATATACGTCCTTCACTTCGCCGCGTTCTGCGCGGGACAGCAGTTCGGCAATGTAAGCGCCATGGTGTGGACTTCCCGCCGGCGCCGACACTCGTCCTTTGGCAAGCACTTGCTTCACGTGATCGCTGCTGATGGCGAAGGGGCGGGCCGCGAGCATGGATTGGCGCACGACGTTTTCCAGCTCGCGAACGTTCCCCGGCCATGCCTGGCTTTGCAGCAACGTAATCGCCTCCGCCTGAATCGAAGGATGGTCGATGCCAAGTTCCGTCGCGTAGCGGCCGATGAAGTAACGCACGAGTTCCGGAATATCTTCCGTGCGCTCGTTGAGCGGTGGCAAATGGATCGTCACCACGCTGATGCGAAAGAAAAGGTCCTCGCGAAAGTCCTTTTCCTGAATCGCTGCTTCCAAGTCGCGATGCGTGGCCGCGAGCACGCGCACATCCACTGGAATGTTTTGGTTCCCGCCAACGCGCTGGATGTAACGCTCTTGCAGCACACGCAAGAGTTTCGCCTGCGTGTCGATGGGCAGGTCGCCAATTTCATCGAGGAAAAGAGTTCCGCCGTTGGCTTGTTCGAATCGCCCGAGGCGGCGGCTTTGCGCTCCCGTGAACGCGCCGCGCTCGTGCCCAAAGAGTTCGCTTTCGATGAGTGTTTGCGGGATGGCCGCACAGTTTACAGCGATGAAAGGTTTGTGCGCGCGATCGCTGTGCTGATAAATCGCCCGTGCGATCAATTCCTTGCCCGTGCCGGTGGCACCGCGGATCAAGACGGTGACCGGCGTGGCTGCGACCCGGCCAATATCCTTGTAAACCGTTTGCATGGCGCGGCTGTTGCCGATGATAGCGAAACCGCTGGTACGCGCTTCGCCGAGCTCGACCGGCTCCGACATGAGCCGCGAACTCAGGACTGAGGACGCGACGATCTCCAGCAATTCATCCGGCTCGAAAGGCTTGGTGAGGTATTCGCACGCGCCGAACTTGGTGGCTTCAATGGCGGTGGCGGTGGTGCCGTGCGCCGTCATTAGTACGATGGGCAGCTTGGGTTTCGCGGCGTGCAGTTGCGCCACCAGTTCGAGTCCGCTCAGGCCCGGCAGTTTGAAATCCGTGAGCACGAGGTCATAGCCTTGCGCCCGAGCGCGCGCCAGTCCGTCGTCACCGCGCGGCACGAGATCGACCTCATAGTCTTCTGCGCGCAAAACCTTTTGCAGAGCGGGACCGGTGCTCGCGTCATCTTCAATCAGGAGAATGCGTGCTCTCATCGAGTGGTTGCCGTGGCAACACGATGGTGAAGTTCGTGCCGCGATTGAGTTGCGTCGAGTATTGGATCAGCCCGCCGTGCTTCTCGACGATCCGTGCGGCGATGGAGAGACCAAGACCAGTGCCGCTTTCCTTCGTGGAAAAAAACGGATCAAAAATGCGGCGCTCAACCTCGGTGGGGATGCCTTTGCCCGTGTCGTTGATCTCGATGAGCACGACTGGCTGGGAACGGCGGGCAAGAGTGGCCGCGCCAGCGCTCGCTCGCAGCGTGACGGAGCCTTGCTGGCCAATGCTGTCCGCGGCGTTCTGAATCAAATTGATCAGCACCTGTTCGATCTGCTGGCGATCGATGCGCAACGGAAGATTTTCCGGCGCTTCAACCTGGAGCTGAATGTCGCGCTTGCGTAATGAATCGCTGAGCAGGCGCTGCACATCGACCAGCATTTCCGCCACTGAAACATCAACCAACTCAGGCTCCGACGGGCGCGCGAATTGGAGCGTGTCTTTCACGATGCGCTCCAGGCGATTGATTTCGCTGTTGATGATGGCGAGATCTTCATTGTCGAGCGCGGCCGCGGGAAGACTCTTCTTCAAGCTGAAGAGCCGCATCTTGATCGCGGTCAGTGGATTGCGGATTTCATGCGCGACGCCGGCGGCGAGCACGCCGAGCGACGCGAGCTTCTCCTGCCGTTCGATGACCGCCTGGCTTTGACCCAACTGCATTCGTAGCGGCGAAACGAAGGCGCGATAAATGAGCGCCGTGAGCAGCGCGATGAAGGCGAGCAACACCAACACTGAGGTCCACAACAACTGTTGCAATGACGCCAGCGTGCGCCGGGACGTCGCCAGGAATTCGGTCCAGGCCGCATTCTGTGCAATCACCAGTTCTTCCGCCCTCCGTTTCAACAGATCTGACTTTTCGGTAATCATCTGTTGGATCTGACTGGCCGTATCGCGACGGACGCCACGAACAGGCTGCTCGATTAATTCCGCCGTCTCGCTGAGATAGTGTTCATAGGCGGCCTTGAACTGTTCGATGACTTTCCGTTCATTGGCTGTGGTGAGGCGCGGGATGGTGGTAGCAATTCGCGTTGTCAGTTCACGACTGACCTGGCGGAATGCGTCTCGCTCCGTGGCACCGCCGGACAATTGGTAGCGCAACAGCGCGGCGTTGAGACGCACGACCGATTCACGCGCGTGCAGTCCCAGCAAGAATCTTTCGGATTCGATCGCGGCGAACTCTTCCTTGAGTTGCTCCATCCGGCTCCACGTTCGCTCCTTGATCCAGACGACAGAGAGAAGCGCCACCAGTACGGCCGCCGCAAATCCCAGAACGCGCCACGCGAGGCTGCCGCGCCGCGTGGAACTGATTGAACCACGGCTGGAATAAATTGTTTCGCTCATCTTATCGGCCCTTGCTGCGTGTTGTTCCGATTCCGCTGAAATCTCGAAGCATTTCGCCAAACCACCCGACTGGCATATGAGCGGCTAAACACATTGCACATGCAAAAGCCAGAACCGTGCTCAACTACAGTGACACACATCACGAGAATACGACTCTGGCCATTTCCTCCCAACCGGGGCAGGGACGCCAATCTATTTCTTGGCGGCGAGCGGTTGAGCAGGGCGCTGCACGTGCGTGTTCCGAAAACCCCAGCGAGCACACCATGCCTGAGGAACCAATACCGCCTGTGAAGCGCGATCGTCCACGGAGCTACGAACCCGTGCCGATGCCTTTGTCGGTGCGATGGCGGGAATTTCGCGTTACGTTGCTGCCGGTCACCATCTTTATCCTGTCCACGACTGGAGCGTATTGGCTCTGGCAACAGACCGCGACCGCCACAGGCGTGGCTGGCATGAGCGAAGGGCTGCGGTCTGTCGTGGCGAGTCCGCGCGCCGCGATTGTTCAGCGCGTATTAGTGCGGCCATTTCAGATGGTGAACGCAGGCGATCCCGTTGTGGTTATCCTGCCTGTCGATCCCAACGCCGAACTTGGACTGCTCCAGGCCGAGTTGGACATTGCACGGCTGGCCCTTCAGCCATCGATTGCTGAAGACAACGCCATGAACTTTGAACAGATCCGTGTCGATCTGTTGCAGACGAAAGCCGAACTCGCGATGGCGAAGGTGAACGTGGAACGCCTGGAGAATCAGGTGCGCCGCAATGCTCCGCTGTTCGCGGAGAAACTTGTTTCCGAGGACATCTACGACTTGAGCTTGAAAACACGTGACATGTTTTTGGCCGAGGTGTTCGAGAAGAGCAACGCCGTCGTTCACATCGAGAAACGGCTTGAAGAATTGCAAAGCCTCGGCCTTCCACAGACGCTGACTACGAACTCAGGCATCAACGTCACGCTCAACCATCTGCGTTCGCTCCGGGCGCAGATCGCCACCAACTGGACACCGATCGTTTTGACCGCGCCCATCGCCGGAATGGTCAGCAGCGTCACCCATCAGGCTGGTGAAACGGCGATTGAGGGCGAGCCGTTGGTCGGCATCAACTCTTTCATCTCCGAGCGCGTCGTCGGTTATCTGCGTCAGCCTTATTCCATTGAACCGGAAATCGGAATGGAAGTGGTGTTGGTCACCCGCGAACGCAAGCCGCGCCGTTTCGTGAGCGCGATCACTCAGGTGGGTGCACAGACTGAAATAATCACCAATGCGCTGGCTTTCATCCGGATGGGAGCGCTCGTCGATTCAGGGCTTCCCATCGCGGTTGGTATTCCGCCCGGCATTCAAATCCGTCCTGGAGAGATTCTCGATCTCTCATTCCGAAGAGCTCGTGCTAACGACGGCGGCATGCCTGGAGAACCGCTGCCGTCGTCTTTTTCGCGCGAGCAACACGCAACCACAAAATGAAAACAATTACTTTGATCACCAGCGTGTCGGCATTGGCCATGTTGCTGGGGTGCCGGGCACCGGCGGAACCCGTCGGCGAAAGCTATTGTGGCATGTGCGACGCGTCGGCCGTCATTGCGCTCAATGACGATCTGTTCGTTATCGCCGATGACGAGGACACGATCATGCGCGTGTACTCACGCGCGAAGGGCGGCGCCGCTGTGTTCCGCACGAACCTCTCTGCGTTTCTCGGTTTTGGTCCGACGGATGAAGCAGACATCGAGGGCGGAGCGCGCATCGGCGATCACTTTTATTGGATCACTTCGCACGGCAACAATCGCAAAGGCCGCGAGCAGGAGAGTCGTCAGCGCTTGTTCGCTGTTGTAGTTAACCAAACTAACGGTGCCGTCAGCATTACCGCCTCGGGCCGCCCGTACGCCCGGCTGCTGGACGACCTGCTAAGTGAACCCAGACTCACACGGTTTAATCTCAAAGCGTCCATCGGTTTGCCGCCGAAAACTCCAGGCGCGTTGAACATTGAAGGTCTCACCGCCACGCCCGAAGGCCATTTGCTGATCGGTTTTCGTAATCCGATTCCACGCGACGGCGCATTGATCGTGCCGTTGCTCAATCCAGCGGAAGTGATCCAAGGACAGAAGGCCCGTCTGGGTGAGCCGCGTCAGATTAGCCTCGGCGGATATGGAATTCGCAGCATGGAACGTTGGGGTGATGGCTATCTAATCATCGCAGGTTCCGCGGATGGCAAAGGCAAGTCGCGGCTCTACGAATGGAGCGGCGGCACGGAACAGCCACGCCTCATTCCTGGTGTCGATTTCGAAGGAATCAACCCAGAGGCCATTTCCGTTGGGACTCGTCATGGCCTTGAGGAGGTGTTCGTCGTGAGCGACGACGGCACGAGGAAGATCGACGGCTTGGAGTGCAAAAAGCTCAAAGACCCGATGAAGAAGACCTTTCGCGCCATGGGTGTTTCTCTGACGCCTCAAATGGCCAGGCACTGAACCACAACTCCAAAAAACTATGAACCAAATGTGGGACTCATTTTCTCAAAGCATGGCTTCCGGAGACTTCGGAATAGCGCCGACAAATTTCCCGGCGCTGGCGCTCGGACTCTTGATGGCGTTTTCCATCGGCCACGTTGTGTCGTGGGTTTATATGCTCACTCATGCCGGCCTCTCGTATTCGCGCTCGTTCGTAAACGCTCTCATCCTCATGCCGACCATCGTGGCGCTGGTGATGAACGTTCTTTCGAACAATCTCATTATGGCGTTCGGGATGATGGCTGTATTTGCCGTCGTCCGTTTCCGCAACATTCTGCGCGACACACTCGACACGGTTTATGTGCTCACGGTGATCGTCCTCGGCATGGCCTGCGGTTCGCAAAAATTCACCACGGCGATCGCCGGTTGCGCCTTGATTGTCGGAACGATGCTTTACCTCTGGATGGCGATGTATGGGAGCCGGCATCGCTATGACCTGATCGTGAATCTGCATTGGGCGCGTCCGCTGGTGGACCTGCCGGACCTGGCCCGAACCTTGGGCCGCCACAGCCGTCGTGCGTTGTGCGCCAGTCAGCGTTCGCACGAAGGCTACGAAGGCACCGACCTGTCCTATCGATTGCTGCTGCGCAATCCGCAACGCGTGGAAGACCTCCTGGTTGAGTTACGCGAAATCGAAGGCGTGTCCCGTGTGTCGAGCATGCAAGCTGAGGATGAATCGGAATTGTGAGCGTGCAAATCCATCGTGTGCCTCGTCAAAACTGATGAAAGCGTTGGCGAGATCTTTATCGGCTTGGACGGCGTGGTCTTTCTCCGCCGGCGCAGTTGTCATCTCAACCACTCTCGCAGCGCCCGTGTTGGTTGCATCCGCCAGCGATGGCTCTGATCTGCGGAACGCTTTGCGAAAAGCTTTGGAGGGCGGCACGAATGCGCCATTCCCGTCCGCGAGTGAAATCCGGGACGCGCCAGTAAAGTCAGTATCACCGACAGCTCCGACTTCCGCGCCAATTCCGGCTGCGCCAAATCAGTTGAACGTTCGGCGAATTTCCCTGGACGAGTGCATCGCAACCGCTTTGGTCAACAATCGCGATCTCCAAGCTGAGCGTTTCAATCCCGTTATTGCACGCGCAACACTGAGCAGTTCTTACGGCTACTACGATCCGGTATTTCTCAGCGACGTACGGCGTGAAAAGGATGCGGACACGGGCGGTTTCGATCCCGCGAATTTCAGCGCCGACGCGGTTTACGAAGCCGAATCCACCATTGGGAATGGCAGTATCGCCGGAATTCTGCCGAGCGGCATGAGTTACAACTTGTATGCCAATTACGCCAACAGCACCGGCACTCGCAATAGCCTGGACTTTGATTCTTACAAGGTTTTTACAGGTGTGACAGCGCAGCAACCGCTCTTGCGAAACCTTTGGATCGATCAAGGCCGGCTTGCCATCAGGATCAACAAGCGTCAGGTAAAGTTCACGGAAATGGGAGTGCGGTTCATCGCCATGGATGTGATCAATCGCGTGGAACAGGCGTACTTTGAACTGGCTTACGCTCACGAGTCGCAACGGGTTCAGCAGGAGATCATCGAAATACGCCAGAAGTTATTCAATGGTGTTCGTCGTCAAGTAGAGCAGGGGGTAATGGCTTTGCCCGATCAGCAACTCGCACAGGCCCAATTGGCCGTGGCGCGAGTGGGATTGAACGCCTTTCAAACGAGCATTGCTCTGGCGGAGAACGCCTTGCGAACCGAGATGGGCGACAGCTTTACCAACCAGTTGCACACCCGCTGGATGCCCTTGGATTTCATGTTGTTGATGCCAACTGACTACGATCTCAGTGAAAGTTGGCAGCGTGGCGTCATCGGCCGTCCCGACCTAGCGCAACTGCGCGAGGATGTCGAAAAAGCCAAACTCGATCTGAGCTATCGCCGCAATCAATTGTTTCCATCGCTCGACGTCACCGCGGGTTATGGAAGACGTGGTGCGAGCACCGTGCAGGATGTTCCGCCATTTACCCCTGAGGCTTCGATTGATGAGGCGCTCGGTCAGATACGTCGCGGCGATGCGCCGCGGAAATCCCTGGGTCTCATCTTGACCTTCCCGCTCAGCATGAAAGCCGAGCGCGGAAATTACAAAATGAGCAAGAATCTCAAAGCGCAGGCGGAAGTGCGAGTGAAGCAGAAGGAGGAATTGGTATTGCGCGAGATTTCGGACGCTTTCTACACCGCGCGCACGAGCTTCGATCGGGCGAAAGCCGCACGAGAGGCGTCCGCCTTCTCACGCAGTGCGCTAGAAGCCGAGGAAAAGCGATTGACCGGCGGCACCAGCAGCATCTTTTTTGTGCTTCAACTGCAAAATGATTTAGTGAGCAGCCAGTTGTTGGAGGTGCGCGCCCGTGCTGATTACAACAAAGCTCTTGCATATTGGCGATGGGCTGAAGGCGCCTCGCTGACCCATCGACGTATCGATATGGAAATTCGGTAGCGAATGCTCACGCTGAAGGAGGAGATCAATATGAACAGTCTATTTTTCGTGATAGTGGCGCTTTTCAGCGCCATTGCGCATGCAGACGCGGCGCCAGTCGTCGTTCCACCGCCGGTAGTCGTCGCCCCAGGCGTGCTTCTTGTGGGGCGAATTCAGAGCACGAACATCAACGAGAGTTCCGGCCTTCTTCCAGCACACCGCGATCGGGGCGCATATTGGACGCACAATGACGGAGACAACTCACTTTTCGGGATCACGGCTTTCGGTCACACCCTGGGCAAGTGGAGCATCGGCGGACCGTTGTTGCATGATTGGGAGGACATTGCATGGACACCGGGCCGGATCTACATCGCTGACACGGGCAACAACGAGCTTCTGCGCACGAATGTCTTCGTGTACGCCGCTCCGGAACCGAGTGCGGCGTTCTCCGGATCGTTGCCGCTAAAAGGCGTGTGGGAGTTGAGCTATCCGAACCATCAGCCGTTCGATGCCGAGAGTCTCCTGGTGGTCCGACAACTCGGTTATGTCATCGCCAAGGATCGCGTGGACGGCGCTGTGCGTGTATATCGCTTTCCGTTCGGAAGGAAGCGCAAGGTGGAGCTGCAACCGCAATGTGAATTGGAAGTGTCGGCGTCCGTGGCCGGCGCGGACTTGACGCCGGACAATCAAAAGCTGGCGGTCATCACCGACGACGGCGCTTACCTTTTCGCGGTAGCATCCGGCATTCCTGAAAGCGGCAGGCTGCAGCCGATGCTTTTTGTTCCGTTCAGGTTCGAGAATATGGAGGCGTGCTGTTTCACGGCGGAGGGACTTTTGGTCACCGCGGAAACCGGCGAGATCATTTTGTTCACCCACGATCAGTTCAAAGCGGTAATCAAGAAGCGGCGCTGATTGCCGAGCAACGGCGGGAGAATGCTGGCAAATGAAAAAAGGCCCGCGCCGCTATCCGCACACAGGAGTTATCGATGGCGCTGGTCCAGAAGCTTTTTCAGATCGAGCGCAACAGGATCGTGAGGATCGAGGAGCAAGGCTTCATTCACGTGGTTCCGACAACTCGCGAGATCGCCCAATTCACCGTACATCACCGCGAGATTGCCGTGTGCGCGAGTGTGATTTGGATTCAGACGAAGCACCGTTTCAAATCCCGTGACGGCTTCGACGGTGCGATTCATCATTCGCAATGTCACCGCGCGATAATAATGCGCCTGATCGGACTGAGGGTGGGCACGAATTGCAACTTCGAAACGAGCCAGCGCAGCCGGCAATCGTTCCTCTCGCATCATCAACTTCCCTGCGTCAATATTTGCCTGAAGGTCATTGGGGTCTTGTGAAAGTGTGAGTTCGGCCAGCTCCTTCAACGCTCGCGCGTTCTGGGCATCTTGTGCGCGCTCCAGTGCCGCGCGTTGCGCTGGATCTCTCGGAACAGTTTGTAACCACAGTTCAGCCATCTCATTCGTTGTGGCTGGGCCGTAACGAATTGGCACCGGCGGATTGTTCGGATTGCGTGGATTGTCAGCGCTGTTGTCGTAGGTGTAACGCATTCGAACGGTCGTGCCCTTGGGCAGGAAGAGCGGCGTGTTGTATTCGTAATCGCCCTGCCAATTGAAATTCCAAAGGGGGATATTGATCAGCGGCACCACGATTCCATTCGGCTGGAGAGCATCCGCTTCAACCTTCGCTGCGAGAAAATGGGCGTGCGGCAGGATACGCAAAACATCAATATCGCAGGGAAGAACCATCGCCTGCTGGACGAGATATCTTTTCGCGCCGGCCGGGATGTTGAACTTGTATGAGACAAGCTGGATCTTGAATGGCGTCTTTGTCGGTGCTTCGTCGGTGAAATAGAGACCGAGGCGTGGTTTAACTTCTTCGGCTTTGCCGGTGGGTTGTAGGTGTAGTTGAAAGACGAAGTTGTTGTTCTTTGGCAAGAGCCACCAGCAGCCATCAGGGGACGTGGCTGGCATCTTGCCGGGCTGCCACGAAAGCAATTGGCCTTCGGGCATTTGTGCGGAATCGTTTCCATGAAGGCCAGGAAAGCCCGGTGCTCCATCTTTGCCGTCTAGCGATCGGCTGCCGCCGGTCTTGTCCACCTTGATGAAGGCATGATGAACTGCGCGAGTCCCAGGCTGGAACTCCACCGCCTTCACAAAGCGGTCGCGAGGCATCGGACAAGGCACAACGAGGTTGCGATATTCATCAACGCCCGAGGCAGCAAGCGAATAAGCCTTGGGAGGTTCAAGGATCAAATCTGGTTGGCCAAGTTGCCAGCCTGCGGGCCACTTGGGCATCGCGGGAAGCGCTTCCGTTCCTTCGTGCGCGCCTTCCTCCACCCATTGTTGCAACAGTGCCATCTCTTCCGAAGTGAGACTGCGCTCATGTTTTAATCGTCCGTCGCGCACTGGCATCCAGGGCGGCATAGAACCACGCCCTGTCACTTCCATGATTTGCTTTGCGCGTTTCTTTGCGTCGTCATAGGTCAGCAGCGGGAAGGGAGCGGACTCGCCGGGCCGATGACAATTCGCGCACTTCTCCCAAAGCAACGGCGCGATGTGCGCGTTGAATGTGATTTCGCGAATTGGAATCTGTGTACCATTCGAGGGGTTCGTCTCGGCACGCTGCTTCGGCTTACAGCTCACGACAGCCAATGCCGAAATGAGAAGAGGAAAAACCCAAAGCGCGACGCGTTCAGAGAACTTTACGCAGGCCAGCCACTTAATAAATCTGGAGATCAAGGGGCGGCACGGTTCCCTGTGCGCAAGGGCTTGTCAAATTCTTGGTGAGTGCGACAAGATTTTGAACCGAAGAGAAAAAGCCGCCCCGGCGAACGTGCAACGCTGCGCCGGAACGGCTCACTCATGGACTCTGTGAACAGGTGGGTAAACGTGCTATCGGTGAACTCGAAGACGGCTTGAACTTTTGTCGCCACACAGGATGAATTGCTCCGCGAGTTGAAGTGCAGTGCGCCCGAGCTTTGGCGGAAGGGCTTTTCCTGATACCAAAAACGGGCGCGTCTAAACTTGGCATCCGTTGCGACTCATCCTTTCCGATGCGACCATTCCAAACTTTTATGAAATCATTGCAGGTAGTTTTTTTAGCGATGTTTGCAACTTCTCTCCTTGCCGCTGAACCGATTGAAGTTGCGCCAGGCGTTATGTTGCTCGGCAGTTTTCAGAATCCCGACATCATCGAAAGCTCCGGCGTAGATTCGAGCCGCCGGCTTCGTGGCGCCTATTGGACTCACAATGACGGTGGTTCACCTTCTCTGTATAGCTTTTCCTCGAACGGAACCTCGCTCGGTGAATGGAGTATTCCCAACTTAGAGGTGCGCGACGTGGAAGACCTTGCCTGCCAGGGTGGTCGACTTTATCTCGCTGACATCGGGAACAATCATGGAAATCCGGGTGATATTTATTTGGTGGCTGAGCCAAACCCGCGCAAGTCCGGGATCTTGCGGGTCGTTAAGCACGTCGAACTGAATTATCCTGGTAACCCCTTCGATGCAGAAAGCTTTTTCCTCTCTCGTGGTTACGGCTACATCATCGAAAAGGAATCCGGCAACGCGCATGTTCATCGGTTTAAGTTTGCGGGCAGAACCGCGGGCCGTCTTGACGAGCAGTGTTCGCTTAACACCGACTCTCCCGTAACAGGAGCAGACATTACCACCGACAACAAACGATTGGCTGTAATCACCAGTGTCGGCGCCTATTTGTTCCCTCTCCCAAGAAAAGTGCCGACTGAGGGTACGTTGGAACCTGTCCTCTTCGTTCCTTACCCGCTGGAGAGCATGGAGGGATGCACTTTCACACCGGAGGGGTTACTCGTCACAGCAGAAACCGGTCAAATTCTCTTATTCACTGACCCTTTATTCCGGGGTCGTTAGAAAGTCGTGGTCCGTAGCGCCCAATGGGACCTAGGTCGGGGATTCCCGTGAGTTCTGTCGGTAGTTGCCTCACTGGATTTTTGTGGCCTGTAAAAAAGCGCCTGCTAGTTTCGCTCCACTCCACAGGAAGAGAATTTTATGGAATCCTTGCCTACCGTCCTAATGGTTGACGATAATCCACATGATGGCGTGCTTTTCCGGTTTGCTGTAGCCGAGCGTGCCTCGGCATTACAGCTACGCATGGCCAAAGATGGGCGCGAGGCCATCGCGTATCTCAGCGAAAGAGGACAATTCGCCGATCGGAATGAATTTCCAATGCCTGGATTGGTTCTGCTCGATTTACACATGCCCGGGATTGATGGGCTGGGGGTGTTGCGGTGGATACGGGCGCAGCCGAGGCTCGCAGGACTTCCGGTTATTCTCCTCACTGGTTCAGACGATCAATGTTCCAGTCATGTCGCATACGACAATGGTGCTGATTTGTATGTGACAAAGGACGCAGACCCGACTGAACTGATGGCTCTCCTTGAACAAGTGAACCTTGGATGGACTCCACCTGACGCAGAGGAGATTAAGGCTCGCTCATTGACTGCTGCGGCATAATTGAGTTCGAACGACCATCAGCCGCAAATGGCCTTCCGTGTCGCGAGTGGCCCGCCCCGGCGCACTTATCATCAAATCGCCAAGTCAGATTTGATTTCGCAGAAATGACTGAGAAGAATCTCACATCTATGAAGACATCCATCGTCATCGGCCAATGAACGACACACCACAATCAATCAAACGCGACGTCGGCGTCGCCAAGCGAGAGACGGAAGAAAAAATTCGCGGTCTGCTCGAAGAGTTTTTTAAGGAAACGGGACTCGGAGTGTACGGCGTCCACGTTTTCTATAGCACCGCCTCCGAGCAGGGTGCCCAAAATTCCCAGGTGTTTCCCCAGGTCTCGCTCAAACCCGACCCATGAACAACACACCTCAATCGGACCGCAGGTTGGTGAAGCGAAAAGTCCTTCTGGCTGACGCTCCGCTGCTGCATCTACTCGGTCGTCCTGGCTGCGATGAGTGTCCGGATTGTTTCGCGCACGATCGCTCTCACGTGTGCCTCACCCCGGACGGCCGCTGTCGCAAGTGCGGCTTCGTTCTCCAGGAGGCATGAGAACGCTGCAATACATCCTGAACAAGCACGGCCTTCCAATCCCGAAGCCGGACGCAGTCAAGTGGTCGCAATCGCAAAACACGACCAACCGGATCGTTGCATTTACAGCCATCGATGGCGTCGAGATTTCCACCATGTTTCTCGGCGTCGACTATAATTTTTCCCTCACCGGCTCTCCGATTCTTTGGAAGACGATGGTCTTCGACGGTCCGCTCACTGGATACCAGGACAGGTGCGCCGGCACACCCGAGCAAGCCGAAGCGATGCACGCCGCCATGGTCGCGAGAGTGCGCCTTACCACGCTCAGGAGCAAGAAGCCATGAAGGAGTGGATTGCAACAGTGATTCGATGGCCGGGTTCGCTGCAGCGCATGGTTAGGCGGCGGCATCATCTCGCATCCTTATCCTTACCGATCTGCGACCTGCCATCAATGGGTCAAAAGGCGAAATCGGCGGATGCGCATATTCACGAGTGCCCTGCTCATCCAAGCCTAGCAACTCAACACGAACCGGACTACTAGCATCGTCACGGCAGTGGTCAATGAAATGCTCGACGGCTCTCGTGTTGTGAGGCGACTCTCGATGTCTAACCACTTAGCTCAGCGACCCGGCCCATGCGCTCGCGGTCAATGCGAGATTAGGCCGCAATTACAGCCTCGCGGAGGGCACGCTGCTTCCTGCCGGTCGCCCGCACCATGAGCGCCATCGCTGCGAGCGCCATTACCAACAGCGCAAGCGTCGTTCCACGGTCCGGGACAGCAGTCGTGCCGGCCGAATTGTCCATGAAGGTGATGATGTTTCTCGTGAACTGCTGCGAGTTCGCGTCCGCGATCGGTCGCATAAAGTTCAGGTCAAAAACCATGGCCAGAGTTCCGGGTGCCGCATTCGCCAGGGTGCCCGCCTCCCAGGCGACCGCCGAGCCGGCTCCCCCACCGTCCTCGGTCATGAACTGGCCGGTCCCGGCGGAGGATACTCCGCCCGGCGCGATGTAGGTGAGGGTGCTCCCTGGAATGAGGAGGTTGAACGGCGCCAGCACGGTCTGCACGCTGGAGGGCGTCGTGAAAACCAAACTGCCGCCGCCGGCGACGGTGACCAGGTTGAATAGCGATGTGTTCCGCGGCCCGAAAATGGCATTCGAATTCTCGCCCATCGTGAAGATGGCGCGGCCACTTTGTAGGAAACTCAAATACTGAGCCGAGACCGGCGCCGTGATGGCGTCAAAGTATCGGAGATCCCAAACCTGATCGAATCCCGACAAGTCGCCGGGCACGGCCGTAAAGATCGTGGAGGTGTTGCCCGCCGCAGTTTCGAGCGAACTGAGATGGTTGGCAATTTCCAAGCCGGTACTTTCGTTTTGTCGAATGATGGCCACGCTGCTGAGGGCTTCGGCGTTGGGTGCCGCGAAGATCATAGCAACGCTGAGGATACCTACGGCGAGAATGGTACGGCCGGTTGATGTGAACTGGATGGACTTATTCACTTTTTGGTTCGGGTGGGTTGCGGCGGGAGATCCCACCAAGTTGAAGGGTAATGGCGACTTGGCTCGAATGTTCATTTTAGAAAACTGCCATACCCTGTAAACAAATGATGCATTCATTCGCTTTACAGCCGATGTGATGCCAAGCCGTGCGGGATAAACATACCAGCCCATAAACTCGATATTTTCGTCAGGGGTTTTTTCTGCGCTGATTCGCGTGCCAAATTGCTCGATGGAGAAAGTGTAAGGTTTTCCAACCTTGTGCAGGCGGGCCACCTACTGGCGGGTTTTCTTTTAGCAACACCGGCGCTTGTGAGCAGGTAAATCCTATGAACATTGCGGGCAACACGCGGCCTCCAAATTTGCGTCGCAAGAGGCATCGGAATGAAAAACAACATTCTGCCGCGGAGTGCGTTCACGCTGATCGAACTGTTGGTGGTGATCGCCATCATCGCTATCCTGACGGCGCTGTTGTTGCCAGCGTTGGCAAAGGCCAAGGCGAGAGCACAACGCATCGCGTGCCTGAACAACCAAAAGCAGATCGGTCTTTCCCTCATCATGTCGGCTGGCGACCACGGCGAGAGGTTTCCCTCGATCGTGGATGCCGCAGAGGGCGGGAGCAAGGGGCGGTTAGAAACCTGGGAGCACTTCATCACCATGACCAACGAACTCGTCACGCCGAGAATCCTTCACTGCCCGAGTGACCCCGCGAAGCAAATCGCGAGCGATTTCTCCAGTTCAGCGACCGGGCTGCGAACATTGAAGAATGCAGCCATCAGTTATGCGGTCGGAACGGGTGCCGTGCCGGAGAGACCTGCTGCGCATCTTGCCGGTGATCGCAATCTGCTCGGTCGAGATGGACAGGGCTGCGGCCCATCGGCGATTTTCGGATTCATCACTCAGCTCAGAGTTGGCGACAATCCGCGCTGGGACAACACGATGCACGTCAACGCGGGCAATATGGTTTTGGCGGACGGCAGCGCCCAACAATTCACCCAAACTGGACTCGCCCAGCAGATGAGGAGCACCGATGGCGATCCGAACTGTTCGTTGAAACCAAACTGATTCAATGTTTCGAGCCATGCAGCAAACACCGCGTTTGGTGATGACAACGTTTAACGATTTTTTTACGAGCGTCTGACAACTCTGCAATCACAGTGGCTAGGCTGACCCCATGAATTTCATTTCCCGGACTATCGGATGTTCAGTCGCGTTGTTGTTGTTCGGCTGTGTGCATCGCGGCGCGATAGCGGGCGCGCGGGATGGGGTCGCGGCGGAATTTGTGGGCAGCACGCCGGGCGGAACACGGGTGCAGGAATTTCTCGGCGGGCTGGCCAGCACTGCGCTGTGCCATTCCGTGACTTGGCAGGTCACTCTGTTCACCAATCAGCCTACGGGGCGTCCGTCAACGTTCAGCTTGACCGCTCTCTACCATGTTCCCATGCGCAGCAATCCGAACCGATCCGAAGACGGCCCCAAAGTGGCGTGGCGCGGAACATGGGAAATCCTGCCCAACGTGAAGTCCGGGCCGGGCCAAGTGATTTACCGTCTTACCGCGGGGGAATCGAAACGCTCACTCTCGTTTGTGAAGGTGAGTGATGGCCTGCTGCATTTGTTGAATCCCGATGGCAGCCTGGCGGTAGGCAACGGCGGGGAGAGCTTCACGCTGAATCGTGCCGACCAAGCCGAGAAGCCCGGCGACACGGGGCTGGCGATGAATGCGCCGTCGATCTCTTACAAAATATCACCGCTCGCGACTGGGCCGACCGTCTTCGGCGTGTTCGAGGGGCGCACTCCTTGTCTGGGCATTTCGCGCGAGTTGAACATTTCGCGCAGCGAAGCCTGCATCAAAGCCAAGTGGCGCGTGACGTTGTATCAGAATCCCGAAACGCTGGCGCCCACCACGTACAAAGTGGAAGGCAGTCTCTTTCGGGACGGCGTGCGGGAAGGAACGTGGAGCATGACATCAGGCGCAGCCACCGATACGAGCGCGATAGTTTATCAATTGAACGCCACGCCCACGCAGCCGGCCCTACTGTTGTTCAAAGCGGACCACAAGATTCTTTTCTTCCTCAAGCAAAACCGTCAGTTACTCATCGGACACGCGGATTTCAGCTACACGCTCAATCGTGTGGCAGCGAAATAGCAGTAGCTGGTTTATGGCCTCGTATCAGCGGAGAGGCAGATTAGGATGAACGCGACCAGTCCCTGCTCCGACCGTTCACTTCTGCGTTCTAGTGCGGCACGTTGACTCGGGCCTAAATCACCGTTTCCGTGCGGTTCGAGGGCTCTCAACGCGTGCCAGGAAAATACTGTATGAGTTTTTGAACGCCGAAGAAATGCGCTTGCGAGAAGGAGAAGGGAAACCTGTTCGAAGAATGAAGGATGCGAAAAAATCCAAAAATAGAAAACGAGTTCCGTTCGAATAACCTGTTCGTGTGGTCGCGTGAGCGACGAGGGAGGTTTGGCGGAGCTGACGTGAGGAAGCGACGGGCGTGAGCCGCCGTGAGGCCCAAACCGACCGATGTCGGGGGTGGCTCAAGTCCCCTAATGCGCACCAAAGGCGCTTGAAAACCGGGTTAAAGCCGATCGACAAGGTTCCCCCTTGTGGGGAAGGGTGTAGGGATACCCTTACGGATTACTTTTGCCTGTCGAAAACGAGCTAAAATGGGTTCGCGCATGCTCAAGGATGGGGCGCCAATTTCGACGGGCCGTTGAGTTTGGGTTATCGGTGAAGCGGGAAACCGCGAGCGCGTTCAAACCGCGCACCATCGGGCAACCGATGGATTCCCGACTCGCCCTTTGTCCGTCGTTCCTTTTTTTTGGATGGGCCGCTGTGCTTCGGTTATCGAACTGGGTAACTCAACTGCGTTAGAGCAACTCGCGAAAAGCGAGAAGATGCGGGTTCGACTCCCGTCCAGAAACATCGAGGTCGTCTCTTGTCCATCCTTCACCATTTCGACGGGTCGCAGGATTGGGTTATCGTTCATCACGACGTGGTCGCCGGTTCGAATCCGGCCTCCGGAACCAAATGCCGGAGTAGCGCACGCATTACCAGTTCGTCTCTTATCCGTCGTATTCAGTAAATGCCGCGCGCTCCCGATAGGCCTTTCGTCAGCAATGAGTCCCATTACACATTTCCTGGTCGGCTGGACGGTCGCCAATTCGGCGCCTTCCCTCAATAAACAGGAGCGCGCATTCGTGACGTGGGCCAGTGTCGTGCCGGATATTGATGGATTGGGAATTATTGCAGAATGGACAACACGAAACTCCGCTCACCCGTTGAACTGGTGGAGTGACTACCATCATGTGCTGGGACACAACTTTGGTTTTGCGCTGCTCTTCTCTGTAATCGCGGCGGTGTTCGCGAAACAGAAAGTTATCACGACGCTCCTCGTCTTCATCAGCTTCCATTTGCATCTGCTTGGAGATTTGATCGGCGCGCGTGGACCTGACGGTTTCAAATGGCCTATTCCATATTTGCTCCCATTCAGTAAACAGCCGGAACTGGTTTGGTCAGGCCAGTGGGCACTCAACGCATGGCCGAACGTATTGATCACTGGGTTGCTGTTGATCGTGACAATGGTGCTCGCGCGCAATCAGGGCTATTCCCCGCTCCAGCTTTTCTCTGCGAAACTTGACGATGTGTTCGTGTCCACGTTGCGCAGGCGATTTCCGGTTAGAATTAACGCATAGATTTTGCCAGCCGTAGATTGTCTGTTATCGGAATTGTTAGGGGCAGCTAATGGAGAATTCTTCTCCGTCATTGCTCATTTGGGTTTAGCAAGACATCTGTAACAACCATGCGGTGGTCGGAATGCACCGTACGAACTCCATGAGATGAAACAGCCGATAGACGTCTCAACCAAATTTGGTCGGGCCGAAAAGCTGGTATGGTATTTAACGCCGTGTTTCCCCAACCGCGGCCTGCGGTGCGATGAGAGTCGCGATAGTCATGTAGCAACTTGTAAATCGCATCACCCGCGGGGGCGTTGAAATCGCCGCCCAAAATCTCTGGAAGTTCTGTTGTTGCCGATTCCGCTTCGAGTACAGAACCAAGCTCTCGACGACGGAGGCGGCGGTCTTCCCTGTATGCGTGCCACGCTGCGGGATTCCAAAGATCGGTGCGACCAAGCGGCGGTGTCAGCCTAAGACTGGTCACGAGGAGTTCACGCTTTTCCGGCAAAATAAGAACCGCTCGCGCAGAATGAATTGTCGGACGTTTGTCTATGGTCTTGAGGGGATACCGTGAAATAATTGCGCAGTCGAATCCCGCGACGAACGAAGCGGAATCGCCGAAAAATTCACGGGCGAGTTCCGCGACTTTGTTGCTCGCCGGACTCTCCTGAAGCAAAACGATGTCTGGCTGAAACTTCACGACCTCTCCTGCCGCCGAGGTGCTGCTAGCACAATTGAGCGTTACGACGCGGAAGGTTCCTTGTGGCGCACGACTCGACTGTGTGGAGCCGTGAATAATCCCGCGAATTACAGGCAAGAGATTGTCTGCAAAACAGAGCGTTGCGAGTAGCCACAGACCGAACAGGAGAAATGGTATTCGAGTGCGAGGTCTCAATAGACGCCAGGCAACGGCCGCGGTCAGAATTCCGATGATTGCCCACGACCACTGCGGAAACGTGGTGATGGCGGCGACCTGATCCCAAACACCGAAAAAACAAATTGTCGTAAGGAGCCAGAGTGCTGCGGAGAATGTGACCAGCGCGAAACCGCAACGGCGCACGAATCGAAACGCTCTGGATTCAGACATTGGCGAATACACCACCGCATCGGTGTCACCCAAGCGAGTGCAATCGGAGCGCTCTCCAGAGATACATTTGCAGATCAATTTTTAGCGGGCCGTAGATGTGGGTTATCGGAACTGTCGGTTGGCGGTTCGAATCCGCCCTCGCGCAAGCGAGTAGCTCAATTGGATAGAGCAACAGTCAACATCCACCATCGCTCCTTGCCCGCTTACCTTCCGAATTTCCGATGGGCCGAAGTTGTGGGTTATCGTTGGTTGTTGGTTCGAGTCCAATCGCCGGCTCCAGATGCCGGCGTAGCTCAATGGTAGAGCAGCCTCCGAAAGGAGTAATTCCACGGCATTCCCTTGCTCATCAGATTTTCTCCGCAGTCGAGTGACTCGCGGAGTTCAACCGCAACACCAACTAGGAGGACGTATGGCAAACGCACATATCCAAGAAGATCAATCGTGCTTTCGAAGTGATGAGCAAACGGCGCAAAGGTTTCCCCTCGGAAACGCGCGTCAAGAAAGGCGAAAGAATCGTTCATGGTGACAAGGAGCTGCGCGAGAAGCTCGGACGCAACGATCCGTGCCCGTGTGGTTCAGGACACCGGTTTCAAGAATTGCTGCATGCGCAGCGATCGCTTTGATGGTTCAGAGCGGAAACACTATTTCAGAGACTGAATTCTGCGGGCCGAAGAACATGGGTTACCTCTGTTAAAGGAAAACTCCCACGTTCACCAACTTGCCTGCATTTCCAAAACGCAATCGTGCCGAGAGTTGGCGGCGCATCAGATGAAAGGAGGCCATCATGGCTATCAACTATGCAAAAATCTTCAACCGCCGCTCCACGCCGCAGTCGCAGCCGATTCCGGGTTCGAACCAGGTTCGCAACTCAGGCGGCGGCTACTCGTGGCAGGTCGATGACTGGACTCGGCTCGACCGCTTCCTGATCCTCGGCGCCGAAGGCGGCACGTATTACATCACCGAACGCGACCTGGTGAAGCAGAACCACGATGCCCTCGTTCGCTGCATCAAGGCCGACGGCATTCGTGCCGTGAACCGCATGGTGGGAATCAGCGACGCGGGTCGCGCGCCGAAGAATGATCCAGCCATCTTCGCGCTCGCGCTGGTCGTGACGCATGGCGACGCACAGGCGAAGGCTCACGCATTCGCGAACCTGGGCAAGGTCTGCCGCATCGGCACGCACCTCTTCCACTTCGCGGAATACGTGAACGCGATGCGTGGCTGGGGTCGCGGTCTGCGTAACGCCGTTGCAGGTTGGTACGTGGGACGCGAAGCCGACGCTCTCGCGCACCAGGCGGTGAAGTATCAGCAGCGTGATGGTTGGTCGCACGGCGACCTGCTTCGCCTCGCTCACCCGAAGGCTCCTTCGCCACAGCACGACGCGGTTTTCCGCTGGATGCTCAACGGCGCGGATTCGCTCGGTGAACGCGAAGTGAAGCGCAAGGTCCGCGGTGAAGATCGCATTGCGAAGTACGCGGCGGTCGGCGCACTGCCGAAGCTTATCGAAGCGTTCGAGCAGGCGAAGCGGGCATCGAGTAAGGACGAGATCGTGAAGCTCATCAACGAGTTCGACCTCCCGCGCGAAGCGATTCCAACGCAGTGGCTCAACGAAGTCGCTGTGTGGGCGCTGCTCCAGCGCATGCCGATGACGGCGATGGTCCGCAACCTCGGCAAGATGACGAGCCTCGGCCTCATCAAGCCGTTCAGTGATGCGAAGAAGCTCGTTCTCCTCAAGCTGAAGGATGAAACGGCGTTGAAGCGTGCGCGCATCCACCCGCTCGCCGTTCTCGTAGCGCAGAAAATCTACGCCCAGGGTCACGGTGAGAAGGGTGCGCTCAAGTGGTCGCCGGTTTCGGCGATCGTGGACGCACTGGACGCAGCGTTCTACGCGACGTTCAGCAACGTGGAACCGTGCAACAAGCCGGTGCTGCTCGCGCTCGACGTGAGTGGTTCGATGGCCGCATCGAACATTGCGGGTTCGTGCATTAGCGCCCGTGAAGCGAGCGCGGCAATGGCGCTCATCACGGCAGCGACGGAGGCGGAACACGAAATCATCGCGTTCTCTGCTCCAGACCACGGTGGCTACGGCGGCATGCATGGCGGCGGTGAACCGGGTATCACACGCGTGAACCTCTCACCGCGCATGAGACTGGCCGAAGTCATCAAGCGCATCGAAACCATCGAGATGGGCGGCACGGACTGCGCCCTGCCGATACTGTGGGCCGCACGCAACAAGCTGAACGTATCGGGCTTCGTTACCTACACGGACAGCGAAACGTGGGCAGGCAACATCCACCCGGCACAGGCGCTACGTCAGTATCGCAGCGAGTTCGTCGGTGACGCGAAGGCAGTTGTTGTGGGCATGACCTCCAATGGCTTCACCCTCGCCGACCCGAACGACCGCGGAATGCTCGACGTGGTCGGCTTCGACACGAGCGCGCCGGCAGTGATCGCGGACTTTGTCCGCGAGTAGTGAACGGATAACAACGCAGGCGGAGGCGAAAGCTTCCGCCTGCGCTTTAATCTCGATGAGCCTGTATGATTCAAATTCAAATCAAGTCATGCGTTTGCATATTCTCTGCGACCTACACTTGGAATTCGGGCCAGCGAAAATTCCAACGACCGATGCGGATGTCGTCGTGCTTGCCGGCGACATTCACTTGGGCCGAGAGGGACGCAAATGGGCGAGAAGCCACTTTCCCGATCAACCGGTCATTTATGTTTTGGGAAATCACGAGTTCTACCGCCACTCGTTGCCAGAGCTTACGGAAACATTGAAGCGGGAAACAGACGGCAGCCACATTCATTTATTGGAGAACCGCGCGGTAGAAATCAGCGGTTACACGTTTCTCGGTTGCACATTGTGGACTGACTTTCAGTTGTTGGGCGACGCCGAAACGGCAATGAGGATCGCCCAGGGAACGATGAGTGACTACAGCATCGTAGAGTTCAGCCCCGAACGTCGTGCGCTTCGTGCGCGCGACACTGCACGGTTGCACTCGGAGTCTGTCGTCTGGCTGCAATCCGAGCTGGCCAAATGCGATCCCGCACGCACCATCGTTGTGACGCATCATGCACCAAGTCCGAATTCGGAAGCTCCCTATCACGCGAACAGCCCACTGACTCCGGCGTTCGCCTCAAATCTGAATTCATTGATCGAGCAAAGTGGCGTTCCTCTCTGGAGGAACGGCCACACACATTACAATGTGGACTACAAGATCCGTTCGACCCGCGTTTTGACCAATCAGCGCGGCTACCCAGATCAACTCTGCAAAGGTTTTGACCCTTCACTGATCGTCGAACTGTGAACACATCCCGTTAGCCGAGCAGTTCAGGCGGCGGTCTGCAAAACCGCATACGTGGGTGCGACTCCCACACGGGATTCCACTTCTCCGAGCATAGGTGTTGAGAGATACACGCCGGTCTTCCAAACCGGAATACAGGGCGCGCTACCCTGATGCTCGTCCATTTTCCCAAGTGAATCCGGCGTGCCGACCGAGGCCTCGCACGGCCGAAGTAATGGCCGGGCGCCGGATTCAGTGCGCTTGGGAATCTTTTCGCGACGCGAATACCGGTGTCGGCCAGGACTTCACAGGCCTGGTTGCGGTGGTTCAACTCCACCTTCGCGTCGCATCTTTTTCGGGTTGCAAACTTTGATAGTGAAGTCCCGGCTCTTAACCGGCGAGAACACGGTGCGAATCCGTGGCGACGCTCGCCGGCGCCGGCGCTTTCGGCGGGTCGCAGCGCGGGCATTTCATTGATCCACTGGCATCGTGGATCATCGGCGCAGGCGGTAGAAGCGCTGCGAGCCGCTGACGGTGTTGGTCACGACGTAGTTCGTGCCGCGAACAGCAGGCGCGGGCGACGCGACGCTCCAGACGCCTGTATTGAGATTGGTGCTGGCCTCCAGTACGAAGCCGGTGAGGTTCGTCCCCCACAACAGCACGACATTCGTACCCGCGGCGCGTTGGATGTTGAGCAGCGGGGTGGTGGTCTGGATCCGGTATACGTCGCCGCTGACGAGATATGCGATGTAGAGGTTGCCCAACTCGTCCTCACCGAAGGAGACCGGGAACATCGGCGAGCCCACGTTGGGCGTGAGCAGACTATCGATGTTCTGCACCGTGCCGTTAGGATCGGCGGGGTCAAAGATCCAGTAGTTGTCATCGGCCACGTTGGTGCTGCCGCGCGAGTCGAGGAAGAAATATTTGCCCTGAAGCGCCGGGTCGGGGCCGCGATACACATATCCGCCGGTGACCACGGTGCCACCGAAGGCGCCGGCGACGCGGTTGTAATCGTACACCGGCTCGACGTTGCCCGGCGGTGGGGGGCCGCCGACGCTCCCCGGCGTCGCGATCGTTCCTTCGCGCAGGCGCCAGCCGTAGTTCTCACCGCCGGCGCTGGAGGCCGACAGGAAGTCGATCTCTTCGCGAGCGCCTTGCCCCACGTCGCCAATCCACAGGTCCCCGGTGGCGCGGTCGAAACCCGCGCGGAACGGATTGCGCAGCCCGTAGGCAAAAATCTCGTCGTCCCCTATCACGCCAACGAATGGATTGGACGGCGGGATCGCGTAGTTCTTGTTCGCATCGGCGGGAAACGCATCACCGTTCACGTCCACGCGCAGGATCTTGCCCAGCGGGTTGCTTGTGATGTCTTGAGCGTTGCCCGTGCCGGGAGTGTGGCCGACGCCGGTGTCGTCGCCGGCGCCGCCGTCACCGGAGGCGATGTACAGGAAATGGTTGCTCGGACTGAACCCGATCCACCCGCCGTTGTGATTGCTTTGTGGTTGCGCGAAACTGAGGATCTCTCTGGCGGACGCGGCGTTGGCGACGTTCGGATTCCCGCTAACAGTATACTCGCGCACGTGCGTCAAGAACGCCGCGACACCACCGTCGTCGTTGATCGTGACATTCACGTAAAACTTGCCGTTGGTCTGGTAGCCGGGATGGAACGCCATGCCCAGCAGCCCGCCCTCGCCCTCGGTCTCCACGTCTGGGATCGTGAGGAAGGGTGTCGGTTCGAGCATGCCGGATGAAAGGTTGAGGATGCGGATGGTGCCGGCGCGTTGGACGATGAAGAGGCGAGACGCGTCCCCTGGCGCGTGGGTGACGTAAATGGGGTTGTTCAGGCCGCTGGCCACGCGCTGGAGCCCGACGATGTCCGCCCGCGCTCGTGTGGCCCAGCAACAACAGCCGAGGAGGATCAGGGCAACCAGACCGGCCGATTGAACGCAAATCCGCAGGGTGATCTCCTCCCGTTTACTGATAGGAATTTGCTTTTTCACGGCAGACTCTAAACGTGCAAGTCCGTTAATGCCAGCGAGAGACACCGCCGATCTTCCAAACCTAAATACAGGGGGTGATACCCTGATGTTTGTCTATTTTCAGTTTCCCAAATGAATCTACGCGTGTGCAGAGGTCTCGCACGGCCGAAGTAATGGCCGGGTGTCGGATTCGGTACGCTTGGGAATCTTTTCGCGACGCGAATACCGGTGTGAGCCAGTACTTCACAGGCCTAGTTGCGGTGGTTCAACTCCGCCTTCGCGTCGCGTTCTTTTCGGGTTGCAAGCATTGCAGCGATGCAGCGGTCTCTTAAACCGCAGAGCACGGGGCAGCACCGTGGCGACCCACCATTTCGCCGATGTGGCTCAGCAGCGACAGCAGCAGTTTCGTAAACTGCCGGGCGCATGCCCCACGAGAGTGCGAGCCTCTCCGTCGGCCCCATTTCAGTTTCGAAGGAAGAAAGCGGATTGAAAAATCTTTGAGACGCTGCGGTGTTGTGCGCACGACACGCGAACGTCTGCTCTCCGCAATCTTCCTTCGTCCCTTTTGCTCCCGTGGCACAATTATCAGCGCGTCGCGCTTCGAACGCGGAGGTTGCAGGTGAGATTCCTGCCGGGAGTACCAATTCATGCCGCGTTAGCCCAACTAGAAGAGGCGTCCCGCTCAGAACGGGAAGGTTGAGGGTGCAAATCCTTCACGCGGTACCAACTTGGTGGCCCTGCGCAAGCAGCCCACGTAGCCCAATGCAGAGGCAGCGCACTTAAAACGCGTCGAGTGTCGGTGCAATCCCGACCGTGGGCACCAAATTGTCCGTATGCAAACACCCGCGTGTAGCCCAATGAAGAGGCGTTCCGCTCAAGACGGAAAGGTTGCAGGTGCGAGTCCTGCCACGCGGACCAATTTGGAATGTCAACCGGACGAGCGAGCCGGACCTGTTTGCTAAACAGTGGGCTCCCTGAAAAGGGAGTGTGGTGCGAGTCCACGGCATTCCGGTCTTTGCAGACTGCCACCATGCGCGCGTAGCTCAAAGAGAGCCGGCGGCCTCATACCCCGCATCGCACTAGATCAGTGCCGGGGTCCGGAGCGTTACCGGACGCGCGTACCATTTCGAACTCGTCCCCATAGCTCAAAGCACAGAGCGGGCGCGTCCTAAGCGTCAGGTTGCTGGTGAGAGTCCGGCTGAGGACACCAATCCTTTGCGGGTGTGGTTCAACAGCAGAATGCGGCCGTGCCAAGGCCGAGACAACGGTGCGATTCCGTTCACCCGCTCCATTTCGTGGGAGTGTAGCTCACCAGCAGAGGTGCTTGCGCACGGCCACCATTTGACATGCGAGAGGCAGAGCGGGCAGCACTCCGGTGGCCGTCCGCAAGGACCTCCCACCATTTTTTCCGAGGGCATAGCTCAGTCAGCAGAGCGGGTGCTTCACATGCACCAGGTCGAAGGCGCGATTCCTTCTGCCCTCACCATTTCTGTCCCTGTGGTGTAGTCCGGCCAAACATGCCTGCCTCTCATGCAGGAGATCACCGGAGCGAAGCCGGTCAGGGACGCCAATTCAATCGCCCTCAAAGCATTGTCAGCGATGCGTTCGCTCGGTAAGCGAATCAGCTCG
>Ga0193753_10000262_pt1 | contig 52610 bp, 32 predicted proteins | sample H1c2metaG_FD_144925 | JGI IMG/M metagenome (GOLD analysis project Ga0193753, IMG submission 144925) | Soil microbial communities from a riparian zone of the East river system, Colorado, United States - H1c2 | ecosystem: Environmental > Terrestrial > Soil > Riparian zone | place: USA: East...
CCACGCCGCGCTGCCCCACAGATACTTCGAGTGATCGGAGCCGTCCACGCCCTCTTCATAGTCGAAGGCCTCGACCGGCACCGTCGTCTTGCCGTACGGCTCGCGAATGAGAATGCGCGGCAACGCCAGTGCGACGTACCGGGAATCTTCGGTCGCGCGGAAGCCCTTCCACTTCGCGTACTCCGTCGTGTCCATGACTTTCGCCATGTCGCGCGGCGCGTCGAGCTGGGTGTAGCTCTCCATGTTGAACATGTCGGAGCTCGCCGCGGAGATGAACGGCGCGTGGGCCGCGGCCGCCACCTGCGAAATCTTCTCGAGCAGCTCGATGTCCTGGCCGGACTTGCCGAACTCGTAATCGCCGAGCAGCGCGCCGAAGGGCGTGCCGCCGAAGACGCCGAATTCCTCTTCATACACTTTCTTGAACAACGCGCTCTGATCGAACTCCGGCGCCTTCTGCAGGTCCTTGAGCAATTCCTTCTTCGAGGAATTGAAGACCTTGATCTTGAGCTGCGTGCCGGTCTCGGTGTTGTTGAGCAGATACTTGAGCCCGCGCCACGTGCCTTCGAGCTTCTGGAATTCCGGGTGGTGCATGACTTCGTTGAGCTGGGCCGAGATCAGGGCGTCGATCTGCGCGATGCGCGCATTGATCATCGCCTCGGTGTCCGGGTTGAGCGTCACCGTGCCCTTCAACACTTCGCTCACGAAATTCTTGACAAGATCCTTTCCGCGCTCCTTGGTGGCCGCGTCGCGGCCCATGCGCCCTTCTTCGACGATCTTGTCGAGAAGGCCGAGTTCGGGCGAAAAGGTCGTCGTCTCTTGGTTTTGTGCCTGGGCCTCAGCCATTGCCGCCTCCCTGCGGTCCAAGTTCGCCTTCGAGCTTCTTCATCGCGGCCGCATCGTTGAGAGTACTCTGAAGAATTTCTTCGAGCTTGTCGTTCCCTTGCAGGCTCCCGCGCAGATCGGCGAGCTTGGTCCGCAAGTCGAGCAGTTCCTTGAGCGGACCGACGTTCCGCGCCACCGCATCCGGCGAGAAATCGTCGAGGCTCTCGAAGGTCATGTCCACCGCGATCTTTCCGCCGCCTTCCTGCAGCTTGTTCTCGACCGCGAAGTTCACGCGCGGCTTCATGCTCTTCAACACGGTGTCGAAGTTGTCGGGATTGATCTCGACGAACTTGCGATCCTTGAGACGCGGCAACGCTTCCGCGGGGGTGCCGCTCAAATCAGCGAGCACGCCCATCAAAAACGGGAGCTCCTTCGTCTCCACGGCGCCGCCCGTCTCCACGTCATAGCTGATATTCACGCGCGGCGGACGGACCCGCTCGAGTTTCTTTTGTGTGCCTTCTCGTGCCATGGTGGGCTCCCGGATACTGTGTAGTTGCTCAAAAGCGACGACAGTCGCAAATCATGGCGCCGCGTTCTGACATCGTCAAGCGATCGTCGTCGGATTTCTTTCCGGCATCGGTGGCAACGGAAAAAGCTCGAGCTCAAAGAACGGCACGTCAGCCAATTCACGAATTAGTTGCGCAAAATCCTCGTTGGTCGTCGTGTCTGGTATTATTCCGTCGAGGCGCAGGCGATCCAGCTGCTCGCGCGCCGTCGCCCGCCCGTCGCACCGACTGAGCAGCACCGGAAACCATGGCGGACAGGGCGACACCGTCGCAAACGGCGCCACGGTTTCGATCTTCGAATCGACCGGCGTCCACACTCCGTCGCGCAACACTGATCGGACGCGCAACTCCGCGAACGGCAGCGCGCGCGGATGGCTGTCGAGCAGACGATTCACATCCTCCTCGCCCCACTCCACCGTACCGGTCAAGTAACGCAGCAACCACAAAAGGTCTTCGGCGCGCGTTTCACCGCTGAGTGTACGATGTCGCGTCACCACGGACCGAGCCGTGGTGCGCCGCTGCACCAACGCCGTGATGGCGACCAGCCGCGCAATGCCCCGCTGCTTGAACAACGCCGCCTGGCGCAAAAACGCCTCCGGCGTCATTCGACCCGCTTGCAAGCGCTCGGCTTGATAGACCTTTGTCTCGACGGTGCCACTGCGAATGACGACGACATCGAATTCGTCTTCCGATGGGCCGAGCATTCGACGGATACGCTGCTCGATCGGATCGTTGTCCCGATCGGTCATCACGCAGTCCAAATAGAAGAGCCCGCCAGGCGCGAGAAACTCGTCGAGACCCGCCAGTATCCGCCGCGTGATTTGCTCGCCGTCAGCCCCGCCGTCGCGAAAAACCATTTCGGTCGCCTCGGACGGCACGTACGGCGGATGCGCCGAGATCAAATCGAACGTCTTGCCGGCAACCGGCTCGTAGAGATCGCCCTGCACCGCCGTAAAATTCTCGAGACCGTTCAACGCCGCGTTGAACTGCGCGAATCGCGTCGATCGCTCGGTGATATCGGCGGCGTACGCGTATCGCGCAAACTTCTTCGCCGCATGCAGCGCTGCGATCCCCGTTCCCGCGCACATCTCGAGATATGACTCGCACGGCACGCGAGGCATCAGCCCAACGAATCGCCGCGCCTCGGACGTCAATGGCGAGTACACGAGATCGGCCGGAAGCCCTTTGCCGAAGATCTCCATCCCGCTGAGGCGATCCGACGCGACATACAGATCTTCGCTAGGAAACAAGGCAAGCGACGCAACGCACAACCTTGGATCGATCACCGCATTTTGAAGAATGCCGAGCGCCGTGAGGATCGAGAGCTCGTCGGGCGACAACACCTCGCGAACCACCGGCCACGGAAATCGCTTGCCATCCAAGAAGAGCAGGACCAAAAGCGATTGGGCATCGACCGGTTGAGAGAACACCGTACGACCGGCGTCGAGCGACTTGAGTCGTCCGATCGACTCGGCTCCGGCCTTCGTGCACAATTCCGGTTCGGTGTACCCAACGCTCGACAACCACGATCGAAGGCGCGCGAACTCGTCTCGCGAACCCATGATGAAAGGCTCGGTGGCCCATCGCGGCGACACGGCCTCTTCGACGGCTGTCATCAATTCGCCGAGCCGTTCGGAACGGAGAGGGGACGCGGCGGCATCGCCACCGATTGCAATCGCGAGATGAGGACGACGTCGCCGTCGCGCGGCGACGCGAGCGGTGTGAGCCCGCGATCGAGCATGTGTGCCACCGCGCTATGTGTGATCAGCGCTTCGGTGCACGGTGTCAACATCGGCTCGCCGTCGACGGTCGCAACGTGCAATGGCAAGCGCTCGACGGTCGCCTGCCTCGCCGGCGGATCACCCTCTGCGATGCTCTCACCGATCGCCAATGCGCAGAGAATCGCCGGGTTGCCCCAGAGATAACTCTCGTGGTCCGGTGCGCCCTCGGACATTTCTTCGAACGGAAAACTGCAGGCGTCGGTCTTCTTTCCGAATGGTTCGCGGAGAAGAAAGCGCGGCAACGCCAGCCCGAGAAACGTTGCGTCGCTCGCGTGGCGGAGCGCATCCCAACCAGTCGGCACCGGGATGTCCCACTCGTCCGGATCAGCCTCGCCGGAGAACGCCGGCGTGCCGGCGAGGCGCGGATCGGCTGCGGACAGCCACGGCGCGTCGACCGAACGCCCAATGCTCGCGAGACGCGACAACAGATCGACATCGCTCGGCCCGAAACTGTAGGCGCCGACGAGCAGCGACCATTTCCGTTCGCCGCCCGCCGCATTTTGCGCGAGCAAGCGGTGAACGTTGGTGCTCTCGACGTCCGCGCCGGCGCCCACGTCGGCCGACAACTCGTGTTGTGAGAGATCTATCAATATAACTTGGAGCGACTCGCTCGTGTCCAGGCGCCGCACGAGAAAATCGACGCCCCGCCAGAGCGCCTCGAGCGCCTGGAAGTCGGGATGATGCAACAGCACGCGCATGGTCGCCGCGATGACGTCATCCACCTTGGCCGTCGTATCGCGCTGTTCCGCGCTCGGCTCCCGCACCGTGTGAGGACGCACAGCGCGATCGACGAATTCGGTCAACTCATCTTGCGGCGCGAGGCCGCGAATCTGTTGGCTATCGAGCGTGCTCGGATCGTTGTCGACAATGCGATCGAGCAGACTTCCACTGCTCAGCCCCAGCGCTGCCGACTCGGCGCGCGGTGCACTGCGCGGCGCCGGCCGTGGTGCCGACAGTTGGGAACCACGCGAGCTGTCCGCCTGTGTCTTTAGTGCCCGCAATTGTTGGAAGACCGGCAGACGCTCGATGAGCTGATCGGGATGGAAGTCGTCGAGGGCGGCAAAGCGGACGACAACCGGCGGCTGGTTCGGATCGATCGTAATGTGCAATTCGGGCGCGATGCTGCCGAGGACCGAATCGACCTCATCGCGATCCACTCGCCACACGCGTCGCTTCGACAACGGCGCGGCGTTGGCGGCAGCGGGCCGGCCAGCCCGTCCGCTAAAGTCGCCGAGGATCGCAATCCGGAACGCGTCACCGCTCAGCGGCGATGACGAACCGGCACCAAAGTCCGACGTGAGGTGAACCTCCGAGCGCGGATCATTCGACACGGTATCCTATTCCTTCTATGGGTGACTGGTCACGCGACGAGCACGGCCGAACGACCGAGTCGAGCGAGGACATCGTTGATCACGTCGGCGATTTGTTCGCGTGTAGGAGCGACGTCGCCGAGGCGGAGATCGCCAGTGGTGAATGCATGTTCGGTGAGACGGATCAACTGCGCGCGATCATTCGTGCCGTCGAGATTCGGAAGAAGGAACCGCTCCATTCCCGAAATCTCCACCGGCCAGTGACCGAGCGACGTGATCGAATCGAAGTGCAGGGCCTGCCACCGGGCGAACGCACTTGCCTTCGGTCGCTTGCCCGCGGTGGCGACGAACTTTGACGGCAGCGTGCGAAATTCGACGAGCGCGCTGGACGCACATTGAAGAACGACGCTGACCACCGCAGCGTGATCATCACCGAGTCGGTGTGTGGCTTCGTCTGCGGCGCCACTGAGATGCGCGCAGACCGTCTGCTGAAGCTGCTCGAACGACATGACGACGGGCGCCGCGGCGCCAAGGACCCGAAGGACGGCGATGACCAGTGGATTGTTCGTGGTCATGGTGACGCCGTTCGGCGTTCGGAATGCTTCGACGCCCGGCCCGCGTGCGGCGTCGGCCTCGGCGGGCGCAACAGACACGGCGCGCGAGCGAATCATCAACTGCGGAATCGCTTCGGCAAGCGGCCCGCTCGCCACTTGAATACCGTCGTGGCACAGCAGCGTTCGGCGAAAGGTTCGCCCGAGTACGAAGTCGACGTACTGTTCCATCTGCACGATATCCTGCGCCGATTCGAACGCTTGTTCGACACGACCCTTCGCCGGCGTATGCGCCGTCGGTTTGGCCTCGGCCAGATATCGAAGGCCGTGTGCCGCCGCGCGGCGCGCGAACTCACCGAAATAGACCGGGTTGTTGTACGGCTCGAGTTGCTCGTGGAAGATGTGATGATCGGTCTGCTTCTGCAGTTGGTCGACTTCGTCGCGAAGCATACGCGCGTGCACGGAGTCGTCCGAGGGATCGGCCGCGCGAAGAAAGTTGGCGAACTCGCGCGCGCGCGCGACGCGGGCGGCCGGCGACAACGCGTGGTCGTCGTGAAACAGTAGCATGTCGCGCAGCATTTCACGCCGGCGCCAGCCGGGATACGTGTTGTAGCTCACGTAGGCAATGCCGTGTGGGGCAAGGCGCGTCGAACACACCTCGAGGATCGCCTCTTGGATGTTTGGCGGGACCCACGAATACACGCCGTGACAGATGATGTAGTCGAACTTCCCGAGGTCCGCACCAATGTCCTCGAGGCTCTTCGCCTCGAGCGTGACATTCTGGAGGCCCATCTCCGAGATCACGTACTGGCCCACGGCGATCTGCGACGGAGACAGATCAATGCCGACGAACCGTGACTTGGGAAGCGCGAAGGCCATGCTCAACAAGTTTCCGCCGGACGCGCATCCGAGCTCGAGGACGCGCGCGCGGTCCGGCGGCGGCGGCGTCACACCGTGCAGAATCGCGTTGGCGGCGATCGAGTCGGGGTCGGCGAGCGCAATCGGCCTGCTTTGGTACGGGACGGACTCGTAGCTCGCGAGGAGCGGATCGGTCATGGGGCGGATCGAGAGAAGCTGAAATCCGAGAACGGGAAATCGAACGCGGAGTCGTAAAGGCGGCGTCACGAACTAGATGCTAGATGCTGCGAGACATCGGTGTTGTCCAGAGCGTTGCGGCTTGTGTCCGGTGTCGCCGTCGGCACACCGGTTCGGCCTCCCGCTTCCCGCGCACTCGCTCGCGAACTAGCTTCGTCGCCCATGAGGCAGATGCAGCCAGTGCTCTGGACGAAAGGAGTTCTACTCAGTCCGCAGCACTTCCAGACACAAGACCGGTTCCTCGAGGATCTCCTCGAGTTTCAACTGTCGGCACTCGCGTTCTGTCCGTGGGGTTTCCAGCGATTGGAGATCGACCGCGAGGCGCTTGCGTCGGGGACGTTTGCGCTGTCGTCGGCGTCGGGAATTTTGCCGGACGGTTTGCTGTTCGACATGCCGCTGTCCGAAGCCGCGCCGCTTCCGAAGCCGCTCGAAGGAGCGTTCGAGCCCGATCAGGAATGGCTCGACGTCTATCTTGGCATTCCCGAGTATCGCTACGGCGGCCGCAACGTATCCGGCATGAACCGGGAGCGCGACGCTCGGTACCGAGCCGAAGAGTTGCTGCGCCGCGACGAGACGACGGGGCAGGCTGAGCGACCGATTCAAGTGGCGCGCCGGAATTTTCGAATTCTGTTCGCCGGTGAGTCGCTCGAGGGAACCAGTGCGCTCCGCATGGCGCGAGTCACGCGCTCGGCCACGGGCGAATATCACCTCGACACGCGCTTCATCCCGCCGCTGATCGACATCGAGGCCAGCGACTACGTGATGTCCATTGGTCGCCGGCTGGTCGAGATTCTGTCGGCGCGAAGCACCGCACTGGCGTCGACACGCCGGCAAAAGAATCAAAGCCTCGCCGAGTTCGGTATCGCCGACGTGGCGAGCTTCTGGCTGCTCTACACGATCAACAGCTTCTTTCCGGAGCTACGACACATCTATGAAACGCGCCGCGGGCATCCGGCGGAGTTGTATCGCGCGATGCTGGCGTTGACCGGCGCGCTCACCACGTTCTCGGGGACGATCCATCCGCGCGATTTGCCGGCCTACGAGCACGACAATCTCTCGAGCTGTTTCACGAAGCTCGACGCGCAGCTTCGCGAGCTGCTCGAGACTGTCGTGCCGGCAACCGCCATCTCGATTCCGATGAAGCTCGTCTCGCCGTCGGTGTACGCGGCGGCGCTCGACCAGGAGAAGTACCTGGCGGCGCCGCAGATCTATCTCGCGGTCTCGATCGAAGGACGCGGAACCGATGTGTCCGGCCGAGCGCCGCACTTGCTCAAGATCGCCGCCGCGGCGCAGCTCGACAATCTGATTCGTCAGGCGTTGCCGGGCGTTCCGCTGACGTACGTGCCGAATCCGCCGAGTGCGGTGTCGGTGAAGCTGAATCACCACTACTTCTTGCTGCAGAAATCCGGCGCGGAGTGGGATGGGATCGCGCGGGCGCGGAATGTCGCGGCGTACGTGCCGGCGGAGTTCGTGAATCCGCAGCTCGAGCTTGTGATCATCCTGCCGAAGGCGTGATCTCGCGGCAAACGACTCGCACAACTGATGGACGAATAGCAATTTAGCCTTTTAGCTGACCGCTCGAAGCTCAAAACGGCGACGGGACAGATCCGCGGTAGTGCAGGCGAGTAAAACGGCGCCCTGGAACCGCTGTCCGGCGCGGCGAGCGGATTGAGGTCGAGTCACCCGCTGTCAGAGTCGCCTAACTCGTCACTGCTTCATACTCGCCGACTCACGACGTGAGGACGGTGTGTCATAACTCAAGGCGCGAGCGTAGCGCAGCTGGGTGATGCGTAGTAGTAACTCAGTGTCATCGCACGAGGTCTGTCCCGTCGCCGTTCCGCTCAGTGCCACGAGCTGAAAAGCAACCAGCTATTCGCATTGCAGTTCTTAGTTTTTGCAGTTCTTAGTTAGCAGTTTGATCGTTAGCCTTTCAGCACAAAGTACAGAACGACTGCGATTGCGCCTACCGCCACGACAGCGAGCGCGATGATGAGCGGCAGTTGCGACTTGTTGCTCGTCGGTTCACTCGCGGGCGGTGCCCCCGATGCGGCCGGCGGTGACTGAGCGGCGGGCGGTGCTGCCGGCGGTCGCTGCGACGGCAATGAAGCCGCGCCTCCCGCAGGCGGCGTGACCTTCCCGAGAATTCGCGTGAACTCGCTCGGCCCGCCGGGTGTGTCTCCGCCCATCACGGGCGCGCTTAGCGGCGTGGTCGACGGCAAGCCCGCCGGCGCGGGAGGGCTCGACGAGAACGATGCCATCGGCGCGAGCGGTGCCGGCGGCGTGGGCGGAACGAGTGCGCCCGCGCCCGGAGCTTCGAGCCGACTGAAGAGTTGAGTGAAGTCGCCACTCGGCGGCGGCGGCGCGGCTGGTGCGGGCGCCGCCGGAGCCGGTGGTGGACCCGGATCGACGGGCGGCATCACTGAACCGAAACGCGCGACCGCCGGCGAAAACGGCGGTAAGCCCGGGTTCTGCTTTGGCGGTGGAGGTGGCGCCGCCGGACGCTGCGGCGGCACGGCGAGCTTGCCGAACACGCCGGTAAAACTTTCGCTCCCGGGAGCGCCCGGAGCGGGACCGCTCGGTGGCGGAGCAATAGGCGACGTAAATGGAGCCGGCGTTGGCGCGGCGAACTGCGGTGTTGGAGCAGGCGTCGGAGCCTGCGGCGGCACCGGCGCCGTGAATTGCGGCGTCGACGTTGGAGGTGGCGGTGGTGGTGAAGACGCCGCACTTCTGCCCGGGACCACAGTCGGCGTAAATGCCGGCGTCGATGGCGAGGACCCGCTAAGCGACGGCGCTCCCAACGACGGCGCACCTAATGCCGGCGCTCCTAACGCCGGCGCTCCGAGCGACGGCGCCGCTGGAGGAGGAGGCGCGGGCGGCGTCTGTATCGATTGCGCGGAACGCGGCGGCGTTTGCAATGGTGCTTGCAGCGGCGGCTCGATCGGCTGCGCGGTCAACGCAGGTGTCGCCGGCCGCGAGGAAATCCCCGCGTCCTGCGACGCCGGCACCGGCGTGACCGACGGCGGAGTCGGTATTCCTTGAAATACGCGAGTGAATTCTCCCGGCGGTGGCGCAGCTGGCGGTGGCACCGCCGGCGATGCCGGTGGAACCACCGGTGTTGGCGGCGTCGTCGGCTGCGCCGGTCTCGCACTCACTCCGCCGAACACATTCGTGAACGACCCACCCGCCGGAGCAGCAAGACCAGGCGACGATGCGCGCGGCATTGTTGGCGGCGAAGCCGGGGGACTCGCCGGCGGCGCCATGGGCGGAATCGGCGGACGTGTAACCGGCACCGCGCCGAACGCCGCCGTGAAGCTTCCAGGCGACCCGCTCGGAACTCCACCCAGCGCGGACGACAGCGGCGGCGACGCTTGCGCGGGCGTCGGCGGTCGCGGAACGGACTGGATGATCTGTGTCGCCGCGTTCTGAATGTCCTCGACATCGTCGCTGCCACCGCTGCGCGCATGCGCGGCGAGCCACGACGGCAGATCGTTGAACGAAGCGAGGAAGTGCGTCACGACAACATGCACGCCGTCCACGTCGACGATCTCGAAGACCTTTGCAGCCCCGGCATCGTTGAGCGAACGCGCCCGTGCCAAGAGCCCATCGCGCTCGGCGGCGGTGCCGATGTCGAGAAAATGGACCATCACCATACGGCCGAGCGCGATCTCTTGGGCGATCTGGCTCCGCGCGCCATTCTCCGTGAGCGTTTTCAGGATGCGATACTTCGCGGTGAATTCAGCGCTTGTCATCACCTAGGGCGAACGGGTACGTTCGGGGTACGTTGACGGCGCGACGCGCCGGTACGGCCGGTATATAGTTGTTGGCGCGCGCGCGACGCAACGCTGGTGCACAACGTCGTTACCTCTTCGGCTCCGACGCCCGCGAAAACGAAGAACAAGGTGCAATGAAGCAGCTATCCCACATCGTCTGGAACGAAGGAATGCACCTGGCGCAGCATCATTTCCAGGCGCAAAGCCGCTTCTTCGAAGATACGGTGCAGTTCGCGCTGACGAGCCTGTTTTTCAAGCCATACGGCCTCGTCGCCTGTGAACTGGACGCGGAAGCGCTACGAAACGATACCGTTTCGCTCGTTCACGCGCGCGGGATCATGCCCGACGGACTGCCGTTCGACATTCCAGCGAGCGACCCCAGCCTGAATGCCGTTCCGATTCGCGATCGCTTCTCGCCAACGTCCGATAGTCATTTGGTTTTGTTGGCAATTCCAGCGTATCGGCCCGATCAAGCCAACTTCGCCACGAACGGCGCGGCGACCATGGTCGAGCCAACCATGCGTTACGTCGCCGAGTCTGCCGTGATGCGCGACGACATGACGGGGCGCGACGAACGGCAGCTCACCGTCGGCCGCAAGAGTCTTCGGCTCGTGCTCGACAGCGATGTTGCGGCCGTTGCGGGCATGGTCACGTTGCCGATCGCACGCGTCCGCCGCGACGGCGCCGGGCATTTCATTTACGATCCCGACTACATCGCGCCGTCGCTCCACGTCAGCGCAAGTCCGCGCCTCATGGCGCTCTTGCATCGCCTCATTGAAATCCTCGAATCGAAAGCGGATTCGATCACACGCGGACGCCGCGGTTCGTCGGACGAATTTGCGCAGCGTGAAGTCGCTAGCTTCTGGTTGTTGCACACGATTCACGCCAGCGTGCCGGCGCTACGGCATTGCATTCAAGCCAAGCATATTCACCCGGAGCGCGTGTACGTCGAGCTTGCTCGTCTGGCCGGTGGGCTTTCTACATTTTCGCTCGACGCGCATCCGCGAATGCTCCCGGCCTACAACCACGACGAACCCGAAGCGTGTTTCGACGCGCTCGATCGTCACGTTCGGTCGCATCTCGACATCGTTGCGCCGACGGGACGCTCGGCGATCCCGCTGACCGCGGCAGGCCAGTCGCTTTACGCGTGCGACATCCGCGATCCTAGATCTTTTGGTCCGGCCCGTTGGATCCTCGGCGTGCGTTCGTCGCTTCCGCCCACCGAGCTCGCCGCACGAATGCCGGCGTTGGCCAAAGTGTGTTCGAAAAAATTCGTGCTCGAACTCGTCCGTCGCGCATTTCCCGGACTCAAGCTCGATCACGTTCCCTACCCACCGGCCGCGATCGCACCGCGCGCCGACACACAATACTTCTCGATCGAACGCGCGGGACCATGTTGGGACACAATCGTCTCCACACAAGAGGTTGGCGTGCACGTTCCCGATGCGATTCCAAACATCGAGCTCGAGTTGTCGATCGTCGTCGACGGCGAAGGCTGACACATCGTTACGGATACGGCGCGCGCCTCTTCCGCTGCCTGCACATGTCCGTATCTTCGACCAATTGCACCGGCAACGCGCGCGCCGGTAGTCTCGCCGCAACCGATTTCTCGCCCATGACGTCAGCTCGCCCACTCGTCCATCGGCAGCAATGACCGCGCCGCTCAATGAAACGACTCGCCGCGGCCGCCTCGCGCTCGCGTTGCAGGAGCCGCTGACCACCGTCGCGCGCCTTCGGTCCAACAAACAGGTCGCCGCCGACGCGGACTCGTTTCGCACGCGAATCAAACAGGTGCTCGCCGCGGCCGAGCAGGACGCGCGGGGACTCGGCTACGCGGCCGAGGATGTGCGATTTGCGCTGTTCGCCGTCATCGCTTTTCTCGATGAGACGGTGCTCAATTGCGGGCAAGCGATGTTCGCCGATTGGTCGCGTCGGACATTGCAGGAAGAAGTCTTCGGCGTGCACATGGCGGGCGAGCTGTTCTTTCAATATCTCGAACAGCTCATGGCCAAGCAGGATTCCGCCGACTTGGTCGACGTGCTCGAGGTGTATTCGCTCTGCCTGTTGCTCGGCTTCAAGGGCCGCTATAGCGCGACGCACGGCGGCGATATCCAAGTGCTCATTCGTCAGCTCGCTGAAAAGACCGAACGCGTTCGCGGCAAACTGGGCGAGCTATCGCCACGTTGGCGTCCGCCGGACGCCGACATCGGCCGGCGGCGCGACAAATGGGTGCCGCGTCTCGCCGTGCTGGCGGGCGCGACGTTCCTGATTGCCGTCGTGCTGTACGCCTCGTTCGCGGTGTCACTTCGGTCCGGCGACACCGACATGAAAACAGAGACAGCGCGTCTGTCGCGCTGAGGCTCATATCCTGATCACCGGGTCTTAACGATGACGCGACCGACGAAGACGTGGCTCACCGCGGGCGCGGTGTTCGTTGCCTACCTGCTTGTCGCGGCGATCCTCGCCTTTCTGTTGAAGCTGCACGGCCGGCCTCTTTGGCAGCTGATCATCGCCATGGTCTTGCTCGGCCTGATCAGTGCCGGCATCGTACTCTGGTTTTTGCGCGACCAATTGCGCACGCCAAAACCCGGAACGATTGCCGGCAGCATCGACGCGACGCTCGCCGCGGCACGCGCCCAACTCGCGACAGCGAAGCACGCCAGCAATCCAAATTTTGGCGCGCTTCCCATTCTGTTGGTGATCGGCCCCGAAGGAAGCACCAAGACCACGACGATCATTCGTTCCGGTCTCGAGCCGGAGTTGCTCGCCGGCGACGTATTCCGCGGCGAGACCGTCGCTCCGACGTCCGGCGTCAACCTCTGGTATTCGCAGAGCAGCGTTCTCGTGGAAGCCGGCGGTCCGCTCACGAACGACGCGCCGTCCTGGCTTCGCCTCACGCGCGCCATTCGTCCGCGTAGCCTTCGCTCGGCGCTGACTGGCCGTCCGCAGCCGCCGCGACTCGCCATCGTCTGCTTTGCGTGTGATGAGTTTTATAAACCGGGAAGTGGCGAGACGGTGCCTGCTGCTGCGCGCACGATTCGCCAGCGGCTCGGCGAAGCGGCTAAGCAGTTCGGTGTGCAGCTTCCCACGTACGTCGTCTTCACCAAATTGGACGCCGTTCCGCATTTCGAGGCGTTCACACGGAATTTCTCCGCCGACGAAGCGCGCGAGCCACTTGGCGCTGCGCTTCTCCCCGACCTCGGCGGCGCCGGCACCTACGCCGATCGCGCGACACCTCGGCTCGACCAAGCGCTCGAGGGTCTGCATCTCTCGCTCGCCGAACGACGGCTGACCGTGCTGTCACGCGAACACGGCGCTGAGTGGAAGCCGGCGGCGTATGAATTTCCTCGTGAGTTCCGGAAGCTCGCTCCGTTGGCTGTGGACTTCCTCCGAGAGATCGGGCGGCCGAGCGAGCTGCAGGTGAGCCCGGTGCTGCGCGGATTCTATTTCAGCGGTGTTCAGGCGGTCTTCGTCACCGAGACTGCTCCGGACAAAGTCGCGCCCGCGCAAGGAAATCAGCAGGCCGCGAGCACGTCGGCTCGTTCAGCCACGGCGGTCTTCTCCGCGCCGGCGATCCCCGAGAAGCCAATGACGCCGGCCGCCGTCGCTGCGGCCGGCGGAACCCGCAAAGTTCCGCGCTGGGATTTTCTGCCCCGCGTCATGAGAGAAGTGGTATTCGGCGACAAGGCGGCGGTGCGGCTCACCGCGGCCGGCGCACGCGTCGGCTTCTGGCGGCGGCTCGGTTTGGGCACGGTGTCAGTGCTCGCGATCTTGTTCTCCATCGCATTCCTGATGTCGTATTCCGCCAATCGTCGCCTGCAGAACTCGGCGATCGGCGCGACGCGCGCCATTGCTTCGTTGGCGCCCAACCCGGTGGACATTCCGCCAGCCGACGCACTCAACCGGTTGGAAGCGCTTCGCGTTCAGTTGGACACGCTCAGCCGCTACGATCACACGGGCGCGCCAACGGGTTTGAAGTGGGGCCTGTACTCAGGCGCGCGTCTCTATCCCGAAGTTCGCGACGCCTACTTCGGCGGCTTTCACAAGTTGATGTTCGCCGAGACGTACGCGTCGATGCTCAGTACCCTTCGCTCGTTGCCGGATACGGCGCGCCCGACAGACGACTACGGCGAGACGTACACGCTGCTCAAGGCGTACATCATCACGACATCGCATCCGGAAAAGAGCACGACGGAGTTTTTGTCGCCGGCACTCATGAAACGCTGGATTGGCAGTCGCGGGATCGATAGCTCGCGCGCGCAGGTTGCTCGCCGGCAGTTCGAGACGTACGCGAACGAGTTGCGTTACGCCAACCCCTTCCCCGACAGCGCCGATGCAGTGGCAGTCGCGCGTGCGAGACGCTTCCTGCGCCAATTCGCCGGGTCGGAGCGCATCTATCAGTTCATGCTGGCCGAAGCGTCCAAGACGAACCCGTCGATTCAGTTCAACAAGAAGTTTGCCGGTTCAGCGCCATTTGTGCTCGACACGTACGAGGTACCGGGTGCCTTCACCAAAGGCGGCTCGGTGTTCATGCTCGGCGCGTTCAAGACGGTTGACAAATATCTCAAGGGTGAGAGTTGGGTCGTCGGGGACGACGCAGCGCAAGTGGATCAGGCCAAGCTTGTCGCGGATCTCAAGTCGCGCTACTCGGTCGACTACATCGCGCACTGGCGGAAGTTCTTGCAGTCGGCGTCGATCACACGCTACCAAAACATCAAGGACGCGGCGACCAAGCTCGCGGCATTGAGCGGCAATCAGTCTCCACTGCTCGCGCTGTTCTCCACGGTGTCGCAAAACACCGCCGTCGCGCTGCCGGATGTCGTCACCACGTTTCAACCGGCACAATCACTCACGCCGCCCGCCGTTACCGACAAGCTGATCGGACCAGGCAACGACAAGTACATCGCCGCGTTGTTGGCGCTGCAGTCGTCGCTCGACCAAACGGCCAACGCACAGGGCCCGGCCGCCGAAGCCGCGGCCGGACAGGCATCAGGAAACGCTACCGCCGCCAAGACCGCCGCGAGACAAATCGCGTCGACCTTCACGATCGATCCGCAAGGCCAGGTGCACACGATCGTGCAGACGCTGTTGGAAGCTCCGATCACGTTCGCCGAGCCGCTGCTCAAGAACTTTGGCGCGGCGGAGATCAACGTTCGCGCTCGCGCGTTCTGCGGACCGGTCAAGCAACTGCTCGCAAAATTTCCGTTCAACCCCGACGCCACGGCCCAAGCCTCACTCGCCGAGGTTTCGTCGGTGCTCCGTCCGGGTTCGGGAACGCTCTGGCGCTTCTATGAAGATGCGCTCGCGTCGGCGCTGCCCAAGCAAGGCAATGTGTTCGTGCCCACTGGAAGCGTGAAGTTCACGCCGGGTTTTGTCACTTTCCTCAATCGCGCCGCGGCGTTCTCGGATGTCATGTTCAAAGACAACGCGCAGGAGCCGCATTTGTCGGTGACGGTTGCGCCTGTCCCAACCGAGGCGTTTACGACGGTCGCCGTGAGTCTCGACGGCGAAATGGTTCGCTCGAGCCTCAACGGCAATCAGGCGACCTCTCGAATCGATTGGCCGGGCGCGGGTCACGAAGCAAAGCTCGCGGCGGGATTGGGATCGACCGAAGCGACGGTCGTTGGCCCATACAACGGTCCGTGGGCAGTCTTCCAACTCTTCGCAGCGGCGGATGAATGGAAGACGGTTCCCAACGGCTATCGCGTCGGCTGGGAAATTGGTACGCGGGGCCAGCGCGCGGTGCTCACCGGCGGCGGCGGCGCGAAGGTCATCGTGCAGGTGCTCGACGCTGGGGGACCAACAGCCGTGATGCTGCGTAAAGGATTCTTTGCTGGATCCGATTGCCTCGGCGACATCGCGCGCTGACAGGTCGCTGGTCTCCGGTCTGAGAGTACGCGTTACGTCAAGGCGCCAGCCAGAATCCGGGTGAGCGTTGCACGTCCGTATCTTTCGCGCATGACGCTATTCACTCCGCTCGCCCTCCGCGACATCTCGCTCCGCAATCGCATCGGCGTGTCGCCGATGTGCCAATACTCCAGCGTCGACGGTTTCGCCGACGAGTGGCATCTCGTGCATCTTGGCCAATTCGCCGTGGGCGGTGCCGCGCTCGTCCTCACCGAAGCCACCGCCGTGTTGCCCGAAGGGCGCATTAGTCCCTACGACCTCGGCATCTGGAAAGATGAACATGTCGACATGCTCGCGCGCATCGGCCGGTTCGTTCGACAGCACGGGGCGGTGTACGGATCGCAGCTCGCTCATGCCGGACGCAAGGCCAGCACTGCGCGACCCTGGCAGGGCGGAAAGCCGGTCGACGTCGAGCACGACGGGTGGACGCCGATCGTCGGACCAAGCGCGCTGGCGTTCGACGACGGTTATCAAACTCCAATCGCGCTCGACGCTGCGGGAATCGCCCGCGTCGTGACCGGCTTCAAAGACGCCGCGGTCCGCGCGCTGGCGGCGGAGATGCAGGTCGTCGAGCTGCACGCCGCGCACGGATATCTACTGCATCAGTTTCTCTCGCCGCTCGCGAACGCGCGCTCTGATCGTTACGGCGGTTCGTTCGAGAATCGCACACGACTCCTGCTCGAAGTCGTTGCTGCCGTTCGTAGCGTTTGGCCGGAGCAGTACCCGCTGCTCGTCCGCCTGTCGGCGACCGATTGGCGTGAGGGCGGCTGGACGATCGAAGAGTCCGTCGAGTTGGCGCGACGTCTAAAGGAAGCCGGCGTGGATCTCGTCGACTGCTCGAGTGCCGGCGTCGCACCAAATACCACCGTGCCACTCGGACCGGGCTATCAGGTGCGATTCGCCGAGCAGATCCGCCGAGAGGCGGGCATTCCCACCGGCGCGGTTGGATTGATCACGACGTCGGCGCAGGCCGATGCAATCATTCGCGACGGTCGCGCCGACATGGTGTTCCTCGCGCGCGAGCTGCTGCGCGATCCGCATTGGCCGTTGCGTGCGGCGCACGAGCTCGAGCAAGACACCGTTTGGCCTTCGCAATACTTGCGCGCTCGGCTGCGTTGATCGCCGGCCATCAACAAGAGCAACTACACCGGCAGCACGTTTCGATAGCTCCGGCTCAAGCGCAGCTTTTTTCCGTCACGCAGAATCACCACGGCGTCGCCGGAGAACCACGGTTGGATCTCGCGAATGCGATCGATGTTGACGATCGTCGCGCGATGAATCCGCGCGAATTGTTTTGGATCGAGCCGAGTTGCCAATTCGCTCATTCTTTCGCGAACGCGGAAGACCTGCGCGCCGACGTGCACATTCACGTAGTTGGCCGCCGACTCGAAGTAGTCGACGTCGCCTACCTTCACGAATGAGACGCGGCCGTCTGCTTTGATCGGCAGGCGCTCGATCGGTTCTATGGCACCGCCGTCTGCAGTCCCCGCGATCAGCCGGTCGACCGACGCTTGGATCACGCGCTGGGACTCCGCGAGCTGCCGGATGGCCTCGAGCAACGGCCGACGCTCTCCCGGACCGCCGATGCGCCGCCGGACGCGCGCTAGGGTCGCCTGCAAACGTTCGGCGTCGAACGGCTTGAGTAAATAGTCGAGTGCTTCGACGGCGAACGCGTCGAGAGCGTACTGTTCGTAAGCCGTGACGAAGATGAAATTGGGAATCGCATCGGCGGGCAATGTGTCGAGCACCTGGAACCCATTCAGCTCCGGCATTTGAATGTCGAGAAAAACCAAATCGGGCCGATGCTCCAGAATTGCCTCGACGGCCGCGCGGCCGTCGGCGCATTCGGCAACGATTCGGACGTCGCCCTCGGTGGAGAGCAGACGGCGCAGGCGCGCGCGTGCGACTCGCTCGTCATCGACAACGACTACGGACAGCGGCATCCCGTCTCCCCGGCGAGCGATCGACGCATGAGTAGACACAGTGGCCTAGATCCGGACCGGCGCATACTCGAACGGGACGAATCGCACACAACGTGGGACGAGTCGCGCGACGCGCCGTTTCCGAGGTCGTGGGCGATCGCGTTGGTGCTCGCGGCCGCCGCGTACGCGCTGTATCGCGTCGTTCAAACGACTGCCGTCGATTCGCTGTGGGCGTCGAGTCTCACGTTCGCGCAACGAACGACCGTCTCGATTGCCGACGGAGCGCTCATGGCCGCGCTCGTGCCGGTTGCGATCGTGAGCTCCCGCCGGTTTCCTGTCGACGGCGACCATCGGTTTGGACATCTGGCCATTCACGCCGCCATCACGCTCATCGGCGCGGCGACGTGGATCGCGGTCCTGCTTGTCATTTCGTTTTTTGTGACAGGCTATTCGCCGGCCCAACCGCTCGCGGCGTACCTCAGTTGGTTGACGAGCAACATGTTCGCCTACGCGGCGCTCGTTGCGTCGGTTCACGCGTTGACGTTCCAGCATCGTCTTCGGCAGCGCGAGACGCAGGCGATCCGGCTGCACGCGCAGCTGTCGTCGGCGCGGCTCGAGGCCCTCAAGGCTCAGCTGCATCCGCATTTTCTATTCAACACGCTGCACACGATCTCCGAATTGATCCATCTCGATCCCGCGGCCGCCGACGCGATGATCGTGCGCCTCGCGCACCTGCTGCGCCTGTCGATCGACATGAGCGGCGACCAGGAGGTCCGCCTCGAGCACGAGCTGGACATTCTCTCCAACTACCTCGAGCTGCACCGCATGCGGTACGGCGATCGGTTGGCTGTGACGCTCGACATCGATGATACGGTGCTCGACGCGTTCGTACCACCATTGTTGCTCCAACCGCTGGTCGAAAACGCGTTGCGACACGGGATTGAACCGCGAAGCGCGCCGGGTACGGTTCGCGTTGTGGCGTCGGCGACGGACGGTCGCCTGACGCTCGTCGTGGCGGACAATGGTGTCGGACTGCCGAAGGGATTCACGGAGGGCGTAGGTCTGGGCAATACCCGCAGTCGCCTTCGCGAGTTGTACGGACTTAGTCATGAGTTTGGAGTGGTCGCGGCGCGCGGAGGGGGGACAGAAGCGAGAATCGTGATTCCGTTTCGGCGGTAAGCCGGTGCGCAACTACCACTCACTGCCTACTCACTGCCTACTCGTTGCCCCACAGCTACTCAGCGCTGAGTTCGTTCAGAACCGGCATCTCCGATCGGCGCCGGGGTTCGATCGTCGAGTAACGGTTTTGAGCTTCGAGTTTTCCAGTTGGAGTTTTCGGTAACAGTCAGTTGGTGTAAAACCGAAGGACGAACGGACTGTTACAGACAACTTGAACTGGAGAACTCGCGGGTCAAAACCGTTACTGGACGACAGTAGCGTCTGTTGCTGCGTCGGTGGTTGTCTTGAAAGAACCGGCAGCTGTCGGCGAACGCCGTTTCTCAGCGACTCAACGCCCCCACTCACCGTCCCGTCCCGAGCGCATTGCGTCGTTTGGTCCGGCGCCGAATGTTTTCAGTCGGACCATCACATTTTTCTAAGCCCTCATGCCGACGCGCCCCACACTGCTCCGCTGTTTGGCGATCGCCGCGACCACCCTCGCCGGCTGCCGTTCGAACAAACCGGCCTCCACTCCCGCACCCGCGTCGGCCGTTGGCCCAGCGGCGACGTCGGCGGCCACGCGCCCGGCGCAGATCACCGACGAAATGGTCTCTGAGGGGCAGTCGATCTTCAACAACGGCAGTTGCACAAAGTGTCATGGCCCCAATGGCGCCGGCGGCCCCAACGGCCCAAGCCTCGCGGCCGGAAGCTGGACGCACATCTCCGGCGGGTACGACGAGATCGTTCACCTCGTGACGACCGGCGTGCCCAAGGCCGAGGTCAAGGATCCGACTCGGCGCTTCGCCATGAATCCGCGGGGCGGTATGACGCCTGCGCTGACCGATGACCAGGTGAAAGCCGTCGCTGCCTACGTCTGGACCATCAGCCACCGTCCCTAGCGCACCTCTCGGCGGCCGCCGACCTCGCAGCTGTCGTCTCGCATCCCGCAGCTCGACGCTTGGGCTCGGGCAGCCCTTCCAATAGTCCGAATGACGCGGCTCCCGTCCCAGGGGTGGTAAAACTGTGAGCTGACGGCTGGCTGCCGGGCGCCCGTCCATGTATGGGCCCGCATTCGAACCCTCGCCTCGCCGAGGAGTTCTCTTCAGAACTCGTCTGAATCGCAGTAAACCGTTTTACGTACAGATGGGTCCAATCCCCTGCGCGCCGATGCGTTTGCGCGTTTGAGGATTGTCGTACCGCGTGTTTCCGCCGGTCTCCCCTCCCACCTGGGCCGTACAAGTGCGTTCACGTCGCTTGCTGTTCCTCGTCGCAGCCTTAGTTACCGCTGCGTTCTCTCGCCCCTCGACCCTGCACGCGCAGTCCGACGTGATCCGCGGACGGATCATCGGACCGGACAGCGTCCCGATCGAGCGCGCGACCATCACCGTCACCTCCCTCACCGGCAGCATCACGCGCAACGCGCGAACCGACAAAGCCGGCCGCTACACCATCACCTTCCCGGGTGACGAAGGCGACTACATCGTGAGCGTCGCCGCGCTGGGCTTTGCCGCGAAGCGGTTCGAGATCAAGCGAACCAGCGACCAGGAGATTCTCGTCGCCGACGCAAAACTCTCGCGATCGGCCACGCAGCTCGACGCCGTCAAAGTGCAGGCGGCGCGCGACAAGCCGGTGCGCGACGATCTCCGGCCCGACATCAGCGGCACCGAGCGCGCGGTCAATGCGTCGGCGCTATCGGCCGACCAATTGGGCGACCTGGCCGCGCTGGCCGCGTCGCTTCCGGGTGTGCAGTTGATTCCCGGCGCCGACGGAAGCCCGAATGGTTTCTCGGTGCTCGGGCTCACCGCCGATCAGAATGCGACAACGCTCAACGGCATGAACTTTGGCGGCGGCAACATTCCGCGCGACGCGAACGTCTCGACGTCGCTCGTCACGACGCCGTACGACGTCTCGCGCGGCGGCTTCAGCGGCGGCTTGCTCAACATTCGCACGGGCCGCCCGTCCAACTTCATCACGCGATCGGGCAGCGCGAATCTCGACGCACCACAGACCCAGTGGACCGACGCCGCCGGACGCGCACTGGGCCAGCAGTTCACGAACCTTTCGGTCGGCGGGCTGTTCGCAAGTCCGATCCAACCCGAGAAGTCGTTTTTCAACATTGCGTATCAGATCGGCCGCAACCAAAGCGACCTTCATAGTTTGCTCAACACGGACGCGCTCGGGCTCCAGACGGCAGGCATCGCCTTCGACTCGGTGAGCCGGCTGCGCGGCATTCTCGACCGCGCCCATCTGCCGGGTTCGGTCGGATCCGTTCCCAGCAACCGCTATACCGACAACGCGCTCATCCTCGGCAGCTTTGACCTGACCCCGCCGGGCTCCACGACGGGACAGGCGTTCAACCTCACGTACAGCGGTCAGATGTCGAAATCGACCGCCGTGACCGTGTCTCCCACCGAGCTGCCCTCACACAGCGGCGATCGCGTCTCGTGGAACGGCGGGCTGCAGGGCCGGCACACGAATTACTTCGGCTTCGGCGTGTTGAGTGAGACGTCGCTGAGCTTCAGCGAAAACCGAAACTACGGGACGCCCTATCTCGATCTGCCGAGCGGGTCGGTGCGGGTCGCGTCGAACTTTGCTGATGAGACGCCGACCGTGCAGAACGTCGGCTTCGGCGGGAATCCGTTCATGAGCACGAGCGTGACCACTACCACGGGCCAGTTCTCGAACATGCTGTCGTGGTTCAGCGAAGACAACAAGCATCGCATCAAGTTCACGACGGAACTGCGCCGCGATAACTACGCGCAGGATCTCACGACCAATCGGTTGGGCAGCTTCTCGTTCAATTCACTCGCCGATCTCGAGGCCGGGCGTCCGTCGTCCTTTACCCGCCAACTGTCTCCGCGCACGCGCAGCGAGAGCGAGTACATCGCGGGATTGTCACTCGGTGACACTTATCGCCCGAGCCCGGACTTCCAAGTGCAGTACGGTGTCCGTCTCGACGGCAATCGCTTCAACTCGGAACCGGCACTCAACGCGGCCGTGGAACAGCAGTTCGGAATCGCTAATGATCACGTGCCGAACCGTGTCTATGCGAGCCCGCGCGTCGGGTTCTCGTGGACCTACGGTGCGGCGCCCCAAGTTGGTGGATTCGACGGCGCGTTCCGCGGACCGCGCGCGGTGATTCGCGGCGGCATTGGTGTGTTCCAAGGAACGCCGAACGTCGCGTCGATCGGTTCGGCGATGGACAACACCGGGCTGACGAGCGCCGTGCAGCAACTGGCGTGCGTCGGCACGGCCGCGCCGACGCCGGACTGGGCGGCCTACCTGGTCAACGAGGGCGCGATCCCCTCGCAGTGCGCCAACGGGACCACCGGCGGCGTCTTCTCGAACACGTCGCCGAACGTGACGATGTTCGATAAAGATTTCTCATCACCGCGCGCGCTGCGCTCCAACCTCCAATGGAGTGGACCCACGCTCGGCAATCGCTTCTCCACGACGGTGGACGCGACCTATTCGCTCAATCTCAACCAGGCGAGCTCGTTGGATTTGAACTTCAATCCGGTCGAGCGGTTCACATTGACCGGTGAGGGCAATCGCCCAGTGTACGCGCAAGCCACGAGCATCGTGCCCGCGACCGGTTCGATCGCGACGGGCGAGGCCCGCGTCTCAAACAGCTTCTTCCACGTGAACGACCTGCGGTCCGACATGAAGTCGGAGACGAAACAGATCACCGTCAGCCTGTCGCCCACGGCGTTCAGCTCGACGTTCGGCTGGGGTCTGTCCTACGTGTACGCGAATGCGCGTGAACAGTATCGCGGATTCACGAGCACCGCCGGCAATCCGCTCGAGGTCGCATGGGGACGTTCGCCATTCGACTCGCGCCATCAATTGCAGTACCGCCTCACCTACAACGCGTTCGATTGGGTGCGCGTCGGCTGGAACGGAAGCTTCCGGTCGGGCTCGCCCTTCACGCCGCTCGTGGCCGGCGACATCAACGGCGACGGCTACGGCAACGATCGCGCATTCATCTTCGATCCGTCGAAGGCAAGCGACTCGGTGGTCGCCAGCGGAATGCGGGCGCTGCTCGCCAACGGTTCGGGCTCGGCACGCGATTGTTTGAGGAGCCAACTCGGCCAGGTCTCGGCGCGCAACAGCTGCCAGGGACCGTGGACGTCGCAGGCCAACCTCAGCTTCTCGTTCAACCCGATCAAGGTGAAGATGCCGCAGCGCGCCAACGTCTCATTCCAGTTGTCTAATCCGCTGGGCGCCGCCGACATCATCATGCACGGCAACGGCCTCCACGGTTGGGGACAGAACGCGATTCCGTCGGGCCAGCTGCTCTACGTTCGCGGCTTCGATCCGATCACCCAACAGTACAAGTATGAAGTGAACCAGCGCTTCGGTTCGACGGCGACCGGACAGACGATCAGCCGCACGCCGGTCCGCCTCACGACGATGATTCGCTTCGACGTCGGCCCCACGCGTGAACGGCAGTCTCTCACTCAGTTGCTCGACCGCGGGCGTTCGTTGTCCGGTCAGAAGATGCCGGAGCCGATGCTCAAGGCGTTCGGTCCGATCGGCATCAGCAATCCCATGGCGGCCATTCTGCGCCAGGCCGATACGCTCGAGTTGACGCCGCAGCAGGCGGACAGCATCGCGGTGCTCAACCGCGGGTTCACGATCAAATTGGACTCGATCTGGACGCCGATCGCCAAGTACCTCGCCGCGCTCCCGGACAAATACGACCAGGACGACGCGTACGATCGCTATCGCACCGCCCGCGAGATGTCGGTCGACGCGCTGATCAAGATCGCCCCCGCAGTCCGGTCGCTGCTGACCGACGACCAGATGCGCAAGCTGCCCACGTTCATCACACCGTTCCTCGATCGACGCTACCTCGCCTCCGTGCGGTCCGGCACCGCCGGCACCGGCCTCGGAATGATCATGGGTGGCGGAATGGGAGGCGCCGTTGGGTTCGGCGGCGGCCCCGGCGGCGGCGGCGGACAAACGGTCATTCGCATCGGCACACCGTAATCCCCACGATCCACAACGTGAAATATCTGTCGCACTCGTTCGTACACTCAATCTCAGAATCACAATGCTGAAACTCTCAACTCTGCTCGTCGCGTCGGCATCCGCTCTCGCAGCGCAACAGGCTCCCGCCGTCCGCCTGATCAATACTGCCGAGGCGTCGACCAAGCAAACGCTCGGCAACGTGGCGGCGGTGCGGCAATTGCCCACGGGCCGCCTCTTGGTGAACGACATCGCCAAGCGTCAGCTCGTTTTGTTCGACCCAACGCTTTCGAGCGCGACAATCGTCGCCGATTCGATTGCCGGCGGCGCGAACACCTACGGCCCGTCCGCGGGCAGCATCATTGGCTACGTCGGCGACTCCACGCTATTCATCGATCCGCGCGACTTGTCGATGTTCGTCCTCGACCCGAATGGCGCGATCGCTCGCGTCGCGGCCGTACCGCGCTCGCAGGATGCGCCGATGCTGGGATCGAACATCCTCGGTTCCCCCGCGCTCGATTCCAAAGGACGCCTCGTGTACCGCGGCGGCATTGGCCGAATCATGCGTCCGCCGACCGCGGCGGGCGGAATGCCGATGCCTGACTTTCCGGATTCGTCGGCGATCGTCCGCATCGACTTGGCGAGCCGCAAGCTCGACACGGCGGCGTTCTACAAGATTCCCAAGACCAAGATGAACATCGTCCAATCGGACAAGGGAATCTCGATGACGTCGGAGATCAACCCGATGCAGATCGTCGACGATTGGGCCGTGCTCGCCGATGGATCGATCGCGATCGTTCGCGGCCAGGACTATCACATCGACTGGGTGAACGCCGATGGAAGCACCACGACGTCGTCGAAGTTGTCGTTCGATTGGCAGCGGCTGAGCGACGAGGACAAAATCGCGGTGATCGATTCGGCGAAGGCCGCCGCCGAGCAGGCGCGGGCAAAGATGCAGGCGGCCGGCGGGACGAACCAGGCCTTCGGCGGCGGCGCGCCCGGCGGCGGCGGCGACGGAATGATCGTGATGAGCATGCGAGCCGGCGGTGAGGCCGCTGCGCGCGGTGCCGGACCGGGTGCCGCGGGCGGACCCATGACTGCACCGATGAACTTCGTCACCCCGAGCGAACTGCCCGACTATCGGCCAGTATTCTCGCAGGGCGCTGCCAGAGCCGACCTCGATGGCAACTTGTGGATCCGTACATCGGCGACCCGCAACGGCGCGATCGCTGGACCGATCTATGACGTCGTGAATCGAAAGGGAGAGGTCACCGATCGCATTCAGGTCCCATCGGGCCGAGTGATCGTTGGTTTCGCCAAGGGCGGCGTGGTGTACATGATGGCGCGCGACGACAAGGGCGCGTGGTTGGAGCGGACGCACCGCTAGATCTCCCTAGGTGCTCGGCAGCCGCTGTTTCCGCGTGGCTCGGTAGGCGAAGGGGTTCGTTCACTCGAGCCCCTTCGTCGCGTCTGGTGGCGCGATACATTGATTTGCTTACGATGCGCACCCACCGACGCCTCGCCGCACTCGCTCAGATGAGTCTGCTCCTCGCTTCGTGCGACGGCGAGAAGAAGCCAACTCCATCGCCTTCTTTGGCTCCGCCGACGCGCGACTCGTCGGCCGGGAGGATCGCGCCGGTCACGGCCGCCGTCAGCCCGCCCGCCGCCGACACCGTTCCCTCAAAAAGAAAAGGAGGCAAGCGACCACCTCCCGACTCGGCGGTGTTCATCGCTGTTGCGACCCAACCAAAGAGCCGAACGCAGAGCGACAGCATCTCATTGGTCGCCGCGATCCGCGCCGGCTTCAAGAGCTCTCGCTGGCCCGTCGCAGGACCGACGCCAATCAGCGGATCGATTTTGCCGGGGAAACGAATCGTCGCGTTCTACGGCAATCCCCTCTCCAAGCGAATGGGAATTCTTGGCGAGATTCCATATGAGCAAATGCTCGCGAAGCTCGACACGGTCGTCGGGTGGTGGCGACAGGCGGATCCTGCCACGCCGGTGCTTCCGGCGTTGCACGTCGTTGTCTCCGTCGCGCAGGGACTGCCTGGGAAGGATGGCATGTATCGGCAGCGCTCCGACCCGGACCTGATCGAAAAGATGTATGGTTTCGCCAAGGCCAAAGGCGGCATCACCATTCTGGACATCCAAACCGGTTGGAGCACGTTGCAGTCGGAAATTCCGGCACTCATTCCATTTCTCTCACGGCCCGATGTACACCTCGGCATCGATCCCGAGTTCAACATGCATCACAGCCGGGAGGGGCGCGTGCCGAGCAGCAAAATCGGCACCTTCGACAGCGACGACGTGAACTACGCGATCGATCAACTCGCCCAGATCGTCACGAAGTATCATCTGCCGCCCAAAGTGCTCGTCGTGCACCGCTTCACGACGAACATGGTGCAGCATGCCGGCCGGATCAAACTCGATCCGCGCGTTCAAGTCGTGATGAACATGGACGGATGGGGCCAGCCGTGGCACAAGTTCGACACGTACAAGACCTGTGAAGTGGATGAGCCGGTCCAGTTCACCGGATTCAAAATCTTCTTTCATAACGACACGAAGAAGGGCGACGCGCTCCTGTCACCCGTCGAGGTGCTCGCCCTACGACCGCGGCCGCTGTACATCCAATATCAGTAGCGGTCTCAGGATGTAGGTCTCTGGTCTCAACGCCTCGAGATCGGACTTGCCCCCGCTACGCGAAGAGGCCGACCTGGCCGCCAGTGTGCCAGAATAGCACGGTCTGATCCGGCGAAAATTTTCCTTCCCGCACATAGGCGATCAGCGCGCCCAACGCCTTCGCCGTGTACGTGTGATCGACGAACAGCGCTTCAGTCCGCGCCGCAAGTTGCTGCGCTTCGCGCGACGCCTCCGTCGGAATTCCATATCCGTCGCCGACGCGCGTATCGTCGACCTCGACGGTGAACTGAAACATCATGCCGTCGATCCCACCAACGATACGTCGCACGGTCTTCTCCACATCGGCGGCGGAATCGTCGGCGCTCACGCCAATCACGCGAGTCGCCAATAGTTGATGCGACACGCCGGCAATGAGTCCCGCTTGTGTCCCTCCCGACGACGTCGCGTGCACGATGACGTCCGGCTTCACCCCTTGGTCTTTCATTTCTTCGACCGCGTGCACAAAGCCTCGTGCACCAACCGGCGTCGATGCGCCGAGCGGAAGAAAGAATGGCTTGCGCCCTTCGCTGCGCAGACGCTCGGTTACGCGCTCCGACGCCTCGACGCGTTCGGCGCGCGACGGGATGTATTCAATCTCCGCGCCGAGCAAACGATCGAGCAGCGCGTTCGCCGACGGTTTTTCCGGCCGTTGACCGTTGAGAATCAACATACAGCGCAGTCCGGCTTTGGCCGCGGCGGCCGCTGTGGCCCGCGCGTGATTCGATTGCACTCCGCCGAGCGTGACGATGGTGTCCGCACCGGCGGCGATCGCTTCGCCGAGCGCGAACTCGAGCTTCCGAACCTTGTTGCCACCGAAGCCGAAGGGGATCGCGTCGTCCCGCTTCACGAGCAGGCGCGGGCCGCCGCCGAGCGCCTCGCGGAGTCGCGTCATCTCCTCGATGGGCGTTGGGCCGGAGAGTAAGGGAAAGCGCGGCAGGGGTTTCTTCTTACTGTACAGCGTCATTTTTTCTGAGCCGAAAGTTGGACTGCCCGGACATTCCTCCAGCGCGTATGATACCGTCGTCCGGCAGTTCGCTGCCAGCGTTCGACCCGCCCTCACTTCGCATCGCCCCCCACATGCGCCCACACACAATCGCGTTCGTCCTCATCGCGGCGGCTCAGCCGTTGATCGCGCAAACGCCGGCCGGCAAGCGCGGCATCACCGCGGAGGACTACTTCAGTTTCGAGCTCGCGGCGGATCCACATGTGTCGCCCGACGGGTCGCAGGTGGTATACGTCGTATCGCGCGTCGACCGTGCGCAAAACAAGCGCATCTCGTCGATCTAGATTGCGCCGACGGACGCAAGTCGGCCGGCGCGCGTGCTGATCGATGAAAGCTGGGCGCCGAGCGGTCCTCGATGGGCCCCCGATGGATTGACGATCGGCTTTGTCTCCGCCCATGCAGCGGCCGACGCACCGACAACGGGCGCGCGCGCACCCGCACCTCGCGCTCAACTCTGGACCGTTGCGTCCGCCGGCGGAACGCCGCGGCGCGTCACGAGCATCGGCAACGGCGTGTCGAACTGTGTCTGGTCCGATGACGGCAAGCGCGCCGCCTGTCTGGTGCGGACCGGGCCGAGCGACGCGTGGCCGGCCGGAAAAGAGCGAAGCGACGTGCGGCACTATACGCAAAGCTCATACAAGTTCAATGATACCGGTTGGTTCGACGACCGGCGTTCACACATCTGGGTCGTCGACGTCTTCCATGGAGTACAGGGACACCGCCCGATCCTTGATACTCAGTCGCTGAGGCCTGTGTCGGGCTTGACGCCCGACGACGCGCTCACATCAAATCGGACGCGCGCAGCGAATAAGGGTCTTCTTTAGCTCTTACTCACGGCTAGGATCAGTAGTAGTAGTCAGAAAAGGTGAATGGTTGTAGGATGCTCTTTCGAGCGGATTAGGAATTCAAGCATCGACTTGGCAAGTTCCCATTGCGCCGACGCCAAAGTATGTTTGATGCGTTCGAGTTCCGACCGTTGAGTCTCCCAGACGCGCCCTGCAGCGTCATCCACTTGACGCCGAATTTGTCCGAAATCTAGTCGGTGAGGGTCTTGGCGCCCGATCCACTCAGCCAGTTGCTGCCAGATGGAGTCAGTGCGAACGCGATACGCGGCATCCGCTGCTCTTAGGCTGTCCGCCTGAGACTCGGTCAGCAGCAAGGAGTCGCGATTCCGAAGGAGTACTCGGTAGCCATCTGCAACAGTTTCGGCCAAGCGAACGCGAAGACTGTCGACCGGGGCGGCCGAAAGATTATTTCGAAGAGCGTCCATCGAGCGAAAGCGATCAAATTCTTGGTGCTGGAGGGGCGGGCCAACCTCGATTCGGGCGGAGATAATCGCGCGAAACGGGACAAGAAGGTTCGTATCTGATGGCCGTGTGCTTCCAAACCTGCGATTGACAGTATACTGATACTCTCGTCGGGATGGATCGAATCCATCCACGAGCAGTAGCGTCGGATCTGGCATGCCAGAGCCACTCCAACCGCGAAGGTTGGCCGAACCATGAATGATTTGATCGAGTCCAGCTAGAGGATTCAATAGATTGAGTTCGACGGTGGCAAGTCGCCCGTTCAGCATGTGAAACGGTCTGGTTGCTACGGCTGCGTTCATGACTGCCGTCCAAGGACCTGTACAACTACCCAGCGTTGCGGGACGACCAATCTGCGCTCCCAAGCACGCTCTAGCTGACGATGAACCGGAAGCAATCAATGCTCGAATACCCTGGGTCAGCGTCGTGTCGCCGACCTTTGTCGGATCAAAGACGAACGCGCGATCATTTGTTCGACCGTCGCCGTTGATGTCGCTTCCGACTACCGGCGTGTAGCGAAAACCCGAATGGACGTTGAGGAACATCGTGGCGCCGAGACCGAAAGCGAACTCGTGGCCCACCGATACAAGAATAGTGTGGCGAGGTGTAAACGCGTTTGGAGCCCGCTCGCGCGCGAGGGGTGAGCCAAAAGCCGGCTGGTCGAACCCTCTCCCTGTCCCATCGACCTGACTAAATGTGTAATCGAACCGCAGAAGGCTGTGATCAATCACTGGGCCGAGAGAGATACTGATTTGTTTGGCGGATGACGTGAGATCGGAGACAAATTCAGTGACGTCACTGAACTGCGCCGAGCGTCGCGACCCAACGAGTGAGAGACTCCCTGTTGACGGATCGATGCCCGCCGGTTGCACGTACATGGGTCGCGCGGCCTCGTTCTCGAGCGTGAACTGCGGGACGTTGCTAAAATTCAGATCTACCGTACCCGGTTGATCGATATTGTACGAATACGCCGCGTTCACAGAGTAGCGGAGGACTCTGAAACCGCTACCCCATTGAAGGTTCCCCCTCCAGCTACGAGATTGATGGAATCGAGGATCAAACAACGCCGCGTTGGGTGCGGATTCCGACAGAAGCGGCACGCTGGCCCCATTGCAGGTCGTGGGCACCGTTGAAGGATCGGCCGTATACGAAGCCCAGTCGGGCTGCGGCGCAGCGCTGCCAACACACGAGAGCGACATGCCGGCACCAGCCAGCCCCGTCCTGCCCAACGCGGACGCAACATTGCGCGCGGATAGATCATTGCGAAACTCGCCGACGCCACCGCTCAGGATTCCGCGAGCCGGTAGCCAAATCGAACCAATCGCCCCACTTCCTGTTGTGATACTCAGACGAGGCGCGTAGCTCCAAGCAAAGCCGAGGCGGGGACTCAGATGAACCGTCTCCGGCACGCGCGAGCTAGCAATACCGAAGGCTGACTCGATTGACGTGTTCCGGATCGGAGGGTCTAGGAACCGCGTGTCTTCAAGTCGTACCCCAGGTAAGATTTGAAGTCTGGGGGTTGCTTGCCATACATCGCCCACCGCCACGGCCGTCTTGAGTAGCGCGCTGCGCCCAGTCGGCGGATTGAGGCTGCGTGTGAAGCGCGCCGGCCGCTCAGCGGCGAAGTCTTCAACGGAATTGAAAACAAATTCCCCGAGAGTGCGCGCGGATGACGTTGTTGACGCGAAATCGAGCATTGAACGCCCAAAGATCCTCATCTTGTTGGACGCTCCCGCGTAAAAGAACACCGATCCGACGGTCTCCCAACTCGCATTCGTCGTTGCGCCCGCGAGCGGGTATCCACCGAGCGACAGGATGCTAGATCGCGAATCGCCCAGAGTAAACTCCGAGGTCGTTAGAATACGTGCAGATGGCGCATTCAAATAGGGGCTAGAGGAGTTTCGTGTACCGGACACCGAGGTGAAGAGCTCCGTTGAATATGAGTCTGCGATATGCAACCATTGGCCGATGACCTGACCAATCGCACTCTGCAGGCGTCGACCGTAAGTGGGCGCTGTTGCGAGATCACTTCCCGGCGAGGTGGATTGAGAGCCGGAAAAGATCGAAGTGAGAGATATCGCATTCCTCCATAGCCGGCCGTATCGCCGTGGGTCACGATAGTGATCGACGCGCGCGAATAAAACCGCGTCTTGATCCAAGGTGGACGCTGGCAGGCCGGATAGAGTTAACGGTAGCCGTTGATCTGCCGCGATTCGCCTGATGCGCGCAATCGAGTCTGGTGAGATTCCAGAAAGGCGGAATAGCTCCGGAGACGCACTCAATAGCGATGGGCTACTGGAGTTGCGGCGCCGAACCTGGAGCGCAGTATTGTACCAGCTGTCGCTCTGACCCAGCGGCCCGTCCGCGACTCCACTGGCGTCCACCCCAACGAACCGCCCTTCGCGGGAACTTCCGGAGTTTGTCGAGGAGGGTGCTGGACTCTCGACCGTCGCGCGCGCAAACGCGCGGTGAACTCGCCCGCCTTGCCCGACCTCGACGTTGATGCGTCCGGCGCCGAATCCGCCAATAGATGGGTCGTAGGCTGACGTCGTAACACGCACAGACGCGAGAGCGTCAACCGGAATTGTTGGCGTCGCCAACGATACTCCGTTCAATGTCGTTGATACCTGTCCTTGAAGGCCGAATGCGGTTGGGGATCGATCAGTCGACAGCGTAATCCCGGGTGTCGTGCCCGCGAGCTCCGCAAGGTTTCCGCGGGCGTTTGCTGGAAGCAGACCCACCATCCCGTTGGCGTATTGGTCAGATGCGGTTGGGTCACTCGATCGACCTGCTTCTGGAAGCGGCCGCTCTCGAGGAGCGGTGGTTCGTATGGCGGGAAGTACCGGAGCTTGCCGTGCCAGTTGAAGGTCAACTACAATCACGCCGCCACTCGCGGGGCGCAAAACGCGCTTTCGGAACGGTCGGAAGCCGAGCGGCCCAGCGTATACTAGGTAGTCGCCGGTGCCGCGATCGAATCGAATCTCGAAATGACCGGATGTATCGGTTAACGTTTGCTTTACGATGCGTTCTGGAGCCATCGTAATAAGGATAGCCACGCCGACTAATCGCTCCCCGGCATCGTTGGTTACTCGGCCGCGAAGAGTATCGCTCTGCTGCGCCCAGAGGCCGCTTGCCGCGGGAAGGGCAAATGCGGACGTCAGCACGGCCATCCGCCTGAGCCTGGTTGAGCAACGGGAGCGTTCGCTATGCCGGACGATGTCGACGGTCGCGTGCCGTGCGAAGCCGGCGCGCGTGAACCAATGGCGGTCGAGAGACATACCTGTTCTCCACACTACGCGAAGCGAACAGCGCGACCGCCATCCGCTACGGCGGCACTTGACCTCAACGCGACAACCCAGCGGCGGATTCGGCCGATGCGACTACGTTTCCCCGCCTCCGCACATTCCGTTGCACGAGTACAGGCCATCCGTTCCACATCCGCTATTCGCTGTACAACTCGACTCCTTGCATTCTTGAAGTGCGGTGCATTCCGGCCTCGGTACGCCGTAGTGACAAGTACAGTTGGTTTCCGCGGGTAAATTTGGTAGGCCGCGACGGTTGTTAGATGCGAGATGAAAATAACTCGGGACACGCTCGGCGTCCTCAGGGCCCAATTGAAAGAAGATCTTGCGGGTAAGATCGCGGCCGAGCACGGTCACGGCCACCGATGAGATGCTGTCGCCGAGTTGCTCGCAGCGCACCTGCTTCGTCCGCTCGTTGAACATTTCGACCAGCGTTCCCTCGATCTTCGCCATGAATACCCTCTGGGCGGCATCGAGCAAACCGGACTCAGCGTAGACACGGTACTGTGTACGCCACATTTCGCGGCGGACGGACAGAGCCAATTGTTCTTGGATTGCACGTCGATAGCCCGTCGGATATCTGATGATCTCGGCGTATGTTTGGGGCAACTCGCCGCGATGCGCCGAAGCCCAGTTCGCCGCAGACTGACAACTCGACATTGGGGGCGAGGAGCGAGCCGCCGTGAGTGCGCCTGTCGTAATCGCCACGAGCGGTAGCAAAACAAACCAACGGGTCCTGCGGTGCGAGCGCATAAGATCCCTCCCTTGTGGAGCGTTTATAGTCCGATCGCTGGAGCCACTTCAACTCGCGTTGCTCGCTTAGTATGATCGGGCTAGTGCGGCGAACCTCGTTGATGAGGTCCGTCGTTCATGCGCCCAGCGGCAGCCACTTACTTAGAGCCGAGTCGACTCGCCAAGCGCTTTCTGAGCGTAATGGAGTTATCGCGCCGCTAAGAAACTGCGGTCGCTCGAACAGGAGGCGAATGTTCGCCAGCATGTCGCCTCGCGCCAGAAGCAGTTTCCGTCGTTTCTGTTCGCTTTGCGACATGTGAGTTTCCTGGGTCGTGGATGAACGCTCCCGGCAAATGCAACGAGGTGTTCCGCCGCACGAGCGAGAGACCGCACGAGCGAGAGAGCCTGAGTGCACCACGCCTGGCGCGCATCCGCCCGTTATTGTGAGTTCGCCGGCCCGCCTTCGGCGTGGGTGGGTATTGGCGTTCGCTTCAACGCGGCGTTGAGTGCCTGATCACGGGCTGCGATTCAGTTGATCCGCGCGTCCATTCGTGCACTGCCAGTGTGATCGTCCTTGGAGCTCGGCGCGCTCCCCTGATGCTGGTCGTCGAGCGGCGGGTCCGTTTCGCTGCGATGTTCCCGTTGTTGTTTGACTAAACGACTTAACAACCAGCGGCATCCCTGTGCGACCGACTAACTGCGACGCCACCGCGTGCTCCAAGAATATTGGTTCGGACGGTGGCGCCCGATTCGTAGCTCGGCTTTGCCTGGGGCGAGTTTGGAGCTGCGAGCATAACTGCCGGCCGGCACAGATCACGCTTCTCGTCCGGAGATCACGGCTTGCAACTCGAGTCCACGCGTCGAGCTACGGGACTCGAGACTACAGCTGCGAGCCTTTTCGACGCGACGAACGTCCTCAGACCCGAGAACTACATCCTAAACAAATAGCTGAGCTTCACAAAAAAGTAGTCCGACGCGCGGATCAACGGCTGGTAGTTAAATCGATCCTTCGGATCCGGCCGGCCATCGGCCTCACTTCCGTACCCCAGAAAAATCACGGTGCCCGGATTGGGTTGGTACGAGAACAGCCAGTCGCCGTGCAGTTGAGCGGTCCGCGTCGCAAACGCTTTTTTCCCGGCGATGATCAACGGCATGAACGTTCGCGTCTCATCGCGCAGATCATTGTTCTCGGCCAGGTCGTACTCACCAACCGCTCGGAAGAAAATCGCGCGCGTGAATTGATACTCGGCTTTCAATCGGGGGATGGCCGTCTTGCCGGCGAGGCTGTGATCGCTGCGCCGCCAGTAATCTTGAAACGCCAATGAGCCGGTGACGCGCAACTGATCGGTCGGCCGAAAGTTGGTCGTCAACGACAGGTAGTGAATGTCGGCCTGAGCCCACTCGAAGAAGTTTTCGTCCTGGCCGCCAATGTACGTGGCCGACGCGCTGAACCGCGACCACTGCGGCGTCGTGACCGTCACGACATAATCGCGGTTCGGGATCCGGCCGACGCCAACGAACGGAATCGTGTCGACAACGCTGCCCACCGTCCGCTCGATGCGATAGTTGGCATACAGTTGCTTGTCCCAGCCGAACGATTCCCAGTAGACGGCGCCGAGCACAGCCCACCCGCCGCGCAGACCCGCGGTCGTGCTGACGTGCAGCTTCTTGTCCTGCGCGTCGCCGTGCCCGAAGTGTGAGTATTCCCAGATGTCGTCGTAGAGGACGTCCTCCGTCAGCGCTTCGACGAAGCTGCCACGCGCGTTGAACCATGTGACGCGATGATCGACGGCGCCGTGGACGATTCCACCACGAGAAATGAACCCCGACGACGCGCGAAAGTCGTCGCTGATCCCGGTCAGCGTATATCGAAGTCCGAACCGTTTACCGTTGCGCGCGAAAATGTCTTCCCATAGTGGAGCGCTCGTCGCCGCGCCGCTCGTGCGATCGAAACTCTGCGCGAACTGAAACTGATTGGTGTAGACCTTTCCAAACACCATTCGCCCGTCGACGTCGGCCACTCGATTGTAGTCGTGGCCTACGACTCGATCGGTGTACGCGAATCCGAGGCGCGATTCGCCGCCGATGTCCCGTTGCGCCCGAAAAATGTTGTATCGCGTCGCATCGCGCCCTGTCGGCGAGAGTGATTGGTCGTCGCTCGCCGACATCACGCCGATCGTCGTTCCTGCCATTTTGCCGGTGAGCTTCAGTGCCGCATCGGGCTGCGCGATTCGCCGCGTGTAAATCAGGCTGTTCGGAACGTTGAACTGCTCCAGTCCGTCGAGAAAGAACGGGCGCTTTTCCGGAAACCGAATCGCGCGCCGCGGATCGAGGATGATTTGCCCAGCGTCCGACTCCACTTCGGCGAAATCCGGGCGCACGGTGCCGTTGAGCGTGAAATTGTTCGAGAGACCCCACCGGCCGGTCAGACCAAACTGCGGTCTGGGATGGCCGTACGCCCAACCGTTGGGACTTGGCGCACCGGCCGCCTTGCGCGTCATCACCGGATTCAGATCGAGGACGAGCCCGCGATCGAACCCGCTGAACCCGTCGAGCGTGCCGCCCTGCGCGAGGAAGGATGCATTCGAGCGCTTGGCGGGAGCCCAGCTGTCTTCGAAGCCGGAATGCTGAACCTGACGAATGACGTTGATGTCCCACGACTGGACATCAGTAGACTGATATTTGAGACTCTTGAACGGAATGCGCAGCTCGACTTCGTAACCGAAATCGGTGAGCCGCCCTTTCGAGACGAAGACAAAATCCTGATTCAGATCTGGCGCCGATCGCCCCGAAATCGTCGCCGAAAAGCCACCGCCGGTGCGGGCTCCAGTCTCGATGATCGTTCCGTCCATCTGAACGCCGAACGGATTGACGGCGAACACGTACGCCTGCCGATGGTCGTGAAAGGTGCCCAACAGCAACTGCACGTTGTCGTCGGAGGTGATCTTGTCACGATCGGCGAGCGTTGCATGCACCGCACCATGCTTCTCGAACGCGCGAATGCCGACGTGCAACGCGTTGGGCGAATACCATAGCAGCACCTCGGTCGAGTCGGCCGACGGAATTCCGTCGACGGGTGCGAACTGCGAGAAGCCCGTGAGCAACGCCGCATGACGCCACACCGGCTCGTCGAGCTTACCATCGACCGTCGTCGCTGCCGAATCGCCCGCAATGCGCGGAATGCGAACCTGGAGTTGGTTGTCTCGGCCGATGTACGGCGGCGCGGCGGATGGCTCGCCGACGGTACACAGCAGCGATAGGGCAACGAGCGCGAGGCAGGCAGGCATGGCGTCTAAGATGCCGGTACGGCGCGAAGGCCACCAGGGACGAAGGAAATGGCGGGAACCAAGAACAGCAAGGCGAATAGCAATCGGCTAGGCAGCGAGTGGCTGTGCGCTGCACGGCGACGTGACAGACTCGTGTCGGTCAGGGGCGAGCCAGCGGTTTGGAGGCTGTCGGCGGCTCGACATGTTGCGTGGCGGTGTCGATAAGAGCGCAAAAGAAGAGCAGGCCCTTCGCTTCGCTCTGGACGACATAGAGCTGCCCGCATCCCGAGCGGCAGTCCCAAGAAAAACCCGGCTCGTTGCGCAATGACCCATTCCGCATCATTCCGCCCATTCCGCGGATTCTGCGTTCAGCCGGGACGATTCGTCCCTAAGACGCAATCATCCATGGCGTAGCTCCAAAAGACCCCGGCATAGCTCCGAAAAACCATGGCGTCACTCCGACAAGCCCCTACATCCGAAACAGATAACTGAACTTGGCGAAGAAGTAGTCGGACGTCCGGCGCAACGGCTGCCAATTGAAGCGCTGCGCGGGATCAGGATCGGCATCCGCAGCGGTGCCGTACCCCAAGAACAGCACCGTGCCCGGACTCGGCTGATAGGCGAACAGCCAATCACCGTGGAGCTGCGCACTGCGCGTCGCCAGGGCCTTTTGGCCGCCAATGATCAGCGGAAGGAACGTCCGGGTCTCGTCGCGAAGATCGTCGTGCTCGGCCAGATCGTACTCGCCCACGGCGCGCAGAAAAATTGAACGCGTGATCTGGTACTCGGCTTTGATCCGCGGAATCACATTGCGTCCGGCAAGACTGTGATCGCTGCGACGCCAGTAGTCCTGATAATTGAGCGTGCCCGCGAGGCGAAGCCTGTCGCTCGGCCGAATGTTCATCGAGAGCGACACATAGTCGATGTTCGCCTGCGCCCACTCGAAGAAGTTTTCGTCCTGCCCGCCGACATAGAGCAGGCTCGCATCGAAGCGCGACCACTGCGGTGTCGTCAACGAGGCAACGTAGTCACGGTTGGGAATGCGACCGACGCCGACGAATGGGATCGTGTCGACGCGCGCGCCGACGGTGCGTTCGATGCCATAGTTCCCATAGAGCTCCGCGTCATACCCGAACGTCTCCCAATACACGCCGGCGCCGAGCGTCCACCCGCCGCGCAGGCCGGCGCTCGTGCTGATATGAAATTTCTTATCCTGCGCATCTCCGTGCCGAACGAAATGCGAATACTGCCAGGTGTCGTCGAATAGGATCTCGCCCGTCAACGTTTCCACCGCACCGCCGGGAGCGTTGAACCACGTGACGCGATGATCGATTGACCCGTGAACGATGCCAGGGCGCGATATGAACCCACTCAACGTGCGAAATTGCTCGTCGATACCGGTCATGGTGTAACGAAATCCAAACCCTTTCCCGTTTCGCGCCACAACGCCTTCCCACAACGGCGCAGTGGTCACGGCGCCGCGCGACTTGTCGTAGCTACGAGCGTACTGGAACGAACCGCTGTAGATCTTGCCGAACACGATCCTGCCGTCCACGTCGCCGACTCGATTGTAGTCCTCCCCGACGACGCGATCGGTGTACGCCATACCAATGCGCGACTGGTCGCCGAGGTCGCGTTGCGCACGCACGATGTTGTAGATCCCCACGTCGCCGCCCGTCGCGGACAAGCTCGGATCGTCGACGGCGGAAAGTAGGCCGATGTTCGTTCCGGCCACCGTGCCAGTGAGTTTGACCGCCTCCTCCGGCTTGGCGATACGCCGCGTGTAGATCAGGCTGTGCGGAACATTGAACTGCTCCAATCCCTCGAGAAAAAACGGCCGCTTCTCGGAGAAGAACAACGCTTGTCGCGGGTCGATGACGAATTGCCCGGCGTCCGACTCCACTTCGGCGAAGTCGGGGCGCGCGGTGCCATTCAACGTCAGATTGTTCGTGACGCCCCAACGCACGGTTCCACCCAACTGCGGACGTGGTCGTGTATAATTCCATCCGCTCGCACCCGGCGCGCCGCTCGTCTTTTGTGTGACGACGGGATTGAGATCGAGCACCAGGCCGCGATCGACGCCCGCGAGTCCCTCGAGCGTGCCGCCCTGACCAAGGAACGATGCATTGGCACGCTTGGCCGGCGACCAACTGTCCTCAAAGCCCGAGTGCTGCACCTCGCGCACGACGTTGACGTCCCACACCTGATCGTTCGCCGCTTGGAATTTCAAACTCTTGAATGGAATCCGAAGCTCGACCTCGTACCCGTAGTCGGTGAGTCGCCCTTTGGAGCTGAACACGAAATCCTGGCTGAGATCAGGGGCGGTGCGACCGGACAATGTTGGCGTCCATCCGCCAACATTAGTCTGCCCGAGCTCGACGATCGTTCCGTCGAGCTGCACGCCGAGCGGATTGACACCGAAGACGAAGGCTTGTCGCTGGTCGTGAAAGGTGCCGAGCAAGAGTTGAACGTTGTCGTCCGACGAGATCTTGTCCCGGTCGGCGAGCGTCGCGTGAACGGCGCCGTGTCCCTCGAACGCGCGAATGCCGACATGAAGTGCCGTCGACGAATACCACATGAGCACTTCGGTCGAATCGGCCGCGGGAATTCCGTCGAGCGGCGAGAACTGTGAGAATCCAGTCAGCACCGCGGCTTGAGACCACGCAGCCTCGTCGAGCTTTCCGTCGACGGAAACAACGGCGGCATCCCCGTCGATACGCGGAATCCGAACGTGCAGTTGGTTTTCGCGCCCGCTGTAGACGGCACCTGGCGCCGGCGTGGACGGAGGCGCAAGGCGATGAGCAGCGCGATGGGCGGGCGGGCCGAAGAGCGACGCCCCAAGACAGACGAGCAGGCATGCGTTCATCGAATAAAAATGCCGCTCGCGGCCCGCGTTCGCTCGATGATTCCCGTCCGAAGAATGTAAGGATTGGGGCGAGGTCTCAGGTCTCTGGTCTCAGGCGACAGTATCCAAATGCGCGACTCGTGTCAGAACCTGAAACGCCGATACACGATGCTCATGTCTCCGTCTTGATTGGGCACGACGTTGTCAGGCCGCACTGGAATGCGAAGGCCGGGAATTGGAGGAAATCCTGGCAAGCGAGCCGAGAGCTCGAAGTCGATCTTGGCGCCGGATGGAATCGAGAGTGCCACGATCGCACCCGAATCGGGAACGGCCCAATATTCCATGATCCAATCACGCGAGTGGAATCGATATCGCGTGGTGTCCACCACTCGGCCATCGATCGACGACGTGAGCACGGGCGCACCGCTGCCGCGCATCTCGACCGCAATAGTTCCGCGCGGGGCGGTGACGCGGAGGACCACACGCCGCGCGCCGTCGATCATCGTATCGCGAACGAACGTTGCGTTGGGCGACTCGAGTGGCACCCGCTCGACGCGACGTCCATAAAAGCGATTCCCCGTTGGCGAGAGGCTGTTCGTCCACGAAGGCGTCGCCGTGGCCGGTCCGATTGCGTCGCGCGTCCACGCCGCCCGCGGTCGATACAACGCGCCGAACCACGCGTCAGTCGAATCCGCGTTTTCGGCATAGACCAACGCGCTCGGCTGCGGATGCTCGCCGCTCCTCCGAACGGTGAATGCGCCGGCGACAAGCAGCAGAGCCGCTGCAGCAGTGACCCAGAACGTTCCTGACCAACGAGAGTCGCCGGCCGCGACCCGCACGAGCGGCATGAGCAGCAGCGTGATGAGCGACGTGAGTACTCCGAGCACGATCGCCCCGGTTCCAACAACGCCGAGCATGATCGACGAAACGCCATACGTGAAGCCGGCGAGCAGAAAGAGCGTGACTGCCGCAGTGACCCACCTGAGCGCGACTTCACCGCGCGTGAAAAGCACGGCTGCGGTGGCGAACACCAGCGGCCACACAAACGGGTAGCTCAGTCCGGGCGCTTTGACGGTCGCGACCAGCGCGATGACGAGCCAAATGAACAGCGTGCCAATGTACAGCGATCGCTCGCTCGTCCGTCGCTTCGCCACCGACATGCACGCGAGCGTCACCGCAACGGCGAGCAACGCGATCGCCGCCGCGTAGATGCCTCGCCACTGCGGCGCACCACCGCCCGGCAAACGCGCGTGCAGTGCAGCGATCGCTGAGCCAGACAACTGCGCGATTGCACCTGACAGTCCGACGGCAATGAGCGTGACGAGCGCGCCAATCGCCACGCCAATCCATTTGCGATCTCGCACGATGGCCATTCCCACGAGCACCAATACGACGATCGCCAGCGGGAGGGCGAGGGCTACGGGATAGACAATCAGTCCGACCACCGGCAGATCGAAAAACACCGCGTCGCCGGTCGTTGGACGCGGCAGCGCTTCGCCGGCAAACGCACGCGTGACCGCGAGCATTTGCGCACCGTGATGTTGCAGGCTTCCAGCGTTCAAATGTGCGAAGTCGTCGTGGCTCGTGTGGTATCGCTCGACGCCGTCGATGAATGCGAAGTTGAGCGCCGGAAGACCGAGCACGGCAAGCTCGGAGAGATCGGTGTCGTTCGGGAGAACGCGATATACCGTCGTGAAGACCGAGCCCGCGGTGACGTCGCCCGCCGCACGAAGCGCGCGAGCCGCGTCGAGGTTGCCCGGGCCCGTTTCGAACATCAGCGAGCGGCCACTGGTTCCCCGCGCGTCAAGATTGATCACGACCGCGACGCGCTTGGCCCACGACTGTTCGCGCACGAAGGCGGCCGCACCGAGCAGCCCGGCCTCTTCTCCGTCGGTGAACAGCGCGACCACGTTGTGTGCCAGCGGCTGTTTGCGCGCACGCAACGCGCGGAGCGTCTCGAGGAGCGCGGCAGAGCCCGCACCGTCGTCGGCTGCCGCGGGGCCGGCCGCGACTCCGTCATAGTGCGTCATCAACAGCACGGCTTTCCCTTCGACATCACTCCCAGGCAACCACGCGAGAATATTCTGAACTCGGCCGGACGCCTGGTAGCGCGTGCCGATCGCTGTGGCGTCCTGGATCTGTGGCTTGAGGCCGAGCGCCGTCAATTCGGCGACGATATAGTCGCGAACGCGCGCGTGATCGGGCATGCCCATCGCGTGCGGGCGCACGGCAATCGCTTCCACGTGGCGCAGCGCGCGCTCAGCCGAGAAGACCGTGTCCGGAGAGGTGGCGGGAACCGGAGCGGGCGGACGAGCCATGCGGACCACGGACGCCGCGCAAAGGACCAGGAGCGCGACCGCGGTTCCGAGGCGTACGAGGGGCGTGGAAGCGATGAGTTCGTCCCGAAGACAGGAGCCCGAAGATACGAAGGACGGACTGAGCCGGCCACATCTCCACGTCCGGGTTTGGTCCGAGCCATGTACTTTTGAAGACCGTTCGGCGTGACCTTTCTGTCGTCAAGCGGGGTTTGCCCTACGCGAGGAGTCGTCAGGTCCTTGCGCTGGTACAGCAGTTCGTCATTCTACATTATGAAGCCTCTCTACGGAAAAAGGGACGATGCCTGAAGCGACGCAGGTCGGCGCTGGCAAGACCGTGTTGGTGGTCGACGACGAAGACACGACGCGTGTCACCATCACCAAGATGCTCGAAGCGGGTGGGTTCACGGTGCTCACCGCCTCGAGCGGCGCCGACGCCCTCGATCGGCTGGACGAATCCAGCGGAATGATCGACATGGTTCTCTCCGACAACACGATGCCGGGAATGACAGGGATCGATCTCGCCTACCACATTCGCGACGTCTACCCGACGATGCCCGTCGCGATCGTGTCCGGCGACGTGAGCGAATTGGAACGCAGCATCATCGGCCGCGCTGACGTCCCGTTCATCAAGAAGCCCTTCCACGCGGAGTCATTGTACAGCGCGGTGCGCGAAGCGATTCGCTTGGCGGGAACCGGCTGACACTCGCGTTTCCCGGCGCTTTCGCGCCGCGGCAATCTCTCCACAACTGACCCCCGTCGCGGCTTCCCTCCCGCAGCGGGGGTTCTGCGTTCCGAACGGCTTCCTTTACGGTTTCCTTGCGCCGGTTTTTCTTGCGCATCGAGTTCAAACCATCATATTCCAGACATTGTCTAACAAACTGTGATCATGCTTGGTGAACTCGAACAAATCGTGCTGCTCGCTGTCCTTCGTGTCGGAAAGGACGCGTATGGTGTGCCCGTCCACGACGAGATTCAGACGCGCGCCGGTCGGGACCTCACGCTGGGGACGATCTACAAAACGTTGAGCCGTCTCGAGGAAAAGGGACTCGTCGCCTCACATGTCGGCGAGCCGACGGCCGAGCGTGGCGGACGACGCACGCGATGCTACGTCGTGAGCGCCGCCGGCAAACGATCGCTCGAAGCCACCTTCAAGATGCTGCGCCGCATGGCCAGCGGCTTGGACGTCGGGCTCGAACCAACATGATCCGCTCATGATGCGCTTCTGCATATGGCTGCTCGATCGATCGCTGTCGCCCGATCTCGCGGCGCATGTCGTCGGCGATCTCATCGAACAACGCGAACGCGGCCCGCTCTGGATGCTTCGCGAAACGCTGTCCGCACTCTGGCACCTTCATGCCCGTCCTCAAACCGGAGATGGCATCGTGCACACCTTCCTCACGGACCTGCGAATCGCCGCGCGATTGCTGCGACGCTCGCCGGCGTTCGCGATCGTCTCCGTGATCACACTCGGCCTCGCCATCGGTGCGACGACGGCAATCTTCAGTGTGATCGAGCCTGTGTTGCTGCGACCACTGCCCTACCCCAATCCTGAGCGACTCACGTTCGTCTGGGAGCGCAATCGCGACGGCACGCGCGACAACGTCGGCTTCGCCACCTATCGCGACTTCGCCGAACAATCGAAGACCATCGAGTCGTCCGCCGCCATCGGCTCGTGGGAACCGACGCTCTCCGGCAACAACGATCCTGAACGCGTCTCCGGCGATCGCGTCTCGTGGACCTACTTCCGCACGCTCGGCGTCAAACCGGCGCTCGGCCGCGACTTCATCGCCGACGAGGACGTTCCCGGTCACAATCAGTTCGTGATTCTCAGCTACGGCCTTTGGCAGCGCCGGTTCGGGGGCGACAGCGCGATCGTTGGAAAACCCATCGCGATCGACGGCAATCCAATGACCGTCGTGGGCGTGATGCCCGCGTCATTCGACAACGTCGCGTCCCCCACCGCGCAGATCTGGCGCGCGCTCGGCTACCTCAACCAGCCGTTCGCGTGTCGCACCTGCCATCATCTCCGGATGATCGCCCGCCTGCGCGCGAACGTCACGATGGCGGCGGCGCAGCTCGAATTCGACCAGATCCACGGGCAATTAGAAAAAGTATATCCCAAGGACTACGCGTCGATCGGCGCCCAGGTCATCGCCGTGCAAGAGGAAATGACGCGGGACATGCGTCCGGCGCTGCTCGCGCTGAGCGCGGCGGTTCTTCTCGTGTTGCTCATTGCCGTCGCGAACGTCGTGAGTCTTCAACTCGCCCGCGCCATTCGCCGTGGCGAGGAGTTCGCCGTTCGCGAAGCGCTCGGCGCCGGCCGATCCCGGTTGCTTCAACAATTGCTCACGGAGGGCCTGCTGCTGGCCGCGCTCGGTGGCGTCGCCGGGTTGGGCATCGCGTATCTGTCGCTGCCGCTCCTCGTCGCTCGACTTCCGCGAGAGTTGCCTCGGCTTTCCGCCATCCATCTCGACCCAACGTCCCTCGCGGCGACCACGGGCATCGTGCTCGCACTCGCGATCATCATGGGTCTCGCGCCGGCGCGACGACGCGAGGAGGACCTCGGTGGGGCGCTGCGCTCTGGACGCCGTCTTTCCGGCGGCGGTCATCATGCGACGCGGGCGTCATTGGTCGTGGCCGAGGTGGCGCTCGCCGTCATGCTGTTGGTGAGCGCCGGCCTGATGGGAAAAAGTCTCGTCCGTTTGCTCGGTGTGAACGCCGGATTTGACGCGACACATTTGCTCACACTCGAGATCAATTCCACCGGTGCGAACTATCGGACCAACGAGAGCATCTACGCGTACCACGATCGCGTGCGCGAAGCCGTTGGCGCGATTCCCGGTGTGCGTAGCGTCGCCGTGAGCAATCAGATCCCGCTCGGCGGCAATGTCGACATGTACGGCGTGATAGATCCGGAGAATGTGCCGGCGAACCCCGAGCTCGCGCCCAGCGGCGACCGCTACACCGTCTCCGCGAGCTACCTCGGGACGATGAGAATTCCGGTTCTTTCCGGGCGCGGCTTCACCGCATCGGACATCGCCGACACCACGAACAAGATCGCGCTCGTAAGCGCCGCGCTCGCGCAGCGACTCTGGCCGAATCAAAGTGCCTTGGGAAAACGAGTCCGCGTTGGCGGACCGGACGCCCCGGCGCGAACGATTGTGGGCGTGACCGGAAATGTGCGACACCGCGGGCTCGATGCCGTGATGACGCAGCAATTATACATGCCCGAACGTCAGATGTTCTTCGCCGACAATCAGGAAATACTCATTGTGCGGACGGAAGGCGATCCGGCGGCCATTGCTGGTTCGGTTCGGCGGGCCGTGGCGGCGATCGACCCAACGCAGCCGATCATCAAAATCGCGACGATGGATCACGTGGTCGCGGCGTCGACGAGTCAGCGCCGTCTCGCGCTGGTGCTGTTCGGCGCATTCGCCGGTGCTGCGCTCTTGCTCGCGATCGCCGGCATCTATGGCGTGTTGGCGGGAAGTGTGGCCGAACGGACGCGAGAGATCGGGGTGCGAAGTGCGCTTGGTGCGACGCCGGGAGACATCGTCGCGCTGGTGGTCGGCCAAGGCGGCCGCTTGGCTGCCGTCGGAATTGTCCTGGGACTCGCCGGCTCGTTCGCGCTCACGCGTTATTTACAGAGTCTGCTCTTCGGCATCGCGCCGAATGATCCAGCAACGCTTGCCGGCGTGTGCGTGTTGCTGGCGGGCGTGACGTTGGCCGCGTGTCTGATTCCGGCGGCGCGAGCGGCGCGTGTCGATCCGAGTACGGCGTTGCGCAGTGAGTAATCTCACAAGAGCAACAACTTGAGCACGGACCTACGCTGACAAAACACGGACACCACACGGGAAACGCGATCCGTGTGGTGTCCGTGCTTTGTCGGTGTGAGTCTGTGCGTGAACGCTGTTGCTATTTACTGCTTCGTAAACGCCAGCTTGGACTCGAACGTCTGGCCCGCGAGTGCGACATGCCGCGCGACGCGCAGCGTCTTTCCGTCGGCCTCGAGCGTATAGCGCTCGATCGATTCGAGTGCCTGTCCACCGACATCGGCGGTCGTCGTCACGACCAACGTCGCGCCGTCCCACTTGCTGACGGATGTGAGCTCGAGCGGACCGTTCGGCGTATTCACCGTGTGCTTGGATGGCGAACCATCGAGATTGACGGTGGCGTCGCTCTTCTGCTCCGCACCCATCATCGTCGCCGCGCTCTCGATCTTGAGCGTTTTGGCGTCCTGCGTTGCCGACATCGTCATCGCCGAAGGCGCCATCTGGCCTTCGGCGGTCTTGGGATCCATCACCCATTTACCGGAGAAATCTGGATGCGACTGCGCCACGAGCGGCGAAGCGAGTGCTGTGAGCGCGAACGCGATTGTGGCAAGACGACGCATCAGTTCTCCAATTGGCTGGTCAATGTGAGTTCTACTTCTTCGCACCGGCGTCGCGGAACACTCTGCTGTCTCCTTCGAAACTGAACTTCACGTTCGCGCTCTTTTCCACCTGGGCGATCGCCTGCTTGGAGGAATCGAGCGATACCGCGAACGACGCGTCACGATCGAGGAGCGGAAGGTCCGGCACTTTCACGTCGAGATTGAACCACCGCGTGAGCTGGGTAACCACATAACGCAATTGTCGGTGCGAAGTGGCCACTTGGCCGTCCACCCACCCGAACGCCGAGGCGATCTGATCCGCCGACGGTTCCTTCATTCCGTTGTTGTCGACGTAGAGCGATTGATTCGCGGCGACGACAGCAGACTTTTTACCCGCCTTGACGGTCACAGTCCCCTCGCGCACCTGGACCATGACACCGCTGTCGCCAGGATATGCGGAAATGATGAATTTGGTTCCCGTGGCGATGAAGTGCATGCGCTTCGCCACCACGCGGAACGGCAGGACCTGACCGGCGGCAACCTCGAATTGCGCTGTGCCGTCGACTCGCACCGCGCGAATCTTTGTCGGGAAGGCCTCCGGCAACGTGATCTTGGTCTCGGGACCGATCCGCAACTTCGTTCCGTCGGCCAACGTCGTGCTTCCCATCTGTCCCGCGCTCGACGCCGCAATTGGTTCGAGACCGGCGGTGCTGACGGCGGATGCGACGGCGTCGTCTTCCCCAAGCCGGCTCATGTAGAGGGCTCCCCCAACGGAGAGACCGAGCGCAACGACTCCGATCCCGACCAACGGCATCCACGACGTCTTTCTCGCCGCGACGCGCATGTGCGAGGCGGCTTCGTGTCGCCCAGCGGTGGCCGCCGCGGCGTGCGAGTCGGCGCCCGTGTTGGTGTCGTGCATCGCCTGGACGATCCGGGCCCACGAGCCCGCGGCGTCGCTCGTCCCACCTGCGGCCGAGTGCACGTCGGTTCCTCCGCTATCGCGACCACCGTGCGTACCGAAGCGATGGGCGGCAGCGCGCCGGCTTACGGTGCGCGACGCGCCGTGCTGCACTTCTTCAGCGAGAAACGCGCGCAACTGATCCGCGTTCGACAGCGTTGCTCGCTGCTTCCACGCATTGCAGAACGCACTTTCGACGACGCGCGGCGCTTGAGCAGCGGCGTCACCGAGCTTACTTCGAGCGCTCTCGAGGTACGAGGTGAATTCCGCATCGAACACGCTTTTCAGCGTTTGTTCGTCGGTGAGGAATGGCGTGAACGAGGTCACCGATCCAGGGCGGGCACTTCCGTCGCGCGGCGGAACACTGGTCGACATGCACTCCTCCAGACTCGCAAGTGTTGCTATATCATGGCACGCGGGCCCACGGGTGCAAGATGGCCCGCGAAAGTGGCCCGCCGCCTACATTCTTGAGCGATGCAACCAGACGACACCCAGACGCGCGACCGCGATCGGGCAAAGGGCGCGATCAACCCGTGGATGGTCCTTGGCCTCTGGACCGTCCCGCTCCTGCTGTCCACGTTCGAGACGCTGATGTTCGCCTCAGCGGCCGGACGGCCCGTAGCGTTGTGGCGCGCCTTCGTCGGCGAAGCGCCCCAGTGGTACGGGTGGGTGGCGTTCACGCCGGCGATCGTCGCGCTGGGCCGGCGCTTTCCGCTCCGGCGTCCGTTCCGTGTCGGCAGCGTGTTCGCTCACATCTCGGCGAGCCTTGTCGCGAGCTTCCTCGTGGCGATCGCCGACGCTCTCGTCAACGATTGGATCGGTCGATCGCGTGCGGGCTTGCTCGTCTCGACCAGCAACTGGTTCATCTCGACACTGCCCGCGACGACCGTCGCGTATTTTGCCATCGTCGGATTCAGTTACGCGCTCGACAACGCCGCCCGGCTCCGAGAACGCGATCGCATCTCGGCGGAGCTCGCGGCGCAACTCCGCGAGGCGCAACTCGGCGCTCTCCGCATGCAGTTGCAGCCGCACTTTCTGTTCAACAGCCTCAATGCGATCATGGCCCTGGTGCGCGATCAGGATACGGCACGTGCCGTCCGCGCCCTGTCGTTGCTCAGCGACGTGCTTCGTACCACGATGAACGCCGGCGACGCATACGAAACGACGCTCGGCCACGAGATCGAGTTCGTCCGTCGCTATTTAGAAATCGAGCAAGTCCGGTTTGGCGACCGGTTGCGCGTCACGGTCGACGTGCCCCGCGAGCTGCACGATGCGCGCGTCCCCACGTTCATGCTCCAGCCATTTGTCGAGAATTCTCTCAAGCATGGCGTCTTGCGGGAGCGCGCCGGCAACGAGATCACCATCGGCGCTCGCGCCGTGAACGGGTCCCTCACGCTCATCGTGCGCGACGACGGCCGCGGTCTGCCGGCCAACGGTTCGGCGTCCGACGGCGTGGGGATCAGCAACGCCCGTGCGCGGATCGAACGAATGTATGGTGGGGTCGCACGACTGTCCGTGCAAAACGCGACCGACCCGCACGGCGCTGTGGTCGAGATCTCGCTGCCGTTCAGAACAACGGCCGGAGACGTCTCGTGATCCGGACGCTCATCGCCGACGACGAAGCACTGTCGCGACGACTCGTGCACCAGCTGCTCGAGCGGCACAACGACGTCGAGATCGTGGCCGAGTGCGCGGATGGCGAGGCAGCGCGCGAGGCGATTGCCGAGCACCACCCGGATGTCGTGTTTCTCGACATTCGCATGCCCGTGCAGTCGGGCCTCGACGTTGCGCGGAGTCGAGAGCCGCGCGGCGGTCCGCTCATCGTGTTCGTGACGGCGTACGATCAGTTTGCCGTGCCGGCCTTCGAGACCGATGCGGTAGATTATTTGACCAAGCCACTCAGCGAAGAGCGATTCGACGCGACGCTCGACCGAGTCCGCGAACGCCTGCGGCTGCGACGTCAGGACGAGCGCCGTTACGTGCCGCACCTCATCACGCGAGTCGGCTCGCGCGACGTGATCATTCCGCTTTCCACGGTCGACTACATCGAAGCGGACGACGTCTACGCTGCCGTGATCGCGCGCGGACGGAGACATCTCGTCCGCACGCCGCTCGACGTGCTCGAACGAACGCTCGATCCGGCGATGTTCGCCCGCATTCACCGTTCTTACATTGTGCGGCTGGATCGTGTGGCGGAGGTGCGTCGCGACCGCGCGAGCGGGCCTGAGCTCGTGCTCGACAGCGGCGTATCGTTGCCCGTGAGTCGTCGGCGGCGCGGCACGCTCGACGCGTTGCTCAAACCGCTTGCGACATAGACGGAACCGTTCGCAACAGCGCCTTTGCGCGAGTGCGCGCACGCGCGCTACGTCATCGAGACACTCCTCTCGGATGACACCATGCTTGTTTGTCTTCTAGCGCTGACCGTCGCGCTGCCGCCCGGTCCACAGCCGCGCGCTCTGGTCGACAGCGCGATCGTCGCGATGCAGCACACCACGACTCTTCGCGCAGCGCGGAGCCTGCGCCTCGCCGGCATCCAGCACGAGTTCATGCTCGGCAATGCGGAGCGGTCGGAAGGTCCGTGGCGCGTGTTCTACTCGCAGTTCAGCGAGCTGCGCGACCTCGCGGCTCCCGCTCTCAGGCGCACGGACCAGGTTTTGTCGGCCGGGGGAACCAAGGGGCCCGATCGCACGACGATCCTCGCTGACTCGGTGGTCGCTGTTTCATCGGCAGGCCGTCAGACGGGGTCGTCGCACGGCGCGTACGAGGATCTCATCGACCGCGTCGACGGGTCGCCCGAGCGAGCGTTGCTACTCGCGTCGGCCTCACCTGGTCTCGCCTATGAGAAAACGGCGACACACTACGGCGTGACCTACGATGTCGTGTCGTTTCCGTGGCGCAACGGGCGCATGCGACTCGAGCTCGATCGCAACACGCACCTGCCGGCGGCGATCGACATCGTTCGCCCGTATCCGGACAATTTCCGCTGGGCGCCGTTCGGCGACGTCACCATTCGCACGGTGTTCGTCGACTGGACCGTGACGCCGTCAGGCGTGTATTGGCCCATGCAGCACAAGGTCACGTTGAACGGCGATCCGTTGCGAGACATCACCTTCGCCAGCGCCGTGCTCGATCCGTCTCCCGCCTCCGCCGACTCGTTCGTCGTCTCCGACTCGGCACGCGTGCAATACACGGCGGCGTCCAAGCTCAACTTCTCGAAATTCACGTTTGGTGTCCGTGGCCCACCGACGGAGCTCGCGCCGGGTATCGTGCGCGTGGCCGATCAATGGATGCAGACGCTCGTGAAGCAACCCGACGGCGTTGTGATCTTCGAGGCGCACATCAGCGCGCAGTATCTCCACGAAGTGATCGATGAGGCGCATCGCCGCTGGCCCGGATCCCCGATCAAGGCGCTCGTGATGACATCCGACCCATGGGCGCATCTGGGTGGCGTCCGCGAGGCGATGGCGTTGGGCCTGCCGATCTACATCAATGCCGGGAGCGTTCCGTTTCTCACCGCGCTGGCGACGTCGCCGCACACCATGGCGCCAGATTCACTCGCCCGCACACGACGGCTGCCGAAGTTGGTTCCAGTGTCAGCCAAGACGGTGATCGGCGGCGCCGAGAATCGCGTGGAGCTCTATCCCGTGGGCGGGCCGTACGCTGAGAGAATGCTCATGGCGTACTTTCCGGAGCGCAAGCTGCTTTATGGTGCGGATCTCGTCTTCTTCAATCGCGATGCCACCGGAAAACCCACCGCCGGCTTCATCGAAACCGAGGCGACAGATCTCCGACGCGCCGTCGTGCGCGAGCATCTCAGGGTCGATACAGTTTTCTGCGTGCAGAACTATGCGCCGATCGCTTGGTCCGCGTTCGCGAAGTAGTCTGACCGAGGCAGACGAAACGTGACCGACGTGCAATTTCTTTTCTCTGCGAACTCTGCGAACTCTGCGAACTCCGCGGTAAACTCTGCCGTTGACTTACCGGATTACGGTGCCTCGCCCGGCCGGTACCTCTTGACCGTCTGCGCCTCGATGTCCTTCTCGTTCCACGCCACGGGCTTGAGCTGGCCACGAGCAAACATCTCAGCCTGATCACTGAAATACGGCGAGTCGGGCTTCGGACTTTCGCCGTACGCGAGCACTGAATACGCGCGCGGCTCTTTGCCGAATTCGACGGCCAGAATCCATCCGTCCGATCCGATCGCCTCGAACTTGCCGTCGGCGCCGGTGCGATAGGTCAACACGCGGAAGCATCCGAGATCGCTCGAACATCCGCCAACGGGAACGTCGACCGTCCCGCGGCGCACGCGGTGCACATCGCCCCACTTCACATCGGCTGCGCCGAATCGTCGAGTAATGTCGTCGACCGCCCAGGCAAACGCCTCGACAGCACGCTTGGGATCGCGAATGCCTCGCGGCGTCGACGTTGGTTTGTCGGCGCTCCAAGAGACGGCGAATGCCGTGTCATTGCCACGTGCCGAGTAGCGGCGCCACCACGCTTCGAACAACGTTCCGCCACGACTCTCCGGCGCGACGGTCTTATCCCATTTCGCGATGACATCGATCGCCTTCGCCACGTCGCCCGTCGGCTTCGTCGCGCGCACCGCTGTGACGAGATCATCGCGCACGCGGTCGGCGAGCAACATGCGATACGAATGCTTGAGCTTCACCACATCTTCGAGGCTCATCACGCGGCTGTTGTCGATGAGGCTGATCGCGAGCTGGCTCCGAAGTCCGAGCTTGGGCGCCGGGAAATAGTCCGGATATTTCTTCGGATCGAGCGGCTGGCGCATGTTCGTGTAGTACGGTGGATCGTTCTCGTTGTGCACGTAGCCGCCCTTGGGGTTGAGCACCTGTGGCAACGAATCCAACGAGACATAGTTCGTCCACACATCCGACGTCTGATGCGCCGGGACGGCGGCAGAGTCGCCGTGATTTGGATGCGGGAGATCGGGGATGGCCGCATTCCAGAGATAGAAAATATTTCCAGCGCGGTCGGCGTAGGTGAAGCTCGAGTTCAGTCGCGCACGGATGCGCATGGCCGCCTTCCAATCCGCCAGCGTGCGCGCCTGCATCATTTTTAGAAATTGCTCACCGGCGCGGAACTCCCCGTCGAGCGCAGCTTTGAAGACGTACAGCTTTGTTTTGGTCCGGCCGACCACCGGCCCGATCGAGGTGCGATACGTCTCGCGCGACTCGGTGCCGACTCCGTCGCCCTGCTTGAACGTGACGGTCACCGTTTCGTGTTGCAGCGGCAGTGACGCTCCGTCGAGCCAGTAATGATTCGGTTGCGCAGCATCAATGTCGATCTCGTAGATCTGCGACAGCACCGCATCGTTGTTCGTTGTCGCCCAGCCCAGGTCGTGATTGAATCCGCCGATGACCCCAAAGGGGCCGCCGATCCGGAGGTCGCCGTAGAAATCGAGCACGCCGGGCACGACGACATGTGCTTCGTAGTATCCCGACGTCCACACAAGATGAGGGTTCCGTAACAAGATCGCATGTTTCGATTTCGTACGACTTGGTGCGAAGGCCCATGCATTCGAGCCGTCGTCCGGGCCCGGCCGCACGGTCGAGTCCAGACGAGAAACGAATCTCGACGCCTGGTTCATCGGTGGAAGATCGACATCCTTCGCGAGCACGTCGTATCCCGTGAAGTGCGGCGCAAAACCCGGGATGAACTCGTTGGGGTGCAGCTCGATGTAGCGGTTCAAGCCGACGGCGAAACCGTCGTACACGTCACGCGTCGCTTTGTCGACGAGCGGATACGCCTGAATGGCGCGCGCATACGCCGCGTGATTGGCGAAGTCTCCGTTCATGCTGTCGCGGCCGAACCAGCGACCCATCTCGCCGCGCGCGCGAAGGATGCTCAACGCCACGCGCGGCCCGTAGTCCTCCGACTGCACATACGCCTCGGCGTAGCCGGCCGCCGCGAGATTCTCGGCCCTGATGTGCGGAACGCCATGCGCGGCGGCC
>Ga0193753_10000263_pt1 | contig 52431 bp, 25 predicted proteins | sample H1c2metaG_FD_144925 | JGI IMG/M metagenome (GOLD analysis project Ga0193753, IMG submission 144925) | Soil microbial communities from a riparian zone of the East river system, Colorado, United States - H1c2 | ecosystem: Environmental > Terrestrial > Soil > Riparian zone | place: USA: East...
AGGGTCACGGGCTTGGTGGGCGCCCTTCCGAGTACCACCGAGAGATGTCCGATGTCCGCGCCTTCCCTCAGCTCCATGCTCGAAGTCGCCGTCGCTTGCACGACGCCCTGTTGCGGCTGGGTGGGCACTACCACGGCGCCGGATGCGTACTCACGATCCAGGCCCTTGTCGTCGTAGTTGATGCCATAGATGTAATAGACGCCTGCGGGCAGCCCCGCCACATTCCAGCTATAGGCGGCTATCGAGGGCCCCACCCTCTGCGTGAGCCCATCGACGATCTTCGTGCCGGCGTAGCCGGAACCGACATGGTCGTAGTAAAGCGCGACCGTCGATTCGATGCTGCGCGCCACGCTGGCCCACTCGAGCAACGGATTGCCGGCACGGGCATCCAGGATTTCGTACGGCTTCCTCATCTGCAGGGTGGGAGCGACGTAAGTACCGGTGCTGACGAACAAGATGCTGACCGTCGTCCATGCACTGGCATTGTTGAGGGTGTCTTCCGCGCGGACCCGCCAGTAATGCGTGGTCTTGTCCACCAGTGGGACGTTGGGCTGCCAGAACAGCGCGTTGCTGGTGCCGGAAGCGACGAGACTGGTCAAAGCCTGATCGCGATACACCTCGAAGCGGTAATGCACCTCATCGTCCTCCGGATCCACTGCCGGATGCACCTCGAACAGCGGGTTCAGGACCGAGACCCATGCGCGGTCGCCGGGATTGGCGATCATCGGTGTCGAAGGCGCGTCGTTGCCGGCATCCAGGATGAAGTCGCCGGCCACCCAGCCGCTGTCGGCATGGCCGTCGGTCGCCTTGGCGCGCCAGTAGTAGTGCTGGTTTTCCGTCAACGCCGTCGCCTGCCAACCGGTGATGCCGCTGCCGTCGGCGGGAATCGGGCCCGACGAGCGCCGGTCGGACGAGTCGAAGGTGTTGACCGTGTCGATCTCGAACACATAGCTCAGTACATCGCCATCGGCGTCAACGCCGTTGTTGACGCGCAGCAGGGCGACGCCGGGAGTGGTGACATCGGAACCCGGAACGGGGCTGACGATGGTCGGTTCCGTCGGCGCCTGATTGCCGGTGAACACGCGGAAGCTGCGAGCCGGCGTCAGCGTCTGCGCGCCATGCTCGTCAACCGCGATGCCTCGCCAGTAATACGTGGCGTGGTTGGTCAGCGGAAGAGCGATCGTCCACTGAGTCGTGCCACCGGCGTCGGCCGGCAGATCGGAGACGCCGTCGTGGCGCTGGGTCAGTGCCGAGTCCGTGTACACCTCGAAGCCGTAAGTGACGACATCGCCGTCGCGGTCGACCGCATTGGTAGCGGAGAGCGTCGGCGTCAGGCTGTCGACGTCGATGCCCGCCGCGGGCGCGGTCAGGTTGAAGCTGTCCGGCGCGTCGTTGAACAGGTTGGCGAAGAAGGCGCCGTTGACCCATTCGCTGTTCACGCCATCGGCGGCCACGCCACGGGCGCGCCAGTAGTAGTGGGCGTTGTCGTTGAGATCCTGATCCGGTGTCCATGTGGTGGGCTGGCCCGCCGTGGCGTTCTCGGCGACGGTGGCTTCATCCAGCTGCTCGGTGAATCCGGCGTCGGCATACAGCTCGAACTGCACCGACACGGTCGGATCGTTGCTGGCTTCGCCGGTCAGCACCTTGAACTGCGGACGCAGGCTGGCGATCTCGGCGCCCGACAGCGGCGCGACGATCTGCGGTATCGCCGGACCCGGCGGCGGCTCCACCGACTCGACGCGGATCTTGGCCGAACGCGATGCCGACAGCGTGCCGTCGCTGGCCAGGTAATTGATGATGTAGTTGCCGGCCTGACCGACCGTCGGCGTCCAGTCGAACACGCCGGTGCCGCCGCCCTGGTCATGAAAGGTGGCGCCGGTCGGCAGCGGTTCGGCGATCAGGGTCACCGGCTTGTTGTTCGGGCTGGAAGCCTCGACCAGGAAGCCGAGCTGCTCATTCTCCTTGACCACGCGATCGGGAATGAACTGCAGCACCGGCGGACCGGGCACCGTGTCGAGATCGCGGAACGCCATGTCGTAGACGCCCGGCGAATTCACGTCGAACACGTTGAACCAGTATTGCCACTGATGGTTTTCCCGATTCTGGGTCTTGGACAGCCACACGTTTTCGGTCGCGATCGTCTTGGCGTCGGCGCGCAGCACCGGACCCAGCGCCTTCTGTCCGTTGTATGGATCGGGCTTGCGCACATAGAAGAAGCCGGGCGTCGCCGGCATCGTCAGCCGGTAACCGCCACCGGCAGCGGCCAGCATGGCTTCGTTGGAACGGTCGGTGACGGGGCTGTCCTGTCCCTCGGATTCGAAGAGTTTGAACGCGGTGGTGCCGTCCTCGGCGAGGAAGTCGCGCACGATATCGCGGCCAGGCAGGTCGACGCGCACGTCGCGCAACAAGAAATGCGCGTTGGTCGCCTGCAGCAGCGACGTCAGCGCACCGCCGAGCTCGTCGGAGTGGGTGAAGGTGGCGGTGAAATCCACGAATTCGCCCGCCAAATTGCTTTCCATCTGCCAGCGGCCCATCTTGCTGCTGCTGGACGGGATGTCGCCGAAGCCGATCAGCAGCGAATTGTTCGCCGGCATGTCCTGCACGTAGCTGCCGATGATCTGGAAGGTGATCGGCAGGCCCTGCTCATTGGCGACGATGCGCGGCTGCGCCGAATTGATCTTGAGGTCCTTGGCCGCGGCCAGGCCGTCGTTCTTGACGCGCACGCCCAGCGTGTACGGTTCCGGCGCCTCGATCGGCGCGGTGAAGGGGTCGTCGGCGATGATTTGGCGCGTCAGGAAATAGTCCAGCGTCAGCGAAGGCAGCGGCTTGACGGTGATCGCATCCGGATTGAGTTCCATCACATGGGTTTCGGTGCCGAACCGGTAGCGCAGCGTCGCGCCGACCAGGTAGCGCTTGCCGAACGGCGTGCCGCCGGCCGCACCCGGCGCCGGGATCAACAGCCAGTTGATCGTCGCCGTGTTGTTGCCCGCCACCTGGCCGCTGCCGGTGGTGTTCTCGATGCCGTCCTTCTGCGTCTGGCGCAGGTAGAACTTGGCGTTGAGGTCGTTGGGATCGGTGGTGATCGGCACCGGCACGCCGAGTTCGTCGGTGACGATGACATCGACGTTGATCTCGGTCAGCGGCGTCGTCGGCAACGAATTGGTGATGCGCATCTCGGCGTCGAACGCCTGGCGCTCGAGCGTCAGCTCCTGCTTGATCTCGATCTTTACGCGCGCGCAGACGGATTCCTGTGCGGCTACCGGCGCGCACAAACTGAACCCGAGCACCACTGCCAACGCGCCCCAAACCGTCATCCCCATCCGTCCCATAACGTCCATCCCCTGAAATTCAATTCTTCCTAGACGTTCACTGCAGCGATCAGTTGCGTAGCCGCGTAAGTCCCGATTCGTAGCGGGGTCTTATTCAGCAACAGATCACAGAGAGAAAACCGCGTCGAACATCGATTCGATATCTTTCGCCCGTCTCACTTTAGACACCACGGCATGCGCTGAACTATGCGTATAGCGGCTGGGATTGCTCTGCACTACATCGATCACGATATTCTTGGCCTCTTCCAGCGACAGGGGTGTAACTGCATCCGTTCGTGACACTTCGAATCGGACAAGAACAGTCAAGAAAACGGCGCTTATCAGCGCAACAACGACACCAATTAATGGATTCTGCAGATAAACGCTCCAATAGATTCCTTTAGGACTTACGCTGGCATTCGTGAAATACCTTCCGTTCGCATCGATAATCTGCACATTTCTACCAGCCCCCATCAAGAAATAGCGTAGCTGCGCCGCGCCCTTGTCAGGACCAAGTTTGGGCCAGATGATCTTTCGCCCACGCGATAACGTGGCGATAACAACAAAGGGCTGAGCTGGGCTATTCACATCCGCACTCCGGTTCAGTCAGTTCATTGGCGATGTGGCCAGCGGCGGGCCATGCAGCTTCGGCCCCCGCACGTTGCGCCCAGGATGGAGCACCAAGCATTGTCCTACTGAGCCAGTCCATGCCATGCAAATCAACGTGAGACGTTTTAGAAACTGGGTTGAGATTCCAAGGATGGTTCTTGATCCAGTCCGGAAAGTGCTTTCCGATGAAGCTATTCCGCTCTATCAACCAATGATGGAGCTCGATGCCCTTATTACCTTTCAGCCCCATCACACCACGAACTCGTTCGCTAACGTTCTTCCATTTTGAACTGTACGCGCCCCATGGCTTGCCGGCGGCGTTGCTTGCGAACTTACCGGCCCGCGCTGCCGCGTTGACTTCGCCCACTCCAAACAGGAGTCCAGCCACAGTTGCAGTCCATTCGCCAGCCGTGTATTCCGTGCTGCAGTAATCCACAGAACCAATATTGTATTTTTCGCGAATAAGTTTTGTGATTCCGAATGAGAACGTATCACCAGCACCTGCTGAAAAGTCGACGAGTCCTTGCGGCGGGCTGGCGCCATCTGTGAGCCAGTAGATTCCCCCGAATATGTGTTCAATAGGTCCGTTTGATTCCGGAAACGAGCGAAGCCCATACGGGTCTATGAAGTTACCGGGCGAGGCCTGACCATATGCATAGCGATTGAGCCCGCCATCAAGCCCGGCAGGATCGCTGGTGATATAGCGACCAGTCTCCGGACTGTAGTACCGATGAACGTTATAGTGCAGACCGGTTTCTGCATCGAAGTACTGACCCGGAAGCCGCCACGGCTGTTCTATCGAGGAACCTGCAGCGGCTGCGGTGGCGCCGAAGGCGCTCACCACACTGGCCGACCAGACCACGTTGCCCGCTTTGTCCGTGAGCATGTAGGGCACACCCAACGGATCGTTCTGGTAGTAGAAGTAGCCGTCTCCCACACGCGTGTAGAGTGGGGCAGTACTGTATGTTCTGTTCGGATTCCAACCGTAGCTCTGCAGGATCGAACCATCTTCACTAACTTCCGCCAGCAAACCTTCGTCGGCGTTGAGGAAAAGACGTTTGCCGGCCGTTGCACCGCTGCCAGAGGCGCCCGTCGCTGTTATCTCCTTGCTCAATCGATAGCCGAAGGGGTCGTACGCGTAACGCGATATCAGTTGACCCGCGCCATCATGCACAGCAACCAATCGGTCGTAACCATCGTAGGTATAGTTGGTGGTACGAAGCGGCTCCGACTGAGAAGAATCTGTTCTCTTGACTAGATTCCCTGCGGGGTCGTACTGATAGGTGATATTTCCACGCGTCGTAAGCCTGTTCGCATCGTCATATTCCCATGCGCTTTGGACTAGGTTGTCGCGTAGACGGTTGTCGGCGGCATCGATCTCGAACGTTTCTGTGGTGCCGCTCCATCCAGCCGGATCGGCCTCCAACAACCGCAACGCGTCATCATATGAGTAGTCGATCTGGCGCCCCTGTGTAGTACGACTGGATAGTTCGTCCAGCTTGCCGTAAGTGCCTTGCTGGTCGAACAACACCGATTGGCTCGGGCTCTTCACCCGCATACGCGTCAGGCTGAGCAGTGCATTGCGTTCGATCTCTTGCACTGTCCCGCCAGGTAGCACGACTTTCTTCGCTTCAGCCCACTGACGCTCCGTGACGCTGATCGAGCCTTCGCCCGGAATGTCTACGCGCGATAGCCCGCCGTTGCCATCATAGAAGTAGGCGATGGTCACACCATCAGGCCCAGTATAGGTCTTGATTTGGCCGTTCGAATGGTATGTATAGCTCCGCGTCAACGGGACGCCATCTACCGTAACGGTCTCACTGAGCAGTCGGTTAGCATCGTCGAAGGTTGACGTGCTGCTGGCATTGTTGGTGGTCCATCCGGCCAGTCGGTTGCCACCGTCCCAACTAAAACTGTCTGTGAGTTCGAGACCACCATCACCGCGATATGATCTTCGCGTGACTAGCCGCCCGCCCGGATCGAAGTCGAACACTAGCCTTGCTCCATTCGGGCGCAATAGCTCTTGCAAGCGACCTGCATCGTCGTAGTTGTAGACCGTCGCCTGACCGAGTGCGTTTGTCTCCTTGACCAGTTTGTCGCGCCGGTCGTATTCCATGCGCAACACATGACCTAACTCATCAGTCGCGCTGATCAGGTTTCCGCGGTGGTCATAGTCCAATTGCACGGCGTGTCCCAGCTCGTCCATGCTTACGATGGGGCGACCGAGCGCATCGTGCTGCGTGCTCTGCGATTTCCCGTAGGCGTTGGTTGACGAAGTCAACGCGCCGCGCCCGTCATAGGCCGCAGTAGTAGTTCGCGTATCGCCGTCGACTACGTCTGCTAGTTGGGTCAGGCTGTTCCGGTTGTTATAGCGCAAGGTGCGCTGCAGAGTGGGGTAGTTGATCTTCGACACCAGATCGCTACCGATATCGGAACCATCGACATCGGAATAGTCAAAACCTGTCGCATTCCCCTCCCCGTCGATCATCGACGTCATGCGACCCTGTCGGTCGTAGCCGAACTGGACCCGTTGGTTCATCGAGTCGAAGCTGCTGATCAGTTGGCCAAGCCTGTCGTACTCCTGAGTCTGCGCTGCGCCGGCAGGGTCAACGACCTTCTGCACCCTGCCGATGGAATCGTATTCCAACCGGTATACCTTGCCTCGCGGATCCGCCGCCGTGAGCAGGCGATCTGTCTTGTCGTACGTGAAATGACTGATCAGCCCGTTGGGATCAGTGACCGAGAGACGATTGCCGTGGGCATCGTGCGTGTAACTCCATTCGTGATTGAGTGGGTCTAGTGCCCGCGCCAGATTACCCAAAGCGTCATACTCGTACTTCCAAATCTTGCCTTCGCCATCGGTTAGCTCACGAATATTGCCATTTGCGTCATACGCGACATGTACTTCCACGTCCTGATCAGTGCCGCCGCCTGGAGTTGGACCGCCCTTTCGGCGCACCATTTCGGCCTCGCCACGCGCGTTGACCTCGTACTCCGTGACTTGCTCTTCCGGCTTTCCGACCGCAGCCTTCAGTGTGGTTAGATTTCCATGGCCATCACGATTGAATTGTGTAATCGCGCCCGTCTCGTCCACGACCTTATCAAGGTCTAGCGAGCCGCTGCTGTAGGTGTAGATGATCGAACTGCCGTCTGAGTTGGTCTTGTTCGTAATCTGGTCGAAGTTGTCGCGAACCGCCGTGAACGTATGCCCGCGTTCATCGGTATAGTTCATCGACTTCCGGCTGCCCAGGGCAAACGATAGCGTCTTCCCATTGACTTCGCGGAAGACCATACGGCCTTCGACATCGTAATGTCGTGTTTCGATCTTGCGCCCCGAGGCCGTTTCGGGATGCTTTACTGTCGTGCTGAATTCCTTCTTGAGCTTGTCGTAGCCGTACTCAATATCGACCACACCGCCATCAGGCGCGCTTATTTTCTCGATTCGCCCAGTAATGCCATACGTTATTTTCGTCTCGCGGCCTTCCGCGTCGGTCACCTTGACCATTTTGACCGAGGTGCCGAGGCCGTCCGCACCGCCATTGCCGTATTCGAACAGCGTGTCATGGCCACGGGCATCGGTTACGCGACGCAAGCGGCCATCGTCGTCGTAGTTGTACTGGACACGACGAATGTTGCCATCCAGCGGTGTGTGATCGCGCGCTTCGGTGATGAAGCTGCCGTTGTCCTTGTACAACAGCGTGAATACAGTTCGACCGTTGTCGTCGAGTATGCGTTCGACCTGGCCATGGCTGCCGTATTGGAACCAAACGCGCACGTTGTTGCGGTCGCCGTAGCTGCTGATACGACCGAAGTTGTCGTATTCGATCCATTCGCCGCTGCGGTCGGTCCAGCGGAAGCCGTCGGCCTGCACTGTCGCCACGCCGCCCTGCCCGGGTTTGCCGGTAGTCGGATGCGCATCGGGGCCTGCGCTGGTGGGCAGAGTGGGAACCGATTGCGGCCGCACCACGAAACGCGGGTATTTGCTGCTGACGTAGGAGGTGCCGTCGGTGCTGCGGGTGAAGCCCACGCCTTTGCGTGCGACGGCCGGTGCCGTGCTCAGGCCCAAGACCGGCTGACCCTCGGCATCGCGTCCGAACGACGGATCGTTGGGAATGCGGGTCTGCTGTATGTCTAGATCCGGCACGTCCGCCAACACCGTGTGGCTCGATGAATTGCTATCGCAACTGCTGATGCCATCGATGATGTCGCAGGTGAAATACGAACCGATGGAGGCGTAGCTGGCCTTGTAATAGGACGGATTTCCCATTCCAGACCACTGCCGGTTGAACACCCACTGGCGACCGTCGAAGTCGCGATTGATGCGAATGTAGCCGCCAGGCACCTTTACCTGCATATCGTCCTGGGCGACGGCAAAGTCGCCGTTCGGCGAGCCCAACCCCATGCTGCCGTTGGAGTTCAACGGATAGGTGACTTGGGCGTGCCCCGCGAATGCGGCAAGCGAGAGCAACGCGGCGGCAAGCCACCGGCTGCTACGCCGCGCCAAGTTCACGCCCGCAAAGGGCTGCGAAGTCCTGTTCCAACGTGAAGTCATTATTCGCCGCCCTCTTTACCGCCGCCGGATTGTTTGTTCTGGGGTTCATAGCAATCGCCGCTGCCCTTGGCGCAGATCGGAATGCCGGGCATGCCGGAATAGTCCGGACCACCGGAGCCACCCCATCCGCCACCGCCGCCCGGACCACCGGAGCCACCCGTGACCGGATTGGTGCCCACCGGACAGTTCGTGGTTTCGACATAGAACCAGTTCGCGCTCGATCCGCAGTTGGTGCTTTCCACGCCGTTCGCGCAGACGTATTTGCAGGGCACGCGGTAGCGGTTGGTGTAGGTGTAGCAACCCGCGGTGCCGCTCGCCGAAGACGTCGACATCAGGCCGTTCGCGCCGCCGCCGGGTACCGGCGACGTGCCTCCGCTCACCAGCGCTGCGCCCTCGCCCGCCGGCAACGTCAGCGCTGCGAACGCGCCGCCTTCCGGAGGCGGTGCCGCCTCGCCGTAACGGCGTAGCGCGATCACGCGATACGGCAGGCGTACGCGCTGCTTGGCTTCGAGGCTGGTCGGCGGCTGCGCGAGGAACTCGAACTTGAAGTAGTCGTCGCTGGTCGGCAGCACCGGCAGCACGCCGTCGGCGCGGATCAGGCCGTAGTTGGTCAGCACCAGCTCGCCCTGGAACACTTCGCCGGGCACCATCTTCGGCAGGTTGATGCTGGTCGGCTGCAACACCACCACCGGTGCCGGCACATCGGTCTCGAAGGTCGCGTTGAGCGTGATCTCGTAGCGGTCTTCGATCGTGACCTCGCGTACCGACCACTCGACCGTGATCAGCGTGTACTCGAGGAACACGGTCTGGTTGACGGTCAGGCCCGGCTTGATCGAGAAACGGCCGCCGCTTTCCTGATGGTTCTGCGCGCTGGCTTTGAACTTGTAGCTGCCGGCCGGCAGATCCTGGAAGAACGCTTCGCCGTAGGCATCGGTGGTCAGCTCGTAGGTCTGGCTGATCACCGCCTCGTTCTGCAGGTAAAGACGGGCGCCGGCCAGTCCCGGGATCAGGTTGCCGTTCGCATCGCGGGTCGCGGTGTAGATGTCCGAGGCCTTGAACAGTACCTTGCCCACGCCGGACTGGGTGACCGAGACGAACACGTTGATGTCTTCGGCCGGCAGATTGCTGCCCGACACGCGCAACTTGAACTCGTAGATCCCTTCGCCGACCTGTGCGGTCGGCTTGATGCTGAGATCGACGTTGCGCTTTTCGCCGATCGCGAGCGTGCCCAACTGCGGGTTCGACGACAGGCTTACCCACGACGGGGCGGGATTGCCGTCCTGGTCGAGCAGGGTGGCCACGACGTCGCTCATCGAGACGAAGCCCTTGTTTTCGATCAGCACCGTCTCGATCGCCGACTGGCCCTGCGCGAGACCGGACTGCACGAAGTTCGGCGTCGCGTACAGCGCCGGCTTGGCCTCGGTGAGGGTGTAGTCGACGCTGAGCAGGGCCAGCGGCGCGCTGCCGGAACCGTCGCTGAGCACGGCCAGGATCAGCCGCCCCGTGGGCGCGGCGGTATTGTCGCCGGACACGCTCACCGGCATCGCCAGGTTCTGGCGCGGTGCGATGTTGATCGGCGCGCCCGGATTCACCTGGATGCCCGGCAGCAATGCGCCGCTGGGCTGGTACTCCGGCAAGTAGGCAACGCGCAGATTGCTGGCCTGCGAACCGGTACCGGTGCTCGCCCGGTAATCGATGCGGTAGGCATAGTTGCGCGGCACCGTCAGCTTGAATGTCTGCGGATTGATGTTGACGCGGTTGACGGTGAAGCGTGCCTGGTCCGGACGGTCGGTCATGTCCGGATGGATCGCACCGACCTGGTACACGCCCGAGTCGGTCAGCGTCGGTTTGAACACGTAGCGGAACGAGCCGCTGGCATCGGTGGTGACATCGGCCAGGCGCTCGAAGCCTTCCTGGTTGATCGCGATCTTCAGCGGCGCATTGGGCACCGGCTCGCTGCTGTCGCGGTCGAGCGCGCGGCCCAGGACGGTGATGTCCTGGGTGCCGTACGACACCACCGGCTCGGCGCTGGACACTTCGCCGTAGTACGGCGTGTTGCTCAGCGCGACGCTGCGTTCGCTGCCCATGCCGGGAATCGCGACTTCGTCCGTCTGTCCTGTGCTGTAGCGGAGCTTGTCGACCTCCAGGCGCAACCGCACCTGGTCCGGACTGGTGCTCGGCACCGGCATCACGAAAGCGTCGGACAGGTAACGCTGTCCCGGCGCGATGCGCGCCACGGTCTGGCCGGTGGCCAGCGTCACCACGCCGGCGCCGGTGACCTGGCGGTAGGGCGTGGTGCCGAGCAGGTTGCCATCGCCGTCGAGCAGCTTCAGGCGCAGCTCGTCGGACGCGGCGCTGCCGTTGTTGCGCGCGGTGAGCAGTTCGACTTCGACATCGGATGTGTTTTCGACGCTCAGGCGCACCTTGCCGGTGGCGCCGCGCACGAAGCCTTCCGCGTCCAGGCCGATCACCAGGGCGCTGTCGACGACATCGATCTGGCGCTCCCAGCCCAGGCGTACGAGCTCGCCCTCGTGCGGCACGTTTTCGATCGTGACCACGACGGTGACCGGATGGCTCAGGTCCGGATAACCGCCGACGACCACCGGCACGATGCGCGTGGCATTGCCGGCCAGCACGAACTCATCGGATTGGAACGTGCGGGTGCCGACCGATACCTTCAGCCGCGCCGCGGACAGTTCCCGGGTCGACAGGTTCGAGACCTGCACGCCCAGCCGGTTCATCACATTGCGCTTGAGCGGTAGGCCGTTGACGATCTGCGCGGTCGCATTGGGCAGCGTCACGCTGCGCGCCATCCGCACGTCGTTCGCATCGACCGCTTCCACCGTGTAGTGGCGCTCGCCGCCGGTGAAACCCGTGTCGGTGAGTTCGGTAGCGGTAATCGGCGCCGCGGTCAGCTTGATGCGTGCTTCGCCCTCGCCGATGAAGACGTCGTAACCGGTTGCGCCGTCGCCGTTCGGCGTCCAGCGCACGACCGGCAGAGCGGTGCCGATCTGCTCGACCTGCAGGGTTTTGACCGGCAGCAGGGTGAAGTTGAGATAGGGCGAGTTGGAAATCGCCGATTCGTTGCCGGCGGCATCCAGCGCCGTCACCACGTAGGCGTGTTCGGATTGCGAAGGCGAGGCGTCGACCGTTTGCGTGGTCTTGATGCCTTGCTTGATCGGCGTGAGGCCTTCGACCGAGGTGATCGGCGACGTGGCGGCGCGATACAGGCGATAGCTGGCCGGTACCGGGCCGACCGGCGGCTGCCAGGTGGCGATGACGCCCTGGCTGCCCAGCGACAGTTCGAGGTTCTGCGGCGCACCCGGCGCGTTGCGGCTGCTGTTGACTTGCACTACGGCGGACTGTCCGCTCTGGCTTTCCTGTCCATTGGAGGTGCGGACCGAGGCGGCCGCATAGCGATACAACCCGTCGACCGGCGTTGCGTCCACGGCCGTAGCGGCAACGCTGCGCGTCAGCGGCGAAAGTTCCGGTTCGCCCGGCGCCTGGCGATAGAGCTGGTAAGCGCTGGCGCCATCCACCGCCTGCCACTCCAGTTGTACCTGGCCGCCGGGCAACGCCGTCGCCTTGAAGCCGAGCGGAACGTTCAATGCGGGCAACTCGCCCTGATAGACCTGGAATTCGTTGGCGGCCTTCATCTGCGAGGAAATGTTGCCGAGCGCATCGGAAGCGGCAGAGGCAAAGCTGAGCTGCTCGACCGTCGCCTGGCCGGCATCGGCCGGCAGCTGGAACTGCACGCGCCAATGCGATCCATCGACGCGGACGGCATTGCCCAGCACCACCGGCGTGCGGCCGGGACCGGACAGCTGGTACTGCAATGCCGGTGTCTTGTCCGCCGGAATGGTTTCGTCGTAAGTGAAGGTGGCGGTGACGTCGCGCGACGCGTCGACCTTGATCGGCGCGACAGGGGCCAGCGCGATGGCGGTCACGGCGGGACCGACGGTGTCGATTTTCAGCGTCGCACCATCGTGCACTTCCACGCCGCGGTTGCCGATCATGTCGCGCGCCGAGAACAGCGCGTTGGCCACGCCCGCACCGACACCCACGCCCAGATTCAGCACGCCCTCGTAGTGGGTATCGTCGCGCTTGACCAGCTCGACCGGAATCGGCAGCCCGCCATCGGGCACCAGGCTCAGATACGGCGTCCCGAGCAGCGGCTCGTTGACGCTGAGCTTGATGTCGATAGGGCCTTGTCCGTAAGTTCCGCTCGATGCGTCGTGCGCGCCGCGCGGCAGGTATTCGATGCGCTCGGCATAGGGACCGGTGCGATCGAGCGTTGCGCTGGCCGACGCCGTCGGCAGACTGGGCGTGTCGGTGGCATTCACCGCCACGACACGGTAGAAGAACATGCCGTCGGTAGGCGGCACATCCTCGTAGGTCACGGCCGATTTCGACAAGCGCACCACTTTCTGCGCTTCGTTGATGTTGTTGAAGTCGCTTGTGGCGCGATAAATCTCGTGGGCCACTGCGTTGGTGTCGCTCGATGCCTGCCAGTTCAGTCGGATTTTGCCAGTCACCGTCGTAGCCACAAGGTTGGCCGGGGACGACGGTACGGTCACATCGAGCGTGACCTGCACCGCAGGCGACAGCGCGCTGGTGCCGTACTGATCGGCGGCCGTGGCCTGGATCTGGTTGCTGCCCGGCGCCAGCGTCACCGTGGCCGAGAAGCGGCCATCGCCGCCCGCTGCGACCGCGCTGCCCGCAGGCTGCCCGTTCAACATCACCTGCACTTGGCTGCCCAGCGGCGCGGTGCCCGTCACGGCCATGTTGGCCGTGCGCGTGGTCTGGCCGTTGCTCGGCGCGCTGATGGCCGGGGCATTGGGAATCGCGTGCGCGACATTGATCGAGTAGCTGGTGGTACTGGTGTTGCTCAGCGAATCGAGCGCGCGCAACGCCAGCGTATGCGCGCCATTGGCGACGGCATCGAGATTGAGCGGCACGGTATAGCTGGTGCTGCCCGTCGCCGTGGCGACGACAGCGCCGTCGAGCAGCAATTCGATGCGCGAGATCGCGCTGCGATCGCTGGCGGTGAAGGTCAGCTGGGTACTGCGTTCGAATATGGCGCCATCGGCCAGCGCCGCGCCATTGGCGGTCACGTTGGCCAACTGGGGACCTTCGATATCCGGCGGCGGCGGCGCGCGCGATACCGTGATCGCCGCGCTGTGCTCGCTGGTGCGCCCCGCTTCATCGGTCGCGACGGCCTTGATGGTGTAGTCGCCATCGACCACGGGGTCGGTATTCCAGGCGTAGCTGTAGGGCGCGGTCGTGCGCGTGGCCAGCGGGCTGCTGTCCTGGAAGAACTGCACCTGCCTGATACCCGAGGCGTCGCTGGCCGTGGCTTCGATCGTGATCGGTTGGCTGATCAGGCTTCCGGGCGACGGATTGGTGAGCGTCACCGCCGGCAATTGGGTATCGATCAGCGCGCCGCCGGCCAGGGTGGCGGTGACGGTGGCGCCTGTGGAATCGCGGAATTGCGCGGTGATGGTCTTGCGCCCATCGCCCGGCGATGCATTGAAATCGACTGACGCGCGGCCGTTGGGCAGCGGCTGAAAAGCCACGCCGGAGAATGCGCCGTTCTCCGCCAGGCGGTACTCGACCGCATTGACGCACGACAATTCGAGCGCGAGGACGTTCTGTTCGAAGAACGGCGCGGGCGCGGCCAGGCGTACGCTCGGGTTGAGCAACGGCACTGCCGTCAGAAAACCGCTGTACACCACGCCCGTGGAGACCGCATCGCCCTGCCCTTGCGGGTTGCCGACCGGATCGGATGGACCGCTGACGTGCCCCCACCAGTTGCCGGCCGCATTGATCACCGTGGCCGGCGTCTGGTTGAGGATGGCCTGCGTCGCATTGCCGACGAACTGCGTGCTGCCGATGGTCGGCGCACTGCTGCCGCTGGCCTCGATGCCGGTGCCGTTGCGCAGGAAGCTGGAGCCGCTGATCGTCGGAGAGGCGCCATCGAGCAGGCGCAGGCCGACGCCGCCATCGGTGACCTGCAGATACTGCAGGTTGGGACTGATGCCGCGCAGCGTCAGCGCGGCTCCGGAGGTCTCGCCCTCGACGGCGCCGCCATAGCGGATCGCCAGATCGTTGAACGCCGTGCTGCCGAAAGCCGTGGACGATTTCTCGACGCGCACGCCGGCCCAATCGCCGGCCGCAGGCGTCTGCGGCGTCGGCATGCTTTGGCCGCCGATGCTGTCGTCCTTCTGGCTGGTCAGCACGACGCCCTTGCCGTTGACGAGCTTGTCTCGCACCACCAGCTGCGCGTCGTTGCCCAGCTTGACGACGACGCCGTCGGCCAGGGTCAGCTCGCTGGCGTAGATCGGTGCGGGATGCACCGGCGCCAGCAATGCCAGGGTCATCGCACAAGCGATGATGCGCTGGCGCATCTTCGGGCGGACGCGTCGCTCGTTCTTCATTCGACCCATTCCCGGCAATCCTTGACGAATAGAAGGCGCGTGTTCGCTGACGGCGGCTGGTTTGATGTGGTTCGTCATCGCCGTCGTCCTATGGGGTGATCGTGACGGCGGACGAAACGGTCGAAAGCCCCGCACCGCTAGCTGTAATGGTCGTAGTACCCGCCGACGCACCGGTCAAAGCGGCGTTGTTCGAATAGGTGCCGTCTGCTGGAATCGTCACTGCCGCGGTAACCGTGGCCACTTCCGGCGCGCTGCTGGTCAGATTGACCTGCAGCGCTGCGACTGCGGTCTGGTTGCTTGAGTACGTGGCCCCAGGAGTCGTCAGGTAGACGGGGAAATTGCTCGTCGTGCCGATACGCGTGCCGGAAAGGCCGCTGAAGTTCAGCTGCGGCGTTATGACGCTGACATCCAGGTCCTGCACCGAGTTATGGCCGATCGCGCTGGCCGTTATGGTGGTGTTTCCCAGTCCCACGCCGGTCACATAGAACCGTACGTAATAGCTGTTCGCGGGAATGGTCACGGTCGCGGGCACCGTGCAGATGGCAGTCGAGCTGCAGGCCAGATTGACGCTCAGCGGCTCAACGCCGTTGAACTCGATGCCATTGACCGCACGGTAGACATGGACCTCGCTGACGTAGGTCTTCAGCGCCTTGCCGACGATGACGGTGCTTCTGGAGAACCTCAATTCCGGCGGACTGACCGTCACCACGCTCGAGGTGGCGGTCGCCACGCCGGTGCTGCCGAACCGGACTTTGTAGCTGCCCGCCGCGGTCGGCGTACCGACATAGGCATAGTCGCTATAGGTTTCGTCCTGGCGCAGCAATATTTGCGTGATCGGCGTGCCACCGGCCTGTGCGCTATAGAAGCCATCGATGATGCCCGCGGGCGAGCCTTCCACGATCGACAGGTCGATCGGCAGGTGGGCCGCGGCCGTCTGGTTACCCGAGTAGGTCGCACCCGGCACCGTGACGTAGACACGGACATTGTCGCGGCTGCTAGCCGGACTGCGGTTCGCGTCCAGTTCGGTGACATTGAGCACGGGTGCAATCACGCTGGCGGCCAGTTTTGTCGGCGGCGCGGTATAACCCGCCGCCGACGCATCGATGGTCACCGGCGTTCCGTTGGTGAAATCCACGCCGGTCACGAAGAACCGGACGTAGTAGCTGCCCGCCGGTATCGTCACCGTCGCTGGCACGCTGACCTTGCTCGCATCGCTACTGGTCAGATTGACGGTCAACGCATCGACACCGTTGAACTCGATACCGTTAACCGCGCGATAGATATTCACCTCGCTGATGTAGGTCTTCATGCCCTTGCCGGCGACGACGGTACTTCTGGAGAACCTCAACTCCGGCGGACTGACCGTTACCACGCCGGAAGTGGCCGTCGCCACGCCTGCACTGCCGAATTGCACCTTGTAACTGCCTGCGGCCGTCGGCGTACCGACATAGGCGTAATCGCTATAGGTTTCGTTCTGGCGCAGCAGTATCTGCGTGATGGGCGCGCCGCCGGTCTGTGCGTTGTAGAACGCATCGATGATGCCCGCCGGCGAGCCTTCCATGATCGACAGGTCGATCGGCAGGTGGGCCGCGGCCGTCTGGTTGCCCGAGTAGGTCGCGCCCGGCACCGTGACGTAGATACGGACGTTGTCGCGGCTGCTGGCCGGACTGCGGTTCGCATCCAGCTCGGTGATGTTCAGCACCGGTGCGACCACACTGGCAGCCAGCTTGGTCGCCGGCGCGGTATAACCCGCCGCCGACGCATCGATGGTCACCGGCGTTCCGTTGGTGAACTCCACGCCGGTCACGTAGAACCTTACGTTGGAGCTTCCGGCCGGGATCGTCACCGACGCCGGTATAGTGATCTTGCCTGCATCGCTGTTGGACAGATTGACTGTCAACGCTTCATTGCCGCTGAACTCGACTCCGTTGACAGCACGGTAGACGTTCACTTCGCTGAGGTAGGTTTGCAGGCCTTTGCCTACGACGACCGTGCCTCTGGAGAACCTCAGCTCCGGCGGATTCACCGTCACCACGCCAGAGGTAGCCGTCGCCACGCCGGTGCTGCTGAACCGGACCTTGTAGCTGCCGGCGGCGGTCGGCGTGCCGACATAGGCGTAGTCGCTATAGGTCTCGTCCTTACGCAACAGCATTTGCGTGACCGGCGTTCCGCCCGTCTGTGCGCTGTAGAACGCATCGATGATGCCCGCGGGCGAGCCTTCCATGATCGACAGATCGATCGGCAGGTGCGCCGCGGCTACCTGGTTGCCCGAATAGGTCGCGCCCGGCACCGTGACATAGACCCGAACGTTGTCGCGGCTGCTGGCCGAACTGCGGCTCGCATCCAGCTCGGTGATGTTGAACACCGGCGCAATCACGTTGGCGGCCAGCTTGGTCGTCGGCGCCGCGTAGCCCGCGGCCGACGCATCGATCGTCACCGGCGTACCGTCGGTGAAGTCAACGCCGGTCACGTAGAACCGCACGTAGTATTCGCCCGCGGGGATGATCACCGTCGCAGGTACGCTTGCCTTGCCCTGATCGCTGCTGGACAGATTGACCGTCAGCGGTTCATTGGGGGTGTAAGCGCCGTCATCGGTGTACCGCGCGACGTAAACCTCGGAGATGTACGTCCTGAGGGCCTTGCCGACGACGACTGAGCCCTTCGAGAACCTCAGCTCCGCCTTGGCCGTGACTGTCAACGGAAGATTCGCGGAGTTCAGTCCACCCGCATTGGCCACAAGCGTGGTCGACGACTCGGTAACGCCGGTGACTGTCAGACGCTGCGTCCCGCCAGAAGTCTCTCCCTCCGCAATCGTGATGCTGGAAGGCGACACGGTGGCGATCGCGGGATCGGCCGTCGACAGATCCACGACAACGCCGCCGATGGGGGCTGGTCTGGACAACGTCAACGGATAAGTGACGCTAGCTTCTGCAGGCACCGAAATCGAAGTGACTGCCGGCGAGCCCACGCCTATGGACACCGACTCGACAGTGACCGGCATGGACGCGCCTTGGTAACCCGCAGCGGTTGCAGCGACAGCCGCGCTGCCTGCGGCGACGCCGGTCAGCACGAAGTTCGCATTGATCTCGCCTGCAGGCACCGTGATTGATGCCGGCGTGCTCGCGATAGCCGCATTGCTGCTTTGCAGCGCCACTTCGAGTCCACCCGCGGGTGCCGGATCGGACAACGTCATCGGTATCGAGCGCGACAGGCTGGGCGCGACAAGCGCACCCGCCGGCAGATTGATCGACACCGGTCGCACGTTCACGACCGCGCTGGCCGGCACGTATTCGGTTGCGCTCGCCTGGATCGTGACCGAACCGATCGCGGACGTGGTCACGGTCGCGGTGGTCGTCTTGCTGCCCGCCGGAATCGTCGCCGTGGCCGGCAGCGTTGCGATGCTGGGATCGCTGCTGGACAGCGCAATCACCAGGCCGGGTGCGCCGGCCGCCACGCTCGACTGCAGCGTGATGTCTGACGTGCGTCCGACGCCCAGGTTCAGCACGCTCGGAGTGATCGCCAGAGTAGGCGGCGGCACCACCGTCACTTGCGCCTGGCCGCTGATGTAACCGGACTTGCTGGCGGTGACAACGGTATTGCCGATCTCGATTGCGGTCAGGGCGAACGTCGCCGTAGTGCCGCCTTCGGGCACCAATACCGTCGTCGGCACACTGCCTACCGTCGGCACGCTGGAAACGAGGTTGACCGATGTGCTTCCGGCCGGAGCGGCATAAGGCAGGGTAAGGGTGAATTCGCGGGTCAGTCCCTTGATCGCCGTCGTGGTGGCTGGCATCAGCGTGAGCTGCGCGGGCAGCACCGGCAATACGACCTCGTTCGAGGTCAGGAACTGGCCGGCGTTCACGGGGTCGGGCGTGCGTAGCCGCAGCGAGAGATTCGATGCGACGGTCTGGTTCGGAACCGTCGCGCGCACCTGCGATGCGCTCTGGAACTGGGTGGCTACCGCCGTGCCATTGAGTTGCGCGACCGACTCGCTGGTGAATCCGCGGCCGTCGATCTGCACTTGCGCGGCGCCCTGGCCGACGTAAATTTTGTCGGGCGCGACACCGACGATGGTCGGTTGCGATGGCGCGATGGTCAATGCACCGCCGGTCTTCACTTCGCCCGCATCGACGAGCAGTTTCATGCCCGCGGCGCCGACCAGGGCTTCTTCGCCCGCCGTCACCGTCATCGTCGCTTGCGTGCCCGTGCCGCCGGCAAGGATTTGCGCCGTTACATCGGGAGAATCGAAGCTCACCTGCGTCAGGCCTGCCAGGCGGCTGCCGGTCAGCGTGAGCGTTGCGGTTTCGCCTTGCTGGATCGCATTCGGCGTGACGTTGGTGACGACCGGGGACGCACCCACCGATACCACGCCGGCACTCACCATGTACGGAATGCCGCGTAAGCCCCACTGCACGTTTCCGCCGATATCGCCGGGCGGCACCGCGATCCCGTTGAGCGTGTTGCCGCTGGCCTGATTGCCGACGCCGGTCGGCGATGCGGCCAGGTCGATCGTGATCGCCGCGCCCAGGTTATTGCGCAGGTTCAGATAATTGAATATCGGCGACGAGCCCCTCACTACCAGGCCCGCACCGTGCTGGAACACCGCGTGCTCAAGCCGTGTTGCGGAGGTGCCTGCGTTGAAAGTCCATGCCTTGTAATCGCCCGGCGCAGCAGGCTGGCCGGTGCGTGTCTTGTCGGAGAAAACACGGATGGGATCGGCTGCGGTGCCCACGGCCTGCACGCCGCCGCTTTGCACCGTCAGGCTCGAAGCGCCCGCCATGTAGACGGTGACGCCGGGGTCGATGGTCAGGACCGCGCCGTTCTGCACGACCACGTCGCCGCTGACGACGTATGGGCTCTCCGCCGTCGTCCAATGCGTGTTCACCGCGATCGCGCCCGAGACCGGGGTCTGCGCGAATGCGGGTGAAACCAGCAGCGCGGCCAGCAGTGTCAGCCATGCGAATTTCTGCGCTCGCCAGGGCGCCGCGCGGCCCTGAATGGGGCGTCGCGCTGCGGATTCGACGGTCGACAACAACTCGCGGGCAAAACGGATGCAACAGGACGACATATGAATGGGTCCAGGTTCTGATTGTCGAAACGGGTTTATCGATCGGTCGCGCTGATCCAGGCCGCATAGCCGCCGTCGAGAATCGCGACGAGCGGATAGCCTTGCTTGAAGATGTAATCCGCCAGTGGTTCCGCGGCGCGATGCCCGTCGTCGACCACCACTATCCAGCGGAGCTTGGACAGTTTCGGCAACAGAGCCTCCGCCTCGTGCGGAAGCAGGCGTCTCGCGTCGGGGAAGGGCGAGCGAAGGTTTTCCGCCGCATCAGCGGAAGCTGGCCCGCGCACGTCGAGTATCTGCAGGCCCGCCTCGTCATTGATCGCCTCGGACAGCGTGCGCGGCGTGATTCGCAGCGGCGCTTTCGGAAGCGGATCCATCGCGAACCGGAGCCCGAGGCGCGTCCAGTCCACCGGCGTGCCGGTCAGGCGCTGGCTGATCCGGCCGGTGCCGGCTGTCGCATTCCTGTCGCGCAGCGCCATGGCCTGCGCAGCCCTTGATGACGGCGTTAGCGTGTAATAGACGGCGCGCACCGATGTCGGCGGCGCCTGCCCGCTGCGCGATCCGGCATCGATCAACAGGTACGGCTCGTCGCTGGCGACGATCGCCTGCAGCGCTTCGGGCGTGATTTCCAGCGCTGCGGCTTCAGGCCGATGCGCACCGGAATTTCGCGACGAAGGAGAAGACCCGACCTTATCGGAACCGGATCCATGAGCCCCTGCACTGCCGATACCCGATAAAACAACGCACACACAAGCACAAGCCAAGGCGCATCGTGCGCCCATCCCCTGAACGGCTGTCATCTCATCCCCTGATTTGCTTGCTGCGTACTACCTGGGAAACCCCTTTCCCAGCGCGCCGAACATTACGCAGACCGGATATTAAAGTTCAAGGATTGTCGCAGCCAAGTTCCGCATATGTGACGTTGGTCGCAATGCCCGATAATTTACGACAGCGTTCGTTGGCTTCGAAGTCGATTTGTGCTGGCGACAAGTTTCGGTTCGTTGAGAATTTTCTCAAGGCTTCAAAGTACAGGGCCGTACATGCGCCGCTCGCAGAACACGGCGCGTTGGCCCGAAAAACTCCTTGCCGTCGCCGACACGGATCGCAATGCAACACGCAAGGCACTTCGCGTGCAAGCAAGAAAAGTGATCGCCCGGTTCGGCGTCGATTTCTGTTGCCGCAGCAATCTATGCGGATAACGGCGGCACACCGCGCCATGCATCGGTGACGATCTGGCTTCCTGCTCGTGAGCACGATTCGTGATCGGATAAGAACCCGTCGGCCGAAGGCCGTGTCGCCAGCCAAGAAGCTGAATCGCTGAATCTGGCCGACGCTCGCGCCGCCCGTTTGCACAAATGAGCCGCAGCACGCTGGAAAGAATCGGCGCTTGGCAAGGACCGGGGCCAGATCCCGGATTTCATTCAAGCCGAACAAGGCTGGGCCTAAATTCAGGCCCATGCGCTGTGGACCGCCCGCCTCGGCACCTCCCTCCCCCAAGGACACGCCATGAGCCCCATGCCAACCGTCGGCGAGCAGGCGCCGGACTTCACCCTGCATTCCACGCCCGACCAGACCTTGTCGCTGTCGCAGTTGCGCGGCTACCCCGTCGTACTGGCGTTCTATCCGGCCGATTGGAGCCCGGTTTGCGGCGACCAGATGTCGCTGTACAACGAGCTGCGCTCGGAATTCGGCCGCTTCCATGCCCAGGTCATCGGCATTTCCGTGGATGGGGCCTGGTGCCACGCGGCGTTCGCTCGGGATCGCAAGCTGCATTTCCCGCTGCTGGCGGATTTCGAGCCCAAAGGCGCGGTTGCGCAATCGTACGGCGTCTACCAGTTGCCCGAGGGCGTCAGCCAGCGGGCGCTGTTCGTCATCGACAGCGACGGCATCGTGCGCTGGACGCACGTGTCGCCGATGGGCATCAATCCCGGTGCGGATGGCATTCTCGACGCACTGGAAAAACTGCCGTCCGTTGCAGGGGCAAAACCATGAGCCACCTCAAACCCGATGTCGGTCCATCCGATCACGCCCAGGGCCCTCTCGACGCAGGCCTGGTGCTTGTGGAGTACGGCGATTTCGAATGTCCCTATTGCGGCGAGGCTTATCCGGAGCTGAAAGCGGTGCAGGCAGCGATGGGCGACGATCTGTGTTTCGTATTCCGCCATTTTCCGCTGGCCGAAGCGCATCCGCATGCCGAGCACGCGGCGGAACTGACCGAAGCGGCCGACACCATCGGCCTGTTCTGGGAAATGCACGACCGTCTGTACGAGCATCAGTCGGCGCTGGATGACCGTAGCCTGGCCGGCCACGCGCACGCGTTGGGCTTGCCGCCGGCGTTGTTCCAAACCGTACTGGACGAGGCCTATGCTGGCCGGGTACGCCACGATTTCACCACCGGCGTGCGCAGCGGCGTCAATGGCACGCCGTGCCTGTTCATCAACGGCGAGCGCTACGACGGGCCGCGCGATGCCGACAGCTTGATCGAGCTGCTGAAGGCGATGCGGGAGTCGCGACGGAAGGAAACGTAGGGCTCGCGGGATGGGTCCAGCGTGTTCCGGCCTCATGCGAGTCGAGGTGCGGTGTCACACGAAAGAAAAGACCGTCGATATTTCGAAGCCGTTACCGGTCACACGAGTTAATTTCTTTGCGGTGAATGCGCACCGCGATCGAACTCGTCGCGCGGGCTGAAATCCGTCGCGTCTGCGATGCAGACCATGCGGCGAGAATGGCCTTGGCGACTGCATTTTCTAAGGCGCAAAAAACAGGAATAGCCAGCGAGTTCGATATCACTTCCGTGTCATCGAGTGGACATCGCGGTTGCGTACAACATCACTGGGGAATGCCGCAAGATCCGGTGGATTTCGCGCAAGAACGGGGGCTGATTTTACCGCTTTGCCTACACGCACTGCGCTGCCGGGCCCGGGCGTTCTCCATGATCCTCATCTCGATACTCGTTGATAATCCATGGAGAGAAAACATGTCCTTTGAACTATCGAACACCACGATGAAGGCCGTGCTGGCCTGTACGATACTCGCGTCGGCATTGACCTTGAGTTCCAACGCCCATGCCGGTTCGTGCAAGACGGTGAGTCCTTTTCCCGGTGTAGTGCAGCTTTACGGTACCGCCAAGGATACGACCGGAGCCGGCGACGCCGCTCTTTGCACCGCGGTCAATACCTGTCCTTCCGGCGCGCGTAAGATCGAAGCCTTCGGCGGCGCGGTGTCGACGAAGTCCGGCGCCACCGTGGCGGTATCGAATTTCGGCACGCTGGCCGACAGCGACGCCATCATCACCGGCTGCGATACCGTCATCGATACGCACGGCAAGCCCATCGGTGCCGGCATCTGCCAGAGCGAGGCCTCGACCACGGAAGCCCAGGCCAATGTCGCTCAGCAGGAATGCACGCTGTACACGACTGCGGCCGTCGGCGGTTCGACCATCGCCAACGCGACCTGTTTCTGCGGCGACTGATCCGGTGCCGCAGACGTGAAAATCCCCCGGGGCTAGCCGGGGGATTTTTTTTTGCAGCGACCGCAGATCTGAGAACTCAGAAGACGCAACCCGGCTCGCCGCCAGCGGGAGCCAGCGCGTCGCGGATCACGTTGCCGAAACCGGCAGCGGTACCGTCCACGTACGCATAACCGGCCGGCAGGTTCGCCGTCGGCAGGCGGGCAGCGGTGTAGAAGTGCTGGTACAGCTTCTTGATCGCGTCAACTTTGGTGCCATTGCCGGAATTATGGCCGTTGAGGTAGGTGATGGCGGCGATCGGATAACGGCCGGCGATGACAACGGCGGGATCGACCGTGAACAAGCAGTTCCTGACGCCGACCGGAATCGCCGGGTCGGTGATCGCGACGAAAGTCGAACCGTTCAGAACCTGGGCGCGCTTCAGCGAGGAAGCCGCCAGCGCCACCGGACCGGCCGTGCCGAACGTGGCCGGGCTCAGGTTGTTGACCGTGGCGAAGTTGAGGTTCGCGTTGGTATTGTCCTGCGTATCGACTTCGGCGTAATCGGCATAACCCATCGCCTTGGTCGGACCAACCGCGGCGCCGACCGCCGTGACTACTCCCGGATTACCACTGGCACCGAGGGTGCTCGCATAGATGCCCAAGCCGCCGGTCATGGCTGCGGTGAAGGTCTGGTTCGGGGTGAAGAAGTTCAGGGCGATGCCGAACTGGTTGTTGCAGCGGCTGGCGAGCCAGCTGGTCAGGGCGAACGTGGTGCCGCTATTGTCGGTGCGATAGACGATGGTGATCGGGCTGCCGGCCGGGGCGCCGGTCGCCGGAATGCCGTTCCAGTCGACGATTACGCCGGCGTAGATCTTGCAGACCTGTTCGGTGGTCAGGTTGAAGCGCGGCGCCACGGCGCTGACCGCATCGTTGTACGGCAGCGAGATCGCACCGGCCAGCGTCGGGATCTGGGTGATGCCCTTGCCGGCAGCGAAGTTCGGGCCAGCCTTGTAGCTGGTGTAATCGGCGCCGCTGATGGGCGAGTCGGTGCCGATGAAATCGGCTTTGACGGCAGCGCCACTGAAGCCCAGCGGCGTGGTGCTGTAGTCGCGGCAAGCCTGGTTGGCGTTGGCGCCGATCAGCGTGGTCTTGCCGGTGCCGCTGCCGGTCTGGCAGTAGGACAGGTTGTAATCCTGGACGGCATAGTCGGCGCTGTAGTCGGCGAAGATCGAGTTCGCGGACAGGATGGCCGTCTGGAAGCCGAGACCGGCGTTGTTGCCGGCATTGGTCGACAGGCGCGCGTCCGGCGTGGTGGCGGAATACGCGGGGCCGACATAGGCCGGCACCGGGAAGGTGGCGCCGCCGCCGTACAGGTTCTCGACCGCCATCGCGGAGCCGGCGGCCATCAGCGCAGCGGTCGCAACCGCGATCGCGCTGATCTTGTAGGTAAGTTTGCTTTGCACGAGTATCTCTCCATTAGCTTGTGTGGATGACATGTCTGAAACGGACCGGTGTATCGCGTCTCGACGTTCCTCGACGCCGCGCAACGATGCGCGCGGCATGTGCCAATCAAACGATGTTTGCGCGAACCTTTGGTGACCCGCCGGTAGCCGCTTTGCAGCATGTCCGGAGCCTGACGAGGCGGGTTCCGACGAGGTTTTCAAGACGTTCCGGTTTCACTCGACACGCTTTTTCGCTATCCGCGGCGTCGCGTTCCGCGAACCGTGATCGTGCTCACGCGCAGGTTCTGTGATGCCGGTCGCAGCCGTGCCGAAAGCATGACGGAGCGGTGACCGCGCACGCGCCGAAACATCGTAAAAGAACGGAGTTTTTCGTTAAAAAGCCAACTGCGGCCGGATCGCAACGCAGTTGCGATCCGCAGCGCGTCAGCCCGCGGGATCGCTCGCGGCGGATCGGGTCTGCGATTCGATCTGCCGCGACAGCAGGTCGGCGAAGCGGCCGAGCGAGGCGAGATGGAAATTCACCAGCGCCAGCCAGCCTTTGCGGTGCCAGTCGACCACGATTTCTTCCGGCAGCGCCGCGAATTTCTCCGCGTCCACCACTTCGAATCCGGTCAAGGACAGTTTTCGGCCGCCGGGTAAGGTCGCATCGGCATTGCGCGCGGTCAGCAGCGCATGCGACCTCAATGCCGCGGCGAAGCCTTCGGTAGCCTTATGCTCGCCGGTGAACAGGCGGCAGAATTCGAGCGCCTGCGTGGTCGCCGCGCTAGCCGCATTGTCCTGGAACAGCGCAACACCCGCCTCTCCTTCCTGCACGATCCGATCGGACTGCGCATCGATGGCCAGGGCGAATCCTTCCGGATTCAGCGTCCGGATGAAGACGAACGGGTAGCGCCGCACATACGCCGGAATGTAGTGGCCTTCGCTCCACCGGCCATCGGCCAAGAACAGATTGTCGTGCTCCAGCCCCAGCAAGACCAACGGCGCCGCATCGTCGGCGGCGAATACGATCGGATACGAGCGCGAGGCCATCGCGAACTCGCCGATCACCAGCGGCACCACGTTGGCCTGCGCGGCAAACGCCAGATCGCCTTCCTTCAGGCGCCATTGCGCGTGCAGCTGAAGCGACAAGGGCACAGGCCGGCGATAGAACAATGGGCCGGGCGGCGATGGCGCCGGCGCAGCAGCGCCCTGCGACGGCAGGGCGCCGGCTTCCACGGCGGCTTTGTTTTCTTTCACATCGAAACTCCTCTCGGCGCTTGCAAGGTCAAAGCCCGGTGCGGCCAGGTCATGGCTCAGCCATGCCCCAGCCGTTTGCGGATGGTTTCGGTGCTGGCGCGAACGAACTCTTCTATCGACTCATCCACGTCCTGCTCGCTGAATCCCGCCGCGTCGAGCGTGGCCGACACCAGCTTCCTGAAGTCCTCCGCGTTCTCTTTTCCGTACCAGAGCTTGGCGGGTATGAAAAATCCCACCGGCATCTGGCGCCGCGTGATCACCACCGGCTGCTCGGCGTAGAGCAGGTATTCCTCCAGTTTCTTGCGGAAATCATGGATGCTTACGAACGATCCGTTCATGGCGCACCTCGCTGCTGACCATCCACCCTCAAAGCTAGACAGGCATCGGATCGCGATGGCCTGCACTGCGTCATGCGCCCGCTTTCCTGTCGGGCCGACGCGGGTTCATTTCGCTGCCGACGGACTCTCGGCAGCGGCCGGTGCTTTTTCCGCTGCGGACGACGCCTCCGGAGTCCGCGCGTCGAAGCGCCCCTGATAAAGCCGGTCGCCATAGTCCTGAGCGATCTGCTCATACCTGGCCCTCGCCTTGGCTGCGAACGGCTGGCGCGTGGAAAACACGGTGCCAAAATCAACGGTTTCATAGGCATGCAAGACCTCCTGTCCTAGGGCATACAACTGCACGTTCTTGGCTTCGCACTGTTGCAGTGCGGAGTTCTGCTTCGCGGTCTCGGTCGCGAGACGCTGGCGTTCGGCTTCGGCGGTCGCGGCCGTTTTCTGCAGCTGAGCGTTGGCGCCGCGTAGCTGCGAGGACTGCGCGGCGATCGCCTGGGCTTCGCGGCGTGCGCCGGCCTGGCCTGCGTCCAGCCGTTGCGCGCGCGCGCGTTCGACGGCCAGTTGCGCTTTGGTCTGGGCCAGTTCCTTCTGCAAGTCTTCAGTAGGTGCGCTAGCGCCCGGTCCATTCGCGGCAATGCCACCGGCCTGCAACCGGGCCAGCTCCGCCTGCGCCTGCTGCAGTTGCGTGGTGGTGGCACGCAATTGCGCGCGCAGCCGCTCCTCCATGCTCTGTTGCCCGGCGCTCTGCGCCTGCGCCGCGGCCGTCCCCAGAACCAGGGCGATGCCGATGACGACGCGCGTCAAGTAGCGCGCGCGCCGGCGCATGCCTGGATTTCGTTCACTATTGTTCATGGCGTGCACGATCGACTCCTCAGAATCCGGCATTGACTTCGAGCTGGAACACATCGATCGACAGCGGCGGCCCGAACACTTCCTTGGCTGCGAACCATCGCGCGGTCATCGAGATCTTCTCGTCGAAAGCGTAGGAGCCCTCCAGGAAATAGCCCTTGGCATTGGTGCCGCCCAGGTGGAAGTCGCTGTCGTTGTAGCCATCGGGCACCGCATCCGGCTCGACCCGGCGGTAGCCCAACAGCACGTTCCAGTCGGCGGGCATCTTCAAGCTCAGGTGGCCCAATGTGGCTTGCACCTGGTAGGCGCTGTCGCCGCTTTCGAAGTTCGCGCGGTCGGTGGTGCCGCCGTCGCCGAAGTTGTTGACGATGCCGCCGTTGGAACGCGACCAGATTTCGTTTTCGTCGTAACCCAGATTGCGCAGATAATTGGCTTCCAGGCGCAGGCCCAGGCTGTTGGCGATGCGCGTATCCCAACGCAGGTTCATGTCCAGCACTTCGAATTCAGAAGCCAGGCCGACGTATTGCGGCAGCGGCGTATTGGCCGGATCCAGCGGATCCAGCGCGATGTTACGCAGCAGCATCAGGGTGTTGCCCTTCTGCATGAAGGCGGGACGCGACCAGTCGGTGCTGCAGGCGTCGGCGCCGGCATACAGTTCGCAGGGCTCGGACAACACGCCGCGAACGTTGCGGAACTGGTAGAACGCCAGCGCGCCGCGCAGTTCGTTGGTGTCGTTGAAATTCCAGGCGGCGCCGACCTGCACGCCGTTGAGCCACTTGTCCTGGCTCTCGGATTTGACCTGGCTGCGGCTCGGGAAGCTGTCGGACGAATATTCCAGCGGCGTCAGGCCCAAGGACGCGAACAAGGTCCAGTCTCCGCCGCTTACCGGCTGGCGGTAATCGAACGCCAGTCCATCGAAGGACAGGTCGTTGGAAAACAGGGTTTCGGTCGACCAGTACGGATTGGCGAAGCGCCCGCCGGTCGCCTTGAACCAGGTGCCGAACCGGTAGGACAGCCAGGCCTGGTCGAGCCACATGTCCTTCTTCTCCAGGCCGCCGCCCAGCGTCTGCGTCGCCGAAACCGGACCGTCGTCGTTGCCCGTGGCCAGGCGGATGCCCGCCTGCGCGCTCTCGGTGATGTCGGCCAGCACGCCCAGGCGCGCGCGGATCCGCCAGGAATTCTTGCGATCCTGCCGGGTGTTGAGCAACGGCGGCAATTGCAGGTTGGTGTTCGGGTTGATGTCGAAACCACTGCCATCGTTGATCGAGTTCCAGTCCACTTCGATGTCGCTGTTGTCGCCGGAATAGAAGCGCGACTCGTTGCGCACGCGCATGTCGCCGGTCACGCGCAGGCGTTGGGTCCATTCGGGCACTTCGTGCGGTACGGCCCAGCGTTCTTCCTGCGCCTGGACCAGGACTTCGGTCTTGACCTCTTCGCGGATCTGGTCGCGGACGGTTTCCGGGATGTACGGCACGCGCACGTCGCCCGGCTCGAGTTGCGGCGCCGCTCGCGCTACGCCGGCGGCGGCTTGCGCCTCGGCGCGCGCCTGCGCGAGCAGGGCTTCGCCGGCTTCTGGCTTCAGCGCCCCGCTGTCCATCAATCCGCGAATCAGCTTGATCATCGTGCTTTCGGGCTGATTCTCCTGCGCGTACGCGCCGCCGGATGCCAGCATCAGTCCGATGACGCAGGCGAGCGCAAGCCGGCGCGGAGGGCGCTGACCGGAGGACCGCATGGAAGGTGAAAGGTCGATTTTCATTTGGCTCTACTCGCAAAGTTTGAAATTCGGTTGACGAAGAGGCATGCCGGTTTCAGCCAGATGGCCGTCGTCCCTGGATCGAAATGCGGGCCGGAAAGGTCAGCGAACCCGGCGGACGTTCGTCGATGCGGCCCAGCGTGCGCAGCGCGGAAAGCACCGCTTCGTCGGCCTCGGCATTGCCGCTGCCGCGCACCAGCTCCACTCGATTTAGTTCGCCGGTCGGGCTCAGCCAGATGTCCACCTGCAGGCGGAATGCCAGACGACGCGCGCGCTCGTCGCGCGAAATCGCCTGCTGCAGCACGTAACCCAGGTAGCGCCCATAAGTGGCGTTGCCGCCGCCACCGCCCGCGCCCGACATGCCGCCGCCGCTCCCGGAACGGATGCCGAAACTGTCGGCGCCGGCCTGGCCTTCCGCATCCATCGTTACCGGGTCGCTGATGTCCGGTGTCGGCGTCTCTTCCGTCGGCTTGAGCGGTTCCAGCGGCTCGGGTTCTGGCGCCACTTCTTCCGGTTGCTCGGGTTCGGGCAGCTTCTCCGGTTCCGGTGGCGGCGGTGGCGGTGGTGGCGGCAGCATCAGCATCGGCGTCTCTGCCACCTGGCGCTTGGTGCTGACGGTGTCGGTCAGCAAGTACCAGAACAGCCAGCCCAGCACCGCCAGTCCCGCCAGCAGCGCACCCAACAGCAGCAACCGGCCGCCATGTCTGCGCCAGAAGTCCGGTTCCGGAATCTGTTCGGGAAGCTTGTTCATCGCCTAGCCTTGCGCCTTGCCCGTGACCAAGCCGATCTGGTTCAGCTCGATGCGGCGCAGCAGGTCGAGCACTTCGACGACACGCGCGTATTGCACCTGCGCATCGCCGCGGACGATCACCGGGAAATCGGGCGTGATCGCCTTCTGCGCGCGCAGGCGCTCTTCCAGTTCGGCCAGCGTCATCGGATAGGCGTCGAGGAACACCTGGCCGGTGTCGTCGATGGTGATGGCCTTGGTCTGCGGTTTCTCCAGCGCCACCGTCGCGCTGGCTTTGGGCAGGTTGACCTGGATGCCGGGGATGCTGGCGTTGCTGGTGAGGATGAAGATCACCAGCACCACCAGCAGCACGTCCACGAACGGCGTCACGTTGATGCCGCCGACGCGTTTCTTGGTTCCGAAGGAGGCGGCCTTGGCCATGATCGTGGCCTCCTATGCCTGCTGTGCGGCAGCAGAGGACGCCAACAGCGGTTCGCGGCCGTTGTCGTGTTCCTCGGCCAGGCGCGCGGCGAACTCGTCGACGAACACCGCCATGTCCGCGCTGATCGCATCCGAGCGCGAGGCGAGCCAGTTGTAGCCGAACAGCGCCGGGATCGCGACGCCCAGGCCCGCGGCCGTGCACAGCAACGCAGCGGCCATGCCCGGCGCGACCGAGTTGATGTCCACCGCACCGGCCATCGCCGCCACCGCGAACACCAGCATGATGCCGATCACGGTGCCGAACAGGCCGACGTAGGGCGCGCCTTCGATCGTGGTGGACAGCCAGTTCATGAACTTGGACATGCGCTCGTTCTCGCGCACCGCGGCGCCGTCCATCGACGCGCGGATCGCGCCGATGGTGGCCGCCGACAGATAACCGTGTCCGTCGCGGCTGTGGCGCTGCTGCATTTCCTCGATCGCGACCTGGTACAAGCGCCACAGCGTCGAAGACTGCTTGATGTCGCCGGGGATGCGGCTTTGCTTGTCCAGTTGCGCCAGCGTCGCTAGCGGCGCGCCCGCGGTCTTGTGGAACTGCGCGGTGAACGCTGCGTTGGCGCGCGATACCGCGCCGAAATAGCGTCCCTTGCTGATCATGATCAGCCACGAGCCGATCAGCATCAGACCGAGGATGGACACCACCAGCCATGCGTCGAACGGCATCGCGGCGAGGATGAAGCCGAAGTGGCTTTTGCCGGCTTGCTGCTCATCGGTACCGAAGGCCGTCAGCCGCGAATCGGCGCCTTGCGACACCGCATCGGCCAGCAGCAAAGGTGCGGGGCGGGCCAGTCGCGAGAGGCGCAGTTCATCGATCGCGCCGGTGAAGGCGCCGAGCGCAGCCGTGGCGGCAACCCCTTCCACTGCGGGCGGTGTCGGGCTGCTGTCGGCGCCGACTGTTGCAGGGGTATTCAATGCTGGCAGGCTGGCGGCCAGTGTCGAAGCCGCGCGGCCATTCACGTAGAGCGTGACTTTCTGGTCGCCTGCGACCAGCGCGAGGTGCGACCACTGGCCGCTCTGGATCGGTTGCGCCGGCGTGCTGCGCTGTCCATCGACCTGCACGAATGGAATGCCCTGGTCGATGCCCAGCAGCAATTCGCCTTGGCCATCGCGGCGCGCGTATACCACCTGCTGCGGGCCCAGCTGATCGGGGCGCACCCACATCGAGAGCGTCAGCGATCCGCCTGCCTGCACCGCCAGCGAAGGCGAAGCCGGCAGCGCCAACGGCGTGCCGGTGAATTGCGCACCCTTGCCGATCACAGTGCCGTCCAGCGGCGCCACTGTCGTCTGCGCGTGGTTGCCGTAGGCGGTGGTGTCGCGCGGCGGCGTGCCGGTTTCGCCGAAGTGATAGACCAGCGTGTAATCGGGATCGAAGGTCAACTGCCCGTTGCCGGAGGCCGGCGCTTTCGGGTTGCCGTAATACATCCAGATGGTCTGCGGCGCGTTGGCGCGCAACGCCGGTACGTCCACCCAGATCAGCGCGATGCCGAGCAGCGGATCGAACTGTTCGATCTGATGGTTGAGCACCGTCTTGTCGTCGCCGGCGACGAAGCGCAAGTCGGCGCCGGTGTCGCTGACGCCGTCGAAACTGAAATTGCCGGTGTGCAGGCGCACGAGCACCGGCGTGCGGCCGGTGTCGCCTCCGACCGCCCCGCCCTGCGGACCGGCATCCAGCGTGATCACCTTGCGATAGGCCCAGTCGGGCTGCCACCAGGAAGCGGCATGCGCCGTGCTGCTCAGTAATGCGCTCAACGCGATAAGCGCCAGCAGTAGGTAACGTTGCATGATCGTGGTTCTCCGCGGAACGTTCGAAATGAAAGGAGGGATCAGTAACTGGCGCCGACGTTGAAATGCAGGTTCGGCTCATCGTTGTCGGTGTTCGGGCCTTCCTTGAGCGGCAGCGCGTAGTCCAGCCGCAGGAAGAAGTGCTCGCCGAACTTGACGCTGCTGCCGATGCCGAATGAGGCCAGCGAGAACCGGTCCTGCTGTTCCGGCAGCGGCTCGCGCAGGCCCAGGCGCGCCGCATCGACGAACGCGTACCAGCGCCAGTCCTGCAGCCACGATGACCAAAGCGGTAGCGGTGCGGTGCGCCATTCCAGCGAACCGAGCACGCCGAAGTCGCCGATCGCTTCGGCCGACAGGTATCCGCGCACGCTGTACATGCCGCCGGCGGCGAACTGCTCGCCCGAGACCAGCGGCGAATCGGTCAGCTGGCCGGCCAGGCGCGCGTACCACTGCGATCCGCCTTGCAGGGTGTGGGTGAAATTCGCGTCGGCCTTGAGCAACAGGAAACTCGGGCTGGCCTGGAAGCGTTTCTGGTCGAATTCGTCCCAGCCGCTGCCATAGCCGAACAGATTGCGTATGCCGGCCGTGGCGCTGATGCCGAGGCTGAGCTGGTCGTTTTCGGTCTGCTGGAAGCCGGTGTACGACAGGGTCAGCGGCGCATATTTCAGCGGCACCGAATCGCCTTCCGCGCCCAGCCGCAACTCCTCATCCGAATCCTTGAAGTCGATGCCGAAGCCGAACGAGTGGAACCAGCTTCCGGTATTGGCCAGCGCGTAGTTGAGTTTCAGGCCGACCGCGCTGCCTTTGCCCAGCACGTTGGTATCGCCGCTGGTGACCACGTTGCTGTCGGAGGTGTACGCCGTGCCTTCCAGGCTCCACGGCGTGCCCTGGAACGGCGCGGTATACGAACCCGACCACACCTTGGCCTGGTCCAGATCCTGCGGTGCGCCGAAGAAGGTCAGCGATGCGATGTGTCCGAGCTGCCACAGGTTGTCGTGACCGGCGCTGAGGGTGGCGCGCAGGTCTTCGGTATCGGCGCTGTGGTCGTTGTTGACCGATGCGCTGAAACGCCACGGCGACTGGTCTTCGACCTTCAGGTCCACGTCCATCGTGCCGGGCAATGCGCCCTGCTTGACCAGCGGCATCACCTGCCGCTTCGCGGTGCGGTTCAATTCGCCCAGTTCTACTTGCGCACGATTGAAGTCCGGCACCTGGCCTTCCCTCAACGCCGGCACCTGGTCGCGCACCGTCAGCGGCGACTGGTACTGGGCGCCGACCACACGCACGCGGCCGACCTTAGTCTCGGTCACTTGCAGGTACACGATGCCGCCGGCCACCTGCTGGCCGGGGATATCGACGTATACCGACTGGTAGCCCTTCTGCTGGTACGCGGCCTGCAGCGCATCGCGCGCGGCCTCGATGTCCTTCATCTTGCGTTGCGGGCCCAGGTAAGGCGTCACCGTGCGCTCGATGGTCCGCGTATCGAGCACCGTGTTGCCGCGCACGATGTATTCGTTGATGTCGACATGGCGGTTTTCCTCCGCTGCTTGCGCCGCGCTTGCCGGATCGCTGGATACCTGCTCAGGTGCCTGCGCCGCCGCCGGCGACGCCACGGCTTGCGCCTGCACCGCGGCCAGCGGCGCCATCGCTGCCAGCAACGCGACCAGCAACGCGCCTCGACGCGGCCGCTTTGCAGCGCCTTGCACCTTCTCGAACTCGAACATTGAGCGGATCCGATATCTGGAATTCATTGAACGACTGCGCCCGAACGAACGCGCTCGTCGTCTTCTCTGCTGTGACGATTGCTGCGACACGAACCCGCAAGGAGATTTATGACAGAACTGTCATATTCGCCGGCTGTCGCATCACCGAAATCAAAGCTTTACCGGGTCGTTTCCGGCGGGCGCGGGATCGGTAGCGACAGGCGCAGCATCGAGCGTCAACTGCAGCACCAGCGGCTGCCGCATGTCGGGCGGCGGCTGCGGCAATGGCCGCCTGCCCAACAGCGCCTTCAGGTCGGCATCGGCCTGCGGATCGCCCAGCGATTCGAATTCGATCCGCTCCACCCAGCCTTGCGCTGAAATCCAGACACGGGCGATCACCGGAACGGACTTCCCCATCAACCGGTCATTGGTGTCGCGCTGCTCCAGCCAGGCGTGCAGGCGCACGACCAGATCGCTGGTGTCGTCGCTCAACCATGCCTGGAACTGATGGCTCGTAGCCTGCGCATAATCGAGCCAATGTTGCGGCGCCCGGGTCTGTGCCTGCACGGCAGGCAGCGTCGCAGCCAGCGTGGTTCCCAACAAGCCAGCCAGGCAACGGCGCCAAGCCTTCGACCCCCTAAGGCGATTCTGGTCTTTCATCGGGATTCCTGTACGTGTGGTGCGGCTTGCGCTGCAAGACAGGCGTCGCTTCGCCTGGCTGAATCGAGCAGGTTCGTTTACGACCGATGCAAGACGGCCGCGCGGCCGGATCAGCGTATGACCACGCCATGACAGGCGTGTGGCGGCTTGCGCCCCGGTCAAACGGGCATCCATGCCCACCCTCCCGGCTACCCTGCCTTTGATCGACGATCGAAGAAACCGCATCCTGCATAAGGAACAAGCCGCTGAAACGATGAGCAATGGCCGCTCCAGGAATGCGGCGGGACATCCAGTCCGCGCCGCACTACGCGTTATCGCTTTTATCGCGGCTCCAGCAGCCTGCGTCTTTCCGCTGCAGTCAGGCGCGCCTGCTGCGCTTCGGTAAGCTCACCGTTGCCCAACACCTGGAAGGCGCTGGCAGGGTCGTAGCCGGTGCGCTGCGCTGTCGTGTTGCCGTCGCGGGGCGCATCGATGCGACTGCTGCTTTCGCCGAAACCCAGCACTTGCACGCTGATGATCGAGGGCAAGTTCCGGCGCGCCGCATCCTGCTGGTTGCGCGTCATCTCCTGCACGGCCTGCGTTGCGCTATTGGCGGCGGCGCTGGCCGAGGTCAGCGCGCCGGTGTTCACCGCGGCCGTCACTGGAATCCCGGTCGCCTCGCCTTTCACCTGGATGTTGGCGGCGTTCACCACCTGCAGCGCGGCCAGGTTGACGTTGCCCGACACGCGGATGCCCGCTTCGCCGGCGTCGATCGTGCCCAGCGGCGCGATCAGGTCGACGTCGCCGGCGGCCACTTCCGGAATCGGATTGAGCGTGGCGATGCCGGCGCCGCTCGATGGCACCGTCGGTGCGAGCGCGACGTTGCCGTAACCGTCGTAAGTCAGCTTGGGCGGCGTGTACAGCACGGTCGTCTTGGCGCCGCGGCCGGCGTTGATGTCGCCTTCAGCCGACCAGCTGGTGATGCCGCCGCCGAACGTGGTCATGATCCGCGACAGGCCCAGCAACACGCTGCCTTGCGTGTAGGTTTCGATATTGCCCGAACCCTGCGTCAACAGGCCGGTGCTTGACGGAGGCGCGATACCGTCCGCGCCCAAGGTCAGCCCACCGCCGGGCACCAGCACCTGGATGCCGCCGCCGAAATCGGTGTGGATGCCCGCGTTGTTCTGAAAGCTTATCGAGCCTTCGTACGAGATATCCCGGCCTTCCGCATCCTTTTCTGGGAGCAGCATGGCGATGGCATTGCGGCCGCGCAGATAGCTGCTGAAACGCCGGCTGTCAGGGTCATTGTACTCACGGCCGCTGAGGCGCAGTTCCTCGAAGTAAATGCTGCGCGCGAGTATGGCTTGCTGCTCCTGCGGCAGGGCCTGGAAATATGCCAAGGCTTCGCTGCCCACGCCCTCGTAGCCGAACCGCGCCTTCAGCCAATCTTGCATCTCCTGCTCGTAGGTCTTGACGACCTTGCCGGGCTGGTCGGCCAACGGCCGATCCGGATCGGCCTGGTTGGCCGGGTCAAGGTACCGGGCCGCGAACGCGGCGTAGTCCGGTGTCTTGTTGCCCATGCCGGCGGTCAGGACGATGCTTGCGCCTTCGCGGGTGTCGCCGGACACGATCGGCCCGATGCTGTCGATGGTGCTGTCGGGTTCGCCCTGCAGGCTGAGGCCACTCAATGCCTGGTAGACGTTGCGTCCAGCCGTCACCTCCAGCGATCCCGGCCCTGCGATGTCCAGCGTCGTATTGAGGATGTCCCGGCCAGCCTGGATGACGGAAATATCGTCCGCATCGTTGTTGAGGATAAGCGCGGTCGCCAGGATGTCGCGGCCTGCGCGCATCGACACCGGCTTGGCGCCGGTGTAGGACAGCTCGTTCAGAAGGCCGCCGCTCTCGAAACGCCGCACCTGGCCGGTGCGCGCGACGATGTCGCCGTTCACGGCGTACATGCGTATCGGATCGACGTCGCCGGCATGCAGATCGGTAGCCGTATCGGGGCCGAATCCGAACAGCAGGCCGCCGCCGATGAAGTATTCGTACACTTTGGGCCCGTTGGGAAACAGGGTGTAGGCGTTGCTCGCATAAATCGAAGAGGTATCCGCCGGCATGCCTCCCAAAGCCCAGACCGGTTGCAGGGGTGTGGCGAGATTGTCCAGCGACCCGCCGGACATGCTGGCGGTCCCGAAAAGGTGGTCGCGCGCCAGCAGTTGCAGCTCGCCTGTCGCGGACGGCGCGAGCAACAGGTTGTCCAGCGTGATCGTGCCGCCGGCAGCCGTCGCGGAGAACCGGCCGGGATCGTAGACCGCATTCGCCAGATCCGCGACCGTCTGGTGTATATCGCCTCCGGCTGCGAACAGTTCGATGCCGCTGCGTTCGGTCCACAAGGTGAACGAGGTCGTACCGCTGCCGAATTGCGTGCCGTCGTCGGCCTGGGTGTCGCCGCCGCGCAAGGACGTACGGCCGGGATCCTGTCCGGTCAGCAGGTTCAGGTCACCGCGTGTCTGCAAGCTGGCCGCTCCGTCGCCGATGGACAGGCCCATCGCGGTAAAGGCATAGCGGTAAAGCGGCATCCGCGTATCGACCGCGCGTGGATCGTTCGCGGCCTTCACGCCATAGCCGTTCTCCAATGTCTGGCCTATCGAAGCCGCACCGACCCTGACATCGCCGCGCAGATTTACGATTTGCCCACCATCGAAATAGCTGGTCACCTGATCATCGACGCCCGTGTTCACACGTCCGCCCACCTCCAGGGTCAAGGTGCCTCCTCCCGTCTGGAGCAAGCGATCGCCGTCATCCACCAGGCCGCTTCCGCCCACCACCACATTCAATGCGTTGGTGGTATAGCTGCTCGATACCAGCGCCGAGGCGACGTTCGATACCGATCCCGCATCGCCTCCTGCAATCACGGTCGCATCGCCCCCGCCCAGCGTGCCAATCCCGCTGAAGCCGGCGAATTCCGGAGAGAAATTGCTTAATCGGTACTGGCCGAAATTGATGCCCCATGCGGTTTGTTGTCCGAGTTCGTCGCCACCTTGGCGCCACAACCAACGGCCGATCTCGTTAGAGCTGAATTGACCGTTCAAATTGGTTTCGCTGTAGCCGCGCACATCGCCTTGGGCCGATAACAGCAGATCACCGCCGCCCGTGGTGAAGTACATGCGCTGGGCATTGAGCGTGGCTTCATAGCCCTCATAGCCGAAACCCAATACGGTTCCGCTTCCATCGGGCATGAGCGCTCTCGTTTCGTCCCATGCTTGCGTTCCGCCCAGTTGCGTTCCGGCGGTATAGACGCCGAACAGCGAGTTCTGGCGATAGTCGCCGCCGGCCAGCACATCCAGATAGCCGGTGCCGGTGCGAATCACCGACGGTGCCAAATGATTCTGGCTAGGCCCGGCCTTGTGCGCATCCTCCAGAAGCACGTCGCCGTGCTCGCCGAGGCTGGATTTCGCCGCCACGGTACGGCTGTCCGCGGAAGCCAGGTCCGCGCCGCCGACCAGGCGCATCGACCAGGACGACACGCCCGGCGCCAGCATCGGCGCGACCGCCCACAGCCTGCCGGGCTCGGCCCTCGGCACGTCGAAGGCTATGTTGGCATCGTTGGAATTGCCGGTATCAGGCGAAGTCAACACCGTGCCCGCAGCGATCGTGACGGTGCCGTACAGGAAGGGGATCGCCTGGCCAGGCAGGTAAGTCGCGAACGCGTCGGTTACCGATCCGGATTCCACCGTGGGCGAGGCGAAGTTCGGGAAGTAATAAAAGAAATCGCCGAAGACCGGATTGAACGGCACGTCGAAGGTGACATCCTCCTGCACCGCTACGCCGCCGCGCAGGATGTTGTGATTCGTGAACCAACCGTAATCGTCCGGCGTGGCCGGCGGCGGCGCGAAGCCGTCGTTGATGCTGCCGTTGACCGTGAGATCGCCGCCGGCGCGAATGTTGATGACGCCCGGCTCGCCCGAACCGCGGATCGCCCCGTCGATGGTCGGGCCGTAACGGTAACCCGACAGGTCCAGATCGCCCTGCACGGTCAGGTCGCCGTCCGGCGTGGCGCTGGTGATATCGACGCCGGGCCGCAGGTGGAATGCATCGCCATACGATTTCAGACCCGACAAACGCGCGTCGACCGCGCCGTTGGCGTTGGCCGCATCGACGAACGCGGTGCTGTCGGCATGGATCACGTCGAGATAAGCCTGATTGACCACGCCGTCGGCGGGCGAATACCCGGCGAAGGCATTGATCGCGATGCTATCGGCACCGTCGATGACCAGGCCGCCGGCGGCGTTCACAGCGACATCGTCGCCGCCGATGCGCGGTGCATTGATCTCCAGCCTGCCGCGGGCGATACCGTCGGCCGAACGCAGATCGATGCGCCCGCCGGAGGCCAGGTCGATGGTGCCCGCGCTGGTGGTGAGTTCGACTTCGCCGCGATTCGAAGCTTCGATCGCCTGGCCGTAGGCGTCGGCGACCAGGCGCGTGCCATGGGCATCGAGCACGGCGTTGCCGGTCAGCGTCAGATCGTCGCGTGCCGCCAGGCGGATCGTGCCGACGTCTTCGCCGCTGGCATCGATCCGGCCGTCGACCGTGAGCGAGCCGCCGTCCACCGAAATCGTCACCTGGTTTGCACGCACCTCGTTGCCGACAGTCAGGTCCCCGGTCTTGATGACGAAGCGGCGCGTGTCGAAGAATCCGGCGGTGTTGAGTTTTTCGTTTAATCCCGCGAAATCGTCCAGGATCATGGCGCGGATATCGATGGCACCCGAGTCGAAGCCAGCCGACGCGCTGCCGAACAGCGCTCCGTCCAGATCGACGCGACCGGTGGCACCGGTGGCGGTGGCCGTGATCGTTCCCGCATCGTTATGGGAGGCCGAGACGTCGATGATGGCGCCGGCCGACTGCGCGATCGCGCCGGTCGCCGCTTCCATTACCAGGTCGCCGCCCCAGCTGTGCTGGGTGACATCGAAGAACTGCACCGCGCGCCCGGACAGGTCGATGTCGGCGCGATCGGTCAGCGCGATGCCATCCTCGCTCTCCAGCACCAGGCGCCCGCTCGGCAGGGCCACGGTCGTGTCCACCGTCACCGACTGCCCGGCCAAGCGCACTTCGGCGCCGAGCTCGTTGACCGTGGATGGATTGACCGGCGCGGCACCTTCCGGCGCGGAGACGGCCAAGGCGCCGCCGGACTTATAAGCCATGTACGAGCCGGCGTCGCCGGTGAGCAGTGGCGCATTCAGACGCAGCGTGCCGCCGGCATAGGACGCTTCATCCGTGCCGCTCTGGTAGACCGCCAGGGTGCCGCGGTTGTTGGCCGTGATTCGCTCGCTGGCATTGAGATGGACGTTGGAAAAACCGAGCGCCAACCGGTCGAGTTCGACCTGGTCCTGCGGCCGCGCCAGCGAGTCGTACCCGAACACGATCTGACGGGCATCGATGGCGAGGGTTCCGGAGCCGGTGCCCGCGCCGCCGGCCGTCACCGCCCCCGGATCGCGGCTGACGAAAGGATTGAGCGACGTACCCGCACCGCTCGACAACCCATTCCAGATCAGGGTGTCGGTGGTGATGCGCGCGACATCGCCCGCATCGCCCCAGCCGTAGATCGCCGGGCTGTTCAGCACCAGCATCGCGCTGGTATCGCCGCCTGCGGTACGCAGGTTGAAATCGACATCGCCGAACAGGTTGATCGATTCGCCGACGGTCAGGTTGATGCGTTCGATCGATATCAGGCCCGGCTTTGTCGGATTAAGCAGTTTTTCCAGGGTGGACTGGCTCATGCGCACACCGGAGCCGAGCACGCCGGCGGCTTCCGCCACGGCGAAGGACTCAGCCGTGCCGATATTGATGTCGGGCACCGCAAGAGCGAGATAGCGCGCACTCAGCTCGGCCTCGCCCAGCGAAACCGCGCCGCTGGTGGCGAACCCGATAGTGCCCAGCGTGCGCAGCGCGGCTCCATCCTCGACCGTGATCGAGTTGGGACGAGTGTCGTCCTTCAACGGCGGAGTGAAATCGATGAAGCCGTTGGCTACCGTCAGCACCGCACCGCCGTTCGCGCTCTGGTCGTCGCGACTGTCCGAAAAGATATAACCCAAGGTGGAATTGATGCCATCGCTCAGTCCTGCCGTCGTATCCAGCACCGCGCCGGACTCCACCGTCACGTCCTGGCCGGTCAGGAATATCTGGCCGGCGTGCAATGCCGCGCCGTCGCGGACCACGACATCCCTGAGTTTCGAGGTAAACACGACGCGCGGACCCAGCAGGCCTCCGCCCGTCCGGCTCTCGGCTTGGATCAGCGTGAATATACCGCCGACGGTAAGGCTGCCTGCGTGGAAGGAGGAAAGATCTTCGGCATCCAGCCCGACGAAGCCTTCGCTGGCTTCGGCATCGCTGCTTTTGATTTCCATATCGTGGGTGGCGCTCAGGAACAGGTTTCCTGATACGCCTCCCTCGGCGGCGTTCATATTCGCCTCGCCCTCGAAATCCAGCGGCTCGCCCAGCCCTTGACCGAAGTCCAACTGGATCGACTGGGCATCGCGTTCCAGCCTGGGCCGCAAGCCGCCGAAAGTGGCGGCATTGGTGATCGCGAAATCGGCGTAATGGGTCTCGTTGTACTGGGAGTAGCTGCGGACCACGGCGCCGGGCGTGAGGGTGACCGCAGTGGGTGCCATGTCCCGCACGTCGGTATTGGCGATTCCCAGATAACCGTTGGCGCTGAACGAACCGGCGGGCGTGTCCACTGCGGCATGGCTTGCCAGGCTCTGTCCACCCAGTTCGATACGGTAGGCGCCGGGCAACAAGGCATAGGTCGACGGCATCAGCGTGTACGTGCCCGCCGGCAGCTCGCCGACGGCCTCGGTCAAGGTGATCTGCTGGCCGATCATCGATGCGCCCGCGCCCGAATCCGGTGCGACCGGCGCATAGGCGGACGGATGGCCGGGCACGATGGCAAATACCTGGGCATCCGCTGAACTGAACAGGTTCGTGGGATTGGCGTTGAACAGCGACGTACGCAACACATCCACCGATCCGCCGCGGCCGGTGAAGAACCCGGCGCCGGTCAACTCGCCTCCGCCGGAAACATCGAGCAAGGCACCTTGCTCGGCGGTCAGGACGACCTGGCCCATGGCGATACCGCTTTCTATACTTTCGAGAGGCACGCCGCCGTCGTTCTTTATTGCCAAGTCGGCCAGGTCGACGAACGTCACTTCTTCACCGTTGTAAAGGTAGCGCAGGCCGTCGGACGTCCCGCCGTACGGCATCGTCAGCCCGGCGGCGCTGGTAGAGGTGACGCTGCCATCACGCAGGGTCACATTGAAGATCTTGTCGGCCAGGTAGGAAATGTTGTTGTTGGGCGTCAGGCCCAGCACTATCCGTCCCAACGGCGCACGGACGATGCCGCCCTGGTCGATGTTGGGCGCGGTGAGCGTCAGCGAACCGAATACCGACAACGGCGCGGCCGGGGTGCTCCCCTGGCCGCGGATGGTCAGGGTACGGTCGGGATCGAAATTGCCGATACCGGTCGACAGTCGGCCGACGTCGACGGTTCCTGTGGCGTGGGTCGTCGGATAGATCTGGGCGGCGGTGAGGGTCATGTCGCCGCCGGTGGCCAGCCTGCCGTCGGTGAAGCGCATATCTCCCCGGCTGGTCAGCTGGACCGTATCGAAACCATTGGCATCGATCGGAGTCGGCGGCGGCGAATTTGCCGGGTCCGGGATCGCGGGATAGAACAAGCCGGATGCGCCGAAGTACACATGGTCGCGCACATCGATGAGGTCGGCATCGATCGCCAGCGCGCCGGTATTCTGCGCCGACGAGTCAAGGTTGCTGTAGTTGTTGCCAATACTTGCGACAAGTCCGGCCGGGTTGCCTTCGTTACCGCCGCCGACTTCGTCGACCTTGCCTTCCAGCAGGACATAGGGCGCCGCCAGCGAGATGTGCGCGTCGGAGGCCGTGGCGGCGACGGACAGGACGCCGCGGCGCAGGAACAGACCCTCGGTCATCGCCAGATCGACATCGCCTTCGAAGCTGAAGACATCGCGGCTCCACAGGTCCAGCGTGCCGAAGCCGCCGACCTCGATTTCTTCGACGCTGATCCGCGCTTCGTTGCGCGCCAGCGACGGATCGTCGACACCGGCCTGCAATCCGTTTGCCAAGCCACTATCAGCACGGTCCTGCGCGATGTTGAGCACACGCACGCCGATGTCGGAGCCTTTCACGTTCTCCAGCACCAGGTTCAGCGTCCCGCCGGCGGCACCTTCGCCTCCGGCAGCGGCGCGCAGGTCGCCGTCGTTATAGATGCCGCGCATCGATCCCAATCGGATCAAGCCGCCATCGCCCGCCTGCCGCACGACCTGCGAGGGCTGAAACAAGTCCTGGCCGGCATACAGGTCGATGTCGGCCGCCGCGCCCGAAGCGTCGAGGCGCGCGCCTTCGCGGATCACGACGTTGGCGTAAGTCGCGCCCAGAAGATCTTTATCGACGCGGTCGTAATCCTCCAGGCCGATGCGGATCGAGCCACCGTCCTGGACGATGCCGTAGCGCCGGCCGTTCTGGTCGAGAGCGATGTGAGCCCGCCCCGCGACATCGAGCAGCGCGTGCTCGCCGATCCACAGCGAAGTTCCGGCCGCCTTGCCGGTCAGGTCGGCAGTCTGCTGGCCGACCGATTCGCTGACGATGGCGACGTCGCCGCCTGGCGCGACGATCGAGCCATCGACCGTAATCTGGCCGGCTGCGGCAAGGCGGACATGCTCGCCCGGATCCACTTCTATGCCCGCGTCCGTGGCGACGCTCAGGTCGGTGCCGCGCAGGACCAAGCCGGCGCCTTCGCGCTGGCTCATGTGTCCGGCCGTTGCATCTTCCTGGTAAATCGGCGGCGTCCAGCTTTCGAGTGCGGCCAGCGGGTCGGCGCCGGTCGCGGCCAGCAGGCCGCCCGAGGCCAGGCGGAACACCGGCACTTCCGGTCGCAGCTGCGCGCCTTCGCTGACCTGCAGGCCCGCGAGGCTGGTCACTTGGTAGTCGGAGAATCCGCTATGGAACACACCGGCATCGATCCGCAGCGCCGGTTCGAAGGCGATCTGCTGCTCGAAACGCACGCCTCGCTCGACAAGCTGGCCGGCTTTGTAGGTCACCGCGATCGGCGTGATTTCGCCTGCCTGCTGGACGAACTGGAAAGGTGTAACCGGTATGCCTTGCGGGAAGACGGCCGAAGGCACGACAAGACCTTTCGGAAGCTGGTAATTGCTGAATTCGTCGACGATGAGGTTAATCTGCGTGCCGGCCGGAATCACCGCGCCTGGCGCGAGGTTGCTGCCGTCCGCCAGTAATACCTGAAGGCCGGTGGGTAGGACCCATTCCGCGGCCGTGACGATCGGTGCCTGATCGAACGGAAGCTGCATCGAGGTCCGCAACGGCACGTCCTGATAGGTGGCCGTCAGCTGGATGCCGAACGTAATCGGCAATAACGATCCCGGTCCAAGGGTGACGTCTTCGGCCAGGATGACGCCGGTCGGCGCAGACGTCCCTGGTGCCAGCACACCGCCGGCCAAAGTCGCGTCTTCGCCAAAGACGACGGTGTTAGGCGATTGCAGAGTGAGAACGCCGCCACCGGCGACGCCCTGTGCGCGAATGTCGCCGTCGAGCTTCAAGCGCACGCCGCCCGGATTGGGCAACGTATTGCCTTCGTTGACGCTGGCGCCGGCGATCAGGTTGACGTCGCCGCCGCGCCCGCCCGCCACGCTGTTGTCGGCGAACAGTGTCGCGCCGGAGGACACGTCGATCGCGCTGCCGGCTTCCAGGCTGACCGAGCCGTAGATCATGCGCGCGGTGAAGTCGCCGCCGTCGATGTAGGCGGTCGATGCGTTTTTGTTGCCGTCCAGCGCACCGTTGGTCCACACGCCGCGCAGGTCTATGGTGGCGCCTTCGCCCAGGGTGAAATCGGCCGAGCCGTCGTCGCGCAGCAGCGGCGGCGGCGGCGCGCCCGGGGCATCCTGGCTGGCGGCGTTGTCGATAGTGATCTCGCCGCTGCGGGCGGTTACATCGGCGTTGATCGCCACCTGCGGCGACGAAAGGTCCAGATGGCCACCGTCGGCGAGCGTCAGCGCCTGACCGATGGTGACGTCGCCAGCGGTAGCGATGGTCAAACCGCCCAACCCGGTGCGGTTCAATTCTTCGGCATCCATCAACACGGTGCCGATGCGGTCTTCCGGCAGCGCATCGCCGCTGCCCGTCCAAGCGCCCGTGATCGCATCGACGTCGTCGATCGCAATGCGGCTGTCGAAGGCGCCGGCCGGGCCGTAACTGTCGACGCGATAGATTCCCAGGGTGCCGGCCTTGGCGACGGCGGTCTGGCTCTGCCGGTAACTGTCACCGATGCCGTCGCGCACGCGGCTCTGGCGCTCGCCGTTGAACACGCTGGCGTTGATGTCGCCCTCGAGCACTGCGGTCGGTGCGCTGATGGTCAGCGTGCCGGCGTCGCGCCCGACCGTGTAGCCGCTCTCCAGCCGCTGTTGCGGTGCGATCAGCGGGTTGTAGTAATAACCGGTGGCGTTCGCGCCCCAACGCGCGTGCGTATCCTCGAAGCCCTGGTATACGCCGTCGTAGGTCATGTTCGCCGGTGCGTCGTTTAGGTTGTACAGGCGGCCGTCGCTGCCCTTGAGCCAGGTCTGGTGCACGTTGCCGGTGCGCACGTCCAGCGTACCGCCGGCCAGGTTGATGGCCGAGCCTTGCTGGGCGATGACTTCGTGGCCGCCCAGGGTGACGCTGCCGCCCTGCGCGGCCCATTCGCCGATGCCGTGGCCCTGGTTGCTCAGATAGCCGCCGACTTCGAGCAGGCCGCCGGCGGCGTACCAGCGCTCGCCGGCGTAACCGCCGGTGCCGGCCGGCACGTAGATCAGATGGCGCCGGTCGATCCAGACGTTGCTGTTGAACAGGTTGCCGCTGTCGCGGTTCAGCGGCGAGTCGCGCAGCTCGTTGCCCTGCACGTTGATCAGCACATTGTTGGATTCCATCGCCACGTTGACGCCGACCGCGCCGGACACATCCAGCTGCGCCCGGTCGGCCACGAAGGTCCGGTCCGTGGCGCTGACCGCGATCTGGCCGCCGGTAGCCAAGGTCAACGACTGGCCTTCGAAGTTCACATCGCCGCCGCTGACGATCTCCACTCGCGATAGGTCGCGCCGGTCGCTTAGCTTGGACAGGTTGTCGAACGTGGCGCTCGCGCCCAGCGCGCGCGCGGTATCTTGCTTCTTGGACTCATCGATCAGCGCTTGGCGCTGGCTGTCCAGCGCCGTGGTCTTGCCGTCGTCCTCGATCAGCACCGCGGTCACCGCGTTTGCACCCAACGTCACCTGGCCTTGGCTATCGCTGGCCGCGTTCAGCAGATGGATCGTGCCGCGCTGGTCCACCGTGGTGGTGGCTACCGCCACCCCGTCCTGGCGTACATCGCGACCGGCCAACGTGATATCGCCTTCGCGCGCCAGGATCAGGCCGGTATTACTTACCTGGCCCGCGGTGCTGTCGGCCTGGAACTGCGGCGCGATCTCGTTGCCGCGCGTGGTCGAGAACGTGTTCGCATCGGTGCCCACGCCCTTGCGGATGATGAAGCTGTCGCCGGCCGCCAGCTGGGTCTGGCCTTTGGTCGTGGTGATCTCACCGGCGTTATGCACCTCATGGCCCAGCAGCAGCGCATAGCCGCCGCCCTGCAGCACGGACCCGGGCGCGGCCGTGGTGATCTGCGCGCCGGCCTCCACGATGACCGCTCCGGCCGCGTCGGTGAAGCTGGGCAGATCGACCCCGCCTTCCTGCGTCGAGTACAGGCCGCGCTCCATGAACTGGGTGTCGCTCATCTGCGCTGCGGCCGCGACCAGGTTGCGCACGTTGACCTGGCTGCTGCCCGAGAACATCACGCCGTTGCGGTTGACGATCAGCACCGTGCCTTCGCCGTGGATCTGGCCCTGGATCTGCGAGGGACGCGCGCGCGGATCGTTGATCCGGTTGAGCACCGCCCAGTGCGATTGCTGGTCGAAGTCCACCGTGGTGTGCTTGCCGACGTTGAACGTCTCCCAGTTCAGCACCGCCTTGTCGCCGGTCTGCTGGATGTTGACCGTGGTCTGGCCGCCGGCCACGGTCTGGGTCGGGCCCTTGGCGTTGAGCCAGCCTTGGGTCAGCGCGTCCTCGTCGACCTTCAGGCCGCCTTCGCCCAGGCCGTCGGGCACCCCGCCGGCACGCGCCGATGCCGCGGCGCGCGCATTCTTCTGCAACGCCTGCTGCAAGGCGATCGCCTGCGCGGCGGTGTTGAGGTTGCCCAGCGACTGCTGCAGCTTGTCGCGCGCCGCCTGGGACTGGCGCTGCGGACCCAGCGCGGACGCCGGCAGGCCGTTGGGCAATTGCCCGGTCGAGCTCACCGTGCCCTGCACCGCGCCCTTGTTGGCGAACCAGCCCGGACTGAACGCCTGTTGCGCCTGCGCCTGCGCGCTGCCTGCGAACAGCAACAGCGCGACCGCATGCGCCAGCGGATTGAGCTTGAACGAGGTCTTGCCGGATGCATGGATGCCGGAATGTTTACTGGAATGCGCAGTCATGCGGGTCGGCATATCGGTTCTCTTCGGCAAGGCTATGGAGGACGGCGGCAGTGCCGACAGGCACCCGTACCGCTATGACGCTCCCTCTCCACAGACCCCGCAAAGTCCGTCCGATGACGCCGACCGATGGCTGCGGTTCCGACAGGCGCGAGTTTTCCCGACCGCGCCCGGATCAGGACAGCCGATACAGGAGCAAGACAAGCACCACTCTATGAACGATCGATGACAACAAACATGTCGTCAGCGCGTCTTCGCCGTGACAGCCGCACACATCGTCGACGGCGGCTCAATACCGCCCGCTTGGTCGAAAGCGGCGTCGGTTGCTCAAGCTGCGCACGAGCCAGGAATGCGATCAGCTCAGCAAGATCACGTTGCCGGGCAGGGTCGTGACCCGCACGCCGAAGGCTTCCTGGATCTGGGTAATCACGTGATCCATGTCGCGGATGCCGAAGCGCCCGCTGACCACGTTCGCGCCCAGCTTCTTGTCGAGCAGCAAGACATGCCCGGGGCGGTAGCGGTTGATTTCGGCGACCGCTTCGGACAGCGGCGTGCGGCGGAAGACGACGACGCCTTCGCGCCAGGCCGAGACCAGCGCCGTGTCGATCGCGGCCGCCGCCTGCATCCCTTCTGCTCCATAGAACAGGCGCTGGCGTTCCCACAGGGTGCGGCGCTGCGTACCGTGCTCCACTTCGATCTCACCGGCCAGGCAAGTCACGCATACCTGGTCGCCGTCGTGCCTGATTTCGAAGCGAGCATCACCCCGGGTCCAGGTACGGCCTGCTCCGGCGATCACGCTGAATGGCCGCGCGAGACCGACGCTGTCGACTGCCGCTTCGCCCGCGATCAGACGGATGCCTGGCATGTCGCCGCCGCTCGTCTGCAGGGCAATGCTGGTCTGCGTGTTCAATGCGACCGATACGCCATCGGCCAGGCGTAGCTGTTTCTGTTCGCCGGTGGCGGTGCGGTAGTCGGCATCCCATTCGGCCGCCGGCGGCCACCACGCGAAAGGCGGGTACGCCACCGCCACTATCGCGACCGCAGCCGTCGCGGTCAGCGCGCCGCCCAGGAATGCGCGCCGGCTCCAATGGCGTTCCGTCACCGCGATCGAAGCCGGAGACAGCTGCCTGCGCTGCAGCAGCTGCCGGCCGGCCGAATCGAAGTCCTGCCAAAGCCGCTGCGCATCGGCGAAAGCGGCCGCATGCTCGGCGCTCGCCTCGCACCAGCGTTTCAGCGCATCGGCGTCGGCTACGGTCGCTTCCCCCGAGGCCAGGCGCCTGACCCAGGCATGCGCTTCGCGCCTGACCGGATCGCAGGACATGTCAGGTGGATTTATTGAAGCCATAGTCCAGATACTCGAACGCAGCCAACACCGGTTGGCATCGAAATTATGCAGCCTTCCCTGGATATGACGGCTGGCCGCCGCCAAGCCCGCATTCGGGCGGCGGCGAAGCGTGTCGATGCGGGCACCGGTCAGCGGTTCAAGCGGACGGCGCAATACTCTTGCGCGCGCTGCAATTCCAGTTCGACCAGGCGCAGGGAGATGCCGAAGCGCCGCGCGACCTCCGGCTGCGTCAGTCCTTCGATTCGCGCCGCCAGCAGGATATTCCTTCGCCGTTCGGGCAATTCCTCCATCGTGCGTATCAGGGCATCCAGATCCGATCGCGTCTGGGCAGCGTCGGGGGGGCCCGGCGCAGGATCCGCCACTTCCAGGATGCTATCGACCTCCGCCGCACTCAGGCGCCGGCTTTCGGCGCGTTGACGGTCGATGGCGACGTTGAAGGCCATGCGGAACAGATAAGCGCCCGGGCTGGCCACGGCACCGACGGCATGCTTGCCCTGCAGCCGCAGCCAGGTGTCCTGCAGCGCATCGCCAGCCAGTTCGGCACTACCCAGGCGGTGTACGAGACGCCGCTTCAGATCGTCGTAACGCAGCGTCAGGAATTCCTGCAAGCCGATCAGATTGGTTGCGCTCATGACGGCGAATGTCCGGAAGAACCGGCGCCCGGCTCCGGGCAATGCCAGGCTTGGCCCGAGGAACGGGGCATGATCAGCATCGTGAACGGCTGGGTCATGCCGGCGGGAAGCGCTTCATCCATCGAGATGCGTTGCAGGCTATCGACGACCGTCGAATCGAACGGCCGATCGCCGGTCGAATCCAGCAGTTCTGCCCGCTCGACCCTGCCGGAAGCGTCAAACCAGATTCGGAACGCCACCCTGCGATCGCCTGCGGCCAGACGCGTATCCGCGCAGAAGGTTTCCCCTATCTTCGACTGCACCAGTCCGCGGTAACGCTGCAGCGCAGCGGCCGGCGCCATCGTATTTGCGCTGCCTGCGGGCGCCTGAACCAGGACCAGCGCGTCCGCGGCGGTGTAGCGCGCCATCAGGCCGGTGCCCTCTATCAGCGCATCGAGCGCGGCCTTGGGCGTGTACGACCCTTTGACCGGTCGCGAAATCCTGCCCTCGGTCAACCTGCTGTTGTAGATCACCGACTGGCCCGTGACGGCGCCGAACGCCTCCAGAGCCCTGTCCAGCGGCTGCGCATCGATGTCGAACACGATGCCGGCCGACGCCGCATGCGAGCCGGCAGAAGATTGTTTGGCGGCTCTTCCCATGGCTGCACTCAATGATTCGATGTATGGGAATGCGTTCGCTGCAGCGTAGCCAGGAAGACGGTCGGCGGGCCCTGGGATGCCCATGGCCGCCACCCACCAGAGCAACGCGGCTGCGCTGCCTGATGCGATCATTCCTGCCATCGCCTTCCAGAGAAAAGAGGCCGGGATTGGCCGGCCGCCAAGCCGCCCTGCGCCGCTTATCTTGTGCAGGGTGTGTGTCAATCAGGTGACACGAGGCGCGGGGCCGCCGATGCCGTGCAGGTCTGGTACCGTGCGGATCAAGACGGGCTGGCTTTGCCGCCGAGCGCAGGAATACCCATGCGAGCCTTGCTGATACCGACCGCTGCTTGCCTGCTGGCGACTTTCTCCGCTCGTGCCGCCGAATCGGTGCCTGCACAGGCAAAGACCGAACCCAACTGCATCGAAGTCGAGGTCAACGGCCAACGGACGCCCGCTTACGATTGCCTGACCGAGAAACTGAGCACGACCGCCGCTAGCGCGAACCGTGGACGCCCGGACCCTCGCCTGAAATCCGAGCAGATCGCAACGCGCCCTGCCAACGAGATCGCCTTGTTCAATCGCGCGGCCACCAGCCAACGCATGGGCAACACTTTCGGCGAATCGGTCCACCCGCAACGCCCGCCCGTGGCGGCTCCCGTTTCGCCCATCATCAAGCGGCCGGAATAAAGGAACGGCGCAACAGCGGTTGCCGCCGACGGGTGGCGGCAATTCGTTGAGATCGCTTGCGCGCCGCTTCGCTCTGCGTTGGCGCTACGGCATTGCAGCCGCTACGAGCAGCGTCCGGGAAGGCATGCCGCTCTGTCGGGCCTTTCGCGGATGCATGCTTGAACGAATACCTTAGTTCGGGAACCATAAGTTGGCCGCATCCGGAAAGCATAAATTGGCCGCTGGCGACCAAATACGCGCGAATCCCGGACCCGCCTCCATTTTTGTAACCGCTTTCGGCCAAAAGTGGACATTCACGCTTCATGCCGGCCCTTAAGCCTGTGCGAATACGCCGCCCTCAGTAGATTTACGGTCGACCCCTAAGACGTTTTTCCGTCGCGTTGGGTGGAACGATGGCCCCACTATGTTGGCCCCTTCTGTTGAGGTCAGGCCATGGCAGGCAATGCGCCGGCGACCAAGCAGCCGAACATCCTTTTCATCATGGGCGACGACATCGGTTGGTTCAACGTCAGTGCCCACGACCTGGGCATCATGGGTTACCGGACGCCCAACATCGACCGCTTCGGCAAGGAAGGCGCAACGCTCATCGACTGGTACGGGCAGTAGAGCTGCACCGCGGGGCGCGTCCCCAATGTGTACGACTGCACGCCGATCCGTTCGGGCGCTGCACGTCCAGCATCTGCTACGCGGATTGGCAAATCCACCCTGCGTGCTACGCGGTGCCGGTGCAGGCGATCGTCGCCAAGATGCTGGAGGCATTCAATGAGTTTCCGCCGCGCGCGAAAGCGCCAGCTTCACCGTCGGCGATGCGATGGAGTAGATCGAGACGGCGAGCTGGCGGAACTGCGGCCGACCTCGTCCAGCCAATGTTCGCTTGAGGTCGAAACCCGCCGCTCGCGCTTTGCCAGCTCTTATGCTCGTTCCCATCCTGGCCCTCGCAATGAATCACATGTCCAACAGGAATCTTGACGAAGACATCTGCGTGCACATCTTCACCACATCGTCCGCGATGTTGGGCGTGTGCATGACGGTCGTGGGCGTCATCCGCGTGGTAACCGTGGTGCGCCAGATCACCACGGTCGCGGACGAGATGCTCAGTATCAATGCGGTCGTCTACCTGTGTGCGGGCCTGGTCGCGTACGCGGCGCTTCGGACCAGGAAGCACAAGCCGAACCATCTGCTCGAACGGCTGGCGGACGGCATCTTCCTGTTCGGCTTGGTGATGAGCGCCGTCGCCACCGGCTACATCGCATGGGTGGTGAGCGAGTTCTGACCAGTACGGCAATTAGCGGCCTGCTTGATGTTCGTCAAAAAAGGCCAACAGCACAGGTTCGCGACGATTTGGGGTATGCGTGCGTCCAGTCACTCCATCCAATGCGAGGAGTCGGAAATGGATCTTCATGAACGGGTAGTTCCCGGAACAATCCTGTCCCGGCGTGCGCTGCGCGCGATCGCGCTCGGATTGTCCTTGGCGGCCGGCAGCTGCGCCGGAGAGTTGAAGCCGACCGTCGCATCGGAGCCGCTGCGAGCACCAAGTGAGTTCAGCTACGGCGCCGACGGCATCACGCATGCCGAACTGCAGGCCTCAGAGGCCGACGTCAACGTCGGCAATGAACGGTATCTGTCGCTGGTTTTCAACGGCGACTACAACGCACCGCTGATCCGTACCCGTCCCGGGGGGACGATGTCGATCCGGCTCGATAATCAGATGGACGAGAAAACCAACCTGCACTTTCACGGAATGACGGTGTCGCCGCTCGAAGCGGGCGACAACATCTTCCGCGAGACGCCGCCCCATCAGGTCGGCGTCTACAACCTCAAGCTGCCGCCCGATCACAGTCCGGGCGCGTACTGGTACCACAGCCATTTCCACGGGGGTTCGCAGCGCCAGGTGGAGGCCGGCATCGCAGGGCCGATCCTGGTCGACGGCATGCTCGATCCGTTCCCGGAGTTGAAAGGCATCAAGGAGCGCGTGCTGGCTCTGCGCAACTTCCAGAAGACCGCGACGGGCAAGGTGGCCAGCGAGATCATCACCAGCGCCGCATCCATTCGCACGGTCAACGGCCAAGAGCAACCCATCATCGAGATCCAGCCCGGCGAGATGCAGCTGTGGCACCTGCTCAACATTTCAGCGAACCAGTACTTCCGCGT